>Ga0256404_1003797_pt1 | contig 29880 bp, 32 predicted proteins | sample RumenRJG_01DNA_FD_185990 | JGI IMG/M metagenome (GOLD analysis project Ga0256404, IMG submission 185990) | Bovine rumen microbial communities from Lethbridge, Alberta, Canada - RJG_01 | ecosystem: Host-associated > Mammals > Digestive system > Stomach > Rumen | place: Canada: Alberta | collected...
TCGGTGCGGGCACGATCATCGTCACAGGAACCCGCACTGTCAAGGGCCTTACCACTGCCGCCGGCCTCTGGGCTACAGGAATCATGGGCCTTGCGATCGGCGCCGGCTTCTATGAGGGCGCGCTTATTGGGACGATCGCGATCCTGTTTACGGAGATCGTGCTTGGAAAGATAAAGGTAAAGCGGGCCAAAGGTTTCCGCTGCGTCGTCAATTATCTCAACAAGGGATCATTGGACCACGTCCTTCGCTTCTGCAAAGACCGCGGCATCGCAATCAAGGCACTCTCGATCGAGAGCGCGAGGGACGAATCCGGCGCCAATGTCTACTCTGCCTTTATCACTCTTCAGCCCACGACGGAAATCGAGCACAGAGAATTTGTTCACAGGGTTGAGGCAATAGACGGCGTCCTGAGTGTGGTCATTAACTGACCGTCAAATTGATATATCTGATAAAAAAAGAGCCGGGGATCTTTTCTCCGGCTCTTTTGATCGCAAGTATATTTACACTTTCATCGCCGCTTCATACGCGCCCCAGATGACGCTTCTAAGATTTCCGACGCTGCGGCAGTCGCCGATCATCTGCACATTCTTCTTCCCGGCTGTTCCAATCGGCGCAGGCAGGTATCCAGCGCAGGATATCACGCTGTCGCAGGGGATCTCGAAGGACTTACCATCCTTGTCCTCACAGACGATCGCGTCGTCCTTCACCTCTGTAAGCCGGGTCTCAAGGTATACCGGCACCTTTTTCCAGGCAAAATATTCACGCAGATAGGAACTGTTCGCAAGGCACACTCCCTTCTGCTTGATCAGGTCATCCAGCATCTCTACGATCACCGGCTTTTTGCCCTGCAGCTGCAGCTCATAAGCGATCTCGCAGCCGGTCAGTCCTCCACCGATCACAGCCACGGTCGTTCCAACTATGGAAGCTCCCACAGGAGCCGCCTCAAAGTCATGTCCCGCTGCCACCACAGCGCCAGGCTCGCTTAACAGAAACTCGCAGGCCTCGATCATTTTCTCATGACCCTTTACGCCTTTGAGGATACGCGGTACAGCGCCGGTCGCTATGATCACGGGCTGATCTCCGAACTCCTGAACCGTCCTCACTTCATAGTTATAGTGGATCTCTATGTCAAGATCCTCCATCTGCAGCCGGTACCAGGCGAGCAGATCGCGAAGTTTTCCTTTATAAGACTCCGCTGCAGCTGCGATAAAGGCTCCGCCCAGGCAGTCTGTGCGCTCATAGATCACCGGCTTGTGGCCGCGCAGCGCCAGAACACGGGCTGCCTCCATGCCGCCTATGCCTCCTCCGACGATCGCGACCGTCTGCGGATTCTTCGTCTTCTCAATGTGGTGCTTTTTCCACTGCATCATCTCCGCGTTGACGGCGCAGCGCGCAAGATGCAGAGAGTCGAACAGATCCTGGTCATTGGGAACGCCCTTATAATGCGCCATGTTGAAGCATCCGTTGTGGCACAGAATGCAGGGGCGGATCTCGTCCTCTCTTCCCTCGATCAGCTTGTTGACCCATTCGGGATCAGCGAGAAACTGTCTTGCAAATCCCGCGCCGTCAATGCCTCCCCTCGCGACTGCGTCCGCAGCAGTCACAGGGTCCATTCGTCCGGCGCATACAACCGGAATATCCACGAATTTCCGGATGTGCTCCACATACTCCAGGTTGCAGTTCTCCGGCATGTAGATCGGCGGGTGCGCCCAGTACCAAGCGTCATAGGTTCCGTTGTCACAGTTGAGCATGTCGTATCCTGCGTCCTGGAGATATTTTGCCGCCCACTCGGACTCTTCCATATCGCGCCCTGCTTCCTCGAATTCCTCGCCAGGAAGCGCGCCGCGTCGGAATCCCTTGGTCTTGGAGACCACGCTGTAGCGCAGGGACACCGGGAAATCATCTCCACAGACCTTCTTGATCGCTTTCACGATCTCCACCGGGAAGCGGTAGCGGTTTTCGAAAGATCCGCCATATTCATCCGTGCGGTGATTCACATATTTGAGTGTGAACTGATCGAGCAGATAGCCCTCATGCACCGCGTGGATCTCCACGCCGTCTACGCCCGCCTCCTTGAGCAGCCTTGCGCACTCGGCGAAAGCGTCAACATATTCGTGAATCTCTTCAACTGTCATCGCTCTGGAAGGCACTTTATCCGACCAGCGGTTGGGTGCGGGCGACGCGCTCGCCGTGATCTTGTCCAGATCCATGAATGGCTTTGAAGCCTCTCGCAGGACTTTATTGGAGTATAGTTCCTCCATCATCTGGGAGATCGTGAAGCTGCGGCCGAATCCCGCGGTCAGCTGCACGAACAGCTTGGCGCCGGTCTTGTGAAACTCCGGCATCCACTTTGCCAGATCTCTGTACATCTTCTTGTTCTTGTGCAGCCACTGACCGAACATTGGATTGTAAACAGGCTGGCAGCCGGGCAGCACAAGCCCCGCGCCTCCTCTGGCCGCCTCCAGTACAAATCTGGCGCCCTCTTTGTCAAAATGATTTCGTTCCATCCATCCGAACAGATCCGTGCCGCCCATCGAGGTCACGACAAAGCGGTTCTTGATCTCACAGTTTCCGATCTTCCACGGAGTCAGGAGAGCCTGATATTCTTTCTTTACACTTGTTTCGGCACTCATGTTTTCCTCCTCTGCCTCATCACAGCCACTTACGGCGCGGCGTCGAATAAGTCTTCACATTCAACGAGCACAGTACCGTCTTCCTTGACGTGGATCCTCTGCCCTTCTTTGATCTCCTGCAGGAATTCTTCGCCCAGATCATCGACCAGAATGATCGGGTGTTTGGACCAGTTAGCTGTCAAAACAGCGCCTGCCACAGCCAGTGTGTCCGCCTTCTTGCTAAAGAGCATGCAGGCGGGTCCTACTCCCATTACAGAAGCGCAGTACAGAACCATGCCGCCCGTCGTAGAACCGATGGTCTCCGGCAGGCAGAGGATCTTTCCGGGCATTTTCTTGCCGTACAGTTCCGGGTTGTTCATATCCTGAAGAACACCTCCGGGGTTCAGGAAAGAGCCCGCGGTCTTAAGGTTCGCCAGAGTATTAAAGCCCGTGTGGGTGACCAGCGCCTCAGCGATCACGTCGCCAGGCACTACGACCCGGCCTTTGTATCTCTTGATCATCCTGCTCACCTCCATTTCTCATTCCAGCCGCCGGTAATGATCTCCACCAGCTCCTCTTCGCTGTAAAACCGAGCTTTGCTGTAATAGCGCAGCTTGTTGGAAGCGGTGATGATGCGGATCTTGTCCGTGAGCGGATTGGACGTGTAGGACAAAGGACAGAGTCCGGAAATGGTCACCCCTATCTTCTTAAGCCTTCTCGCTCTTACCGGATATCTCTTTTCAAATGCCTCGCGCACATCGGGCGCCGCGCAGAAGATCGTGTTCACCGTGACACGGCGGTTTCCGTGTTTATTAAGTCCCGCGACAAGTCTGTCAGTCCAGTCCCGCAGCTGCTCGATGGAGAAGTGCGGACAGCCTGCAAAAGCCAGTTCCGGAGCATCTTCCTTGTACTCCCGTCCCTCCCAGGGATTGGGATAGCTCGCTTTGACACGCTCGATCTCGGCGTCGTCGATCACAAATACCTTCGCATCCTCTTTGATAAGGGCGTTTCCTCCCTCAGCCAGCGCATGCTTAACCGCCTCCGGCGTCAGATTCTCCACATGGTAGAGCCCGACAGAGCCGTTGGAAGCAGCTGCAGCGCCCATATCTTTCAGATAATCCTTAACTGTCTGGGTGAGTTCCGTTCCCAGCCACTTGTCCAGTCCGCGGATGTAAGGCACATCTTCTATGCACTTAAATCCGATGGCGCTGCCTAATAGCTGCGGCTCGGGCATATTTTGACACTGTACGTCTATGATCCAGTCCGCTTTTCTTCCCTCGTCAGTAAGGAGGCCGAACTCCGGCACATAGCCCAGGATGTTGGACATCAGTTCCAGAATCCCCGAATTGCGGTTGCAGCGGGCACCGATCACCGAATTGACATAAGAGACAGCGGAGGATTCCGCCCAGCCCAGAATATCGCCGTACTGCGGAATATTGCCGACTTCTTCCATGTAGGCAGTACATGTGTAGGCATTACTATCCTTGATGCCCATGCGCTCCCATTCCTGCTCCATTCGTTTCTGTCCGGAGAAGATCACCTTGAACATCGCGCGGTCCTTAAGGCTCATCGGCACATGGTCTTCCACGCCGCGGGGATCTGTAGTGAAGCTCTGCCTGGGCAGCGCACCTCCGTCGATGAGTTCCTCCATCAGATCGAAGACCGGTTTCCACGTCATGCTGCCTGTACCAATCACTGCATGTCCCATCTTGCCGGTGATCTTTACCATCCTCTCCGCGCCGAAGGCTTCACCGTACATGACAAGTGTGTTGAGCACCTTCCTCATGGCTTCACCCTGCTCACCTCTCTGAACGGCGAGCAGTTCCTCATTCAGGATCATATCCATCCCTCCTTTCGCGTTTCCCTTATAAGAAATATTTTATCAACGAAATATCGAAGGGGCAACTATAGAAGGGGCTGTCGCCTCCATGATGCTGATGCTTTCGTGTGGCTGCAACTTTCAGGGATAGTTTTTAGGTACAGAATGATGTTTTTAAGAAATTGACGTCCACGGATGAGAGTCAGAATGATGTGAATCAACCGGTCTATTGACTAGGCGATAAAGAATTAGGTACAGAAGCCTTATTTGAATTCACTCTCGTCCCACACAAGGCTGGATTCTCAGAAAAATATTGGAGGAAAACCCAAATACAGGAATTATCATGGACGCAGTTTTACAATATCGATGCTTCTGTGCCGAAAATTGTAAAATAGAGTTCTCTGTAAATAAGAGTTTATCGATCCAGCCTGTCTTGCGTGGACGAGAGAACATGAAATAAGAGCTTCTGTACCTAATCAGATGAATGAACCGTTTTCTCCCAAAAGAAAGCCCGGCTTAGTCTCTGGCCCGGCTTAGCCTCTGGCCAAGCTTAATCTCTGTGACGCTTTGCGTAATCTTCTCTGATCGGCGCAAACATCTCTTCATCGTCAAATACTGCTTCCATATCCTCGACTGTAGCCGCTTTTCGGGCGCAGCCCACCACATGAGAAAGCACCTTATAATTGAGCTGCGTGCCGGCGCTGTCATTCTCATAGCGCACTGCCCGGGACGCGTTGATTCCGAACCTGCCTGCTTCCTTCACCGCGTCAATATTCGCTCCCAGGAACATGAATTCCCAGTGATATTGCTCTTTCTGGCGCTCGATCATGCGGCGCACCTTCTCATAAGTATACTGATGGCTGGCATTCTCCATACCATCCGTTGTGATGATAAAAATAGTCTTCTCCGGCACATCTTCTTCCCGGGCATACTTGTGGACAGTGCTGATATGATGGATCGCGCCGCCGACCGCGTCGAGCAGTGCCGTACATCCGCGCACATAATACTGCTTGTCATTCATCGGCTCTATCTTCCGAATATCGACCCGATCATAGAGCACTTCTGAACGATCATCAAAAAGCACCACAGAGACATATGCCTCGCCTTCTTCCTTCTTCTGTTTGTCGATCAGGCTGTTGAAACCGCCGATGGTGTCTGCCTCCAGCCCGCTCATGGAACCGCTTCTGTCGAGGATCATTACCAGTTCTGTCAAACCTTTTTTCATATCAAGCCTCACTTTCTGCTGCTGCGCAGCTGCCTCATTTCTTCTTGTGAGGTCAGTATAGCAAGATGAGATCCAAAAACGGTCGCCCGTCAGGCGACCGCTAAAGTCATCGCTGATTACTGATAAGAATGTCAATTGCAAGGGCAATGATTTCTGCTACAATCAAGTTCGGAACTAATAGTAATGTTTGACAGGAAAATCAGGTACTGCTAAATGATCATCAACACTGGACAGCGAACAGATATACCGGCGTTCTACGCCGAGTGGTTTGCAAACAGACTAAAGGCGGGATTTGTCTGCGTGCGCAATCCCTATAACCCGAATCAGGTCAGCCGCTATCGCCTTGACCCTTCCATTGTGGACGCCATCGGCTTCTGCACCAAAAATCCGGCTCCGATGTTCCCCCATATGGATCTTCTGAAGGACTACGGCCAGTACTGGTTCGTCTCCATTACTCCTTACGGAAAGGACATTGAGCCGAATGTCCCGGATAAGCACCGCTTAGTAGACGACTTCAAGCGGCTTTCCGACATGGTCGGTGTAGATTCTGTCGGTTGGCGCTTCGATCCGATCTTCCTCTCGGAGCGGTACACGATGGAATACCAGCTCCGCGCTTTTGACAAAATAGCAACTGCCCTCGACGGCTATACCCGAACTGCCGTGATCAGTTTCATTGACCTCTACCCCAAGGTCAGACGGAACTTTCCGGAGGCAAGAGAAGTCGCCAGGGAACAGCGCCTGGCTCTCGGTAAAGAGATCATTAAGATCGCTTCAGCCCATGGCATGACAGTAAAGCCCTGCGCGGAAGGCGATGAACTTGCCGCCTATGGCGCGGACTGCGGCGGCTGTATGCGGATCAGTGATTATGAAAAAGCCATTGGAAAACATCTGAACGCACCCAAAAAGAAATCCTCAAGAGCGGAATGCGCCTGCTATCTGTCCTGCGATATCGGTGCGTATAACACCTGCAGGCATCTTTGCAGGTATTGCTACGCAAATGCGGAGCCCGAAAAGGTTCTGGCACAGAGCAGGCTTCATGATCCTGCGTCGCCTTTCCTGATCGGTAACTATATGGATGGGGATAAGATCCATGATGTTCCCCAGAAATCATGGATCGACGATCAGATGAGTCTGGTTCTGGAATAAGTAATATCAATAATAAATATCTGAAATCAAAAAATCGCCGCACCTTCCTGTAAGTGCGGCGGTTCTTTGTGACTCTCCTGTACGGTCCGTACTATAAGTCCATTTTCAGGAGGGGTACTCTGTTTATGTTCAGGCCAGTGCAGCACCAAGAGCCTTGCACTCCTCAAGTGCGTCATCATCAGGCTCATTGTTGGCTGTGACGCTGTCCACGACGAGCTCTGCACCGGCGTCGCGGCAATCGTCTTCCCAGTTGCACATCCACTCTCCGTCGCCCCAGCCGTAAGAGCCGAACAAGGCGATCTTTTTGCCGGAGAGTTCGCCCTTCACATCATCGAACATCGGCTGGAATTCACTCTCTTCCAGAACTTCCGCGCCCATTGCGGGGCAGCCGAATGCGATAGCGTCGTAAGAAGCGACATCCGCCGCGCCAAACTCGGAAGCGGTCTTAACGTCTACCTCTGCACCTGCGCCCTGCGCACCTGCCGCAACAGCGTCCGCCATTGTCTGTGTGTTGCCTGTTCCGCTCCAGAATACCACTGCTACTTTACTCATTTTTTACTCCTTTCGCTTTAGCATTTATATTACTTTACGCCTGCCACCGCCAGTCTTGTGAGCGGCACTCCTTCCGACCAACGCCTGCAGTAAATGCGTGTGCACTTGTCAAATCTTTCAAAAGTCTTTCTGGCAGCATCCTCGTCACCATAAACCTGCCAGCATCCGGTCAGCTTGCTCCCTGCGCCGCCATACCGGATGAAGCCTCGCACATCCTCCGGCGGGTAACTGAGAAAGAGCCCGATCTCATGTGGAAATGCTTTCCTCCCTCTCAGCCTTCGGATCAGTTCAAGAAGACAGGACTCGGAATTTCTTACGGAATATCCCTCTTCACTAAGCAGGTCTCTCGCTTCCTCTTCCGCCAGATCCTCTTCCAAACGGTCAGGTCGGTACAGGTACAGAAGAACACGCCTTTTGCTCCATCTCAGAGGGATCAGCCTCAGACATCTGGGAACCAGTTTCCGGTTTAAATCCCTCAGCTGACCCGACAGCTCATGCAGGTCCGTATACTCACAGGTAAAAATATTGCCTGTCTTGAGGCCCGCCAGCGTCGGTGAGCCGAACTTCACCAATGTCTCATCAGACATTTTCCATTTCCTCCCGTTAGTGACAAAGGGACGGTTCTTCTGACACAGAAACCGTCAAAAAGCCGGAATCCTGTCATGCAGAGGCTGCTGCGTACTTTTCAAGAATCGACCTCAGAGCTGCCACCGACGCTGTCTTGGAATGCTCCACATGTGTTCCGCACCCGCGGATCTCGCACTGTGCATTCTTAAGAACTTTGTGAGACAGAGCTCCGGTAAAACAGATCATCAGGTCCGGTTTTCCGAGCTTGTTTTTAAGACTACCGGAAGGTTTGATAAAAACCTTTGCCTTGCCGCAGTACTCCTCGCAAAGATCCTTGTACTGCCTCTCCATACATTCGTTTCCGCCGAGTATCACCACTTTCATGTTATGTCTCCTTACGGCATATGGTTATATATGTCTAACTCATTGTTCAAAGAAATGCGCCGTTCTCGGCGCCTCATGGGTTAAATATAACTAACTATTCTGATTTTGTCAATCGAACTGCGAAATAACGCCTTTTCGGATCATGTGTCTTACAAAGAACTATTCCCATGGCACACATGATATAAGCTGCTGCATCCATTAATGCAGCAGCCTATAGTCATAACACTTTAATAAAGCTCAATCTGCGGCAGCCTGCTATCTGCCTGATAAATGTTGCACACAGAAACGAGCTGCCTGTTAAAAGGCACGGACTTCGCATATTTCTTCAGTTCAGGGGCAATCTGATCTGTATAGTTCATAATCTGTTCTCACTTTTCAGGTTTTATATTCGTGCGGCGAAGTGCCGGCAGGCTGATGTAGGCAAATCAAAACTATATTTAACCAGCGAGCTGCAGAAACTGTTCACAAGGAACGGGGTGAAGATCTGACAATGAACCGGGTCAAAATATAGCCGCCCGTAAAAAACGGCCGCCCTTTGCGGGCGGCCGTTTAAGTTATGAAATGATACAGGGGAGACCATGTTCTTCGAGCTGAATATCAAGTTCGATCATGTCGTAGATCTTGTTCTCAATGAAATATGAGAAGATGATGTCCGTCTTGTCGCACGGAGAAAGAGCATATCCCGCTCTTGCAAGAAGATCCTTTGATTCATCCAGATTTAATTTCGCTCCGATGCACAGGCACAAGGCTGTCAGCTTTTGCGGATGATAGTTCGGGTTATTCTTGATTTTGGAAAAGACTTTTTTATCGACGATCGCCCTCTTATAAACTTCCGAGTTCTCCATACCCTTCTGGCTGATCAGGTACAGCAGATACTCCGGAAAAGTGTCCGCCATATGCTTCATCCTTTCCGAAAGTTTCCGCTCCATCTCTTCGATCGCGGAATCATCGCTCATAAATGAAGCCGTCGGAGCCTGCGGGAAGGCTTCTGCAACTGACAGCTCGTTAAAAGCTTCCACAGTCCCCGCATCTTTCTTACGTCCGATGACAGACTGTAGAAAACCGCGCCTGCCCGGTTTCCTTGCCGGAGTATTGTCTGCCCTTGCACTGTCTGCCCGGGCACTTTCCGCCGGTGCACTCTCACGCGGCAGATTACCTGCAGCCGCATCCGGATACCAGGGTCTTTCGTACTCTTCCTTCCTCTTTTTCTCTACATAATTGTGGTCTATATAGGCTTCCAGATCCGGATAGAGATTTCTCCCCATCCGCGTCGCCTTTTCATCAAAGACCACCAGATAAACCAGCATTTTCGAGGTCAGAAGAAACGCATGGATTTCGTCCACCGCGATCCGCATCCCTTCTTCCTTGGGATAGCCGAAGCTTCCTGTAGAGATCAGAGGAAATGCTATGGACCGGATTCCGTTCTCCTTCGCCAATGCCAGGCTCTTCCTGTAGCAGGACCTCAGAAGCTCTTCTTCCCCGCTGCTTCCATCTACAAATAGGGGACTAACTGCGTGGATGATATATTTTGCCGGAAGATCAAACCCCGGCGTAATAAAAGCTTCTCCCTGCTTAACGAAACCTATGTGTTCCTTCCTGTAAGCGAGCAGCTGATCATAGCCGGCTGCCTCATAGACAGCGCGGTCACATCCCGGCCCGACTTCCGGATACTCATTTGCCGTGTTGACAACAGCATCCGTTTTCATCTTTGTTATGTCATTGCGTACGATCTTAAAAGGCATGGCTTCTCTTCCTCTTCCAAACTCATGAAACTCAAAGCACACATCACATGTTTTATCCGTTCACAACCTGGATCTGGCAGGAACGCATGGTTTCCAAAGCAGCAAGATGCTTCTGGGGTGTCACACCGGCGCAGCATGCCGCATCGACTGAGATCTTCACCTCCGGCATGGAAGCTTTGAGCAGGATCGCGTTGGAAACAACACAGATGTCAGTACAAAGGCCGACAAGTTCCAATTCGATCTCTTCCTTCTCTGAAACCGCTTTAAGATCTGCTGCAAGTGCAGTACTTCCGAAGGTGGGCTTTTCATAAATCCTGGCGCCGGTCAGAAGCTCCGCTATGTCCGGGCGGATCTGCCATCCGTCAGAGCCCTTTATGCAGTGCGGCACAGGCAGGTTCTTTCCTTCCTGCGTCTCCATGTAGTTCTCGCCGTGGGTATCCATGGTGGCAATGATATTCTCTGCCGGGTAGGAACGGATCTTTTCTTTTACAACCTCCACAATGTCCACTGCTTCTTTTGTTCCCAGTGCGGCGTCGATAAAATCATTCTGCATGTCAATTACGATCAATATCTTTCTCATTTTATCCGGGCTCCTTCAAAACTGTTGTATTCTGGATCATTATATTTCTAACAATATAAGTGCCTTCATTATACAGCAATTGTCACCCGCGTGGGTCTATTTCTGTTCACCCACCTCTCACTATCTTTTTACCTTCCAGCTTGCCGCTTCACGCCGCTCGCTTATAAAACTCCTGTAAATTCCTTCCTCCTCCATAAGTTTCTTGTGGGTCCCCTGCTGCACGATCTTACCGTGATCCACAACAAGGATCTGATCTGCATGCTCCACTGTTTTGAGCCTGTGCGCGATCATAATGACCGTCTTCTCTTTGGTCAGCGCCTGGATCGCCTTCATCAGGTCGTTCTCATTTTCCGGATCCACATTGGCGGTGGCTTCATCGAGGAAAATAACCGGGGCGTCCTTCATCATGGCACGCGCAATAGAAATGCGCTGCTTTTCTCCACCGGAAAGGCTGGCACCACCTTCTCCGATGACGGTGTCATATCCCTCCGGAAGCGCCTCGATAAACTCATGACAGCAAGCCTTCTTCGCCGCTTCGACCACCTTCTCCATCGGCGCGTCTGGCTGCCCGAAACGAATATTATTCGCAATGGTATCGTGGAACAGGTAGACATTTTGGAACACAAAGGAGAAATTCTCCATCAGGGAATCCATGTCGTAATCCTTTACATTTCTTCCGCCCAAAGTCACTGTTCCGGCGTCCACATCCCAGAACCTGGCCAAAAGATTCACCAGCGTCGTCTTGCCGCCGCCCGAAGGTCCGACGATCGCTGTCGTGGTCTTCTCAGGAATCTGCACCGAAACCCCATCGATAACTTTCTTCTTCTCATAGGAGAACTCCACATCCTCCGCGGCAAGATTCCTGTTCTCAGGCGTGATCATTTCCCCTGAAATATCCATCTGCGGCGTATCCAGGATCTCCTGCGCCCTTGACACACTTACATCCACCACGCGCAGCAGTGCGGAATAATTGCCTGCAGTCTCAAGGCTGGCATAGACAATAAACGCTGAGATCACCATGACGATCGCCGTCAGGGCATCCATAGACCCCCGGCAGTAGAAAAAGCAGGACAGAACCACCATACACACGCCGGTCAGTTTGGCGATCAGGTTCTGGGCGCTCATGCGGGGGATCAGGGTCAATTCCATGTCCGTATTTACCTTGACATTAGCCGAAACAGCGTCGTTCAGTTCCCTGCTCTTTGCACCGGTCAGATGATAAGCTTTGACCTCTGCCATGCCCTGCAGATATTCCAGCACCTTTTCCACCACGCGTTCATCGGAATCGATCTTTTGACCGGCCATCGTGCCGGCTGCCTGCTGCAGGAAACGGTTTGCAAAGAGAAACACTGCAAACCCGCAGAGAAGTACCAGTGCGATCCGCCAGTCAAAAAAGAAAAGCATCACAGTGATCAGAGACGTCGTCAATAGGCCTTCGCATACCATCATGATCACGCGCGTCGCGACATTTTCCAGGTTCTGCATCACATTTGTGGTGACCGAAGTGATCTGCCCCAGCGACTTTTCGTTGAAATATCCCATCGGCAGATACCGCATATGCTCGGCGATCTCCACACGCTTTCTGGCGCAGGTGTCATATCCGCCTTCGGTCTGGAGCATCATGCTTCTGGCTTTGACCAGGCTCGAACTGACAATGGAAAAAAGCATGATCCCAAGAGTAAGAAGAATATCCTGCGTGGTCACACTGCCGCGAAGCAGCGCCCGCACCATGCAGGCAATGGCAGGGATCTTGAGTGCTTCGAAGATCGCCTGCAGTACGCCCAGAAGAATGGACTGATGGAATCTCCTGCGGTTCTCCTCCCCGCAGAATGCAAAAAAGCGGCTGATGATCTTAACCATTATCCTTCACCTCCATATGCGCGTTCCACATCTTCTCATACAGATCATGATGTGCGAGAAGTTCCTCGTGGGTCCCTTCCTCATGGATCTGCCCGTCCTTCACCACATAGATCCTGTCCGCATCCACAATGGTACTGAGCCTGTGGGCGATGACGATCAGGGTCTTGCCCTCTGTGAGCTTTGAGACAGAGCGCTGAATGACTGCTTCATTTTCCGGGTCCGTATAGGCTGTAGCTTCATCCAGGATCACAACAGGAGCCGCTTTCAGCATGGCTCTCGCGATGGAAATTCGCTGGCGCTCGCCCCCGGAGAGATGCCCGCCGGAACTGCCGACCAGAGTGTCGTAACCATTTTTCAGGCTCAGGATGAAGTCATGGCAGCCGCTCATTTTGGCAGCCTCTTCCACTTCCGCGTCTGTCGCGGAAGGTCTGCCGAGTCGGATATTCTCCCTCACCGTCATGTTGAAGAGGTAGTTGTCCTGCGAGACAAAAGCCACCTTATCGGCATAAGCCTCCTGTGGAATATCCCGGATGTCGCTTCCGCCGATCGAAATACTGCCGCCCGTCACATCCCACAGGGATGCGATCAGACGTGCAATAGTACTTTTACCGCTTCCGCTCGGTCCGACCAAAGCCACAAAGCTTCCTTCGGGAATCTTCATGGAAACGCCGTGCAGCACCTCTTTATCAGTGTCTGTATGATAAGAAAAGTGTACGTCTTTCAGCTCCAGGTCATTTTTCTCCGGCACATTTCCTGTCTCCGGACGAACCATCTCAGGCGCGTCCAGGATCGCTCTCACCTCTCCGAAGATCGTTCCCATTGTCCTGATGTCGTCCGAATAGCTCATCAGGGTCACGAACGGAGTGATCAGACCGACAGACAGAATGATGACCATGACAAAATCCTGAGGAGACAGACTTCCGTTCTTCACAAGGAGCCCGCCGATCGGAAGGACCGAGACCATGGTAGACGGCATCACGACCATGGCGAAGGTCATGGGCAGGATACTTGCCCGCATCCAGTCAATAAAGCTGTGTGCCGCCTCATAGGCGTCATGAACAAAACGGTCGTAACTGGATTTTGTCTTCCCGAAGACCTTGATCACCTGGATACCGTTGATATATTCCACAGCGGTATCATTGAGAGCTTTCGTCGCTGTGATCGTGTGCTGGTAAAAGTCACCGCTTCCCAGCATCATCAGCATATAGCTGAACATGCCGATCGGAACGGTGACGAGGCTTGCCAGACCCATTCTCCAATCAATGGTAAAGATGTAGATCTCAATGATCACCGGAACCAGAAGGTTCGCCGTAAATTCCGGCACGATATGGGCCAGCGTCGTCTCGATGCTGTCGATCCGCTCGACCAGGGTGTTCTTTAATGCGCCGCTGCTCTGTGTCAGGACAGTGCCTAAAGGCATGCGAGCCAGCTTTTCCGTACACCTCTTACGGATCTCACCCAGTACGGCAAATGTAGCCACGTGACTGGTTGCCGTAGAAAAAGCGTGGAACAGAACCCTCCCCAGCCATAAGGCGGCCATTATGAGACACTTTCCCAAATAAAAGGAAAAGTCCTGCTGTCCGTCCATAAGCCCCTGCACGATCCCCACTACTACGAAATAGGGAGCGACTGAAAAGGCCACGCCGATGACGGCAAGGATCACGCTCAGGACGTACTGCCCGCCGTGATCTCCCGTCTGCCCCAGCACCCAGGCAATGGGGGATTGTGATTTCCTGTTCTCATCCATGAATAAGACCTCCTTTAAGCTAACATTTGTGTATTAGTGTTAACTAACCCTATAACAAACGCATCGCCTGTCCCTTTTAAGAGACAGGCGGTTTACGTGTGTTTTCACCCCTACCATAGGTTAGGTTTATCTAACCTGTATGTTAACACAATTAGCTAACAGCGTCAAGTCAGGAATTCACCAGTCTCTGCATTAAGATATGGTACATCGCAGCTATTATAGGATATTATAGTTGAAGGCAAAAACACGTGAGGTGGCGAACAAAATGATTTACACAAATGATTACGAATCCCCTTTGGGAAACATCCTGCTTGCCGGTGACGAACAGGGATTAACTGGTCTTTGGTTTACAGAAGGCGGCAGATATATTGAGCCCACCCTGAAAAAAGGAGCCAGTCGGCAAGAAATGTACTATTTTGACCAGACGAAAGAATGGCTGGATATTTATTTCTCAGGCCGCGATCCGGGCTTTTTTCCTCGAATCCATTTGGTAGGCTCCGATTTCCGCAATCGTGTCGGAGAGATTATGTGCGAGATTCCTTATGGAAAGACAGTTACATACGGTTGGATTGCCGACAAACTGGCAAAAGAGCGCGGACTGGAAAGGATGTCCGCACAGGCAGTTGGCGGCGCGGTCGGCCATAATCCGATCTGCATCATCGTACCGTGCCACCGGGTAGTCGGAGCGAACGGGAACCTGACCGGATATGGCGGAGGTATCCTGCGTAAGAAAGCCCTCCTTGAGCTGGAGGCCAATGATATGAGCCAGTTTACAATCCCGACTAAGGGAACTGCACTGTAAAGTTGATGTTATCACTCAGGCATTTCACTATCGTAAAAAATATGTTGCAGCAGTTTAATCTTATACTTGAAAGCAGCCCTGTCGTTTTTCACATCCTGAACGGTAACAGTATTACCTTTATCATCAACTTTATCCATCATGTATCCGTGGTTTGTATCAAATTCCTTGAAGTTGGTGTAAATGTCTCCAACCGAAGCTAAAAGCTCATTGTAGCGCACAGCCTGCTCATATAGAGGATCCTGAAGACCAACCATAAAGTACGTATCACAAAGCCCCTTAAGCTCCTCTTTACCTGCTCTACAGGGGGATATAACCGGATCATAAGGATCAGCATCGGGTGAAAGGGTTTCTACAAGCTGATTTACAAGCCCGCTGAATATCCCGAGATCATTTCCCGGTTCATCCGCAAAATCAAGAAACGGCACCTCCAGAATCTCTGCCGCTACATGTACACCTTCACGCTTTAACATAATTGCTGCTCCGGCTGTTATATGACCACCCGCGCTTCCACCGCTTATAACTATTTTATTTGCGTCAATCTTTAGTTCATCTGCATTATCAATCAGCCATTTGACGGTGTCTGCTGCCTCCTCCTGCTGATAGGGAAATGGTTTCTCCTGCAGCAGTTTGTAATTTACATTCACAACCTTGCAAGGTGTTCCGTCCGCAATATCCTGCATATATGTATCAACATCAACCGCATCCGTTGAAATCCATGCGCCGCCATGTATATACACAAAAACCGGGAGTTTATCCTCGCCATTATAGCCATCGGGTTCATACCAAATAGCGGATACCGCTTCCTTGCCTTCACGCACAATTTCTATCCGCTCACCAAGGGTTTCTTTTATGGCAGCCTCTTCATGTACTGTTCTGGCATTGTTTATAATCTGGTTCACCACATATTTACTGGCTTTTGTGCCTCCGTCGGTATTAAACTGGTCATAAGCGACAACTCCGCCCACCACCGCTATGACTACGACAATCGCAAGTATCACTCGATGTTTTCTTATAATCTCTTTCATTTACCTCTGCCTGCTTTCTTTTCAGTTTCACCCTTATCAATATCCTACCTGTTTTTACAATATCCTGCCGGTTATTGTTATGCAGGATCTCAGCGTCTTCGACCGGCAAGTGGAGCTTAAAACAAATTGCCTGTGTAATACTCCTCCTTGACGTTCCGATGAAACAAGTGTATCATTAGTCTATCGACGGTACAAGTGTTTCAGCAAAATGATACATCGAAAGGGGGTTTGTTTCATCGAATGAGCATGAACAATGAACAGAAAAACACCTATGTAAAAAAGCAGATCACCGCTGCACTTCTTGAACTCCTTCAAGAAAAGCCTCTCTCGGATATCTCTGTCAGCGAACTTACCGCCAGAGCCGAAATCGGGCGAGTTTCCTTCTATCGAAACTATCAGAGCAAAGAGGATATTCTAAAAGAAGAATCCGATCGGCTTATCAAAGAATGGGGCAGACTTTACGAGTCCAATCCGGAATCAGCACCTGAGACCCTGTTCCCGTCATTATTTGACTTTTACCGTGATCACAGGGAGTTCTATACCACACTCTACAATGCCGGAATGTCCTCCATCATGATGGAAACGATCCTGAGTACAATCCGGATTACACCTGACATGCAGAACCTTGAGGCCTACATGAAATCTTTTTGGGCATTCGGAATATATGGTTGGCTTCTCGAGTGGATTAAACGCGGTATGCCGGAAAGCGGAAAAGAACTGAGCACACTCTTTTCACTTGCTCGTCAGAACTAAAAATACCCGACCATCAGATTACTTAATCTGTTGATCGGGTGTTTTCATTCTACAATTTATCAACAAGTTTTGTAAAAACGAGGCCCTTCTTCGCCAATAATCCCCGATAAGATAAAGCCGCATTTTTCCAGAACCCTTTGTGACGCCCTGTTATCAGGTTCTGTCTCTGCCTCCACACGTAAGACCCCCGGTTGCTTCAAAGCCCATGTTACAACTGCATTAACGGCTTCAGTTGCATAGCCGTTTCCCTGGTTTATTTCCGAAATCCCATAACCTATAAACTGATCATCTCATCTTGAGATGCAGTAGTCATTATCAAGCGCTTCGTTTCAATAACCATTTTCTCCCCTTCTGCGTCATAGAATTCCGGTCACCATCATGGTTGTGATGATCTCCGCCGCCTCATATTCATTCGCATCATCATATTCATCACATCCGCCGTTGATTGGCACCCATATACCGCATTCGTAATCCGGCGACTGCGGATTCCCGGCAGAATACACCTCCAGTGTTGCGTTTCCATTTGCATGGTACTTCTGCCCTTCATTCGGGAACCACTCCTGCCAAACTGCCGTATTCAGTGTCTGAAGGGAAACAGGCATAGGCCCTTTGGTTTTAAAAACAGCCCACTCGCTTGCCGTGAAAGAATATAACTCCAGTCCTTCCGGAACATCTCCGCCTTTGTACAGGCCTGCGATCCAGTACGTAAACGCATTTTCAGAATCTGCACAGATTGCAAACATACCGATCCCATTTTCAAGCATTGCTTTTTCCACAGCATTCTCCGGCTTCATCGTCTGCCAAAGTCTCGCATATTTGGCTGCGTATTCCTTGTCCCAGAATTCCGGACACTTTTGATAGCCTTCCTCCGGGCGGATTTCGGTATGGTAACCGATGAATGTCATTGCATCTTTCTTTTCGTAGGTCACATTCATTTGCTTTCCTCCTCTTTCTGAAATGTCATATCTCCTCTTTATTTCCGGTCCGTTGATATTTCCTCTACGGAATTAGAAAGATATCTAAATGTGCCGTCTTCAAAAGGCTGCACTACAACCGTATTCCTAAAAGCGAGATCAGTATTGCGATCCGGCCACACGCCATCCACAATGAGCGTGATTGTTCCATCCGCATTCTCTGTATAGTCGACGACTTCACCAAAAGGCGGGTATTGAGTGACATGCATCTTCTCATATTCATAGCTGCCACTATCCTCATCATAGCCGCAATGCTCCCGCAGCTGCCCGGCTGTTACCGGGAAATACGTTGTCATGATACTTTCATAATCCTCAGCAGGAATGCTTCTTGTATCAGAAGGCAATATTTTGCCGGTATGTATCCGATAGATCACATCATACAGGGATGGTGTCAAAATATCCCCGGCATTACTGCTGTCCCAGTCTTTAGCAAGAACTTCGAGATCCAAATAACTGAGTCCTGATATGTATTTCTTCGTCAGCTCCCTGCATTTTTCCGAAAGAGGACTTATTCTCCAATACTGTCTGATACAGCCATGCGCAATCACTGTTTCATAGGCATATATGAAATAGCCCTTTTCCGTAAGTTTTATCTCGGCAACATTATTTGTCGAAATACTCTGTATTTCCGGCGTACCGTCTTCTTTCCATTGGACACCTATGTAATATACCTGTAATTGCCCCTTCCGAAAAATAAAAGTCAATACCCCGATCAATCCGTCCCGCTGCACATCAAAAACAGTGACCATCGACTCCTGCCCGTTCAGATAGTCTGTGTAAAACGCTTCCACCCTTTCTGGATTCTGCATATTGACATCTTCTGCAACACTTACCAGCCCGTCATTCCCCAATTGCTCGACAACGGCTTTCCGTTGTTCACTTGAAAACTCACTGACTCCGGAAGAATAGTGTGCAGTATCCGCAGTTATTGAATCTTCGTAGAGTTCTTTGACCGATTCCGCCGCTGGCAAAGCCGTATTCTGCAGCTGCTCTTTTTCTTCTTCTGAAAGAAGATCCACATCATGTGGAGTAAATGGATTTTCCGGTTCCTCAGATGATTCCACGGATGGCTCCGGCTCGTTTTCTGACATGCCCTGCTCCATAGTCGTCGCTATGTAATCCACTTGAACCGGCGTATCCTGCTGGTCTTTATCAGCACATCCTGCAACAAGCAATATCACTAATAAACTGATATGTAATGACCGTTGTCAAGGGGCAGCTTAACAAGAATCATCACAAACTTATTCTGTTGTAACCGAAGGCATCGTGAAAGAGCTTTAGGGTATCAGTTCCCGGCATTGGCCACTCTGATATACGTGGATTCAGGAATTGCTCCCTTTACCGACAGGTCAATGGTCCGCCGTGAGCTCTACCGTCTAACAGCGTGGATCACAAATGTGCCAACATAGTTTAGTCGTAGATAGCTCAAACCTTGAAGAGTCTAAAGCCCTTTCAGGATGCCTCCGGTGTTAGTAGTTACGTGCCGTTGGAAACGGCGTAAGCCGGCTTACAACGGCTTGATTGCCCACTATCACAGCGGGATGGCGGGGTCAAGGCTGCGAAGCACCGCCACAGGCGGCCTGGCCTTGACGCTGACAACACGATGTGATAACTCAGGCGACATTGCCGGTGATCATGCCCCACATGAAGCAGGCAAGTTCCCTGGCAACAGCAGTTTTTGCTACATTCGTCTTCTTGTTGTTTTTAAGGACCATTCGATAGTACTTTCGGCGTAAGCGCTCGTTGGCTTTGTCAGCATAAGCAATCGCCTCCGGTGGATTTCCATTCTGTCGGGTTTTGAGCGCTTTTGACTTGAATCCGATCTGTCCGCGGCTGTAACTTTGTGCTGCTTCTACCAACAAGGAACGAACATGGCGGTTTCCGGCTTTAGTGATCCACAGACGATGTTGATCGTTACCACTCGAATCTTCACCAGGTGTAAGACCGATGTACGAAGCAAAGTGCTGAGCAGAAGCAAACCGTTTGAAATCACCGATCTCTGTAAGCACAGCCAGAGCTGTCACCGTCCGGACTCCGATGAAGCAGGACAGTTTATGGACATTCTCCTGATAAGTTTCATTTGAAGCAAGCTCTTCAATGCGGTTGTCGAATCGTTCCAGCTTATCCGTGAGATTGTCATACGTCAGGAGATACTCCTGTAAAATCTCCGCGTATAAACCTTTGGGTTTTAAGGATTTGAGCCATCTAAGGTGGGCTTGTGTCCAGTGATTGGCTGTACCGTCAAACCTGTAATTGTGCCGCAGGCAGAAGGAAAGGATCTGCTGCTTCACCTTTTTAAGGGCAAGCTTATGGTCGTCCCTCATGCGGATGTATTCCTTGGTCTGTTCATCCTGTTCTGTTGGGATATGAACAGGTGAGTAATCATGATGGGCCAGACACCTGGCAATAAGCGCGGCGTCACGCTTATCTGTCTTGACTTTTTTCTTTCCCTTCTGCTGAAGCATGGTAGTAGGTGCAAGGATGACGCACTTCACGTTATGATCCGTCAGCTGGCGGTATAACGTGAATCCGAGGCAGCCAGCCTCATAACCGCATATGAACAGGGCATCGTCCCCGTAATGGAAACGCATGGCCTCGATGTAGTTGATGACTTTGCTGTAATGACCATCAACTTTCTGAGGGTATTCGGCTTGTTCCTTCTCATTTGTGTAACAGCAGAGAGAAAAAGATTCTTTGTGAACATCCATTCCAACGTAGACTGTGCTATACTTCATTTGATGACCTCCATTTGTATGCGGTAATCCCTGTTACCATTTGTCTTTGCCGACTTGTAGTATACAGGTAAATCCACGTGGCTACAAATCGGAGGTCATTACATATTGTCTAATTGTTATGTAAACACTCTGCCTCATTTCCATGCCCTAACCCACAATGCCAAAAGAGCTCACTGCCGGAGGTTTCATTCTCTTCGCTTCTTTATTGGATGCCGGATAACGGTTTTCAGCTTTTCCGGGGCGATTTTCCTTGCGTCACTCAGATATATTTCATGATGCAGACGCTGATCCGTGATATCCAGATCATAGCCCTGCGCTTCCATGTATTCATGCATTATCTGAACAGTAGCAGGCTCATCATCATAGGAACCTATATGCATGCATTGAACACATAATCCCTCATCATAGTTCAGGAACTCCACTTTCGAGAAATCCTGTTTCTTTTTCTTAGCTGCCTCTTCGACAGCCCAGTCAAAGTCGGCCTTCGTCACAAAATCCGGCAGACGGATCACAGAGATCCAGTTGAAGTCTTCCTTGTGAGCATAGTCGACTCCCAGTATGCCGTCCTGCCACCAGAATCCCTCCAGAGGCGGCACTACATAGTCAAAATACCCCTTAATCTGATGATCTCCTTTTTTACTCATCTTGATCGTAAAGGCAATGCCATAGAGCAGACCGATTGCCTGCTTATATTCGCCGTCTTCCTGATTCGGATCACCATGACCGCGAACGGCAATATAATTCATGGCCGGCACCGTCAATATGGAAGGCTTGTTCTTCGGCATGTAAAATTCCTTATATTCCTTTTTGAAATCAAAAGCCATTGCTCTGTCCTCCGAGTTCTTAATTGCTAATCTGACAGCCTTATCAGTATGGGCGACGGCCCCGGCCTTTTATAGACCGGGGCAAAAGTCACCTCTTAACCTCTTATTTCTTTTTCACCGGATAGCAGATCTCTGTTACAAATTCATCGGGGTTCTGTGTCTCATGCGGGCTGACGTGATATATATTGAACATCGGCCCATCAGGCTCATAGCCGTTCGCATCCATCCATGCAATTACAGCAGCATAGACATCTGTGATTTGGGTGTAGCTTCCCTGGTAGGTGCAGCTTGCGACAGTCACCTCCGGAAGCATACGGAACTTCACATGCTCCGTATCGGGATAATTTCCCCTGACGGTCTTCCACGCCATCATATCCACATTTTCTTCCTTGTATTCGCCGTCGAGATAGGTAACTGCACAAAGGCAGGGATCATCCTCCACAAGATTCATCCGGCAGGTCTCTTCTGTCAGCTTGCCCCAGATCATGCCCTCGTCTTCATAGCGGGGAATGATCATCCTGATTGTCGCGGCATAGCGCTCAGGGATTGTCTTAAGCGTCACGTTATAACTCATGTCTTCTTCCTTTCTCAGCCTTTTTCTGGCTGCGTCCAGAAGTGTCAGCTTATATGCTGTATCCCTTGATAGGGCCTCCAGTTCTTCCTGCCTGGCAGAAAAGAACCGATCGAGTTTCTCCCGATCATCATAAACTTCAAGGATCCTGACGATATCCGCAAGAGAAAACCCCATATCCTTCAGGGCGGCAATGCGTCCCGCTATAGGTAGCTGGTCCTCTCTGTAATACCGATAATCCGTGAAGCGATCGATCTCAGCCGGTTTTAAAAGCCCGATCTCATCATAGTGGCGGAGCATTCTTACGCTGACTCTGGACAGTTTTGAAAATTCTCCGATTTTCAGCATGGCGGTACCTCCTGTTGCTGTTTTTTGAGCTCATGTCAAGATTAATGCCTGCCACAGTGTGAGAGTCAAGGGCCAAAACAAGAATAAACAGTCATTGCCTCTTTAACTGCAAAAATCAGATTCTACCAAAAGCACTGATGTTTTTAATTGTAAAACTCAATTTCTGTCAAATACACTTACTTTTTTTAAGGTGCCGGTAAGTGCAAATCCCATATTTTTCATCTGTGATTACACTTTTGCGCCAATGTGTAAGTGCAAATGCCGATTTGAAGTATTTGCATTGAAAATCTCTCCGGATTTTTCATTGCAGAGCAGTATTTTGGCTATCTGCACTTATATTTCTGAAAAAGAGGTAATCACAGAATCAAAAATGCTCAAATGTACTTATTGCCCCTTACAAGAATGTAATGGCAAAACCTCAGATCAACATTCTGCACTTAAATCCCCTGAATACATGAAAACGCAAAACTCAAAACCGACGAAATGTGCTTAATTTCCCAATTATTCTACGTTGTCGAACTCCTTAAGAAACCGGAAATCTATCGTTCTGACCTCAGCAGCGCATACCAGCACGTATCACAGATACCCTGATTGTTCCTGTCGGACTCCCGCATAGTACCTTCATATTTCATTCCGCATTTTTTCATGACCATACCTGAATGAGGATTCCTTGGGTCATGTCGAGTTTCTATGCGATTGGCGCCGACTTTATCAAAAAAATAATCCATCACTGCTTTTAAAGCTTCTGACATAATCCCCTGATGCCACCAGGCTCTTCCGATGCAGTAGCCTATATGTATTAATGAGAGATCGTCATTCTGATTCACTGCACCAATACTCCCGATCGGGTCGCTTCCATGTTCTTTCAGGACTATTGCCCACTGGTAATAGTTCTCCTGTGAGTAGGAGGCAGCCCAATCCTCCAATACCGCTCTGCTGACATTAACAGAGATATGAGCAGGCCACGTCAAATACTTCGTTACCTCGGGATCCGAAGCCCAATTTCTATACATGGCTTCCGCATCATCCTTCGAAAACCTTCTCAACAGGAGTCGTTCAGTTTCAATTATCTGTGTACCGCAGTGCTTCATAGTCTTCACCCCGTCAAATTCCTGTTAACCTATTTCCACATCCAAACGAAAAGATCATCAGAACTCTTGCTCTTTCAACCTGCGGAGTGCATCCGCATTGTTTCCTGTGATCATCCCCAGCTTTTCACAGGAATTCATTTCCGGGCATCTTCCGCATGTCTCCATTTGTTTACTCATGGCACATTGCCGGATTGGGCACAGGAAATCACAGTACGGCGTTTTCACGCCTGGAATCCTGCACCCGGAGCAGTTGATCATTTCAGGTATGATCTCCGCGCTGTTCAGCTCAGACCACTCTTTGGCGACTCGCCGGCGAAGCGCATCATCATTATTCACAGTTGCGAGACGGGCCTCACACGTCTCACAATCCAGGCCGCAATATGCAAAATATTCATTCATATCCAATATCCTCCTTTTCCATTGCGTTCCCTGTCCTAATCAGATGGCCTTCCTGAATTGCGGAGAACGTTGCCAGAGCACAGACGACAATCGCATTTCTGAAGATCGTTATTGCGTTTGCCATCAATGTCCCCGTTTCTTTTCCTTTTTCTTCGCCTGCTTCAGTTCAAATCGGCGCTGGGCCTCCGCCTCCCGTTCTTCCCGACTGATCTGCCTGCGCTCCTTTTTCATCTCTTCCCGCTGTCTTTGAAGAGCCTGTTGGGATTTCGTACCGATACCGGTGTTTTCCAAATGCTTCCTGGCATTCCTGCTTCTTCTTTTAGGATTGTCAGCCGACTGTCTTATTTCTGTTTCGACGGCCGGACTGAAAACCAGTTTATAGTAGTGCTGCAGGATGTAATCCCAGACCTCATAATCTTTTGGTTCCGCCCCAAAGGTCACTTTACAGGCAGACAGCTTTCCATCCTCAATTCGTTCAAAGACGCCAACCCAAAATGGATCTTCAAAGAACACTGTCAGACTTGCTTTCATTGATCTGCCTGCACGCCGCCGTTTACGATGGCAGTGTATTACTCCTTCCTTCTATGATCCAGTTATCCAGAAATCGCATCTGCCCATCCGTATGGAACCAGTGCTCTCCTTTTTCCATCACTGTTAATTCAGCGCCATGAGTCTTTGCAAACTTACTTATCGTTTCATAGGATGTCAGGTTATCCCGGCTGCCATACAGAATTTTGGTCGGAACGGTCCAACAGACAGAGTGTTCACGTACATAACACAAGTACTCCCAGGACAGATCTTCGCCGAATGAAGTGGAAATCACACCTTTCTCTTCCAGTTCTCTCTCCGTCACATTGGCCCAGGTCATCATATTAAGGATCAACTGCTCCATATCTACGATAGGGGAAATGAAAAATGCGCTACGAATCATCGCATCAATCCCTGCATTCATGCTGAAAAACGCGCCAACGCTGTTGGCGATCAGTGTAATACTGTCATATTCAGTATTCATCTTTGTGATCGCCTCTAGGATTTCCTTCCCGGTTTCCCACGGTGTAAAGGTCTGGTAATCCAAGCCTACGACTTCGCATTCAGGAAACAACGGCTTATAGTGTTCACTCTCCATAGCGTTGCCGCCCTTTCCGTGAATATACAACACCAGTTCTTTCATAAGAGATTCCTCAAATCATTCATTTCTTTCTGCAGATTTTCCAGGAACCTGCCTGCGTGCGCTCCATCCATCTGGGTGTGATGGAATTGAAAGGATACCAGCAAGTAATACCTGAAGAACTTTTTTCTGTATTTTCCCCAAATCAAAAAAGGATTATTGAAGCCGCTGTACATATTGACCGCTCCGTCAATCTCTGTGTCGATGATCGCTGATGTGCCGATTACCATGCTGTCAGCAGACAGATCTCTATCCGCACAGTTTTCTGCGACTTCATTCGTATATGCAAGATACTCTTTGTTGAATGCAGTCAAGTCTTCTGAAAACATGAGATCGCAGGAATTTACCGTGCCGCTTTTATTCCTTATGATTGTATTCAGGGCAATACTGTCATATCGGATCAGTTTTTCTCCAACAGGAAGTGTATGAAACTCCTCAACATCTGATGCGGCTTTTCCTATGCAATAATCCATCAGCATATTGAATTTCAGGTTTCTTTTCCTGCTCAGCCTTACCAGGTTTGTTACATCAAGAGTCTTGAAAAACGTCACCATTGGGTTTGGAGCCTGCATCCACAGTTCATATGCGGATGCACGGCTTGTCTCTTTTGGATTAACTTCTACTGGCATAATGATCTCTTATACCTCCAGATCTTTTCTTTTCGTTTTCGCATTAACAGTGGACGTAAACTCTTCCGGAATCATTTGCCCTCATATTTCATCGGCGTAAAACGGATACCGTTAACTGTTTTCTCTTCATCGGTCGGCACAAAACCAATCGCTTTATAGAATGGAAGGCCATACGGTGAAGAATTGAGGGTGATCGTCTCATTCGGATAATCATCAAGTAAACGCCGAAACATCCTTGTTCCGATTCCGCGCCGGTGATACCTGCCGTCCACAAAGAAAAAGCAGATGTGTTTTCTGTCCGGCCTGATGGCGATCTCACCGATCAGCTTTTCTCCATCAAAAGTACCGTAATAATGCAGCCCGGAAAGATATCCTTCGTCGTGAAGACACTTTCGTAACTCCTCTGTTCCCTCCGCAGAGTAATCCGGGGATTCATATTCCGAGAACACTGCCCATGCCAGATCCAGAGCTGTCTGCCTTTCGTCTTCGGACAGTCTGCGGATCGTAAAAGAGGTTACACTGTCTCGCATGACGTTTTTCAGGTAGTCCTTTTCCTTGAAAATCATACATTCCATCTGCAGATCATATGGCTCATCTTTAACAAGGGAAGGGATAGGATCAGAACTGAGGCGAAAGCCCATGGCGGAATAGAAGTTTATCGTTTCCTCAGCAGAGCAACAGGATGCATACAAAGAATAAGCTCCTCTCTTCAGGGCTTCCTGTCTGGCGGCTTCAAGCAAGGATCTGCCTATTCCACGACGGCGGTAATCCCTGGACACGTGGAAGCTATCAATAATGAGCCGTCCTTTGTTTAGCTGGGGAATCAGCATAATCTCGCCGACCACACAGTTTTTCTCAAATGCACAGTAGGTCACATATTTACCCTTGAGAATCTCCTCAGCTTTTTGCAGGAGGCGTGCAGCATCCCAATCCTCGGTGAAGGGATTGAAAACCAGTGTCATATTTCCATCCCTCAGACGGTACACATTCTTCACTTCCTGATACCGCCGAAAGCCTCTCATTGAATCGCGGGTGAAGTTATATTTGTCAATAAGCTTAATTTCCAATTAATAATAATCCCTTTCGAAGTTATGCTTTAAGCTATACAGACGGTAAATGCTCTTTATAAATGGCAAGGTTCTTGACTTCACAGCCCTTGTCCGTGTAGTAGGCAAGCATTTCCGGCATCTTCTTTAGGTCATAACTGGTCACACAATCGGAGATGACATGAACGGCATATCCGGCCTTTGTCATGTTGAAACAGGTGGATTTCACACAGGCAGTGGCATCAGCACCGGTGATGTAAAACTCTCTGATATCCTTTGACCGGATGAATTCTGAAAACGCCTCGCTGGTCAAAGCATTGGCCTTTGTCTTAACAAAGATATTATCTGACACAATCTTTAGCTCCGGGGCAAGTTCCGCACCCTTTGTATCCGGTTTGAAGGTTCGCGTTCCTGCGGACAGATTGTTATGCTTAATATATATGACCGTCATTCTCTGCTCCTCTGCCCATTCGACAGCGGAATTGATATTGTCAATAATATCCCTGTAATGCTTTGTTATATCATTCTGTATGTCGATCACGACAAGCGCTTTGTTACTCATTGCGGCCGCCCCCTTATTCTTTTTCATCGTCGATCCCTCTTCGGCATCCTATCGTTCGTTAGCCTGGTGTGTGAAAGAAAACCGGTCAGCCGTCTCCGATCTGACCGGCTATTCTAAACCCTCATTTAAAGGCTTCATTTATGATAGATTTCAAAAAACTGCATCACATGTTTCCTGACCAGTTCCATTACTTCGTCTTCCCGCTCTGGTTCACGGTCGCACAGGTTGATCCAGACGGTGATCGGGGACGAAAACTGCGCAGCCATGATCTCGGTGTCTGCATTTTTCAAAGTCCCTTCACGGATCAGAAAGCGCATCATTCCCATGAAATAGTTCAGAACATCTTCATAATTCTGCTTCGTCTGGAGTTCCGCCAGTTCTTTGTTACGGAACTGCTCGATCATGAGCAATTTTCTGCCCTTACTGATATGAGGGTCATGCAGAATATAGCGCATCTGTCCCTGAATGAGCTTTGCCACATCTTCTGCGGTCATGCCGGTCTTATCTTTTGTGAATTCCGGATCGTCCCAGTTTGCGCGAACAAAAATCGAATGGTCAGCATATCCTTTCAGAACGGTTTCAACGACATTGTCCAGAATGTCCTGCTTATTGGCAAAGTGACTGTAAAGAGATGCCTTACGGATACCTACTGCATCGGCGAGCTGCGAGATACTGGTCGCTTCGTATCCGTTGACCGCGAACAGATCCAGCGCCGCCTCCAGTATTTGTTCCCGTGTGCTGCTCTTTTCCATGCCCATCGCCTTCTTTCAAAATAGTGTAGTGCTCAATTTCATCTCTAATTTTACCTAACGTTCGTTAGGTAGTCAATAACTGTTTTGAAGTTGGCCTTGTCAAAACTCTTTTCGTCCGCCGCGTATAGCTTCCGCTCTTTTATTCTCTTTTGAGCGGCGTATCTCTTCCGGAGTCGCAGCTTTTTTGCTTACATAGCGGCAATCACAGACTTCTCCCCCTGTCGCGATCGTGGACTCACGCAAAAACCAGTGATTGCTGCATTCTCCAAACAGGTAATCAATCGCGCACATAGCCGGCGCGATATGCGCCATGCCCCGACTGTTCAGATAATCATATATGCCGCATCTGGTGAAAACGTCAGTATATCGATTCTCATCCTCGACCTGAACCTTGAACTGCCATGTAAACGGGTGCGTGGCGTTTTGGCTTCTTTCACCGATCGCGATCTGTCTTTTGACCTCTGAAGGCTTCAGCATATCCCTCCGCTTTAAGGCAGCAATGATGATCCTCTGCCGGAGAAAGAACTCTCTGTAAAACTTTGTCAGCGCATCTATATCCGGTTTGGGGTCACAGGCTTCATACACCGCACTGAGCATGACGGCGTGCGCAAGGTTCACTTTAAGAATGTCATTTGGTCCATATTCGGGCAGCCTGTCCATTTCTCTTCGGTATATCTTTTTCACTTCTTTCCAGAAGGTTTCGGGATCGCTGATTCCGAGGACAGGAAGTGATGCTTTCACCGCGCCTCCCATGACCAGCCACATAGCTTTTATAACTGCTCCATCTTTCATTTTTCACCTCAAATATCCGGCTTCTCACAACTGCTGTTAAGCCAACGGTAGAACTGCTCGTGCAACTTAGCCATCTCATCCGGCGCTTTCATCGAGTGCCGGTACATGAACCGATCCCCAAAGGAGCTTTGATAAACGCGGCCGAGTATCCATCCCACAAGAGGCACAGGCAGCAGGCGAAACGCCTGCATTTTCCCCGGAGACAGCGGTATGTTCCGGGCTGCGATCGCACCCAGGTTATCACGGATCTGCTTTGCGGTTTTTCTCATGAGTGCAGCATTTTTCCCCGCGTTCTCGGGATCCGCCGCCTCATAATAAGCATCAGCGATAGGCACGACCATAGCCAGATGGCAAAGCTGCCAGGCGTGCATGTCCGGCACGATCTGATATGGGATCTTCGCCCTGCTAAGAACACGGGAAAGCTCTCCTTCTCTTCCGTCTTTTTTCCCAAAAGTCGTCGGCTGGATGAGCCGCGGCGTCAGGGATGCATCCAGCACACTTCCGTCAAAACCGCCTCCGGCGCCGGGAAAGGCGGGAATGATTCGCCCCTCCCCGCAGATCTCCTCCCATTGATCATAGGTCTCCAGTGAATTGACCATGGTGACGATGGTTGGGCTGCAGTTTTGCCGAAGTTCCTCCAACGCCGTATGCAGCTGGTTCTCCCTGACGGTAAGAAAGATAAGATCATAGCGGTCTCCCGGTTGGATCTTTGAGAGTACTTTAATGGGGGCTTTTCGGATTTTTCCCTTGCTCCTATATAGCAGTCCATCCTGCGTCAGACTTTCCAGCCTCCGTCCCCGCGCGTAAACGGATACATCATACCCTGCCTCCGCAAGCAGCGCACCGTACAGGCTGCCGATCACGCCTGCGCCAAAAATCAGAATTCTCATATCCGTCAAGCCTCAACTTCTCCTTCACCACTCCGCCAATGCCTTTTTGAGCCTCCGGTCAATGTCGATCCGGGTCTCCCGGCATTCCTTTTTGTGTTCTTTTCCCGCTCTGAACATAAAAGAAACCAGCAGTCCGGAACCCACCGGGAGCATCATCCTGAGCATGGATTCGGGAAAGGCAAAGTGCGTTCCATGTTCATAGATCCAGCTTTCAAAGGTGCTGTCATGGGGCAGCCTTCTGAGGCGCTCCTCCATCCTGCGGATGTATTTGCAGGTGTCCCACAG
>Ga0256404_1003799_pt1 | contig 29878 bp, 31 predicted proteins | sample RumenRJG_01DNA_FD_185990 | JGI IMG/M metagenome (GOLD analysis project Ga0256404, IMG submission 185990) | Bovine rumen microbial communities from Lethbridge, Alberta, Canada - RJG_01 | ecosystem: Host-associated > Mammals > Digestive system > Stomach > Rumen | place: Canada: Alberta | collected...
CTCACGAGCCTGCTGACACCGACCGTCGAGTTCCTGGCGGCACTCTCCGTCACGTTCATCGTCTGGTTCGGTGGCTATGAGGTCGTGCAGGGCGTCATGACAGCCGGTTCGCTCGTTGCGTTCCTGGCCTATGCGGTGAACCTCGCGAACCCGGTGAAGCGCCTCTCGCGCGTCTATGGCAACCTGCAGCGCGCCATGGCCGCTGTCGACCGCGTGTTCGCCGTCATCGACCTCAAAGAGACGATAACGGACAAGCCGGATGCTTACGAGCTGCCGGCTACGCACGGGCAGGTAACGTTCGACCATGTCTGCTTCGAATACAAGAAGGGGGTGCCGGCCCTGACGGACGTGTCGCTTACGGTCCAGCCGGGACAGATGATTGCTTTTGTCGGCCCTTCGGGTGCTGGCAAATCGACCATCGCGAATCTCATACCGCGTTTCTACGAGGTAACGAGCGGCTCCATCAGCATCGACGGCCATGATATCCGCGATGTGACCGTGGCCTCCCTGCGGGAGCAGATCGGTATCGTGCCGCAGGAGACGATGTTGTTTTCGACGACGGTACGCGAGAATATCCGCTACGGACGTCTCGATGCCACGGATGAGGAGGTCGAGGCAGCGGCGAAGGCTGCCAATGCCGATGCTTTCATCCGGGCATTGCCGAAAGGCTACGACACGCAGATCGGTGAGCGCGGACTGAATCTCTCTGGCGGGCAGCGTCAGCGCATGGCCATCGCCAGGGCCATCTTGAAGAATCCGCGCATACTGATACTCGATGAGGCCACATCGGCCCTCGATACCGAGAGTGAGAAAATCGTGCAGGCCGCCTTGGACAAACTCATGGTCGGGCGTACATCGTTCGTCATCGCTCATCGTCTGTCCACGATATTCGATGCCGATCAGATCTATGTCATAGACGCCGGCCGGGTACTCGAGCATGGCACGCATGAGGAGCTCCTGGCCCGCAACGGCCTGTACAAGCACCTCTATGATATCCAGTTCCGCAATACGTCAGAGACGTCAGAGCAAGCGTAACAGAAGGGGACATAATGCAATTACTCTACAACATAGCGGCCATCATCATCGTTGTGCTGATTATCCCGATGTTCATGGTCCGGTCGGTGCGCGAGAAGGGCTTCGTGGAGCGCATAAAGCAGAGTCTGGGCTTTTTCCCGGCCCACGCACTGGACAAGGTCGCCAAAAAGCATTGCATATGGGTGCATGCGGCCTCCGTCGGCGAGATCGTCGCCACGAGCCCGCTCATCAAGGAATTTCACCGTGAGTTCCCGGAAAGTCCGATACTCGTATCGGTCGTGACGACGAGCGGCTATGAGATGGCGAACCGCATCATCAAGGATGCCGATGCCATCATCTATTTCCCGCTCGATCTGCCGTGGCTGGCCGGTCACGTGCTGCGCCGCATCCGTCCACGCGTGTTCCTGCCGGTCGAGACCGAGCTCTGGCCGAATTTCCTCAAGAATGCCCGCGAGATGCATCTGCCGGTCATGATGGTCAACGGCCGCATCAGTGACAAGAGCGTGAAGCAGTACAAGCATCTTCATAGCATACTGCGCGACATGATCGGCACGGTGCAGTGCTTTGCCATGCAGTCCAGTATCGATGCCGAGTACATCATGCGCCTCGGAGCACCGAAGGAGCTCGTGACGGTCACGGGCAATACGAAGTTCGACCAGACCTATACGGATGTGAGCCCCGAGGAAAAGGCACAGATCATAGAGAGTATGGGACTCTCGGATGCGGATGGCATCCTGCTGGCCGGCTCGACCCATCGCAAGGAAGAGGAATACGTCCTGAAAGCCTTCGCAGCCGTGCGCCAGAACCACCCGCGGGCCCGTCTCGTCATAGCACCGCGCGAGCTGCTGCGGACGCAGGAAGTCATCCACATCTGCAAGAAAGCCGGCTTCACCGTGAATACGCGTACTGGCCTGCAGGACGGCAGCGAGCAGCCGGGCGCTGATATCGTCATACTGAATACGATCGGCGAGCTCGGCAAGGTGTACAGCATCGGCGACGTCGTCTACGTGGGCGGCAGTCTCGTCATGCACGGCGGCCATAACATCCTGGAGCCGGCGGCACATGGCAAGGCCATCATCGTCGGCCACTATATGTTCAATTTCAAGGATACGTATGCGTTGTTCAAGAATCGCAACGCCTGCATCATGGTCAACAACACGAAAGAACTCGTGCGCGAGGTCACGCGCCTGTTCGATGAGCCGGAGGAGCGCCACCGCATGGAGCGCGAGACGCTGGCCATCGTGCAGGAAAACAAGGGAGCCTCCTACAAGTCGGCCCAGCTCCTGCGCAAAACATTGACGGAGTTCGAGAGCCGTCCCGAGAATCATCAGCTCGTGCGCTCGACGCAGAAGATCGCCAATTTCCAGACGTACTTCATCGACCTCGTGCACAGCAAGGAAGCCCATGGCTTCTTCCTGAACATCCTGCTCGGCATCCTGTACGTGTTCTCACTCATATATGCCGGTCTCGTCAACCTGAAGCTGAGCGGCTTCAGCCATGGACTGTTCCGCCGCAGAAAGCTGGATTGCTTCGTCATTAGTCTCGGCAACGTCACGGTCGGCGGCACGGGCAAGACACCGACCGCCCAGCGCCTCGCCAGCGATATCCGCGATATGGGCTACCGTGTCGTCATACTGAACCGCGGCTATCGCGCGAAATGGCATGGCGACGTCGGCATCGTCTCTGACGGGCAGCGCCTGCAGATGACAGCGGCTGAGGCCGGCGACGAGGCCTATATGCTTGCGAAGCACCTGCCGCAGGTGCCGGTCCTCATCGGTGCCGAGCGCTATGAGACTGGACGCTACGCTATCGAGCATTTCGGCGCCGAGGTGGCCATCCTCGATGATGGCTATCAGCACTGGCAGCTCGAGCGCGACCTCGATATCCTGCTCGTCGATGCGGTCAATGTATTCGGCAACGGCTACATCCTGCCACGCGGTACGCTGCGCGAACCGATCTCGCATATCAGCCGGGCTGATGTCTGCCTCATGACGAAAGTCGATCAGGCGGCCGAGGGCTCGCGCGAGTATATCTGCGAGACCGTGCACAAGTACAACCGGGAGGCCCGCATCGTCGAGAGCATCCACGAGCCGCGCTGTTTCATCCGCCTCGCGGAATGGTATGAGAACATAGGTGGCAAAGGCATCGATGTGAGCGCGATGCGCGGCCGCAAGATCATGGCCGTCTCGGCCATCGGCAATCCGGCCTCGTTCGAGCAGACGCTGTCCGACATCGGCACGGTCATCATCGAGAGTCTGCGCTATCCGGATCACCATGACTACAGCATGCAGGAGATGAACGATATTCTGCAGCAGGCCCAGAGCCTCGGGGCAGAGGCCATCATCATCACGGAGAAGGATGCCGTCAAGATACCGGGCGAGGTCATCCATGCCGGCTGGGATATCCCCGTATACGTCATCTGCGTGCAGGTCACATTCCAGTCCGGTGCGCAGGAATTCCATGATATGCTGTTCGACCGACTGAGCAAGCGTCTCGGAGCGCGTCAGCCGCGCCGTTGATTTTTATGCTGCTATTACAGCGGAAAGGGTAATAAATGAACGTCCTCTGTGTGATACCGGCGCGTTACGCGTCGACAAGACTGCCAGGCAAGCCGCTGCTCGATATCGCCGGCAAGCCCATGATCGTGCGCGTCTATGAGCGGGCCAGCCAGGCCCGTCGAACGACGGCGACAATCGTGGCGACCGATGATGAGCGCATAAAGGCAGCCGTCGAGAGCCATGGCGGGCAGGCCGTCATGACGCGGGCCGATCATCCGACCGGCACGGACCGTCTGGCCGAGGTAGCCGGGAAATATCCTGATGTCGATGTCATCATCAATGTGCAAGGCGATGAGCCGCTCATAGAGCCGGCGCTCATCGATGAGCTGGCCGCGGCATTCGAGACGGATGACGGACTGCAGATGGCTACAGTGCGCACGGAGATGACGGATGAGGCGGAGCAGCGCAATCCGAACAATGTGAAGGTCGTGACGGATAAGAACGGCTATGCACTTTATTTCTCGCGGTCGCTGCTGCCCTATCCGCGCCATGCCGGAGCTCACGTCTACAAGCACATCGGCATCTATGCCTACCGGCGCGAGTTCCTGCTCCAGTATGCCAATATGGAGCCGACGGAGCTCGAGAGTGCGGAGAGCCTCGAGCAGCTTCGGGCTCTCGAGAACGGCTATCGCATCAAGGTCATAACGACGGATGCCCAGTTTGTCGGCGTGGATACGGCAGAGGATCTGGCACGTGTCAATGAGATATACAAAGCCCAGAACCTGGGTTGAATGATACCTTTTTGTCAGGACAGGAAGGAGTAAATACCATGAACAAGGTCAAGATAGGCAATTTCCTCGTGGGCGGTGGCGAACCACTGACGCTGCTGGCCGGTCCGTGCGTGTTGGAGGGATTGGATCGCTGCCTGCTCATCGGGCGCACGATCAAGGACATCTGTCAGAAGCTCGGCGTGAACTATGTGTTCAAGGCTTCGTTCGATAAGGCGAACCGCTCGTCGTTCCACAGCTTCCGCGGGCCGGGGCTCGAGAAAGGCCTCGAGATGCTGCAGACAATCAAGGATGAGCTGCAGGTGCCGGTCGTCACGGATATCCATGAGACGTATCAGGCGGAGCCCGTCGCGAAGGTCGCCGATGTCATACAGATCCCGGCGTTCCTGTGCCGCCAGACGGACCTGCTGCATGCTGCAGCCGTGACGGGACGGGTAGTGAATGTGAAGAAGGGGCAGTTCCTCTCTCCGGAGGAGATGCGCAATGTCGTTGACAAGCTCCACGAGTGCGGTTGCAATCAGATGATGCTGACGGAGCGCGGCTCGACATTCGGCTATCATAATCTCGTCGTCGATATGCGCTCGCTGCCAGCCATGCGTCAGCTCGGCTATCCGGTCGTGATGGATGGTACGCACAGCGTGCAGTTGCCGGGTGGCAATGGCACGAGCTCGGCTGGCCAGCGCGAGTACGTGGACTACCTCGTGCGCGCTGCCGTCGGCGCCGGCGTCGACGCATTGTTCCTCGAGGTGCACGATAACCCGGAGGAAGCGCTGTCGGATGGCGCGAACATGGTCTATCTCGACCATCTGCCCGAGCTGCTCAAGGATGCCGTGGCGATATACGAGATCGTGCGGCCGAAGCTGAAGTAAGAAAGGGCGGAGCCATGTCTGGCGCGGTGATAACAGCTCTTATGTAGTATAAGGTATATGAAAATATTTGGGGGCAAGGACTTGAGCAATGCAGCTGAGATAAAAGCAAAAGCTATAGAAACTCTGGACATCGAGGCCAAGGCGGTCGAGAAGCTGAAGACGCGCATCGATGATGAATTCGTTGCGGCGGTCGAGTGCATATTGGCCTGCAAGGCCCGCGTGGTCGTGACCGGCATGGGCAAATCGGGCCATATCGGACGCAAGATCGCGGCGACGCTGGCCAGCACGGGCACGCCGTCGTTCTTCATGCATCCGGCCGAGGCATTCCATGGCGACCTCGGCATGGTGACCGAGGATGATGTCGTCATAGCCATATCGAACAGCGGGGAGTCGACGGAGGTCGTGAACATCCTGCCAATCATCCGCCGCATCGGGGCGACCATCATCGCGATGTGCGGGCGCCCGGACTCACAGCTCGGCAAGAACAGCGATTACTTCATCAATATCGGTGTCGAGCGCGAGGCCTGCCCGCTCGGGCTGGCTCCGACCGCCAGCACGACCGCGACGCTGGCCATGGGCGATGCCATTGCTATGGCGCTCATGTCGGTCCGCAACTTCACGAGCCAGGATTTCGCTCTGTTCCATCCGGGCGGGGCGCTCGGACGTCGTCTGCTGCTGAAGGTTTCGAACGTCATGCATACGGGCGACGAGAATCCAATCGTGAAGGCGGACACCTCGGCCAAGGATGCATTGTTCACGATGACGGACAAGGGCCTTGGCGCAGCCTCGGTTGTCGACGAGCAGGGCAAGTTCATCGGCCTCGTCACCGATGGCATCATCCGCCGTGCGCTCGCGAAGGACTACAGCTTCCTCGACGAGCCGGTCAAGAATATCATGTTCACGACGCCGCTGACCATCAGCTCTGACAAGCTGGCCGCTGAGGCCCTGTCGGTGATGGACAAGCACAAGCCGCGTCCGGTAACCGTTCTGCCGGTCGTAGATGGCGACCGCGAGCCGGTAGGCATCGTCCACCTGACCGACCTGCTGCGCCAGGGTGTGGTATGATATAAAGGTCTGATAGAAATATGGAAGAGAAATACAGTGCACGCCGCAAAGCCCAGCACGTGAAGCTCATCATCATGGATGTCGATGGCGTGCTGACGGATGGCGGTATCTACATAGGCGCCGAGGGGGAGCTCTACAAGCCGTTTTTCTGCCGCGACGGGCTCGGCATCACGCTGGCCCATCGGGCCGGCCTGCGTACGGCCATCATCACAGGGCGCATATCGAAGCAGGTAGCGTACCGGGCACAGGAGCTCCATATCAGCGAGGTGTTCCAGGGACACAGCGACAAGCGGGCTGCGTATAAAGAGCTGAAGCAGAAATCGGGCCTGGCGGATGAAGAAATCGCTTATATCGGTGATGATCTCATCGACCTGCCTGTCATGCTGCAGGTGGGATTCCCGGTCGCGGTGGCTGATGCTGTCGACGAGATAAAGGCGCATGCGGCTGCAATCGCCGGCTTTCCCGGTGGTCATGGCGCCGTGCGCGAGACGATAGAGTTCATATTGCGCTGCCAGAACAAATGGCAGCCGCTGCTGGCCGGTTTCATGGCGACTGAGGCACCGGAAGGCCAGGCCGATATCGCTAAGCCGACGGATGCGCTCGATAATCTGGCTCAGTAAATTTCCGGAAGGATTTGGAGGAATTTTCATGGCTTACAAGATGGTTATGCTGCTTAGCCGTATAGCCGTTCATACGCCTTATCGTTTGCTCATGGGGATCGGCTGGATATTAGGCCAGCTGTATTACCTGCTGATAAAGAAAGAGCGTGAGCGTGCTGTCGCGCAGATGATGCCGGCCCTGCATGTAAGTGAGAAGGAGGCCAGGCACCTCGTGCGAGCCTCCTTTGTGAATCTCGCACGCAATGTGCTCGAAATCCTGTATATGCCGCATCTCAATGAGCAGAATTTCACGGACTATATCGAGATCGACCATCTGGAACGCCTGAAAGCGGCTCTGGCCGAGAAAAAGGGTGTCGTCATCGTCACGGGGCACATCGGTACCTGGGAATGGCTCTCGGCTGCCTTCACCCTGAACGGACTGCCGGTCACGGCGATCGCGAAGCCGCAGCCGAACATCCAGTATACGAATGCACTTGATGACCTGCGCAAGACCATCCATGTGCAGATATTCTCACGCGGTTCGAGCGAGCTGCTGGCGGCAGCCCGCGCACTGAAATCCGGTAAGATACTCGGCTTTCTCTGCGATCAGGATGCCGGCCCCGGCGGTGCATTCCTGCCCTTCCTCGGACGCCTGGCTTCGACGCCGATGGGGGCGGCCGTGTTCTCGCGCAAGTTCAATTCGCCGGTCGTACCGGCGTTCATCCTGCGCCAGCCGAACGGCAAGCACAAGGTCATCGTCGGGGAAATCATGCGCTACGAGGATACGGGCGATACGGACAAAGATCTGTTCGATTTCACGGCGCGCATGACGCAGATCGTCGAGCAGGTCATCCGTGACAACCCGACGCAGTGGCTCTGGTTCCAGAAACGCTGGAACACGAAGCCGGAGCAGATGAAGACGGGTAAGCATCATACGGTACAGGCGGAGAAGCAGGGGGATGAGTCATGAGCACAAAGGCCAAGCTGGGCATCGTCCTTGTAGTGGCAGCGGTAGTGGCCGTCGTCGTCTGGGCAGTCAGCACAGTGCCGCAGGCACCGCCCCCGAGCGAGGCTCCGGCCAGCAAGACCATGTCCTACGATGGCAATACCATCCGCGAGGAAAAGGATGGCCGCGTCATCTGGGAGCTGACGGCTGACCATATCGAGATGGATACCGATACGAAGAACGTGACCATAGAGGGTGTCCATGGCAAGTTTTACGCTGCCGATGGCCGCATCGCCGAGGTCACGGCAGACCATGGCAGCTATGATGCCACGTCGCGCGATGTGACGCTCGAGGGCGGCATAGCCATCACGAACAGCGATGGTGCCTCGCTGCAGTCCGACCAGCTCAAATGGACCGCGGCCGAGCAGTGCCTGTCGGCCCTCGGCAACGCATTGGCGCAAAAGGATGACATCACGATCAGCGGCGACCGCATAGACAGTACAGACGCCTTCAACAAGGTCAAAGTGAGCGGTCATGCCCATATAGCGAAGGGGGATATAAGCAATGAGACTAGATAAATACAGGAAAGCAGCCCTGACGCTGGCGCTGGCTGCCGTCATACCGGTTGCTGCCTTTGCTCCGGCTACGGCGGTCGCGGCGGGAGAGGCCGCTTCGCTCGACGCTGATACCGTCGAGTACGATATGTCGACCGGCCTCGTCACGGCCGAGGGCGACGTGCTCATGAAGCGCGGCACGAGCCGCGTGTCTGGCGAGCGCGCCAGCTACAATACGAAGACCCAGGCGGGCTCGGTCATCGGCAATGTCATAGCAGTGCACGATGATATGCGCCTGACCTGTGCCCAGGTGACGAGTGACGGCTCGGGCCACATGCAGGCGACGGGCGGCGTGCACGGTACGCAGGCGGACAAGAGCTTCGCCGGCGAGCAGGTCGATTACTATCCGGAGAATAAATACGTCCTGATGGCGACGGGCGGTACGCTCACGAGTGCGGATGGCACGTTCACGGCGGATCACCTCGAGGGCTGGCTCGCTGAGGAGCACTATGTCGGCAAGGGGAACGCCCATGTCGTGAGCCCGGCCCGCGGTCTCGAGGCCGGCGGCGACCAGCTCGATTACTATGGCCAGGGCGATGGCAAGGCGGTTATGACCGGCAATGCCTGGGCCGTGCAGAATAATAATACGATGAAGAGCAACCGCCTGACGATATACCTTGCGAAAGACGGTCAGGCTGCAGTAAAATAGATTTGAAATCAGTTTCCAGGCGGAGGACGGAGGAAGCATATTGTTTATCGAGGCAAAGAATCTCGTGAAAACCTTCAAGAAGCGCACCGTCGTCGATCATGTATCGCTGCGCGTCAACAAGGGCGAGATCGTGGGCTTGCTCGGCCCGAACGGCGCGGGCAAGACGACGACATTCTATATGATCGTGGGTCTGGAGCAGCCAACGGCTGGAGAGGTGTTCCTCTCGGACATCAATATAACGGACCTGCCCATGCACAAGCGGGCGGCGCTCGGCATCAGCTACCTGACGCAGGAGGCCTCCATATTCCGCAAGCTCACGGTCGAGGACAACATCATGGCGATCCTCGAGACGACGAAGCTGTCGCGGGCAGAGCAGAAAGTGAAGCTCGAGAGCCTGCTCGAGGAGTTCCATATCGGCCATGTGCGCGAGCGCAAGGGCACCGAACTTTCGGGCGGCGAGCGTCGCCGCGTCGAGATCGCGCGCTGCCTCGCGCTTGAGCCGCAGTTCATCCTGCTCGACGAGCCGTTTGCCGGCGTCGATCCGCTCGCTGTCGCCGATATACAGGAGATCGTCCAGTACCTGCGCCAGCGCGGCATGGGGATTCTGATCACGGACCACAATGTCCGCGAGACGCTTCACATCGTCGACCGCGCCTATATACTGAACAACGGCAAGATATTGCTCGATGGCGACAGTCAGACCATAGCCAACAGCCCGATAGCGAAGAAGTTCTATCTGGGAGAGAATTTCACTCTGTGAGGGGAGCCGCATGCATTTAAGGATATTAGATAAATATATATTCCGCGAAGTCTTTGTGACATTTCTGTTCGGCATCGCGGCATTCTCGGCGGTATTCATCGGCTCCGGCACGCTGTTCAAGATCGCCAAATACATCACGGACTATGGCGCCTCGCTGCAGGCGGTCACGAAGATATTCGTTTTCGGCCTCCCGAGTGTCATCATCTGGACATTCCCGATGTCCATGCTGCTCGCGAGCCTCATGACGTTCGGCCGTCTGTCGAGCTCGTCCGAGATCACAGCGATGAAATCCTGTGGCATCGGTTTCTATCGCATCGCGATGCCGGCCATCATCATGGGCTTCATCGTGAGCATCGGGGCAGTCGCCTTTAATGAGTATGTCGTCCCCTGGGCGAATACCGCTTATCGCAATGTGCTCTACTATGAGATCCAGGGCAATACGGGCATGAAATCGCAGGAGCACATCATCCTCAAGGATATCGACAATGGCGAGATCAAGCGTCTCGTTTATGCGCGCGTCTACGATTCCGATACGCAGCGACTCGAGGGCCTCACGATGCAGGACTTTGATGAGAATGGGCAGGTGCGCCATGTCGAGAATGCCGAGTATGCAGACTGGAGCGGCAATGTGTGGACGATGCACAATGGCATGATCTATGACATATCTGACCAGGACGGAGCCTCGGAGCACTCCATGCGTTTCAACACGCAGGTATTGCCGATTAATGCGAATCCGAACCGCATCGTGCGCGAGCAGAAGAAGCCGGAAGAGCTCACGATGAAGGAGCTCAAGGCCGAAATCAAGATACTGCGCACGCAGTACGTCAATACGAACAAGCTCGAGGCGGAGCTTTACCAGCGCATCTCGGTGCCGATGGCCAGCCTTATATTCGCCCTGATCGGTGTACCGCTCGGCCTGCAGCCGACGCGCAACAGCTCTTCGGCTGGCTTCGCCATGAGCGTCATCATCATATTCATATACTATGCGCTCATGACGATGGGCAACGCCATGGCGCGCGGCGGCATCGTCACACCGATGCTGGCGGTCTGGATACCGAACATCGTCGGCCTCATAGCCGGTGCAATTCTCATAAAGCGTGCCTCGCGCTGAGGAAAGCCTGACATTCTGACAGAAAGGGAGTGTACGGATGTACGGAGTCGTATTGATACTCGTACTTATAATAACAGGTGGTGCCATCGCTTTCATCGGTGACCGCCTCGGCACGAAGATTGGCAAGAAACGTCTGTCTATCTTCGGCTTGCGTCCGCGCCATACATCCATACTCATAACGATATTCACCGGTATCTGCATCACGACGCTGACCTTCGGCGTCATGGCTGCCGTATCGGAGAATGTCCGCACCGCACTGTTCGGCATGGAGAAGCTCCATCAGACGATGCGCGATACCCAGGCCAGCCTGACCCAGGCTACGGCTGACCTAGCTGAGGCACAGGACGAGCAGGCGCGCACTGACGAGCAGCTCGCAGCCTCGCAGGCTGATGTAGACCGGCTCCAGAGCCGTCAGCAGGAGCTGCAGGCCGAGTCCGACCGCCTGTCGGCCGGCAACCGGGCGCTCGAGGCTGCGAACAGCAGCCTGCAGAGCCGCAATGACGAGCTGGCCGGCGTCAATGACCAGCTCGGCCGGCAGAACGGGCAGCTCACGCAGCAGAACGGGCAGCTCACGCAGCAGAACGGACAGCTCACGCAGAAGAACAGCGAGCTGACCGATTCGAACAAGCAGCTCGAGACCCGTGCAGATGAGCTGCGTACCGGACTTATCAATATGCGCGAGGGCGATATCGCGTTCCGCGCCGGCGAGGTCATAGCGGCCGGCGTCATAAAGGGCGGCCAGAACCTCAAGGCCGTGACGAATGATATGGAAGCCCTCGTGCAGCTGGCCAATCGCAATGCGAATGTGCGCCTCGGCACGAATCATGATAACCAGGACCTCTGGGTCTATCGCCCCGACTATGATGCGGCGTTGCAGCAGATCGCTGGCAGTCCGCAGGATACAGCCGTGCGCATCGTGGCCGCTGGCAACCTGCTGCGCGGCGAGCCGGTCCGGGCGGCGCTCGAGCTATACCAGAGCAGCCTCATCTACAAGGATCAGGCGCTCATATACGCTCATGACTACCAGCTGACGGGCGGGGCGAACGGCGAGGCGGAGACCGTGGTCATGCAGTTCCTCAATGAAGTGAACAAGACGGCCACCGCAGCTGGCGTATTGCCTGACCCCATCCGCGGTACGGTAGGGACGATGGACGTGGAGCAGTTCTACACGACCGTTCATCAGCTGTTTGGCATTCGCGGCACCGTGCATATAGCGGCGACGGCAAATGGCGATATCAATACGCTCGGACCACTGCGCCTGAATATCACGGTGACGCAGCTGCCGAGCAGCGGCCTGGCTCTGGGCCGCGACTACACGCTGGGAACCGATGACTACAGCGGCCTGGGCTCGTACCGGCTGGGACGTCACAGCCTGACGGATTCGCTGAAATGATGAGAGTGAGATGACTCCATGAGTGAGGAATTGCCAGTAGCGGCTCTGGACCCTGGTCGTGATAAATGCGGCTTCGCTGTGCTCGATGCGGCAGGTACAGTCCTGCGGCAGCGCGTGATACGTACCGATCAGCTCGAGGAAGAGGCCAGCGCGGCCCAGCGCGAGTATGGATTTGCGAAACTCATCGAGGGCAACGGCACGACGAGCGCTGCTGCGCGTCAGCGCCTGCAGCAAGCACTGCCGGAGCTGCAGATAGAGGTTGTCGATGAATACCGGACGACGGAAATGGCGCGCGGACTGTACTGGCGGGCACATCCGCCGCGGGGCTGGCGCCGGCTGCTGCCGCTGGGTATGCAGGTGCCGCCGGAGCCCGTAGACGATTTCGTAGCCGTGCTGCTGGCACGGCGCTATCTCGGTTTGGAGGATGATGCAGATGCCAGATAAGAAGCCGCAGACGCGTCCGGACTGGACGACATATTTCCTGAATATAGCCAGTGCTGTAGGCCAACGGGCTACCTGTCTGCGCCGGCGCTACGGGGCCATCATCGTGAAGGATAAGATCATCATCTCCACGGGCTACAACGGCGCGCCGCGCGGCGAGGCGAATTGCATCGATACCGGCCGTTGCGAGCGTGAGCGCCTGCACGTGCCGAAGGGGCAGAATTATGAGCTATGTGTGGCTGTCCATGCCGAGCAGAACGCCATCATCAACGCCGATCCTGTGAAGATGGAAGGCGCGACGATCTACATCGTGGGCTACAATGCTGATGGCACATTGGCCTCCGGCAAGCCCTGCCTGCTTTGCCGCCGCATGCTGCGCAATGCGAAGCTGGCTGAGGTCGTCTACTATGACACGGACGGCCAGGTGGTACGCTGCCGCCCCGAAGATATACGCGACTGAATACTAGTGACTTGCTTCACCCTTGCGAAGGATTTCCAAGGGTGTTTTTCTTTTGTGGCTGACTGATTTCTGTTGACAGTGGTGTTGGTGTGCGGTAGAATGAGGAAGATGTAAGGCGCAGGCATCTGTCTGCGGTTTTTTTGAAAAGGAGTGCGACAATCAATGCCAGATTTTGCGTTGGCGTTCATCATTGCGGCGGGCGTCTGCCTGCTCGTGACGCCAGGAGTCATCCTGTTCGCGGACAAGACGGGGGCTATGGATGCACCGGACGCGCGCAAGGTGCATAAGAAGCCGATACCGCGTATAGGCGGAATCGGTATATACTTTGCCTTTATGGTCGCCATGCTGGCTGTCCTGAACTATGTGCCGATGGAGCCAGATATGTATCATGACCTCATAGGCCTCATGGTTGGCGGCACGCTCATCGTGGCGGTCGGCGTCATCGATGATTATTGCAATCTGCCGGCCAAGGTGAAGCTGCTGGGCCAGATCATAGCGGCTACGGTCGTCGTAGTCGGTTTTGACGTGCGTATCGACTTCATCTCGGATCCGTTCGGCGACTTCCTCTATCTCGAGTGGCTGGCTATCCCGGCCACGATATTCTGGATCGTGGGCATCACGAATACGGTCAACCTCATCGACGGCCTCGACGGCCTGGCGGCCGGCGTGTCGACGATTGCATCGGTCACGATATTCCTGGTCGCCATGCAGCTGGGCTTTGAGACTGTGGCGGTCGTCACGGCGGCACTGGCTGGCGCGGCGATGGGCTTCCTGTATTACAACTTCAATCCGGCCCGCATATTCATGGGCGATTCGGGCAGCATGTTCCTCGGCTTCATGCTCGCGGGCATCTCGGTCGTCGGCGCGGTGAAGAGCGCGGCGACGATCGCGCTCATCGTGCCGATCCTGGCGCTCGGACTGCCGATACTCGATACGACATTCGCCATCGTGCGCCGCTATCGTGGCGGTGTGCCGATATTCAAACCGGACAAGGGGCATCTGCATCATCGTCTGCTCGATCTCGGCTTCAGCCAGCGGCAGGCTGTATTGCTCATGTACGTCATCAGCGCGCTGCTTGGCCTGGCCGCCGTGGCCCTTACCGAGGTGAGCTCGCAGATCGCTATCGTTATCGTCTGCCTGGTGGTGGCAGTGGTACTTCTGGGGGCAAAGAAGCTCGGTATATTCCGCATGAATACGACCGGACAATCTGCCCATCAGCATTGAATACACCGTTGATCGGAGGCAGGCGTGAGCCTGCCTTTTTGTGCCTAGTCATAGAGGAGAGAACATGGAAAAGAAGAAAATCAAAGTCATGACAGTATTCGGCACGCGTCCGGAGGCGATCAAGATGGCTCCGGTCGTGCTGGAGCTCGCGAAGCATCCCGACGAGATACAGCCCATCGTGGCGGTGACGGCCCAGCACCGCGAAATGCTGGACCAGGTTCTGACGCTTTTCGACATCCATCCTGACTATGATCTCGATATCATGGCGCAGGGGCAGACGCTGTTCGACATCACGACGCGGGCGATGCAGGGCCTGGACAAGGTCCTGACCGAGGCTCAGCCGGATATCGTGCTCGTCCATGGCGATACGACGACGACGTTTGCCGGTGCGCTGGCTGCCTACTATCATCAGACGGCTGTTGGCCATGTCGAGGCCGGACTGCGCACGTATAACAAATATTCGCCGTTCCCGGAGGAGATGAACCGCCAGCTGACCGGTCGCATCGCTGATCTCGACTTCGCTCCGACGGAGACGAGCGAGCAGAACCTGTTGCGCGAGGCCGTGCCTGCGGAGCGCATATTCGTGACCGGCAATACGGTTATCGATGCGCTGCATCATACGGTGAATGATGATTTTCAGTTCGAGGATGAGCTGCTCCAGCAGATTGATTTTGCGCATAAGCGCGTCATACTCGTGACGACGCATCGTCGCGAGAATCTCGGCGAACCGATGCGTCATGTCTATAAGGCTCTGCGCCGCCTGACCGAGGAGTTCGACGACGTCGAGGTCGTATTCCCGGTGCACCGCAACCCGAAAGTCCGCGAGGTCGTGAATCAGGAGCTCGGTGGTCTTGCCAAAGTCCATCTGATCGAGCCGCTCGAGTATGAGCCGTTCGCGAACCTCATGCACCGGGCGCACCTGATACTGACGGATTCGGGCGGAGTGCAGGAGGAGGCACCGGCCCTCGGCAAGCCGGTCCTCGTGCTGCGCGACACGACCGAGCGCCCCGAGGCCGTCGCTGCCGGCACGGTGAAGCTCATCGGCACGGATTGCGAGCGCGTCTACAATGAGGCCAGACTGCTGCTGACCGACGAAGCAGAGTACAGCCGCATGTCGCGGGCCGAGAATCCCTACGGCGATGGCCAGGCGGCCCGCCGCATCGTCCAGGCCATCCTCTACCATTACGGTCTGAGTGAAGAGCGTCCCGATGTATTTATGGCGAAATGACGGAAAGCAGGGGGCTGTGGATACAGCCCCTTTTTTATGAGCAACAGACTTACGGAGGCGATAAAACGTGCGACTAGTCATAGGCATCAGCGGCGCCAGCGGCGTCATCATGGGCTATGAGCTCCTGCGTCAGCTGCGGGACATGCCGGACGTCGAGACTCACCTCGTCGTCACGAGCGGGGCCCGTGAGACATTCGCCCAGGAGACCAATCTGACGATGACCGATGTCAGCGAGCTGGCCGATGCCGTCTATGACAACGCCGATATGACGGCCGCCATCGCGAGCGGCTCCTACGCTACGGACGGCATGATCATCATGCCGTGCAGTATGAAGACAGTAGCCGGGATCGTCAGCGGCTATGCCGACAAACTGCTTCTGCGCGCTGCAGATGTCACGTTGAAGGAGCAGCGCCGCCTGGTCCTCGTGCCACGCGAGATGCCGTTGTCGCGCATCCATCTGCGCAACCTCAGCCAGGCAGCCGATTACGGCTGCCTCATCGTGCCGCCCATGCTGACATTTTACAATCATGCCGACACCGTCGCGAAGCAGGTCGATCATATCATCGGCAAAGTCCTGCGTCCCTTCGGCATAGATTCGTCCCGCTTCGTACCCTGGAAAGCGTGATTATGATACTATAAATAAAAAATACTATTAAACATATAGATAATAAGCGTTAAACACTTGCTAAATAATATGCTATGTGTTAATGTATATTGTGTGCATAAATGACATGAGGGTTTGAAAATGGAACCGATAAATGATGATTATGCTAACAGAAATAAAACGCATGGACACGAGGGATTGAAACAGGCAATAAAGGCTTTTTCTGTCCTGAGCGGCGTAGGCATTTATTTCGTCATATTCGTCGGCATATGCATCTTCATCGGGGATCAGGTGGATCAGCTTTGCGGCTGGCGCTTGGCGGGCAAGCTCACGGGCATCATCGTCGGGTTCCCGGGGGCAATATACACGCTTTATCGCCAGCTGAAATCCGGTCACATTGTATGATTAATTATTTCAAGAGAAATTACCGCAATCATAAAGGTTTTTTCAACGGTCATGTCGAATGCATTACAATGAGGAATGGCTTTTCTTATCGTGTGAAAGCCTTGCTCGATGTCGATATTCAACGCTGATGGGTTTGCTTGCTTGCGGCCTATTGGAGGAGGAATATGAAGGAAATCCTGTCAACTTACGGACGGTGGTTGGCGGTCAGCTTGTCTTTAGCGTCTCTCGTGATACTCATCTTGCTCCTGACAGCGGGGCAGGGGAGGCTCTTCGGGGCGCTATTTGTGGGCTATGCCGCCGCTGCGGTGTGTATCGTGACGCTGACGTGGCGGACCTGGCACAGCGCCAGCCTGCCGGCATCAGCTGCGAAGAAACAGATGCTGTGGGGACTTATCCTCAGGATATGCGCGATCTTCATCGTCATGTCATTGGCGGCGCGCATCGGTGGGCAGGCTGTGTTCCTCGTGGCGGCGCTCGGGCTGCTGGTGGGCTATGGGCTGGCGCTGGGGCTATGGATACGCATCGTATCCCGCTTTGATGGGAACCGCAAAGGGAGGTAAACGCTATGCATGAAATTGGTGTTCGCGAAGTAGTGCAGTTTGCCGGCCTGAACTTCAATTGGGAGACACTGGAGATGACCTGGCTCACGATGGCTATCGTCATCCTCATCGCGTGGCTTGCTACGCGCCACCTTTCACTGGTGCCGCATGGCTGGCAGAACGTGCTGGAGATGATAGTTACAGGCCTCGAATCCCAGATGAACGCAACGATGGGCCGCGGCGGGAAATTCCTGGCGCCGTTCATCATCTCGCTGTTCATGTTCCTGCTGGTTTCGAACTGGCTGGGACTTGTCCCGACATTGTCGTCGCCGACGAACGACCTGAACACCACCCTGGGCCTTGCCCTGCTGGTAATCGTGATGGTGCATACTCTGGGGCTTTACCGGAAAGGTGGGCATTATATCGCTCATTTCTTCCAGCCGACTCCGGTATTCGTCATCATCAATGCTATTGAGGAAATTGCCAAGCCGATCACGCTGTCATTTCGTCTATTCGGCAATATCCTGGCAGGTGAGATACTCATCATCATCCTGCTGAAACTCATGCCGATCTGGATGCCGATACCGTCAGTCCTTTGGCTGGCGTTCAGCATTTTCATCGGTGCCGTTCAGGCATTCATCTTCACCATGCTGTCGATGGCATATCTTGCCAATGCAGTCAAAGAGGACGAGGAGTCCTGAGCCGACGGGCGTCGTCCCGGTCATATCTCTCATTCTAGAGGAGGATTTTATTCATGGAAAATGCAATTATGGTAGCTGCTGCTCTCATCGGTGCCGGTATCACTATGGGCCTTGCCGCTATAGGCGCTGGCCTCGGCGATGGTCTCGTCACGAGCCGCTTCATCGAGGGTATCACTCGTCAGCCGGAGGCTAAGAACACGCTGTTCACGAATACGCTGATCTCGGTCGGCCTCATCGAGTCCATGGCCATCATCGCTACGGTCGTGGCCCTCATCATGCTCTATGCCAACCCGCTCATCAAGTGATTTCAGCCGGTTCACTGATGGAGCCGGAGGGCGCAGCGGGATTTATGTCTGACTGCTGCACCGATGGCCTGTCAGGATACGAAAAGGGGGCATACTAATTGATAACACTCAACAGCACCTTGATTGCGCAGATACTGAACTTCGTAATCCTGGTTGCCATCCTGTATGCTGTCGCTTACAAGCCGGTTATGAGGATATTGGCCGAAAGGACAAAGAGGATACAGGACAGCCTCGACAAGGCTGATGCCGACCAGCTGGAGGCGGAGCAGACGCTGGCTGACTACAAGAAGCAGCTGGCCGGAGCCCGTACGAAGGCTCAGGAAATCGTAGATAGTGCAGAAAGACGTGCCGCCGCTGAGCGCGAGCAGAGCATCGCCCAGACAAAGGCTGAAATCGAGAAGATGAAGGCTGATGCCCAGGCTGAGATCGCCCGCGACCGCGAGCGCGCCGTTGCCGAGCTGAAGAACGAGGTCGTGGCCCTGTCGCTGGCGGCAGCGGGCAAGATCGTCGCCAAGAATATCGACACGAAGGACAACGAGGCCATCATCGCCGAGTTCACCTCCAAGCTCGATAAGGATAAGCTGGGTGATGCGTCATGCTGAATTTGGAACTGGCCCGCAAATACTCTACGGCCATGTTCGAGATAGCTCAGGACGATGACAAGCTCGTCGAGTATGGCAAAGAACTGACGGACGTCCAGCAGGATTTCGCGGCGGCGCCGCAGCTCATGAGCTATATGGCGAACCCGATGATTCAGCGCGAGGACAAGAAAGCCCTGCTGCGCAAAGCGTATGAAGGGGAGCTCGCGCCTGTAGTCCTGAACTTCCTGCTGCTGCTCGTTGACAAACGGCGCATGGAACTGCTGCCGGCAATAGAGGAACAGTACAAAGCGCTTTCGAACAAAGCGCGCGGCATCGTGATTGCCGATGTGACGACAGCAGGTGCGTTCTCTGCCGACCAGCAGACCGCGCTCACGAAGAAGCTTGCCGACCTTACAGGCAAGACCGTGAGCCTGCGCTTGCACAAAGAGCCGAGCCTCATCGGTGGCATCGTCGTCCAGATCGGCGACCGTCGCATCGATGGCAGCGTCAAGGGACGTCTGAGTTCGATGGCTGAGGAGCTATTGGCCGAATAAGGCAATATAGAACCAGTATCTGATAAGCAAACAACTAGAAACTGGGGTGACAGCAAAGTTATGAAAATGAATCCGGAAGAAATAACCGCCATCATCAAGGAGCAGATCAAGAACTATGATGTCGATCTGAACGTCGATGATGTAGGTACGGTTATCGAAATCGGTGACGGCATAGCCCACATCCACGGCCTCGACAAGGCCATGGCCGGCGAGCTGCTCGATTTCGGCAATGATATATATGGCCTGGTGCTGAACCTCGAGCAGGACAATGTAGGTGCCGTGCTCCTCGGTGGTGAGACCGAGATAAAGGAAGGTGCCCAGGTCAAGCGCACCGGTCGCATAATGAGCGTGCCGGTAGGCGATAACATGGTGGGCCGTGTCGTCGACGCCCTCGGACGTCCGATCGACGGCAAGGGCCCCATAGAGACCACGAAGACTCGTCCGGTCGAGTTCAAGGCGCCGGGCATCGCTGACCGCCAGCCGGTCAAGCAGCCGCTGCAGACCGGTATCAAGGCAATCGATGCCCTCGTACCGATTGGCCGTGGACAGCGTGAGCTCATCATCGGTGACCGTGGCATAGGTAAGACCGCTATCGCCGTCGATACCATTCTGAACCAGAAGGGCCAGGACTGCATCTGCGTCTATGTCGCTATCGGTCAGAAGGCCTCGACGGTCGCCCGTGTCGTCAAGACCCTCGAGGAGCACGGTGCGATGGAGTACTCCATCGTCGTAGCCGCTACGGCTGCTGACTCTGCACCGCTGCAGTACCTCGCTCCATATGCCGGCGTCGCCATGGCTGAGTACTTCATGTACGAGAAGCACGGCCACTGCCTCTGCGTATACGATGACCTGACGAAACACGCAGCCGCCTATCGCGCAATGTCGCTGCTGCTGCGCCGCCCGCCAGGACGTGAGGCTTATCCGGGCGATGTCTTCTACTTGCATTCCCGCCTGCTCGAGCGTGCGGCGAAGCTTTCCGATGATCTCGGCGCTGGCTCTATCACGGCCCTGCCGATCATCGAGACTCTCGCCGGCGACCTCTCGGCCTATATCCCGACGAACGTCATCTCCATCACCGATGGCCAGATCATGCTCGAGACCGACTCGTTCTACTCCGGCATCCGTCCGGCTATCAACGTCGGTCTTTCGGTTTCGCGTGTCGGCGGTTCGGCCCAGATCAAGGCCATGAAGCAGGTTGCTGGTACCATGCGCCTCGAGCTCGCCCAGTATCGTGAGCTCGCTTCGTTCGCTCAGTTCGGCTCGGACCTCGACAAGACGACGAAGGCCCAGCTCGACCGCGGTGCCCGCATGGTCGAGACGCTGAAGCAGCCGCAGTACTCACCGATACCGGTACAGGATCAGGTCATGATCGTGTTCACGGCGGTACGTGGCTTCCTCGATGACATCCCGGTCGACAAGGTCGTTGAGTTCCAGAATGATTTCATCAAATTCATGCGCAACGAGCATCCGGAAGTCGGCCAGCATATCATCGAGCAGAAGAAGCTCGACGATGCGCTTGAGAAAGAAATATCCGATGCGATAAACGAATTCAAGGAAACAGTGACGTACAAGATGACTGAGTCCTAAGCAAGAGGTGATCATATTTGGCTAGTCTACAAGACATACGCCGGCATATCCGGAGTGTCACGAGCATAAAGCAGATCACGAACGCCATGGACATGGTCGCGAATTCGCGACTGCGCCACGCCAAGGAAGCAGCCAACAACAACCGCCCCTATGCGGAGAAGGTCAACGAAGTCGTCCGCGACATAGCGGCGCATTCCGAGGGCTTCTCTCATCCTCTGCTCGAGGAGCACGAGGGCGGCAAGCGCTTGTTCCTGGTAATGGCAGCCGACAAGGGTCTGGCTGGAGCCTATTCCAGCAACGCTTGCAAAAAGGCGGTAGCCGAGATGGGCGAGGATGGCCGGACCGCTGAACTCATCACCGTGGGACGTAAGACTCGCGACTACTTCCGCTACAGAAATTACAATATCGTAAACAGCTACATCGGTATCAGCGAGCGCCCCTCGGTAGAGAACGCCCGCACCATCGCTCAGGAGCTCATAAAACGCTATGAGAGTGGCGAATACAGCAGTGTGACTATGATCTACACGCGCTTCGTCAACACCATCTCCTGCGTGCCCGAGGCTGTACCCATGCTGCCCTTCAACAATCTGGCCGGCGACGGCACAGAGGAGAGCGGGCCGCATGCCGAGTACATCTACGAGCCGAACGCTGAAGAGGTCCTGGGATTCCTATTGCCGCAGTATCTATTTACGACCATCTACGCCGCACTCCTGCAGTCGGCGGCCAGTGAGCTCAGCTCCCGCATGAATGCTATGAGCAACGCTACGGACAACGCTGAAGAGCTCGTCGGCAAGCTCAATCTGCACTACAACAAGGTACGTCAGGCCGGCATAACCACCGAGTTGAACGAGATCGTCAGCGGTGCCGAGGCTCTGAAGTAAGGAGGATTACCATTGGCAAAAGGTAAAGTCGTGCAGGTCATAGGACCTGTCGTAGATATTGAATTCCCGGCGGGCGAGCTGCCGGCAATTTACAATGCTATCAAGATCGTCGGCACCGTCGGCGAAGGCGATACGAAGAAGGACATCGACCTCATCGTCGAGGTCATGCAGCACCTGGGCGACAGCGTCACCCGCTGCATCGCTATGGATTCCACTGACGGACTTGTCCGCGGCATGCCTGCCGAGGATACCGGTGCTCCGATAAAGGTTCCGGTCGGTGAGGCGACGCTCGGCCGCGTGTTCAACGTCCTTGGCCAGACCGTCGACAAGAACCCTGAGCCGGTCAATGCCAAAGAGTACTGGCCGATCCATCGTCCGGCCCCGAAATTCGACGAGCAGGAGACGAGCAGCCAGGTCCTCGAGACTGGCATCAAGGTCGTCGACCTCATTGCTCCGTACTCCAAAGGCGGCAAGACGGGTCTGTTCGGCGGCGCAGGCGTCGGCAAGACCGTCCTCATCATGGAGCTCATCCATAACATCGCAACCGAGCACGGCGGCTACTCCGTATTCGCCGGCGTCGGTGAGCGTACCCGTGAGGGCAACGATCTCTGGGGCGAGATGACCGAGTCGGGCGTTATCGATAAGACGGCGCTCGTCTATGGCCAGATGAATGAGCCTCCTGGAGCTCGTATGCGCGTCGGCCTGACCGGTCTGACGATGGCGGAGTATTTCCGTGACAAAGAGCATCAGGACGTGCTGCTCTTCATCGATAATATATTCCGCTTCATACAGGCAGGTTCCGAGGTCTCGGCTCTGCTGGGCCGCATGCCTTCGGCTGTCGGCTATCAGCCTACGCTGACCACCGATATCGGTGCTCTGCAGGAGCGTATCACTTCGACGAAGGACGGCTCCATCACATCGGTCCAGGCCGTATATGTCCCGGCTGATGACCTGACGGACCCGGCACCGGCGAACACATTCACCCACCTCGATGCCACGACCGTTCTTTCGCGTCAGATCGCCGAGCTCGGTATTTATCCGGCTGTCGATCCGCTCGATTCCACGAGCCGTATCCTGGCTCCGGATATCATCGGCGAGGAGCATTACAAGGTAGCGCGTGGCGTGCAGGCCGTGCTGCAGAAGTACAAGGAACTGCAGGATATCATCGCCATCCTCGGTATGGAGGAACTCTCTGACCAGGATAAGCTCACCGTTTCGCGTGCTCGTAAGATTCAGCGTTTCCTGTCGCAGCCGTTCGCCGTGGCTGAGCAGTTCACGGGCCAGGCTGGTAAGTACGTGCCGCTCAAGGAGACCATCCGCGGCTTCCGCGAGATACTCGAGGGCAAGCACGATGACCTGCCTGAGGCAGCATTCTACATGGTCGGCACGATCGACGAAGCTGTAGAGAAAGCGAAGAAGATAGCTGCAGAGGAGGGATAATCCATGGCTACTATCAAGCTGGAGATTGTCTCGCCTGACAAGGTCGTTTATTCAGAAGATATCTATATGCTCATCGTCCGCTCGACGGGCGGCGAGCTCGGCATCCTGCCGCATCACGCTCCGCTCGTGACGGGACTCATCCCGCACGCGATGCGCGTGAAATTCGCAGATGACCGTGATGAGCAGCTGATCGCTGTCGCCGGCGGCTTCATGGAAGTCACACCGGAGAAGATCACTGTCCTGGCCACTGCCGCCGAGCAGCCGATCGACATCGACATCAACCGGGCCGAAAGAGCCCGCCAGCGCGCGCTGGATCGTCTGGCGAAAATCCACGACGAACCCGAGGCCGCTGTCGACATCGACGTCGAGCGCGCCCAGCTGGCCCTGGCGAGAGCCGAGGCCCGTCTGAAGGCCGCCGGACATTACGCAGAGTAAAAGTTCGATGAACCAAAATTCGCCGTTGCATGACCATCATGCAACGGCGAATTTTTAATGTTCCTATCAATATCAATGGGAGCGATGCTGGCAGCCAGATATGAAAGTTCTTGATTTCTCTTCGAATTGCCTGTATGTAGTCCAAGAAAACTTCTGGGACAAGAAGCGTATAAGCAATACTCTGCCCTCATTACCGGCACGATAGCGAAATTCTTCCTGCGTCATCTCAGCGAGGTCGATGCCAATGGCCGGATGGTGCTGCGTGTACATTGAAAGACGGAGCAGGAGAGAGGCAGGCGCCGCAAAGCAGTTCGGCTTTGCGGCGCTTGTCTTATATGAGCATTGGCGGTATAATCATAAATAATAGATAATCCAGGGGGATGCGGAGCTATGGCCGAAAACTTGGGGATGATGAACCCGGAGATGCTGGAAGGTCTGTTTGGTGAGGCGGGCGACAGCATCGTGCTGACCGATGCAGAGGAACGGGTTTTATATATAAACGAGGCTGGATTGGAGCTGCTGGAACTTCAGAATCTTCCACCGCAGAAGAAGTTCAGTGACATATGCCGACTGGTCAACGTCATTACGGGCGAGCCATTTCCGAGCCCGCTCGCTAAAGCCATGCGCACCAATAAGGCCTGCGGGCTGGCACAGGATATCGGCGTGATGCGCAGCGATGGCTCGGCTTATCTGTCGGCGACCTGCTCGCCCATGAGCAATTCCGGCAGGGTGACAGGGTGCTTCATAATATTGCGTAACATCACACGCCTGCGCGTGCTCGAGCGGCATATGGTCGAAGAGGAGCGCTACATGCATGCCGTTTTCGCAGTTGCCCGTATCGGCCTCTGCATACTGGACAAGTACGGGGACATACAGGAAATCAATGCCCGTGGCCTCGAAATCATGCAGACGACGGAACGCGAGGCTCTGGGCGTGCAGTTCGGTGATGCTTTCTGCTGTGAGAACAGTCTCGAGCGTGGCTGCGGGCACAGTCTGGCCTGCCGCCATTGTCCGGTGAGGAATAACATAGAGGCGGCCGTGTATGACGAGAATTTCGAATCCGAGTTCAACGTGCTGATACACTCCGCGCGGTCGAAAAAGAAAAAAATCTGGCTGAAGATACTGCTATCCCAGGCTGGTTTCGGCTCCGAACGGCGTATCGTGCTGTCCATGGTCGATGAGTCGGACCGCAAGACCCGTGAGCATGAGCTCGAGCAGATGCGCATGGCAGCGGAGGAAGCCAGCCGGGCGAAGTCGCGTTTCCTCGCGAATATGAGTCACGAGATACGCACGCCGATGAACGGCATGTCAGGCATGATCGAGCTGGCTATGCGCGAGCCGATGTCGGAGCGGCAGCGGGAGTGTCTGAACAACGCGCGTCAATGCTCGCGCGACCTGCTCGCCATCATCAATGATATACTCGATTTTTCGAAGCTCGATAGCGGCCATGTCCATATGCACATAGCCGGTATGGATATGTATGCGCTCATCAGGCGCATGCGCACCATATATGGTCCTCTGGCTGAGAGCAAGGGGCTGAAACTGATCGTGCCGCGCGAGCAGGACCTGCCTCATTTCATCCGCAGTGACTCGCTGCGCCTGCGGCAGATATTGCGCAATCTGCTGTCGAATGCCCTGAAGTTCACGTCGGAGGGCAGCATAGAGGTCCGTGCGAAGCTGAAGTCGCATCAGTCCCAGCCGGTCATTGCCTTTACGGTGGCTGATACGGGCATCGGTATGGACAAGGCGGACCTCGATAAGCTGTTCCGCCCGTTCACCCAGGCCGATATGTCGGCTACGCGCAACTTTGCAGGAACAGGACTCGGACTCGCCATATGCCGGGGGCTTGTATCAGCCATGGGCGGCGAGATAACCGTTCATTCCGAGCTCGGGAAGGGCAGTGCCTTTACGTTTTGGTTGCCGTATATCGTGGCCGATCACTCGGATGAGGAGCAGACGGGCTCAGAGGTGTTCCTGAGCCCCTGGCAGCGGCTGGGCATGGAGCCGGGTACGGCCCCTGTCGCGCCGGATACGGCGGCCGTGAGCCAGGTACGGCGTGAAGCCCGGCAGAAGGCTGTTGAACTCGATGTGGGTCAGTTGCTGAAATATGCCCAGGCCCGGCTTGAGCAGAAAAAGCCGGATGACAGGTAAGGAATGCCGATACAGGGCGTTCAGGCAGGATGAAGGATGGGGATACTATGAAGATATTGATCGCTGAGGATGACCGGCTGAGCCGCACGTTCATGGCGGAGTTCATGGCTGATTACGGGGAATGCTACCTGGCCGCGGACGGCATGCAGGCCATGAATGCCTATATCGAGGCGTTAAAGGCTGGCGAGCCATATGATCTGCTCTGTCTCGATATCATGATGCCGGAGGTGGATGGCCTGAAGGTCCTCAAAGTCATACGCGAGCTCGAGGAGCAGAATGGCGTGGCGACCGATGAGCGCCTGAAGATCGTGATGATGACGGCAGTCGCGGACATGGATAATATCAATGAGGCTTTTGAGCTCGGCTGTGATGCATACGCCTCGAAGCCAATCGATACTGATAAAATAAAAGAGCTGCTGGCTGGACTCGGCATCATGCCATTGGGCGGCAAATCGGAACAAAAGGCTGAAAAGCCGGAAGGTGGTACGATATGACAGAGCTGATCAAGCAGTTGCAGGAGAAGAAAGACTTTTCTGAGTCTGAGTCGATGATTGCCGACTACTTATTGGCGAATTTCCGCTTTTTGCCCAGCATGTCTACGCGTCAGTTGGCAAGGGAGACATATACCAGCTCGGCGGCCATCGTGCGTTTCTGCCAGAAACTTGGCTTCGGCGGCTATACGGAGTTCCGGGTGCGGTTCCTGGCGGAAATGATGCAGTACATCGAGCGGCCGCATGGCGATAATCTGGAGATGACGGACCGCGACTCCGTGCATTCGATATTGGATAAGGTTACGAATATCGAGATCGAGGCCCTGCGCGATACGTACAGCATGCTTGACCCTGCGGATTTCATGCGGGCCTACCGCATCATCTCCGACGCGGGGCATGTGGATTTCTATGCCACAGATGACAATGTCAACATCGCCAATATGGCAGCGACGAATCTGCTCATCGCCGGGCTGAGTGCCACGGTGTATCCGTCCGTGAATATGCTTTATCAGCTGTCCGTCAGTGCTCCCAGGCGGCATGTCGGCTTCTTCATCAGCCGGACTGGCGAGAACAGGATGCTGATCGACATGGCGCATGTGCTGCACTTACGCGGTAATCCGATCATGCTGCTGACCGCCACCAGCAAATCCTCTTTGGGGGCGATCGCGGATACCGTGTTCACCGTAGCAACCTCGAACAAGATGGAGGAACTGGGGCCACGCGTATTCCTGTCAGGAGCGAAATATGTCGTGGATATACTGTTTGCCGTGCTCATGACGCGCGTCGATTACAAAATGGCGCGTCAGAAGGAGCAATGGTTGCGCAAGAATTTCCATTATTGATAGAAATAGATTTGTATTAGAAAACATACGATATTATAGCATCTACCGATACTGCAGTCTGAGGACTGCGGTATCGGCTTTTTTGACGGGTACTCTGGTGTAACAATGCTACAGGCTGAGAAAATTTATTTTGCAGGACATGGAGCAGTGTTTCATATTGTTTCAGCGGTATTGTTATGCATGTAAACAGAATGTTATAGTTAAGTTACCTTAAGGGAGCGGCTGAGGGACAGCCGGGTAATGAAAAGAGGAAAGAGGATTAGAGCATGAGTAAACAAAAGGCTTTCGATAAACTTATCGAAATCATGGGTGAGTTTGCCCAGATCAGGGCCGTAGCTGCTCTGCGTGATGGCTTCATAATGACGACGCCATTCACCATATGCGGTTCGGTATTCCTGCTGCTGGCGAATCTGCCTGTTCCTGGGTATACGGAATTCATGGCCGGCATATTCGGTAGTGACTGGACCGCATCGCTCAATGCAGTCGCCGGTGGTACGTTCAGCGTGCTGGCCCTGATCGTTGTCCTGTCCATCACTTATAAGTTCGTCGAACAGGAGGGCTGCGATGCAATCATGGCGTCGATACTGGCGCTGTCGACATTCCTGATATTGATGCCGCCTGCGCTGATCACCAAAGGGGGAGAGACCGTAGGCGATATCATACCGAAGGCCTGGGTCGGCAGCAACGGCGTCATAACTGCCATCCTCGTAGCATTCTTCGTCGCTTATGTATTCTGCTATTGCGAGAAGAATCACATCGGCATCAAGATGCCGGACGCAGTGCCGCAAGGCGTTGCCAAGGCTTTCTCGGCCCTTGTACCGGGCATGATTTTCTTTACTTCGGCGTCGGTACTCTATGGCATATGCCATTACGTCGGAGCGACGACACTGCCGGAGCTCATATTCAAGGTCATACAGACGCCGTTGCAGGGCCTGTCGGATTCGCTGGCGGGCGGCACGATCATCGTCGGTCTGCAGAGCGTGCTGTTCTGGGCCGGCATCCATGGACCGAACGTCGTCGGCGGCGTTGTGAGTCCGCTGCTTATAGCGAATTCGCTTGACAACCAGCATCTGCTGGATATGGGCATGCAGCTCCTCGGCAATCCGCAGGCGAAAATCATAACCTGCCAGATCAATGATGTGTTTGTCAAGAGCGGCGGCTGCGGCCTGACGCTCGGCCTCGTCTTGGCCGGCATGTTCACGGCCCGCTCGCAGCAGATGAAATCCCTGTTGCGCATGTCATTCGTACCGGGATTGTTCAATATCAATGAGCCGATCATCTTCGGTCTGCCGATCGTGTTCAACCCATATCTGTTGATACCGTTCATACTGGTCCCGCTGGTAGCACTCTATGTTACCTATTTTGCGATCAGCATCGGTTTCATGGCGCCGTTCAGCGCCGTGCAGGTACCATGGACGACACCGCCGATCATTGCCGGGTTCCTGCTCGATGGCTGGCAGGGAGCTGTAGTCCAGATCATCAACCTGGCCATTGCAACCGTTGCTTACTTCCCGTTTGTCAGAGCACAGGACAAAGCGCTCCTGAAAGAGGAAATGGAAAATAATGCCGCAGAAGGCTGAAGAACTGTTGAGTGAATAGAGACAGAGAAGGGGTATATGATGATGAATAAGAAAATGACGACTGCACTGATGCTTGGCCTGACCATGAGCCTGTCGGGAACGGCCTTTGCGGCTCCGACGGAATCGGCTGCTGATATCGATGCCCGTCTGGCAGCCCTGGAGGCGCAGCAGCAGCAACTGGCCCAGCAGATCAGCGCACTCAAAAAAGAGAACGCCAAGCTGAAACAGGCGAACCAGATTGCCAAAAGTAATCGGAATGCTATCAAAGGACTCAAAGATGCGCAGAACCGCATCCAGATCAAGGGCTTCGGACGTATGGCCTGGGATAATGACAATATCAACGGCTATATCAACCGCAATGACTTCCGTCGTACCTACCTCGACCTCGAGGGGAAATACAAGGTCAATGATAAGTGGAATGTCAATTTCCAGGCTGAGACCGTTCAGCATTATGCCAAATATGTCACAGCGGAATCCGGTTCGGCAGTTTATCATCCGAAAGATACTGACCATAAATACGATAATGAACACGGCACGATCCAGCGCGTCTGGGTCGAGGGAAATGTCGGCAAGGTCAATCTCGATATCGGCCGCAGATGGCGCGGCATGGGCTACAACTTCGTCTTCTTCGGCAATGAGTCCGATGGTGCTGTTGTGAGTACGCCGGTGCCGGGTACGAATCTCACGGCGGAGGCTTATTACCTCACCCCGACCGACCGTGGCTATCACTTCAGTGTCTACGGTGCCGGGCTGAAGGGCAGGATCGGCCATGGCCTCGAAATGCGCGCGGCCTACGGAAAGCTGAATGTAGGCAAACATGAACGGCTTGGTAGTAATTACTGGGATCCTGGCAAAGATTATTACAACAGTGTAGGCTCTCAGGCTTTCCTGCTCGGTGCAATGTGGAATCCAGTCAAGAACATCTTCCTGCTCGGTGACTATGTACGCACGAACCGTGCTTCCAATTCCGATTATGCGGATAATAACAGAACGATAAAGTTTGATGGCAAAAATGTCTATGCCATTCAGATGAATTACCGTTGGCCGGATCTCAACAGTCCGGGATCATTCCAGCTCTATACGAGATACTATAACTATCCGA
>Ga0256404_1003804_pt1 | contig 29843 bp, 37 predicted proteins | sample RumenRJG_01DNA_FD_185990 | JGI IMG/M metagenome (GOLD analysis project Ga0256404, IMG submission 185990) | Bovine rumen microbial communities from Lethbridge, Alberta, Canada - RJG_01 | ecosystem: Host-associated > Mammals > Digestive system > Stomach > Rumen | place: Canada: Alberta | collected...
GGATATGGTATACCTGGTCTGCTCCAGAATCCATGTGCCACTTCCTAACCGAAAACCTGTACCGGCGAAAATGGCTTAATTACTGAGAAAAATGGCATTTCTCACCCACAGGGATGCCCGAAGAATCCGTTTTTCTCATTTCAATACCAGCCCCTCCACGAGGGGCTTCCTTATCTGCTTGACAAGTAGGAGGTACAGCATATTTCAATACCAGCCCCTCCACGAGGGGCTTCAAAGAGCTCTTTGAGCCCGCTGATCTGCTTGAATTTCAATACCAGCCCCTCCACGAGGGGCTTCAAGTTGGCTTCCAACACCTGCCGCATGGCTGGTATTTCAATACCAGCCCCTCCACGAGGGGCTTCGGATGTCTCCAACGCCGCCACCCGTGCTGGAAACATTTCAATACCAGCCCCTCCACGAGGGGCTTCCCGTCCGCAAAAGCCATTGAGCTGCTGAACAATATTTCAATACCAGCCCCTCCACGAGGGGCTTCAGGCGCTGACCGCTGCCGAAGTGAAGGGTATCCAATTTCAATACCAGCCCCTCCACGAGGGGCTTCCGAGCAGCCGCTTAGTGATGCCGCCGACCTCCGCAATTTCAATACCAGCCCCTCCACGAGGGGCTTCCTCCCCGGATCGGTGTACATGAGCGATCTGCTATTTCAATACCAGCCCCTCCACGAGGGGCTTCTCTGCCAGCCCATTGCGGTAGTCCCTCCATAGAATTTCAATACCAGCCCCTCCACGAGGGGCTTCGGAAACTGCCTCTGGGTGGACGATATCGAGTTAATTTCAATACCAGCCCCTCCACGAGGGGCTTCGAAGTGGGATGAGGGCTGCGAGGATGCCAGAAATTTCAATACCAGCCCCTCCACGAGGGGCTTCCACGGGTGGCGGCGTTGGAGACATCCGCATCACAATTTCAATACCAGCCCCTCCACGAGGGGCTTCGGCGTCCGAGTGGCATAACGCGGAGGGTACGATTTCAATACCAGCCCCTCCACGAGGGGCTTCGCACCGTCATTTCCTTCGTGCTGTACTCGTGTATTTCAATACCAGCCCCTCCACGAGGGGCTTCCGCGAATGTACCAGATCGAGCCCTCATCGTACTATTTCAATACCAGCCCCTCCACGAGGGGCTTCGGTCGTCACTACGATCAAGCGCGACAGCGAGACATTTCAATACCAGCCCCTCCACGAGGGGCTTCCAGGAAGTCACTCAAAGCGCAGGGCATCGCTGAAATTTCAATACCAGCCCCTCCACGAGGGGCTTCTGAGCTTGGGCTCAAGCCTTTTAAGGCAGCCGTATTTCAATACCAGCCCCTCCACGAGGGGCTTCCCCACGCCGATGACGCCGCCGAGCTGGCGTTGGTATTTCAATACCAGCCCCTCCACGAGGGGCTTCGCCGAGCATGTGGCCGGCCTGCTTCCACAAGCTATTTCAATACCAGCCCCTCCACGAGGGGCTTCGGCAACTGCAACACCGGCGACTGGAACACCGGCATTTCAATACCAGCCCCTCCACGAGGGGCTTCCAACTTTAACATCGTCTCCGGCAAGGCCTACGAATTTCAATACCAGCCCCTCCACGAGGGGCTTCCATCCTGTGCGCGACAGGCCACAGCGGCAGCAAGATTTCAATACCAGCCCCTCCACGAGGGGCTTCCGCCTCACCGCTGCCGCCATCCGTGCCTCACTATTTCAATACCAGCCCCTCCACGAGGGGCTTCGTCCCGGTTTTTATTGTTTTCACAGGCGGCACGATTTCAATACCAGCCCCTCCACGAGGGGCTTCGGAGCGATGAAGCATGGGGCGGAAAGAGGAGCATTTCAATACCAGCCCCTCCACGAGGGGCTTCCCCACGCCGATGACGCCGCCGAGCTGGCGTTGGTATTTCAATACCAGCCCCTCCACGAGGGGCTTCGCCGAGCATGTGGCCGGCCTGCTTCCACAAGCTATTTCAATACCAGCCCCTCCACGAGGGGCTTCCGGGTCGTCGTCCACGATCTGTCCATGATCGGATTTCAATACCAGCCCCTCCACGAGGGGCTTCCTTCTCATGAGCACAATCCGCATGATAATACGATATTTCAATACCAGCCCCTCCACGAGGGGCTTCTGGACACGCGGCGACATTGTCGCGACATTGTCTGATTTCAATACCAGCCCCTCCACGAGGGGCTTCCGCACCGGCAGTACTACTTCACGGCGACGTCCAGATTTCAATACCAGCCCCTCCACGAGGGGCTTCGGCTTTCTTTCTCCTCTCGAGCGTCACATCTTTATTTCAATACCAGCCCCTCCACGAGGGGCTTCGTCTGCGTCCATCCGGCAACCGCAGTTCGCACCATTTCAATACCAGCCCCTCCACGAGGGGCTTCGGCCGACGGACCGTGCAGCGATCAGATTTACACGATTTCAATACCAGCCCCTCCACGAGGGGCTTCGTCGAACGGCGCCATCTCGATGGTGATACTCGTATTTCAATACCAGCCCCTCCACGAGGGGCTTCCTGGACGAAATCCGGGAACACTGCGGAACAGATTTCAATACCAGCCCCTCCACGAGGGGCTTCTCTACTCCTTGCGGCGGGGAGAGATCGCCGCACTATTTCAATACCAGCCCCTCCACGAGGGGCTTCGAGATCACGCACTCCTGCTACCCGATCTACGACTGATTTCAATACCAGCCCCTCCACGAGGGGCTTCGGTCTCGGTCGTGTACTTTCTAGCCGGGATAAGGATTTCAATACCAGCCCCTCCACGAGGGGCTTCACTGGGACACACTGGTTTCACCGTCCGACATCATTTCAATACCAGCCCCTCCACGAGGGGCTTCCTCCGACTATCCGGATTGGTACCGGGAGTGGGAATTTCAATACCAGCCCCTCCACGAGGGGCTTCAAGATAGCAACTGCACTCCGCATGTACTACGGGATTTCAATACCAGCCCCTCCACGAGGGGCTTCCCTCGTCAGTGAGCACATACGTATTACCATCATTATTTCAATACCAGCCCCTCCACGAGGGGCTTCTCGAAAACGTTTGTTTTTGCACCGGTCGAGCTATTTCAATACCAGCCCCTCCACGAGGGGCTTCCCGGCCGTGGTTGATGTACCAAGCACCAGCATAATTTCAATACCAGCCCCTCCACGAGGGGCTTCAGTATCTCATGCAGGTTTACGGCATTCCGCTCGATTTCAATACCAGCCCCTCCACGAGGGGCTTCTCCAATCGTCCAGCCGATATAGTAGGTCTGGTTATTTCAATACCAGCCCCTCCACGAGGGGCTTCTGGAGCTGAGATCTTTAAGTATATCGACCGGAAATTTCAATACCAGCCCCTCCACGAGGGGCTTCCATGTAATGGTGCCCTTGAGGATATTCGGGTTATTTCAATACCAGCCCCTCCACGAGGGGCTTCCTCGATCGTGTTGGTCTGTGCGGACCCCCACGTATTTCAATACCAGCCCCTCCACGAGGGGCTTCGGTGGACAGCAAGGCAGGTGATGCCGATGGCGCTATTTCAATACCAGCCCCTCCACGAGGGGCTTCCCCAACCCAGTAGTGGCTCCAGTGTGCCCGGCGATTTCAATACCAGCCCCTCCACGAGGGGCTTCAAGACGGACGAATACAGAGGCCTCGTCTATACCATTTCAATACCAGCCCCTCCACGAGGGGCTTCTCTTCCGGATCATAATTAGATGAGGTGAGAACGTATTTCAATACCAGCCCCTCCACGAGGGGCTTCCGAGGAACAGCTCATAGAGAAATATGAGCAGATATTTCAATACCAGCCCCTCCACGAGGGGCTTCAACAAATCCTACCGTTACTCGCAGATCAAGGCCATTTCAATACCAGCCCCTCCACGAGGGGCTTCGGCTCGACATCTGCCAGCTCGCGAGCAGGCTCTATTTCAATACCAGCCCCTCCACGAGGGGCTTCAGAGTTTTCGGTCAATCCGACGACGCGAGAGCTATTTCAATACCAGCCCCTCCACGAGGGGCTTCGAAAACGTGATCTACACCGCGCACTTGCAGAAATTTCAATACCAGCCCCTCCACGAGGGGCTTCCCGCGAGAGACGCTTTCGGGCAGTGGATGGCTATTTCAATACCAGCCCCTCCACGAGGGGCTTCGAGGCCGCTGCCCTCGCATTGTGGGGAGCGAAAATTTCAATACCAGCCCCTCCACGAGGGGCTTCAGCCTCGATGGAGTCCAATCCGTTTACTTTTTGATTTCAATACCAGCCCCTCCACGAGGGGCTTCGGCAGAGCACAGAACGCCTGGAATGCTTACGCAATTTCAATACCAGCCCCTCCACGAGGGGCTTCGCTACCGGTTTCAACTGTACACTACCGTTCTCATTTCAATACCAGCCCCTCCACGAGGGGCTTCCCGACGTCCTTGCCTGTGCCGTAGGCCACGCAATTTCAATACCAGCCCCTCCACGAGGGGCTTCGGGTCGGTTCCTTCAGCATTGTGCCGTTCGGATATTTCAATACCAGCCCCTCCACGAGGGGCTTCGACCATGCGGCCGATATGAAGAAGATCATCAAGATTTCAATACCAGCCCCTCCACGAGGGGCTTCCTGCGAGCGGCCGGAAGAAACAACCGTGCCATCATTTCAATACCAGCCCCTCCACGAGGGGCTTCCGGCAGCACGTCCTGCACCTCCTCGGCGATAAATTTCAATACCAGCCCCTCCACGAGGGGCTTCCGCGTTGCCGGTGTTGAGCTGCTGGGCCATCGCATTTCAATACCAGCCCCTCCACGAGGGGCTTCGCTGCCGCAAGGTTCATAACCGACGCGATACCGATTTCAATACCAGCCCCTCCACGAGGGGCTTCAGCAATATTGCACGATAGTCACCCTGCAATATTGTTCAAAACTAATATATTTGCTTCGATAAAAATATCGTACAGCTTAAAAGTATGGGATTCCATTGCCGAAATGGCAATTAATTGACCGAGAACCTCCCTGTACAATCATGTGTACCTTAGGTTCTCTTACTGTTTCCATGCAAATGGTGGATATTCTGGGATATCTCCCCGGATATATTGAGCCATCAACTGAGCCTGTAGATATGGAAGTGTTTTTTGTTCATATTTTTTTTGATACAAGGGATGCACGATTTCTTTTGCCTTGTACTTCTCCCACTCCTGTAACACCCTTTGTAACGAAGCATGCTTCAGCTTGATTCCAGTTGCATCTGCCTGAAAATCTTTGCCAGTTAGTTGCTTCCGGTTGATCATTGTTATAATAAATTTGTCCACGATGCAAGCCCTGAATTCTTCTACAAGGTCACATGCCAGGGATTTTCTCCCTGCTCTTACAGCGTGCAAATATCCCTTATAAACATCCAACCCAATTCCAGCGAGAGCAGCTGCGCAATCTCCAGTAAACAGAGTGTACAGCAACGACATAATAGCATTGCAATTATTTTCCGGAGGTCTGCGACTTCTCTTTATGAAAGACATTGACTCATCGTCAGTCTTAAGCATATTGTCAAAGACCGAAAAGTACTCAGAAGCTGCATTTGCCTCCTCTATACGAAGCTCATCGATACTTTTCACTTCGGGCAGCATAGTTATATGAGCCTTAAGTCTGTCAGCAACTTGATATAAAGCATCAGCACTTTCATCAGACGCATCTTTTGCACATCTCATGATCACATTACGAGAATTATTCATCTTACCCAGAAGAATATTTCGAACGAAACTTATATCTCTTCCGCTATCATGAAGCCTATACTGTTTGTCACGAAGATCGACATTCCCGTACCATGTTCCGATTATGTTACCGTAAAGATTTCCATACTCTGATACATACGTCATCAGAATATGATTCTCATTGCAGAATTTGATAACATAGCTAGAGATTGTTGCATTTCCGAATACCACAATCTGTTCAATTGCCGTTACTGGAATTCTGGTGACAATAGACTTATCTTTCATAAGTGCCAATGAGCCACTGTCGCAGTGAATATATAGGTCATCGCTTGTGATATATATTGTTTTATTAATCCTTCTCACGATACTGTTCCCACAAACCTCTCATATATCGTAAAATCATGTCAGTTTTCGGATTACATATACCATACATGGAACACTTTGGGCATCTTTGCTTATATTCCGCTTGTGGCACATCATGTCCATCGATGATCTGTTTTATTTGAGCTAATACCTTCCTTACCTTCGTTTTTGCTGCATCTGTAATCTGAACTTCTGTTCTGGTTTTTGATCCTATGTAATAGATTTCTCCTCTTTCTATCTGACATGCAAACATCTCCTCCAGGCACATGGCTTGTGCAGTTAATTGAAGGTCATACTCTTCATGTCCATGTTTAGCCTTTCCATGTTTGAATTCAGTAGGAGTAATTTTACATTTTTCTCCAAGTAATGGCACATAACACCCATAGCGAGACACGGTACACTTGATCTCATCACATATTCCGACGAGATTGAGCGAATCAGAGTACACAGCAAGACCCGTAATTCGGATATCAGAGCCTCGCTTTTCTATTTTCGGTTCATGTACTCGTTGATGCTGAACGGTTCCTTCCGCAGTATAAATATTATCAGCAGAATACTGCTCCACCGCCTCAAGATAAAGGCGGTGTGGGCAGTATACATATTGCGTTATCCATGAAATGAGCAGCCTGTCATCATCCATCAGTCAACCTTAATCCAGTCAAACTTACTGCCCCAGTTGTCCCAGTCAATATCCCAATTAATGTTTCCAGTATAATCTGCAACGCCTACATTGACACCATTAGGAAGCTTAGATTTATGGAAAACCACATCATAGTCGTGATAACTTCTTGGAACATCCACACCTTCCTTTTTCCTTACGCTAAGCAGTTCAAAAATCTGATATGCCGGCGCACAGCCAAGGAGCGCTTCTGATGCATTCTGCTTCTCAACCTGGGATCTCACCTTTTCATCCTGTTCTGCGCGGACTTTCTGAGTACCGACATGCTTGAAGACAAAAATCGGAAGAAGAACCGCCATTCCCATTTTTGATGCAGAGATATTATAATCATACATCCGTGCCCATGCCTCAATCAGAAGCTGGAAATCTTCTTCAGTCATGCCGTTATTCCTTGCCAGACCGGCACTCACGGAAGCCCTGACCGGAAACAGCGCATAGGGAACAATCTTCTTATTTCCCATGCCTCTTTTTTTATCATCCGGAAGTCCGGCTGCCCATTCGTCATATTCCCTGAGAGTGCCAAAATCCTTCTCTGTTTCTCCCTGCGGAACAGCAAATGCTTTTCTTGTGATTCCCACAATTTCCGGCGTAACCGGATCGACTGATTCAGAGAATTCAAACTGAACCGGGCCGTTGATCTGTCCGGCATTCAAGCCGGTTGAAAGAACTCCGCCGAAGACTCTTGCGTCCCAGTATTTCTTCAGCATAAAGGCCCTGGCCTCTGCGACACCCTTTGTCGTGTTCTTGAACTTTTTTACATCCACCTTCCCGTCTTTGACTCCGTTCAGGACTGCCTCCGCAATGTCGCGGTTCAGGCTTTCCCCGTGCCGCATAAGGATATTAAGCTCGTTTCCATTCACATCTGTTTCGCCATGCTTTGCTCCATCCACATATCCGCGAATGCGGCTCTTGATCGAAACATCAGTCATGTATGCCTTTCCCGTTTCCTCATCGATTCTCGGGCGATTATCCATATCCGGATCGCCGTTCGGATTGCACCTTACTGCCTGCACAAGCGAAACAATTTCGTATCTGTTTTTCAGTTCCATCGATTTTCCTCCTTAATCATGGCTTTGTTTCTTAATTGCTCGCATTCTCAGCTTCAATCTTCTGGCTGCTTTTTTCCTTTTTCGCCGCTGCTTCTTCGCAAAAGATGTTAAGCTGCCGGTAGTATCCCAGAAGAAATTCCGCCTGTTCTGACTTCGTAAATGTTTTCGGGAACTCCATACCAATATTGGCCGTGATCTCCGCGATCTTCCTGTTGAAATAGTCCTTGTTGTCGATATTCTTCATATGAGCAAAAGACAACTTAGCCATCTCTACAAATGCCTCGTCCGGATGCTTGAACATCATCCCAATATACCGGGAGCATACATCGTTTCCGATCGGTGCAAAATGAGCCGCTGCCTTCTGAATCCGGCCATAAACCGCAAACAGACGCCCACATGAATATGCCTTCGGCTCCTTTCCTGATACGGATGCATCTTCCATAATTTTGATTCCTCCTTGCTTTCTCGTGAGATATACTTTAAGAACCTGTATGAAAACGGGTTTCAAATTCTTTCCCCGCAAAAAACTTGTGTAGCTTTTTTTTACTGCCTTCTGAAAGAACATATCCGGAATTTCCTGTCCGGAATAGATGGATCTAAGCAGGCGCAGCATATCTTCGCCATATTCGGCCCTGCTTTCTTTCAACGGGCCATCCGCCGTACTTTCCCTGTCAAGCAAACTAAATAAAAGGCTATAAATATTCCGGACTGCTCTTTTGTTACACCTCCATCTTTCCTTGTCATCCTTTTCCCAAACACAGATTTCCGTATCCTGATACCACTGATAAATTCCTCTTCTAAGATCCCCGTATCCGCCGGAAAATGCTTCTCTTGTACTGTACCTTTCCTGTGAATTTGTCGCCTTGAATATCCGGAAGTATGTATCTGCCGGATATCCTTCCGGCAATGTTCCTTTCAGAGCAGCTTCATACAGAGAAGTAAGATCTGGAGTGTTAGCAAGCAGATCCGCCTGTTTCTTTTCGCCTGAAGTTCCCTTTGGTGAATACAATGTTTCTCCGATCAGATCAGGCACTTCATCCGAATACCAATAGAAAATACCGAACTGGGTCGAACTATTCTGCTTCGATGTTCCCAACCAGTTCAGCGTATCCGCAATAATAACAGACTCATCATCCCCTATAGCTGAGTTCTGTCCTCTCTCCATTCCGTACGAAGAAAATGACGATCTTCCCTGAAACTGCTTATCGTAGGAAACCGTGAGAGTCGCGCCTTTTCCGAGAACACCTCCTTTCACTTTCGGTTTGTGCTCTTCAGAAATGATCACCGGCTATCCGGTAATCGAGGAGATCATTTTCCGGCCGCCGCCCGATTTTCCCTGCTTGTCAGCATACGCTTTGACATGTGACGCCAACCATTTTTTCCATGCCCCGGATTCAACAACCGATTCTCCTTCTATCTTGAAGGTGAGCAATTTTTCTCCCACCGGCTTTCCCTCTGGATCGATTGTCAGCAAATCATGATTGATTAACGCGTCTGTCAGTTCCTTACAGGCCTCTGGATCAGTCTCAATAGATCTCAGATAGATTTTCAGTGGCTCAAACTCCGGAACTTCGGCACAGCATTCCTTCATGAGCGATACCCAGGCTTTATGATTTTTCGTGGCCTTTGCCGGATCGTCAGGCGGTACAATTCGTTCTGCCTTATCGACAATGGCATTCGCTCCGATTCCCTGTTTCTCCGTCCCGATATCCGGGCAGGGAATTTTACCAGTTCCTCCCTTTTCAATCGACTCAAATTCTCCATCTTCATCGATACAGATATAGCCAGCGATCTGCTTCATGTCCGTATTTGGTTCCTGTACGATATTATGCTTAATTCCGTATACGTATATATCATGCAGCATCAGACCAACCTCCTTATATCAGGGCTTTCCCATCTAGGTACTTCGATGGTTCCTTTTCTCATAACAGCATGATAAAACGAAGGACCTATGACTTTGTCCGTATTCCCATCCTCAGAAGTATCCAGCTTTTCGTTGCTTGTGATATCAAAGACATCGTAAAGCATATATCCAAGATCCCTGCTTTCTCTGATCGGAGTCATGTCAGGATCCGGCATCTTGAAAAAGGCCATACACTCATGCGTGCCCAAAAAAGGTTGCCGGAAACATTTTCCCTTTTTAACCCGATTCATAAACTGATCATAAAGCGCTTCTATCGTAATTCTTTCTGGAGCATCTGATCTTTTAACAATATCGGCCGTAATACGATAGTACACATCTCTGAGATACACATTGCCTCGCTGAGTTCCCTGACCAGTTCGCCCACTCGCAAGATTCTCCATATTGCCCATCGTCAGATAAACCGGGCGAGGCCCCGTCGATTCGATTTTTGTTTTTGATTCATTGGTCTTGATCTCGATCGTCTTGATCGGTTTCATAACCTCAATTTTCTTGATCTCATAATAAAACTCAATCGGTTTCAGATAGATACTGCAGAGGATTCCTCTGCATGCAGACGGTGTAGGCACACTGTAGCTAACCCGTTCTATTTTACTTTCCGGTGGTGTAAACATAGCGATTCTACCCCATACGTCAACTGCCACTTCGGAACGGTCTGACCTGTATTCTGACATTCATGTCCCTCCTTTAGTATATCGACCCGATCCCAACAGCCTCTAAATCCAGTCCATGTTCGGTATAGTACTTCCTATCCTCCAGAAGATACCAGTTCGTAGGTGCCTGGCCTTCCTTTGTCATCATGGATAATTGCTGACAGCATACTTTCACGCAATCAATCTTATTTGGATATACAGAAACTGTAATTCCTGCTGCCCGTTTCATCTGACCTTTTGTGATTCCATAATCTGACTTACGCAGTTCTGATGTAATCTCTTCATATACACTCTGGCTTCTTTCATTTTCGCTGTAAGGTACAATGATATTAAGCTGCCCCTTATCCTCAATAATTGAATAATTCTTTTCTGTGTCAAAATAGTTTTCTGCTTGAATCGCATCAGACAGCTCCGTTTTGTCCTCTTTTGCTTCTTCCGATCGAAACAGCCTGCGATAATACCGATTCATATCGTCCAGCGAGTCCGTAGACAAAGAACTGCCCTTGTTCCGCTTCTTTTCCGCCATAAAGAGCGTTTTTTCGCTGGCCGTCATGTAATCGGACCCAGGGAAATCATACTGGCCATGATCCTTGTGCCTGAAGACAAGCATATATCCGTGCCCTTCTCCATTCCGGTTGATTCTCCCTGCCGACTGTGCCACAGAGGAAAATGGGGCATATTCTCTTGCACCGCAAGGGAAACTGACGTCCACGCCGGCCTCAATACTCTGTGTACTGGCCAGCAGGCACGGCATGCCTTCTTTCAATCTCTGCTTCATCCATTTTGTAATATCCCGTTTGTGATCCGGGCAAAGAGACGATGTTAAAAGCCGGCAGTTTTCTTCTCCATATCGGTGGGTCAGTTCTCTATACATCGCTTTCGCCTTTTTTGTTGTATTGAATATGAAGACCGCCTGGCTCTTGCCTGAAAACCGGTCTGCCAGAGACTTGGCATCGTACTCTATATCATCTGGAGCAAATTCAACGTCGGTGTTCTTTGCTGTGTGGTAGTCCGCATACAGCTTATTTACATTCTGGATCACTTCATCGGCCTGCCAATGAATTCCCTTTCGATACTCGTAGGAAGGCAGCGTTGCTGTCGAAAATAAAACATCCGTATGGTAACGCTCTACAAGCCGCTGAAGGGCATCTATCGTGCAGTCAAGAACAGACGCAGGAAGTGACTGGCACTCATCAAACACAATCACGGAATCCGCCATCTGATGAAGCCGTCTGAGTTCCGTACTCTTTGCAGCAAACAACGTCGAGAAAAATTTTACTGTCGTTGTCACAATGATCGGCGCCGACCAACGGTCAGCATATTCCCTCGTCCTGTCCGTATATTCGGTCCGGCTGTCATCTTCCAGCACGATATCCTGTCCGAATATTTTCTTGTACTCATCTGCGTTCTGCGTGATGATGGACAGAAACGGGAGCACGATAAAGATCCGCTTATGGTGCTCTGCCGCTGCCTTTTCGAGCGCATATTTTATGATGGCAAGTGTCTTTGCCGTCCCGGTCGGCGCAGTCATAGTGCAGAACTTGCATCCGGGCTTGATGCCTGCATCAGAAGCATCTCTATAAACAATTCCCCGTAAGACATTCATCGGGGCTGTCTGATCTGAGTTTTGAATAATCTGATTCCTATAGGATTCAAGTTGCTCTAGCATCTTTTCTATACAGGAAGCAGACAGTGGCGGCAATTCTGATTCTTCAAAATATTTTGGATCGTCCACCGATGCCGCAGATGAATAATCTGCATCGACTAAGCAAGAAAGGAGCATCCTAGCAAAAAGCATTCGTGATCCAGAAGAAAGCTCTCCTAAATCACAGACCTCTCCGGGTATGGAACGCCTCAGTGCCTCCATGACGGGCTTTTCATATTCGATAATACTTTCATATTCTTCCTGCGAAGACAGCGCATTTTCCTTTGGTGCATCGCCATAATCATTCCTGACCTCCATCAGCTCTCGTGAACTATAATCGGTCGGAATCTCATAATCATAAGATTTACAGCGCAGTCCCGAATGATGCGCCGCACAAACCCCGGCAAGAATCCTTCTCGTAGAAGCCGGTATAAACGGAATTTGATTGTATATAAAAATTCCTGCTACAATCGCGTGGTCTACCTTCGTCCTTGGGCCGAATAGAACTTCCTGAAACTTTTTTGTATGTTTTCCGCAGTCATGAAGATCACCGCACAGTTCTCCCATCTTTTCGCATCCAAAAAGGCTCGCATATTCAGAAGCTTTCTTTGCAACAAGCTCTGTATGATGCTCAAGCAATTCTGGCTTTCCGTCTTTATCTTTGCGTGCATAATATTCCATACCTTCATGCCTCATATAATAAATGTATCGTTCGAAAATGACTCCGTCTTTGTCTTCTGCCCAATTGTTATCGGATTTCTTGTGCCATGGCTGTCAGACAATCGATATATCCTTACGGAGTCACACTTCTCGTCGATAACGTTTTTCAAATCATTAAGCAATTTCGTCAATTCCGCTTCATCCAGGATTCCTTCAAATACAGAATCCTGAACTCTGTTACAATATCGCTCACAGATTTTTGCTGTCTTAGATAGACGCCTTGTGCCTGCTTCAGATATAGCAATATCATATACAACAAGCAATCTCATATCGTCTCCTCTAAAAATCACATGCGAGAATCATTTGGTGCGCAAAGATTTTTCATACCATCACATCATCTCTATAAAATGCAAGGATAAGTTATTTCAGCACTCCTGCCTTTCATAGAACCATTCTGCTTCATCCATGTAAAAGATTTGACCTTATAAATTCTGCCAACAATATAAGGATATAATTCATGTATTCGAGAAGTATTTTACCATGTTATGTATCCATTATCTACAATTTATTCTCTGTTATGGCATTTATTTATGTCATTTATTCACAAACTTTATAATGGTCATTAATACCATTGTCGCTTTATTGCTCGCCATCAGACGAGGGCACATCAACAGCTTTAAAAAACAAAATCTAATAGTCAAGATTAAATTTCATTTTAACCCCATCAAAAAATAACAGCGGCAGGAACCAGGCCTGCTTTCCCCGCACGTCTGGTTCCTGCCTCCTATAAGCCTTATACTCTGCCAGCAGGCCACTTCTCAGTGATCCACCTTATCATAAAGTGCCCGCGGCAATATGGCCGTATAAACATAATTTTCATCTTCCTTCGTTACAACGCCCAGCTTGTCTGTGCAATATGACCGCTTCATGATGATATCTCCACTGAGAGCCCCTCTATCTACATTCGGGTCCAGTATATTGCTGATCTCTTCTCCTGCCACCGTATTATTTCCGAGATCTTCTCCTGTGATCAGGATAAACTTGACATAGCCACTGTCATTAGTTGCAAAATTTACTCCCGTATCTCCTGTAGGCGTCGCAAATGTATACATGGTAGTTCCGTCTGCCAGTGTATTTCCCGATGGACTAATGGAAAGATCATTACTCAAGTTCTCATTCAAGAAATCCACCAACTCCTCCGGCGTAAATTCAAAATAGCTGAGATCCTCACTGACGTAATCTTCCGGAACCGGCGTCGCTGTCGGAACTGGCGTTGCCGTCGGTGCCGGCGTTGGCGTCGCCGTCGGAATCGGTGTTGCCGTCGGGGTCGGCGTCGCCGTCGGTGCCGGTGTCACTGTCGGAGTTGGCGTTGCCGTCGGTGCCCCAAAGCCGACGCCTGCCTGAGCGCCGCATCCGCACAGTGCGATTACAATCGATACACATACTGCCGCTGCCATTTTCTTCATAGCAATTGCCTCCTGCCCTTGATGCGACCATCCTAGCAGATCCTCTCTGCCTTTTGGTCGCCCGGCAGGCGACAAATGACATGCCCTCATCAGTCCTGTGTATGCGCTGCCAGGGTCTCCAGATCCTGATGGAACCTCCTGATGACCTCGTCAAGCCGCGCGGTATCCTCTTGTTCGCTTCCGGAAATGAGAATCGCGAGGTCTGACACATCCCCGGCCAGGTTCGCATGTCTGATCGCCCACTGCGCCATGTTCGCCGGCGGAATCGGAAGATCGGATAGTTTCAGATAAAGCGCATCGACCTCACGCAGCAGCGGCCCGCATATCTCATGCATTTCCCCGAGATCATACGTCCCGTTCCGCATTTCCTGCCAGAGACGAACCAATTCTTCGCCGCGGCAAGCCAGCTCCTGCATAATTTCATTCGTCTTCCGCCGGATATCGTTCGGATTCGCGGTGTCCTTCTCATTCATTCTCCGGAGCAGCTTGTAGTCCGGGTTCCGGTCGACGAGAAAGCCGCCAAATATTTTCGCGTGCGCGCTCTCCCGATACCATTTCTTCTTGTCCGCCGGAGATGCGGCCCACGTCACCTGATACTCAAAAAGGCCATTTGCGATGTCCGCCTCGCTCCTCCCGAAACTCATGAAAATGAAATCCGCCCCGTGTCCCCGCCAGCGCATCTCTTCCTCCGCTGACTTATAGATATCTAGGTCACGGACACGCCTCACAATCTCGCGGCTGACAGGAATAAGAGGCCCCTTCAGAACCACGCTCACCTTATAGCGCTTCGCGCTCTTCGTGTGAATCGGCCACACATTTGTTACGCAGTACTCCTCCGTCTCCGCCACATATGTCTGCCGCGGATATGGCGTATACGGCACAACTTGAAAGGAAATGGTCCCTCCGATGCTGCTCCGAAAGACGGGATGCTGCCGCCCCTCCGGATGGCGCAGGTTCCATGCATCTGCCTCCTCATAGACCATTTCCCGGATCCGATCGAGCGTGAGGCACCCGTCCTGAAGGCCGCGCCGGCTCATCATGGCATCTCTCAAATATACAGTGAACAGGCTGCGCCCGCCCTCCCCATATCCGGACGGTTCATTCCGCCGGCTCGAGGCAAAGACCGCCGTTCCGCCATCAAGCAGAGCGTCGATCCAGGTTTCATTTGCCTCTATGGTATGCGCCGCAAGCTCATACTCGCCGGACATGCAGCAGTCAAGAAAGAGAAGCCGCCGGCTGACATGAAGCTGCTCAAAGAGATCAATGACCGACTGCGTCTCGAGCGGCCCGTCGCTAAAAAGAAGATAGTGCCGTCCATGCTTCACCAGTCCATGCCCCGTAAAGTAAAAAATGAGAATATCCTCCGGTGTGATGTCCGTAAGAAACAGGCGGATTCCCTCAAGGAAAGACGCCTTCGTCACAAGACCCGCGCCCTCTCCCTGCGTCCGGTTCATCCGGATCTGGTACGGCGATATGCCAAGGCCGAAGATCAGGGCCTCCGCCATGGTCTCAAGATCGCCCGCCGAGGGCAGGTCCGGCGAACCATAGAGGCCATTGTATGTCGAGACGCCGGCCAGGATCGCCTTTACGTGTGGATTTAATTCTGACATTCGGACGAACTCCCTCATAAAAAAGCCCGCCTTACTCACGACTCTTGCCCCAATTCGAAGAATTGGGACAAGAGTCACGAGTATGCGGTGGGCAATCATCAATCCTGCATATACACCGCGATATAAATCTCCACCCAGCTTAAGTCCGGATCGGCCTTCTCGCCGATATCCCCGCCTGTGACGCGGCCGTACAGGTATTTGCCGGCATCCATCAGGTGGTAGAGCACTTCATTTTTTATGCGGGGAATGTAGCCGAGCTTCCGGTCATGCTGATCGCGGACGAGGATCGCGCGCGGGTCATGAGGATTGTCCGGCTCAAGCACGAGCTTTACCGGGTCGCCGGGGTGCAGCTCTGCAGCCAGCTCATGGATATTCTCAACGTGCATGGCGCCATTCACCATCGTCTCCATGAGGAGAATTTCGCGCGTGAAGAGTTCAGGGAGCTCCGCGCCGCCCCGCTGCAGAATGCTCAGCTGAGAGGCCGCCTCCGCCTCAATTGTCAATTCCCGCTTTCTGTCATCCTTATCCATTCCATCGCCTTATGTGCAATATCTCAGGCTCTGCCCGGCGCACACTGAAGTCGCCAATTCCTTGTCCGCATGATCTGTCTCCGGACACGGCCCTGCGCTGAAGCTCTGCCCGCCTCATGAGATGTGTGATTTCTCCTATGAGCGCCTGTTTTTCAGCTCCTCCATTTCCCGTTCAATGTCCTGTAGCATGTCGCCGAGCCGCTCCAGCGTCGCCTCAAGACTCCGGATCGTCTCCTTCAGCTGCCGCTGGCTCTCAGCAAGAGCCTCTGGGCTATCCAGCAACTCTTTCTTGTTGCATGGAAATGAATTGCGTATCTCCGCGATTTCTGCCTGCAGCTTTGCAATCTGCTCCTGCAGGCGCTTTCGCAGGGCAAGGAGCTCCTCATACGTGAGCTCCCTGTCCTCTGTCTCCGGCACGTCGCCGGCAAAGACTTCGTCGTAGATTTTCTGAAGCGTCGCGACGTCGCCCTCCTGGTAGGCGCGGACAGCCTCGCGGAACAGCTCCTTCTGGCGCTCCGTGCAGTTCGGGTTTGCGTCCGGATGGATGCGCTTCACGATTTTGCGAAATAAGGTCTTTGCGTCCGGCATTTTCTTATCATTCGCGCCGTCCGAATCCATGCCACCCCCAGTGTGGTCTGCCCCTTCCGTGCTCTGATATGCGTTCGAGGTGCCCTCCCGCGAGGCGCTGTTTTGCTGGCCCTCACAGCGGCCGGAGCCATACTCTCTCTGCCATTCCTCCTCGTACTGCCGCTGCCGCTCCCTGCGCCTGCCTTCATTTTTCCGGGCCTGCTCCGCCCTTCGAAATGCCTCGTTAAGCGCGTCGTAGAATTTCTGATACTCCCTGTGGACCTGCCTGTCCATGTCCTCCCGCGAGACCGTCTTCTCCCGGTTCAGCGCCGCGCGGGCGATCTCGATCCGGCGCTTCATTTCCGCAATTTTGATGTTCAGATAGTTCGCGCGGTTCTCGAGTCCGCCGATCTCACTTGCGTACCGCGCCTCAAGCTCCGGGCAGACATGATACCGCAGGTCGTCGCGCTCCGCCGTGAGCGATGCGAGCAGCATCCGAAGGACCTGAACCTCCTTCTTCAGGTCCCCGCATGCATCCGATACAACAATTTCCTCCATACCCTTCTCTTTCCGCCGCATTCTCAGCTGTACCGCCTGCCGCCAAGCTCCGAATGCGCTTCATTCTTCGGACACGGGATCCCGTCTGGTTCGTTTCGACAGCCGGTCCCTGCCGCCGTGCCGCTTCACTCTTCGGACACGGGATCCCGTCTGTTCCGTTTCGACAGCCGGTCCCTGCCGTCGTGCCGCTTCCTGTAGTCCTCCCGGACGCCTCCGAGCACGTCCTTCTCGTCAAATGAGCCGCTCATCATCGCGGGCGATTTTGCCATGCGCGCGTATGTCACGGCCTGATCCATCGCCTCATAGCTCCGCATGGTTCCTTCCGCGTCATGCTCGTAACGAACGGCGCGGTCCGGGCGGACGCCGAACCGCCCCGCGACCTCGACCGCGTCGATATTTGCCCCGAGGAAAATGAACTCCCAGTGATCCTTCTCCCTGGCATCGCTGATCATCCGGTGGACCTGCGCGAGCGAGTACTGGCGGCTTGCATTTTCCATGCCGTCCGTCGTGATGATGAAGAGCGTCTTCTCCGGCCTGTCCTCCTCGCGCGCGTAGCGGTGGATCGTCTGCACATGGCGGATCGCGCCGCCGACCGCATCGAGCAGCGCCGTGCAGCCGCGCACGTAGTACTGCTCCGCGGTCATCGGGCTCGCCTTGCGGATGTCGACCCGGTCATAGAGCACCTCTGACCGGTTGTCGAACAAAATGACCGACAGATACGCCTCGCCGGGCTGCATTTTCTGGCGTGCGAGCATGCTGTTGAAGCCGCCGATGGTGTCATTTTCAAGTCCGCTCATGGAGCCGCTCCGGTCGAGCAGCATCACGACTTCCGTTAGTCCTTCTCTCATTTTAAACGCCTCCTCCTGTTTGTAAAAGGTCTGATATACAATCCACTTCTGCTTTCAACTTAACAGACGAGGCTGACCGGGAGGTCGCTTTTCAGGCGACAAATTTCACTATTTTCCCAGCGTCGCCTGCCCGAATTCCTCGAGCAGTAAGTTGACCTCGTCGATGTCAAAGAGCTGATGCCGGATGCAGTACTCGATGATGAGGTCCGCCCGGCTTCCCGGAGAGAGCGCAAGCTCTGCGCGCTGCAGAAGGTCCGTGGTCTCGTCGAGATTGAGGCGCATGGCAAGTGCCAGCGCGATGACTGTCTTCTTCCGCGGCATGTAGTCCTTATGACTGCGGATCTTCGAGAAGAGCTTCCGGTCAATGCCGGCCCGCTTGTACACCTCGACATCAGTCATGCCCTTTTCGTCGATCAGGCGAAACAGGCGCTGCTGAAAATTCTCGCCGACATGACGCATTTCCTCTTCAAGACCACACGCGAGACCTCTGCATGTCGGCGCTCCCAGAACGGGTTCGCCACCCTCAAGACTGATTTTCTCCGGCTGGAAGTCCTCGTCCGGGATTTCCGTCTTCTTCCGAAGGAATGTGCCGTCCGGAGCATATGTCTTCGGGGCAGATGACTCCGGAACATAGTTCTCGTCAATATACTGCCTGACGGCCCGGACCAGCTCCGGCGTCAGCGTGCGGGATTCATGCTTCTTCATACTATTCCCCTGAAGCCTCCTTTTTGTTCGAGAGCCGTGAATCTTAAATTCCAATATCCGGCATAACTGCACAGATCTTTTCTGCTTCATGTGCCTGGAGATAATATGCGTTAAGATGCGATTTCTGATATCGCTGGTAATTATCTCTTGTGTATTCCACCAAAATCTTCGTAAAATACCTCTCCCAGCTGAAGTAATCCCTGCTTTCTATATAATTCTCAGGATGTTCAAGAATAGAGCGAACCTCATTTCCATCGATCAAACCGGATTTAAGAATGATCCACTCGAACGACTCCGGGAAATAGCAATGTATATGTCTCCTCGTTTCCATTAAAGCATAAATTCTGTTCATCTCCGGACCAATAGCGGCTCCATCTCCGACAATCAGTATATTCTCCGCTTCACTGCTTTGGGCCCTTACTGCCAGATTTGACTTCCCCTGTGCACTGATGCATGCAATGCCTTTTTCCGTGAACAGATGAGACAGAAATTCATAACCGGAATTGGAATCCTCAGCAATCACAATCTCAGGTCTGATTTTTTCATTTCCTGTATCCATACTGTATATGTGATACATCTCGTTGAAAACTCTTCTCGTGTCACGGTACTTTCCGGATGTATGAATACCATAAATTTCTTCTACAGAATATGGCAGGTTTGGCAGATCCTCCCGCGTGATCAATACAAAATAGCAGGAAGAATCACGAACCGCCGCTGCGAACTCTTCGGTCTTGATAAATGCATTTTCTTCATCAATGAAAATAATCTGGTCATCAAATGTATCCAGAAGTCTCTTCCAGTTTCTGCCGGAAAGAACCTGAATATCTTTGTCACAGACAACACTGATGCCGGAGTCTTCTCCAAGATCCGCATACTGGCTCAGCATCTGGACCAGAGTCGTCTTTCCGGTTGCGCTGTCTCCCCTGATGATTGTCAGGTTGCGCTTCACATCTATTTCGTAGCGAACACGATTGTTCTGTACAACAATATGATGTCTGCCCTTCATGACTTACCTTTCTTCGATTTCAATTGCTTCGTCAACATACTCCTTGTATCCGGTTACTTCGCGGCCGGTATTCAGGATCATTGCCTTGAAATCATTTATACCGCTGAAATCCATGATGTGATGCAGATTGATCGTCAGATCCTTTTCCCTGGCGATCCGGCATATCCAGGGTGCGCAGTTATCCCCGCACGCTGAGGCATTAAAAATCTTCCCGGATTCATCAAATTTCATCAGCATCAATGTTTTTACACCGCCGGACAACTCCTTCGGTGAAATCGGTCCCAGCACCGGACTTTCGATCAGATGCGGTCCTATGACCTCGGATCCGTCAACATCTTTGATCATCTGTTTTGAGAGAGGATCGGTGATCCACTCATCCTGATACTGATTGTCAAAATATACCGGCGGATGGTAAACCGCGCCGGGCACATCTCCAAATATTATGTTAAGCATCTATCTATCCTTTTTAATTCGTTCCTTCTGCCCCGATCACCGCATCTGAGCTATATATTCATCGCCCCAGCTCTCTATGGCGTCAAGGACGGTCCGGAATTTTTTCCCAATTTCCGTCAGCTCATACTCGACGCTGATCGCTCCTTCTGAATGAACAGTTCTTGTGATCATCCCCATCTTCTCCAGATATTTGAGCTGCTTGGACAAAGTGCCCTGGGCGATTTCAATCCTTCTGAGCAACTCATTAAATCTGACCGGTCCGTCCTCCAGCTGGTAGAGAATCAGGATCGCCCACTTCCCCTGCAGAACCTGCTGACTGGTTACGTACGGGCAGATGCCAAACAATGCTTTTCCCTGCTTTGCGACATCCTTTGCTTCTGTTTTATTCATTTTCCGTCTCCTGTGCAGTATGTTTCAAGTGACCAGGTCACTTCAAAAATCGTTCTTGTCATTTTCTGTACACGAATTATACTCAACGTAGTACAAAATTTCGACTTAGTCAATATTTAAAGTCAGGTATCATGCTTTGTGCATTTACCTGAAGCGGAGGGAGTAGAAATGTCGATTTATGAATTAACCAAAGGGAAAAAAGTTGATGTTGATTATGAAACCGGTTATCATTTTGTGATTACCTATCTCAGTGAGAACGAACTTCACTGGGACGCACTTTCCAAGACTGCGGAGGGAGCTCCCGCTCATGAAAATGAACCTTATTCTTCTTATGATCTCGGCAATGGAAAATATATGGTCAACTGGCTTGAGGAGTCGGGACTCGTTGTATCCCAGGTCGCAGACTTTACAAACGGAAAGGTATACGCTTTCATGACCTGGCCGGACGAGAATGCACGCGGCAAGAGAGCAGAGCTTCTTCACAAGGGCACGCTGAAGCTCATCGACTGATACCTGCAGGCATAGTAAATTAAGGGGCGGCCCATGCAGACCAAAGAGGCATCCTCTTCCGAAAGAAAGAAGATGCCTCAGTTCATCCTTGAATCTCCTCCAAATATTCCTCTGCCAGCGCATAAGGATCATAGAACAGGATATAGAACGAGGAACGCAAAGCGTTCCGAGTCTGGGTGCTGAATAGTTACTGTTACCATCATTGCAGATGACTCGTGTATCGTTTCAGCTCGGGCGTAAATGCACTGCAGCGTTTATATTTTGCATGATATGCATTGAGAATCCTGTCTTTCGCTCCATTTTCCCCATTGGATTCTCTTACTTCTCCGATGGCTGCAAGAAAATCGGCACATTCGCCGTAGTAATCCCTGTGTTTGCCCATAATTGCTTTCAGTCTTTCGTCCATCGCGTCTTCGATTCGCTTCATTGCCTCTTCCCGGATATCCCCTGGGATCAGACGTTTTTCAATCCATCGAGGGTATGCGTCCTCGAACGACTGAACTCCTGCATAGGAAAACATACGTCTTAGAGCCGGCGGAAGCTGTCTGTAATTTCCATCATAGGAAGCCAACAGGAAAAGCGCGATGCCCTTTTTCATGAAAGTATAACTCCAGCCCAGTGGTTCTTTGACATTAAGTCCATTCCCGAGCACATAGGCATACTCCCCATCCAGCAGGGCAACCGTAAGCATCTCGGAATCCTGTCTACCTGGTCTTCTTAATCGCTCCTCATAAATTGCTTTTACTTTGCTCCTCTGCATTTTCTCAAACTCGGTAGAGTCGAACATAAGTCTCAGATAATTGTCCGGCGATGGATGAATGCAGAAAGCTCTCATCAAATCATCATTCAGATTTTTTTGTTTTCCGGTCTTTTCCGCCAGTTCACAGGCTTTATGAGCAATCTTTTCTATGACCCCCGCCGGTCCTACTTCTGCGGGAATCTCCTGAAGCGCTTCTTCGGCAAAATCCAAAGCTTTGTGTGGGTTGTTATCTTCTTCCAGCTGCTCAACCGCAGCAAGATATAATTTGGGATCCTGCAAACCAAATTTTCTTGCCGCAGACATTTTTTCCCCTATATGAGGAGACATTGCTACGGCTTCTTCCAGCAGTCTCGCTGCATTTGGCTGGGGGCTCCAATAGAAATGTGACTTTTCTTTCTGCTGGTCCCTGACTGTCTGCGCAAGAAACTCCTGCCAGAGCGGCAAAAAAGCAGCAAATTCCGGAAGGTCCTCATTTCCACATTGCATGATATCCTCAAGCATGACTCTGTCGACACAGGATTTTTTCAGCACGTCATATATTTTCTCAGGTCTTTGGCCGATTTCGCTCATTCTATAAACTGCATAGCAGGCTTCTGCCACTACATGGTCCCAGTCTTTCCGGATCAGATTATTTTCGTTCAGAGCCTCGATTGTAAGCTCGGTATCACCCATAGAATCAACATAATCCCCTGACACCGGCACTGCAATGGCATCCAGAGCATCGATAAGATTCACAGCATCTTTCCATAGCTCTGCATCAACACATTGTAAGAGCAGATCGCATGCTCTTTCAATGTCATTTAAAATGCCTGACGGATCAGAGAATATAATCTCCGGTTCATCCGAGGCATACCAGTCGTCATATTCCGGATTGTATTCCGATTCAAGGTGCCGGTCACCATCTGCAATCTGCTGCAAGGTGCTGCACATCTGATCCGCCTGCTTTTGAAGTTCATGGACGGCGTTTTTATCACTGGCTGCCCGGTCGATATTTTCCTCGCCAAGGTATCCTCCAAGCCTCTCCAGAAAGACCCTTCTTTTCGCTTCTGAAAGCCGTCTGGCCTCATCATGGATAAAGGCTTTCAGTTCTGATGCAGACATCTGGTCAAGACAAGAATCAACTTTTCTCAAAAAATCAGATAGGTTCATTTCAATACCTCCAAATCCTGTTCCGGAAACGGTTTTCCAAAAGAACTCATAAGTTATGAATCGCATATAGTGGCAAATTGACCATCCAATCCTGCTCTCTGTAGTCTGTCATAGAGGTCCGCACGGCAAGAGCCGGTTTATATTTGTCATAATATGCCTTCAGACTTTTGGCGTGAAGATTTTCTTCCGCTTTCACCTCCACAGGCACAATATCAGTTGCCCGCTGGACCACAAAGTCAATCTCATTGTGTTCACTTGGCGAAAAATAATATGGCACGTATTCTGTGTCCGAAAGAAACTGCTGCAGAACGTACTGTTCAGTCAGAGCCCCTGTGAACTGAAATATGCATTTTGAGGTCAGTATACCATTTTTGGTAGGACAGCATATATATGACATTTTTCCGAACGATATTTTTACTCATACTGACATTTTTCTGAACGAGATTCCGGATCCATATAACACTTTTCTGAAGATAAAGGGAGAACTGCCGCACACTTCATTTTTCAGGCGACAAAACAGCTGGCCCGTTAACAAAAGATCTCAAATGATGAAAAAGCGCGGTCTGAATCCGATTCTTCTCATCTCCGTTCTCCCCTCACTCTGTCGCCTTCTTGTATGCCTCAATTCCGTCCCGCAGATAGCCGGCCGCTGCCGCTCCGTCTCCCCTCCGGATCGCGTCCGTGAAAAATGAAAGGTCCTCGAGGGCCTTCCCGCGCCCGACCCGGTTGATACAGTCCTTCCAGAAGAAGAGAATCACTGCAAGAGCGGCGAGTGCGGCTGGTGCAGATCCGGCGATCCGAAGAGACCATTATACGTCAAGACGCCGGCCAGAATCGCCTTTACATGTGGACTCAGTTCTGTCATTCCGATAATTTATTCTCCATCTTTATGCTGCAAATAATATATTTCTTTTTGTGTTTCGATTTCTGCACGCAGCTCTCCTTCAGTCGGAAGATAAAGCTTATACTTAGACATAAAGAGTTGATCGCTATCATGGAGTACCGAATACTTTGCAATATCCTCATCGGTATCTGCGCATAAAACGATTCCAAGCGTAGGATTATCATTGGGTTGTTTTTTCATCTCATCATACATTCGAACATACATATCCATCTGCCCAACATCCTGATGGGTGATTTTATGCGTCTTCAGATCAATCAAAACGAAGCACTTAAGGATATAGTTGTAGAAGACCAGATCAATATAATAGTCTTCCTTCTCCGTATGAATGTGCTGCTGTCTTGCTACAAACGCATATCCTTTTCCAAGTTCAATAAGAAATTTCTGCAGGTTATCTATGATGCTCTGTTCCAGATCCGATTCCAGATAAGAAGTGTCCTCCTTCATTCCGAGAAATTCCGCTATCACAGGATTCTTAATAAACTCGAGCTTGTTCTGATATTCCGATGTAAGCTTTCTCATCTCCAGTTTTACAGATTCCGGATCTTGAGACCTCAAAAGCCTATAATAATATTGTGATGAAATATTTCGCTGAAGCGTCCGAACACTCCAGCCTTCATCATAGGCTTCCTTGGCATACCAATCACGAGCATTTTTATCCTTAACCTGTAACAATTTCAAATAATGAGTCCAAGTCAAGAGTCCGTCAGATTTTCCAATCACTGATTGGAAAATCTCTGGGAAGGTTTTATAGAAGGCATAAAAGCTGTAAAGATTACTCTTTGTATATCCGCGTCCATATTTCGAAGTAAGTTCCTTGGACAGCCTCTTGATTACCTCCATCCCATATTCTGCCCTTCCATCTGCCGCCATCTCCTCTTCAGAGATTCTTTTCCCAATCAGCCAGTTCCGCTGAACCAGAAGAACATTTACCGTCGTTCGGGCAGCTCTGCTAGCTGCTTCAACTATAGCCTCTGTGTCTTTTAAGATATCTCCTGTCTTACGATATTCGATTAGAATGTTTTCTTCCATAATTATTCCGTTCCTCAACTATTCCTGGAGGATCATTTAGATGCCACATCCACAACCCCCATCCAGGGTCGCCTTCGCAGGTGGATTTAGTTCTGTCATTGCTATCTTGATTCCTCCTGGATTCTGTACTCCAGTCGCCTGACAGTCTCCAGATTTATTTTATTTTTACATGAACCAGATACCCTGTAAAGCAAAAACAGTACTGGTCAAAGTGTGACAAAGTATGAATTCCATATGACCGCTCGCCACGTCCTCTTTGTCCATATACACCTCACCTGCAAGAAAAAAGACACCTCTCTGAGGCTGTCCCTCAGAGAAGTGTCTTGCATATATCTGTTATTGCGCCTGATCAGTACAGCTTCGCGCCCGCCGGGATGTGGTCATCCACAAGCAGGAGATGAAGCTTCTCTTCGCCGTCTTCCTTGTGTACTGCGGAGAGCAGCATGCCGCAGGAGTCGATGCCCATCATCGCGCGCGGCGGAAGGTTCACGATTGCGATCGCGGTCTTTCCGACCAGCTGCTCCGGCTCATAGTACGCGTGAATGCCGGAGAGGATGATGCGATCCTCGCCTGTGCCGTCGTCCAGCGTGAACTTGAGGAGCTTCTTGCTCTTCTTCACAGCCTCGCACGCCTTGATCTTGACGGCGCGGAAGTCTGACTTGCTGAATGTATCAAAGTCGACATACTCCTTGAAGAGCGGCTCGATCTCGACCTTCGAGAAGTCGATCGGTGTGCCCGCGTCTCGCGGATCTGTCCCTGCCGCCACAGAGGTCTCCGCATGTTCCGGAGCTGTCTCCGCCGGCTTTGCCTTCTTCGCCCAGGCCTCCTGCTGCTTCTTCGCCTCCTCAGATGTCGACTTGTTGCCGGACTTCATCGTCGGGAATCCATTTCCGATATTGTTTTGATGATCTGTTCCCGCCTGTTATCATAGCTTTCGTCCCGGTGCTGCCTGAAATCGACTGTATGTCACCATGGTTTATTGTTTATCTCCTGCCATGCGCCTGTTGTCAATTTGTTGTACATCGAATCTTTTGTTGCAGAGAATTGTACTTCCCAGTTCTGCCTCCTGCCAGAATCAATCACCGCATCTGCGGGCAAAGCATCTGGCAAAGTCGTTCAACACGCGCCGTTCTGCCAATGGCTCGTTGTTATTCTGTATTATGCCTTGTAATGATTTGCTCTCCTTCATTTCTGATTATAAGAGGCCGGACGGGAAATGCCGAATATTTTCGTGTCAGGATTTCTGACATGAAGGTTTTTGTTGACCAATCCGGGATTATTACTCTCGCTTTGTGTCGCCTGATTATAAATCCATGCTGTCAGGATTCAACAGGAAGTCAAAAACACTCATCACCGACACACCTTCTTCATTGTAAAGCGGTGCTATGGCATCTTTTGTGATTATGATTTTCTTGAACCCATCGCCTGTATTGACCAAAGGGCGTTGTTCCTTCTGCATTTTCTTTTCATCAAGCATAGCAAATGCCGACTGAATATAGTAACGTTTGGAACCTTTATTGCAGACAAAACTAATCTCTAGTTGCTTTCTTATTTTTTTACCTGTCTGATCTGTTTCATTCATCACAACGACGCCTACATCGACGTTATATCCTCTGACTTTCAGTCCATTGAAAATGATATTCTCCATCGCGTGCGTTTCTTCGACCTGTCGGAAATTTAATCTGGCATTTCGAAGACCCAGGTCCGTGAAATAATACTTGGATGGTGTATTAATATATTTCTTACCTTTTATATCGTAGCGAATTGCACTGTCAATCAGGAAAGCGTCTTCAAGATAATCGATATAGCGTTTGATCGTCATCTTACTGATAGTCGTGTGTTTTACGCTCTTAAAAGTTGCAGACAGCTTGCTCGGATTCGTCAGAGAGCCGATGGAAGAGGACAGAATATTCAGAAGTTCTTCCAGCTCCACCTTATTTCTGACATTATTTCTCCCGATAATATCGGAGATATACGTCTCCTCGAACAGGATTTCAGAAAATCGCCCTTCTGATCCGGCGTGGTAAATGTGAGTATTAGCGGAATTCCTCCATAAAGCACATAATCGCGCCATCCATCCGCTTTCTCACCCTCATACACAGACATGAACTCCGCAAATGTCAGCGGATACATATGCACTTCATCACCACGCCCGCGGAGCTCTGTAATGATATCTTTGGAAAGAAATTTTGCGTTGCTGCCTGTCACATAGACATCCACGTTTTTCCTTCGCACCAGGCTATTCAGAATGGACTCAAAATCTCCGAGAAGCTGCACCTCGTCCAACAGCACATAGTATTGATCCTGGTCGTTAATTCGTTCGTTCAGATAAGGAAAGAATATTTCCGGATCCCGATACTTTTTATTCTCATAGGCATCAAAAGCCATCTCTATAATATGATCGTCCGGAACCTGATCACACTGGTCTTCAACGCTTCATGTGACATTTTTGCGGATTCCGCATTTTTGTCCATCTTATATGAATTGACGTTTTGCACCACCTGCAAACGAAATGCAAAAATAGGTTCCTCTCTCAGATTGATTTTGAAAAAGGAGTGCATCTTTGCGCATTTAACATATGCATTTTTGACTTTCGATCAATATCACACATGCTATTTTTGTCATGATATCTGGATAAGGAAACTTATCTGCTGCTTTCATCCTTTCCCTCCAATCCCGGTCCTCTGTCGGTTTTCCTGTACTGTTTTCTGAGATGCGACTCAAAGAGATCACGCCGGACAAGAACCGTCTTTCCGTCAACCTTGGAGATAGCTTCCGCTCCTTTTGCCAGTCGGGTAATCGTCTTCTCCGTCAGCCTGTAGTACGCGATTCCATCTACATAGCGGAAGAAACTGTGCGGGCAAATTCCAGATCCTCATCATCCAGCTGATCCGAGAACATCCAGAGTTTCCCTCTCATACCTTTTCCTCCTTCGCCGCCTCTCTTCTTTGCTCATACCGCGCTTACCGATTCTCTGTATCTTGATTTTCTTGCCATTAGTTCCTCCAAAAAATAAAGAGGGCAGCAAAGTTGATTTTTCGACGACTGCTTTTTTCTGCATAAAAAAAGGCAGCCCTTTTGGTGGCTGCCCAATTCAAACTGATGGATTTCTATATTGTGTTAATGGTCCTTGTAGTGTTCTCCACACTGAATGATGGTAATCTGATATTCATCAGCCTCAAAAATCATACGGTTCTTTTTGTCAATCCTGACGCTGGCAAAACCTGCAAAATCACCTTTCAGCATCTCCACCTGACTATAAGATGCATTATAGCCATTCCGCATCACATCCTTGATCAGATTATTGACCCTTTTCAGTAGAGCCTTATCTGACTGAATCTCCGTGTATTCTTTCCAGGCATCGGACTGCCAAAGCAAACTCCGCATAGTCAGTCCTCCGTCAGATCATGATGAACGGCGTTTCCCTTCCTGACATCACTGATCCTGCGCTTAAGCTCTGCTGCCTCAGCCGGGGTGAACCCATTCACATCACGAAGCGAAAAACTCATTCCCTGATTTCTGATTGCCTGTCTCACAAGTGCAAGGGTTGCAGAAGACATTGTAAGCCCCAGAGAATCGCATAATGAGCTGTAGTCTTCTCTGGTCTTCTTATCCATCTTGAATGTGAAGTTTGTCATATCAGCTGTTGCTGCCATATAAATCACCTCCTGCATCCTCACTATAGCCTGACTGCACGTATTTTTCAAGTGCTTTTTGCGTGCTTAATAAGTATTCCTACCAAAGCCCTACCGAAGGCCCTACCGAAAGCCTACTTTTTTCAAAAAAATGTATCATCCGCAGTAGATCTGTATCGCCCGGTGAGTAAATTCAGCAGTTCCTTCTCCGCCCATCTTATTAATGTTCTCGGTGAATTCGCCGCCACCGGCATACATCTTACCGAGACTTGAAAGAATCTCCTTAGTACATTTATAAAAATGCTCGGTAATAAAGCCCTGCAGTTTCTTTACCTGATCCTGAACTACTGAAGATGCAGGATCCTGGTCCTTCATAGCTCCGAACTCTTCAAAGATTTTCATAAAATCGGCCATCATGCTCTCTTCTTCGCTCTTAGACCGCTTTTCATTCTTCTCTTCGAATTCCTTATATTCCGGAGTATTACCCCACTGCTCTTTTGCGCGCCTGGCGTATGCATCTAATTTGCTTGAATCAAATGCTGTAAAATCCAAATGTCTCACTCCTCTCAGTTTTAATCCACGGCACATACTGATCAGATTATCGATATGTTCCTTCTTTAATTCAAGAAGTTCTATCTGCTGGTCAAGTGCCAATCTCTTGTTAAAATCAGATCTGGTTACGATATCCTTGATATCCTTAAGCGGAAACTCAAGCTCACGAAACAGTAAAATCTGCTGAAGTCTCTCCAGCGCCGCATCGTCATACAGCCTGTATCCGGACTCGGTATACTCCGCCGGTTTTAAGAGTCCTATCTTATCGTAATACTGCAGCGTGCGTATACTCACTCCTGTCAGCTTACTCACTTCATTTACTGTCTTCATGGCTATCATCTCCTTCACGTGTGATTACATCATAAACTATTACGTTACGTCATAGTCAAGCAAAAATAAATAATTTTGCAAAAAAAGATCGGCCTCAAATCCATTTCTGAATTCCTTGCCGGTCTCCGCTTCGCTTCGGTCGTTGCTGAACACGTGCCACTGGCACGTAGCAACCTCTGCTTTTCCTTCTTTCGATTGTA
>Ga0256404_1003805_pt1 | contig 29842 bp, 41 predicted proteins | sample RumenRJG_01DNA_FD_185990 | JGI IMG/M metagenome (GOLD analysis project Ga0256404, IMG submission 185990) | Bovine rumen microbial communities from Lethbridge, Alberta, Canada - RJG_01 | ecosystem: Host-associated > Mammals > Digestive system > Stomach > Rumen | place: Canada: Alberta | collected...
TTTAAAAACTCACAAGTTTGTTTTGACCATTGTGGGGAAGATATATGCAAATTAACCAAAGCCCCGCAGTCATTCTGTTATGTGGAGGCGGAATAGGTATGAGATTAACCGACAAAGGCACAAGAAAATGTGCGATACGCAAAATAGGATTTGAAAAAGAATACGAACAAAATCAAAAAGAATGTGATATCTATAATAAACTTGCCGATTTAGAAGATGTTGAAGATCAGTTAGGTATTGATTTAATTACATTGTTTAAAGTATTTCAACAGCATCATATTGTTCATAAAGAAAAAACAGATATAAAAACAAAAAACAATGTTTCACACTGGAGAATATTTAACTTGGAATACAAATACCGATTATTTACTTATAAATGTTAAACAAAAAGCACTTCAATTATTTGGAGAAGATGGACAACTTGATAAATTATATTATTTTAAAGACTATGATAAAGAATGGGCTTTAGATGAAGAATCATTAGCAAAGGAAGAATTAGTACAATGGAAACAAACGCTAAATTAATGAAACAAAAAGATTTTATTGAACAATATTTACGAATAACTCCAAGACCTGAATTGATTTTGAAAGGTGAAAGAGTCTTCAGCTACTATTATGAAGAAGTAGAAGAAAACAAACTAAAACGAATAGACGTAGAAATCATTTTGGAAAAAGACTTAAGCTATTTTATTGCTCAGATTTCTTATGAAAGTGAAATGTTGGGAGTTAGAAAAGCTTTATCTAATGTAATGATAAGCGTTGAAAGACTAAATGAAGAACTAGGTCATTAACAAAGGAGAACAAAGATGAGTGAAGAAATAAAACCATTAGAGGCATTAGAAAGATTAGGTGTATTTCATTCTCGTGACTTACTACTGTTAGATAAAAATATACTACAACTTTACATAAAAATTAAAGGCAAAAAATTAACAAAAATTAAAAATTTGTATTTAGAATCTTATTATGATGAGGTCTACAAAGTTAAAAATAACACAATTTATTATCAAGAAACTTATGACCAATTAACAGATGTTCTAATAACTTTTAGTGAAGATAATTGGAAAGAATATGGAATAATTGATTTTATTGGTAAGAAAGAAGATTATGAGCCAAAAGTAAGAACAATTCCTATGAAAGAATGGAAATCTATTGAATCTGCACTTAATGATAATTATTTCTATAAACATATAATTAGTAAAATTTGCGATTATATGGGCTTAGATATAAAACCTTTTGAAGATTTGGTAAAAACTGAAAATGAAATGATTAATTATATTTATGAAAACGAATGTTTTAGAGTAGATGTAGCAACTAATAAAAACAAACTCAAAGCGTTTGAAATCATTAAAGAAAAAAATGTATGTATTCACGACTTTAAAAAATCAAAAACATTAGAAGAATATAATGGTTGTCGTGAATGGGGAGAACAACTAACTCAAGAAGAATTTGATTTACTGAAAGAGGTGTTGCTATGAAAACATTACATTTATTAACTACAAGTTTATGTTTAAGAAATTGTATTAATTGTTGTAATAAACAAATGAATCTAAATAATATTTCGTACGTTCAAGAAGAAGATATATTACAATGTGATACTATATGTATAACAGGAGGGGAACCTATACTTTATTCCAATTGTTGTGGAATAGCCAAATATTTTAAAGAAAAGTATAAAAATATAAAAAATATATATGTATATACTAACGCTAATGAACTTCTTATATATTTATCAAATAAAGGTTTACTTGATTATTTAGATGGATTAAGTATTTCTATAAAATCATTAAAAGATGTTTTTGCTTATTATTCTATTATGAAAACATATAATATTGAATTAAAAAGTAATAGAGTTTATGTATTTGATAATCTATTAAAAAAAGATAAAGTTCCAAGTAATTGGGAATATATTGAGAGATATTGGCAAGAAGATTTTAAACCAGCAGATAATTGCATATTTAGAAAATTATAAAATATAAAAAGGAGATGTTAAAATGAGATTAACTAAAAAAGATAGAATAAAAGAATTATCAACTTTTGAAAAACATAAAATCCTTATGGTTGATTGGGAATATAAAGAACTCAAACTTGGTAAATTAGAAGATCTTGAAGATGAGTTAGGTATTGATTTAATCACTTTGTTTTTAGCATTGGAAAATGGCATTTGGTCAAAAGGCGGTTATTATAGAGCGTGTTGTATTGAAAACGAATCACACTTTATTAAACCTGAAAATATAAGATTAGGAAGAACTTGGTATGGAGAACAAAAGCATCAAGAAGATTATGATTATTATATAGAAGAAGAAGATCAATTATGTTTATTTGAAATGGAATTTGAAGATGAACAATATGTTGTTAGAGTTAAAGACTACGGCAAAACTTGGGCTTTAACAAAGGAGGAACTATTATGAAAAAACTACTATTACTGATCCCAATTTTATTATTATGTTCGTGTCAATCCGAACCAACTCCAACTATTGAAGATGCTATCGATGTTGCTGTTGTAATCAAAGCAACTGCACAATACGAACTCGAATATTTTTCGAGCAAAACCGAATTTTTAAAACATACCGAATATGCCGACATATATCATACTGATTATATCGGTGTTACCAGTTATCACAGTTATTATTCATTCGAATATTTAACCGCTGTCGCTGATAACGAAATCAAACAAATTGTGGAGGTTCATAAAACATATCGATGACAATTCAAGAAACTTATAATAAAAAACAATCAGAATGGAAGCAACGAATTAAAACCAAACCTAAACGAACTCGCTGGTTACATTATATATGGTATCTGATAGCATTTCCATTCGTTTGGCTGTTTTATAATATCAGAGACTGGCGCAGTGCTGTATGTGTAGTTATATCATTGATATTATGGAGTGCCAGTGTATGGATATGGTATTTATTAGCAATTATAACAGGATGGACCACTGATGCAGCAAAATGGTTCTTAGGAATAGGATCAGCAGTATGGATATGGTGGCTCAGTCCAGTCGGATCTCCATTCATATTATTGGTCACTATTACCAGTATAGGTATGAAAACATTATATGATAAATTATTCGGCTGGAAACGAATAGTTAAGAAAAATGGAGGCTGTTATATTAACGGTAAATGGTTTAAATATTATAATGGATTCTTATATAATGATTATGTATGTCTTAAATTAAAGAAATGGAAAGGAATGACTTATGAAAATAAAACTAAATGAACTCCATCAAGCAGAATGGAAATACATGAACTGCTCTGAATTTAATTGTTATGAATCAAAATTAATATTATATCGCGAATCTAAAAAATACGGTTACCGATTCAATATTATTCAATATAATAACGAATATTATATCACACAGGCTCTTTATAATCCTATGTCACATACTGAAAATATATCGGTTCATCCGGTAAAAAACGTTAATGATGCAAAAGCAATTTTAGAAGTTATGTTACAATTCGTTCGTAATATGCACAAACGTGTTCCAGAGGTAGCTGCTCGTGCATAATGAACATTATATTCAGAATCAGATCAGGCTATGGTGTGGACAACATGGTTATATAGCATTTAGATGTAATGTCGGAAAAGTCTTAACTGCTCAGAACACATATTTTGATACCGGTTTACCATCTGGTTTTAGTGATTTATTAGTATTGGGAAATCATGGAGATATTTATTTCGTGGAATGTAAAGCGGCTAAAGGAAAACAACGACCAGATCAGATCAAATTTCAACAAATGGTAGAAGAAAGAGGCTTCAAATATATATTGGCTAACTCGGTTGAAAAGTTTCAAGAAAAACTATTAAACTATTCATAATACATTATATGTATTAAACCGTTCATTGATGATTTATAGTCATTAATAGTTTTATTATATATTATATAATAATTAATAGTTTTGGTTATTTTGGTAAACTTTTTTATATAGATTTTTATAAAAATAAAAGTTATAGAAAAACTATTAAACTATTAATAATATATATAAATATATATTAAACTATTCATAAACTATTAATAAACCGTTAAAACCATTAATAAATTTTATTTTTTTCAATATTTAATATATAATAGTAACATGGCAAGACCGAGTAAATTGAATGAAGCATTAATAGAAGAATTATGTGAATGGGTTGAAACAGATACACCATTCAGGTTTTGTGCTGAAGGTTGTGGAATTACTTATATGACTTTTAACAATTGGCTTAAAAAGGGTGAAAATGATTTTAATGAAGAAAATGAAACTTTAGAAGCTGAATTATTTTATCGTATAAAAAAAGCTTATGCAAAAGTTGTTAGAAATTCTGTTAGCAAAATAAAACAAGGCGATAAAAATTGGCAAGGTGAATGTTGGATTCGTCAACGTAGAGATAATGAATTTATGGACAAACAAGAAATATCTTCCGGTGATGAAAAAGTTATTGTTCAACTTGGCAATATAAAAGGCAAACATATTAAAAATGAAAGAGAAATTAATTAAACTTGGATTTGTAATTGATAATGAATATTTAGATAAATATTGTGATTTAATTCAGAGAAATTTAATTACCAAAAAAGAAAAATTTAAAACTCAAGCTCATCATATTATTCCAAGATATACAAAATTAAATAATAATGAAATAGTTAATTTAACATATAAAGATCATATTTTGGCTCATTATTATTTATGTTTTTGTTCTAGTAATAATAAATACAAATTTGCTAATGAAAATACTATAATTCATATTTTTGGTCATCGAAGTAACAAAATTTCTATAGAAGAATTACAAGTTTTATTGCCAGAATATGAAAAAATATTAATTGATAGAAATAAAGAAATGAGTTTAAAATTTAAAGGTAAAAAACGAAGTCCTGAAACAATAGCTAAAATGTCTGCATCTTTAAAAGGTAAACATTATAATAATCGTAAGCCTATGTCTGAAAAAACTAAAAAACTTTTATCAGAAATTAATAAAGGAAAGTCTTCTTATATTAGAACAGCCGAACATAGAAAATTAATGAGCGAAAAATTTAAAGGTCATATAGTTTCTGAAGAAACAAAACAAAAAATATCGGAAACATTGAAAAGGAGAAATTTATATGCCAATTCTTTGTGATACCGACCTATATTTACCCGATTTTAAAGATATATGGTTTACTAATTGTGATGCAAGATATAGACCAATGAAAGGTGCTAGATCAACTGGTAAAACATATAACTTTATTGCGTTAGAATCTATATTTAAAATTTTATCAGATGAACGAAGAAACATTTTAATGATTCGACAAAATGATAAAGATAATCGAACCAGTAATTTTCCAATACTTAAAGCAATTATCAGAAAATTAGGATTAAGTCATTTATTTAAAATTAATAATGGTGATTTAAAAATAATTCGTAAAGATACAGGTCAAGTAATATTATTTGCCGGAATGAATGATGTTGAAAATATTACAGGAACCAGTGTTGAAAATGGTTATATTACTGACATATATTTTGAAGAAGCAAGTCAGTTAAAATCATACGAAGATTTCAGAGTTGTTGATGGATCATTTCGTATTCCTAATTATGAATCGGATCTTAAAGTTCAAATAACATTTTGTTTTAATGCTTGGGATATAGGTCATTGGTTATATGATGTATTTTTTAAAGGACGATTAGAAGATGATGTAGATATTTTAGAAACTAAGCATTATCAATTTTATTATGATCCAACATTTACACTTGGTGCTGACGGAAGAGGATTAGCATTACATATAAGCAGTTCGTTTTGTAATCCATATAATAGTGAAGATAGAGTATCTGGTGCTTATGAATTAAAGAAGGTCGCATATGAAATATATAAAGTAGAAGTATTAGGGTGCTGGGGTCACAGTGGTGATGCAACATATCCGTATTTTAATGATAAATTAATAATCAGTCAGGCAGAGGCAATGCATTATAGATATGGAATGTATTTAATAGGAATTGATATTGGCGGAACAAATGGAGAAGGAAAAGTCGTTAAAGAAAATTATCGTAGTGCTATGACAATGGAATTAACAGGATTAACTGCTGATTATAGTAGATTGATTAGTTTAAATGAATTCTTTTACAGCAATGAAGGTAAAGCAATTCATAAAGATGGACCTGAAATTGCAGATGATATGATTCAATGCATTATAAACTGGATTGATTTGTATAGTGGTCATAGTGATATTATGAAAGGCAAAATATTAGTATATGTTGAATCTGCTGATCCTGGCGATTTTCAAGGATTATTAAGAGCAAAAGCGTTAGAACATGGATTAGTTAATGTTATGTTTATCAATAGTACGAAAAATAAGATTCAATCCAGAGTTGACTTCGATAATTTATTGATGGCATTTGGCGAACATTTATTCACAGAACAATGTGTTAATTTAATTAGAGAATATAAAGCAAGTAAAAAAGGTGAAGATGGAAAATGCAGAGCAGATGGCAACGATCATGCTATAAATGGATCTGAGTATTCATGGATTCCTATGTTACCTAGAATAAAAAGATATAAAAATTTCAAAGAAAGATAATATAATATATATTGAGGTAGAAAATTATGACAATATCTGAATGGTTAAGAAGCAAAATATTAAAATTTCTAAAAATTGAACAATTAAGTAACAATCCAAATAATCAACGATTAACATATATTAGTGATGACCAACAAATTTTTGAATCAGAAATACAAACGGCTAAAATTTGGTATATTGGTAATAGTAGTGAACTATTAAACTGGTATACAGGTGAAATGGCTTTTGGTTTTGCTAAAAATCCATTGTATAACAGGAATGAAAGGAATTTCTTCTGGGGTTTATCAGCAATGGAATGTGATATTAAGAGAGTTCATAGCGGAATTCCTAAAGCCATCATTGATACATTCGTTGCTGCTATTGGCTATCCAGATATTAAAGTAGATGATAGTAAAGCATTATCTACTGGAAAAATTGAAGAATTAAAAGGATTAAACGATAAATTACAGGATATTTTAAATAAAAATAATTTTAAAGAATTATATATATTACAACAAATGCCGTTAACATTAGTTATGGGTGATGGTGCATTTAAACCAATTATTGATACCGATTTTGCTGATTATCCAATATGGCAATATTACGACGGTAGTAATGTTGAACCGTATGAAAAATATGGAAAGGTTGTCGGTTTAGTATTTAAAGACTATTATCAATATAATAATAAGAATTATATTAAATTAGAAACCAGACGTTATACCAAAGAAGAAGGATCTATAATTGAACACGAGTTGTTTAAATTAGGTAAAAATAATCAATTAATTAAGTGTGATTTAAGTGAAATTCCTGAATTAGCAGATTTACAACCATTAAAAATTCCAGGAGTTTATAGACCGTTAGCAGTTCCTTGCAGATTCTTTAAACATCCGATTTATACCAATAGAGGTTGGTCGTTCTTTAGTGGTAAAATTGATTTATTTGATTTCTTAGATGAAATCGTATCTCAATTATCTCAGACAAACAGAGTTTCAACACCAGTTGAATATTATAATGTTGACATTTTAGAAAGAACCAAAGATGGAAAACCTATTTTACCAAAACGATATAATAGACAGTTTATTAAAAAGGAAGGTATTCCAGATGGTGATGGTATCAATAACAATAAAGATATTGAAACAACACAACCACAATTATATTATGAACAATATATTTCAGCATTCCATGCGGTATTAGATATGATTTTAACAGGAAAAATGTCACCTGCTACAATGGGAATTGATGTTGCTAAGAAAGATAATGCTGATGCACAACGAGAAAAAGAAAAGATTACGACAATGACTGCAAATAATATTATGTCCAGCGAAGAAAATATTATTAAAGATGTATGTCAATTATCATTAATGTTGCAAGAATTCATTGATAGTGGTGAAATAACAATTCAGGATTATGATATTACAGTTAAATTCCAAGATATTGCTACTCCATCATTCAATCAGAACTTATCAGTCTTAGGTGGAGCAAGAGCAGCTGGTAATATTTCAGATGAATTATATGTAGATCTATTATGGGGCGATACCTTAACAGATGAAGAAAAACAAGAAGAAATTGAAAGATTACATAAAAAATCAGAACAAGACAATTATAATTTAGGTGGAATGTTTGGCAATGGAACAGAAGACACAACTGGACAAGATATATCGAGCGAAGATTCAACAGAATCAGACGTTGAGTAATATCAGAATTGCTTTAATTACAGCATTATATACATCATTATTAGATGGTTATTCATTAAAAAAACGAATCAATAGAATAATTGGAGATACTGATGATGCTGCAATTTTAGCAATTGTTGCTTTAATTTTAATAATGTATAAAAAGAATAAAGCAAAAGGTAGTAATAATATTGCTGAATATATAGAACATAAACATATATTAGAAGAATCACACAGTGCTGCTTATAAAATACAGAGAAAAGAAATAGGCGAACAAAAAGAAGCATTTATTATGTCAGATATTCAAGCAAATAGATTAGATAATAAATGGTTTTATTTATGTAGTGCTCATGCTGATAGTGCTAAAGATCATGCTCCTTGGCAAGGTAAAATATATATTGATGAAAATTGTCAGGACGAAAGATGTTTAGCATTAGCCCGTAAATATCACATGAAAACATATCAATGGGTTATTGGTAAACCTGTCTGGATGGTAACCCGACCGAATTGTAGACATTATTTTAAATCATTATCATATAATGAGATTGAAGGAAATAGTTATGAAAATTTAGTCGATAAATATAATATGCGAAGACAGGTTGGAGATAGAACCGTAATGCAAACATTAAAAGGTGGAGAAGATATTGATATTGTGATTAAAAGTTATGAAGAAAGATTACGATTACATTTATCTATGAATAGGGTTAGAAGTAACGATTTTCTTCGTTCTGCAATACAAAAAGATAGAATTTTATTAAAAAAATGGTATTTAAAAAAGAAAAATAGTAATATATAATAAAATTGTTAATCACTCAGAAAAGAGGTAAAATCAATGGAAAATGAGGTAAAAGATGTTGTTACTCAGCAACAAACAGAAACTGATCCAACTGTCCAAAAAACGGATCCGGGACAAACAAACGAGGTAAGCAAGCCTGATAGAACATTCACCCGTGATGAAGTCACCAATATCTTAAAGAGAAGGATTGATAGGTATCAAAACAGTGTGTTCAATAAATATGGTGTTAAGGATTCTGCCGGATTAGATGATTTATTCAATAAGGCCAAAGAACATGATGATCTAATTAAAGCAAGAGACGAAGCACTAGAAAAAGTTGCATTTTTAGGTAATAATATTGATCCAGATAGATATGATGATATTAGAACCTATTTCAAAGGTAAAGGTTTACAATTTACCGAAGATGCATTAAAACAACATTTAGAATCACATCCTGAATGGGTTAAACAAGTGCAACAATCGGTTAATGAAAAACCTAAGACCACAATCACTACTGTTGGAACGGCTATTCATACACCTAACAGCAAGAGTGAACAAGAAATGGCCAAAAAAATATTTGGCGATGATTTATTTGATTAAATGAAAGGAAAATAACAATGAACATTGAGGAAATTGTTAAAGGTCTCAAAGAACAAGGTTTAGATGATGAGGCCGCAATGTCTGCTTTAAAAGAAATGCTTGAAAAACAAGAAATTTCCGAAGAAGATTTTCAAAAAGCAGTAGAACTTCTCAAAGGCGCTGCCGAAGATGAAGAAAAAGAACTCGCCAAGAAATTATATGGTGATGATTTATTTGAATAATTAAGAAAGGATTTAAAAGATTATGAACTTTATTGAAACAGTTACCAAGTATCTTCCAAACAAGGTTGATAAAGTATTCAAAGCTGATTCCAAAACCGCTGTCTTAGAACAAGGCGAAAAATGGATTGATGTCAGTTTTGCAGAAACAGGTTATGTCAAAATCGCAAATGTCTTAATGGACGGTCTTGCTGATTATAAGACATTAAATGGTTCCAGAGATGTTGCTCCTGATTATGCACATTATGCTGGACAAAATGGCTCCGGTGCTAGAGATGGTTTCCATGTCGGTGCTGCTGGAGTTGAATGGGAAATTTTCAAACTTCAATGGAAACGCGGCAAAGAATTCCAAGTTGATTACATTGAAGATGAAGAAGCAGCCGGCGTATTAATGGCAAACTTAATGACAGAATTTATCAGAACAAAGGTTGTTCCTGAAGTTGATGCTGTCAGATTTGCCGAAATGTACAGCAAAACATCTGCTACATTAGGAAATAGAGCATCTTTAGGTGCTAATTTAACTGATGCCAATGTTTTAGCAGTTATGAATGCTGGTTTCCAATGGTTAACAGAAAACGAAGTTCCATCTGAGGAACAAGTTATCTTTATTTCTCCAAGAGTTATGACTTTCATTCGTAATTCAGAGAAATTAACAAAATTCTTAACACAAACCGATTATAGAAGTGAAAGTGGTGTTACATTTAAACTTCAAGCTTATGAAGATAGACCATTAATTGAAGTTCCATCAAGCAGATTCTTAACCGAAGTCAGATTAACTGATAATGGTTATGTTGCTGCAGCTGATGCTTCAGTTATTGATTTAATGATCGTATCCAAGAAAGCAATTGCTCCAATTCGCAAACTTGAATATAATAAGATCTTCAAACCGGGTGAAGTCCACGGATTCTATGGTTATGTAGCAGATTTCTTATTCTACCACGGTGTTGTTATTCCAAAAAACAAAGTTCCAGGTATTTACACAGTTGTTGCTTCTAATGCAGTTGCTGCATCAACAGTTTCAAGATTACTCTTACCATTAATGGCAAAAGGAACAGTTTCTGGAACAACAGTTATGACTGAATTCTACACCAGACCAAGTGGATTATTTGGTGAAGTAGTTGTTAGTGAAACCGCTGGTGCTATTGGAACTCAAGTAGTTACAATTTCTAATGGTCGTCCAGTTTATGCAGAAGGTTACACCGCAATTGCTAAGAAGATTCCATTTACACCAAGTGCTAATGCCTTACACTTCAGCTTAGTTGATGCAAGTGGTAAGATTATTGCAGTCTCAGGCGAAATTAGTTTAACCGGCGTTATTGCATAATAATTAATTAAAAATTAATAAAGATGGAGGTTAGAAATAACTTCCATTTTTATTTTGTGATATAATATATTATAATAAATATGTAGAGGTAAAAAATATATGAACAACGTACCACCAAGTGTAAGAGCAGCATTAAAAAGAAGAGGTGCTGATGCAATATTAAATCAAGAAGGCGATTATATTAATTTTAAATCAGAAATTGATAAAATTATTCATGGAGATGAAACTTCTGATAGATTAATTCAAGAAGACTATGATGAAGAATATGAAAATGATTTATCGCCGGTTGAAAAGAAAGCCACCGAAAGAATTGAAGAATTAGGGGATAAATATAAAACCATCGGAGATGATAATAGCAAAGATCTTTATGAAGAACTTTATGATAATGAATATATTTATGCTAATTTAAATAAAGATCAAGCATCACAAGTTATGCAAGAAAGAACTGGTAAATCTAAAGAAGAAGTTGATGCTTTTATGGATAAAAACTTTAGTGAACATTTCTGGGATGAAGAATTAAATGATAATGTTCCATCAGAAAAAGAAATTGATAATTTAAGAAAACAAGAAGAAATGAAAAAATCATTTAAAGATACTCCTGAATGGAAAGCAATGAAAGCTGATTATGATGCAAACCAAAATGGATATAATAATTCATATGATGCTATTCATAACTGGACCGATAGAAGTCCTTGGGAATGGGATGCAGAAACATTACAACATTATGCTAATTATAAAGATAATCCTAATAATTATAATAACGATAAGTCATTAGCAAGAGCTGCATTCTTAAATAAACATAGAGATATTTTATCAAAGCAAATTGCTTATGATACACAAAGAAATAAAGATTATCGTGAATTCTTAGAATCTCCTGAATTTAAAAAATATCGATTAGAACAATTATTAAGTGAATCAGATTTAGATAAAGATACAATTCAAGGCAATTTAAGAAAAATGTTTAATTCAAAATATGGATATGACGAAAATGAAAACGCATATTTTCATGATTTTGACTATGGTGAAATTGACCAAGGCAAAAGAAATGGATTTAGAAGCACTTTAGACCTAAATAAACCGGAAGATGAAGAAAAATATTTCCGTTTCCTCGATAATACTCCAGTAGATAAAAAGAAAACATTAAAGCGTTTAATTGGTAATGGGGATATTGATATTGATGAATTAATTCAAGCTATTAGAGGTAAATAACTATGTATCTCACAACTAAATATATAACTCCAACTGATTATTTAAATTATTATGGCGTTAATTTAAACGCTATTTTACCTGATGATGATATGCCTTCTGGAAAAGCAGAAAGATTTATTGTGCAAGTCGAAGATGAAGTTGCAATGATGTTAGAATCTAGATGCTTTAAAAGAATCGATGTTGAATGGGCTAATTTTAGTGAATATCAAAAAGAATGTTATAAAAAAGCATTATTAAGTCAATGTTATTATAAAATCAAAAATGGCGATTTAGCGAATGAATCAGGTTATGATGTTTATAATGGTAAAAATATTTCACAAAATGAATTAAAAGAAATTGAATTATCTAGACAATGTATTAGATATTTGAATTTATGTGGATTATGGAATAGAAATATTAGTGGTAAACTTGGAGGCGGAATGTTCTTTCCGTTTATTAGATGAGTATTAATTTAAATAATAGTCGTAGAGGTTACCATATTCGTTGTAAATGGTGGGATGAAAAAGATAAAGTTAGTAATACTTTGGAATACCAAAATAAATTAAAAGGTGTATTTTATGCTAAAGAATTTCAACCACAAAATCAATTAGAAAATATTGATGGAGATTTAGTTAAAATTAAAACTAATCAAGTAATGATAGAAACTCAAGATAATGTCGAATGCATTAAACATGATTGTTTAGTTGAATATTTAGGTGAAAAATGGATAGTAGAAAATGTTCAAACAAGAATGATTAATAAAAGAAGTGAATATGACAGAAGACCAGATGTTATTACCTGGTTAACATTAAGAAGAGGTTTATAAAATGGATGAATTACAATTAGCATTTGAAAAATATTGTAATTTAGTTTATCAATATTTATTAACAAATTGTCCTGTAGATACAGGTAATATGATTACTCACATCAGAATGAATAACGATGGTAATGTATGTAAAATAATTATTGATACAGTTCCTTATACTAAAGCTCCTGCTGCATTAAGTAAACGTATTAGTAAATATGGTAAAAATTATAAAGAAAAAGAATATGCAGCATATACAGAATATAAACAGGTTAAAAATCGTAATTATGGTTGGGTAAGAGAACGCAGTTTAAGAGAAGCAGCTTATGAAGTTGCAGATAGGGTATATTATGGACTTTGAAAATTATTTAAAACAAGAATTATATAATATAGCAGTTCAAGAACTTGAATTGGATAACAAAATTGAAGTTGTTGATTATAGAAGTTTTAAAATGCCCGAAGATAAAACAACATTTTTATTTGTGATTAGATATTTAACGGGTGGTTATGTTGGTTCAGTTAAAACACAACCGGTTCAGATCTTCGTTTATAGTGAATTAAATGATATTGAAAATGCATTTTTAATTTTAGATATATTTTCTAAAACACACAATAATATGCAATTTATTTTAGATGATGAATTTATTAAAATGAATTTTGATTCTCCTGTAAGTATGCGTAATTTCATACAATCAGAGAATGGATATAGAGCTAGTGTTTATGCATTCGGAACATATATCATAAATGAAAATGTTAGTGATATTAAAAATATAGAAATTGATGGTTTAGATATTAATTATATTAATGCATCATTGGCTTACGCAGCAGTATTAAATACTACTAAATTAAGTGGAGTTCAATTATCTACATCAATGAAACAAGAAGCAGGTTTAACATTAACAATTACTTTGATGAAAGAAAACAACGCGTTTTGTAATAATATCGAAAACATTATGTATGGCGCATATTCAGGAAATAGAACATTTAGTGTGAAACTTATTAAGAATGATGATACATCTAAAACATTGGATTTTAAAATCGACAGTATTACATATCCAACAAGTAAATTAGCAGCTCCTGTAATTACAGTTGTTATGAGGCATTAATTATGGCAGAACCTATTGAAATTATTATTAGAAAAGGTAGTGGTGGAGAAGGAACTGGTTTTGGTGTTCCATCAATGAAAGAATCAGATTATTCCGGTAGAACCACTAAAATGTTTACCGAAGGTTTACCTGATAAAACTAGTGGAAATAAAGCAACCGCAGCTGCAACTGCTTTTGCATTGGCGACATTAAAAAAAGCAATAGGTTATAGTATTAGTCAATACGGAAATCAAACTGGTAATTATATAGCACAATCAGATATGGAATTGACAATGTCTTATATTAATACGGGCATGGGGATCACAGGATCTATAGCTGCTGGAGCAATAGCCGGAGGAGCCTATGGAGCAATTATAGCCGGAGTAATTGCTGTTGGAAGTACTGCTATAAACATCGGTTTTCAAGCAAAAACATTACAAACGAATATATCTAAATTAAACACCTACGCTAATATTATGGCTGAACGTAGTGGAAATATTAATAATGATAATAGTAGAGGAACTAAATACTAATGAATATTACATGGTATAATAAAAATAATAATGAAGGTATTTTGATAGAAAATGCTGTAAAAGATGGTTATACACTTGTTGATAATAAAAGTGAAGAATTAAATTCAGCAACTATTATTTTAATGTATCAACCTAAAAGAAAATTTGAACCATTTGATATGATAGAATTAGATAATGGTCAAACATATATAATTGATGATTTTGTTGAAAACGAATTAAATATAGATAATAGTTCAAATATTTTATATCAATACACAATTAATTTAACTAGTTTAACAAAAGAATTAGAAAGAATTACATTACCAAATATTTCTATTACAAAACCAAAAAATGGTGCTGCTAAATCAATACAAACAGTAATTGAAGAATTAATTCAAGATTATTCACCAAAATATTTGAATAGTAATGGCGTTTTAACCAGATTATATAGTAATAATATATTTATAGGTACTCCATGTCCAGATATGCAAATGTCTAGACCTACTTTAAGAGAAGCAATAGATAGAGTATTATCTGTAGTAAATTGTATATGTAGAGTTTTATTAGTTTATGGTGAAAGAAAAATAGATTATATTGATTTAAATTCAAAAAGATTACCTATTGAATTAAGCCAATATTTGAATTATAAACCGGAAAATCAATCATCTAGTGATTATGCTACCGAAACAGAAAATAATTATAATAATGTTGTTCCTAATCAAATAGCATTAGTAAATAATAATACAAAAGTATGTGAATATATGGGTTTTAGAAGTGAATCAATGATTGTAGATGACGAAAATGCCGTATTAATCACAAATAATCCTATATATGATTTAAAAGAAGTATTATTTTGTGGAGATGTTTATGGAACACATACTTCTGCTCCGTTAAGTATTAATTGGAGTTATGAAGAATTTAATGGAACTACTAGTTTTACTTATAATAAAACTATTTATGTTGAACTTGATATTACTAATTATATTTTAGAAGAAAAAGATTTTAATATTTTAGATTATGAAACCAAAAAATCAAGAGCATATTATTCAAGAGGTGACAATAAAATTCAAGGGTTGTTGAATTACAAAAAATCATTTTTAGAAAATTATGTTACATTACAAAATATAGTAAATTTATTAAGATTCAATATAAGTAATATATATAAAGGAGATATAAAAAATAAAGTTTTAGAAGATATTAGAAATGCATCACATGAAACTGATATAAATGAAGATTTTGTTAATGTATCTTTTGGGAATCCTCCTGATTTATATTCATTTAATTATAGACAAAATTCTATGTTTAAAATTACTTATGAAGCACAAAATGAAAATATCAGAATGCGTTCCGGAAAATATCTACCTGAAACAAATCAAAATAATATTATTGTAGATAATCCAGGAGAAGCTTATGTAGATATAAAAAGACAAGGCGAATTATTTGTTAATAAATGTAATAGATTAGGAAATAGAGTTAAATATTTAGAAGGAAGATTTCCTATAAGTGTTCAACATCCAGTAGTAGGAGATTATTTGGATAACTATGTTTTAATCAGAACCGAATGTCAATATTATGATGATTATGTAATTTTTAAAGGTGTTTTAACTGAAAATTATATTAATATTAATTATTTCACAGGAATTAATGCTAGAAAAAGAACTTGGGAAATAGTTTCAGAAGGAGAAGCATTTGATAAAGAATTATTAGATAAATGGTTTTGTGAATTTGATTTTGTTGATAGAACAGATGACGATGATCCAAATTGTTTAAAATGGGGAACTTTAACTGGTTCATTAATTAATTCGTTCTTTTATGATAGAAAATATATTCAAAAGGCTTTATTAAGAAATAGCAATATTTATTATTCTACAGGATCAATTCAATATAGATATATAGAATTAGATTTAAGCAGTTATATTTCTGGTAATTCTTTAATATTTAATTGTACTACTCAAGATAACTATAGTGGCGGTATAAGAATTAATGTTGAAAGTCAAGATGAAAGAGATGTTGAAAGATATTGTAAATATGTTGATGATTTAGGTTTTGCTAATATTTTTGATGTTTATTTATTTAGAGAAAATTCAGAATTTATTAATACTCATTGGGGTCACAGATTATATAATGGACAAATAATTACTCCTGGCGAACAATCTTCTGGAGATACATATAATGTATATAAAGGTGTATCAAAATTACTTCCTATGCAATGTATTTATGAACCAAATGAAGCTGCATTTATAAATGGACATTGTTTATATGCTGTAAGATTTAATAATCACAAAGATAGCAGAGAAAAACTTGGTTTTAATATTCAATTCGAATTTTGCAGTAATTCAAAAAGAATTATACTTGGCGAAAAATTTATGGAAAGACAACAATTGATTAATACTTCAGCTAGATCTTCATCTGGTTTAAGAGTATTTGCTTGTGAACATGAATATTTAGTCACAGAACACTCATTAATCGGAGTTAGAACAGAAATTCCTGAAGCAACTGTTGCAATTAATCAAACAGGATATGTTCAAATAGCTTTAAATAGAACAATAACTCATAATTCTATTGTAGTTTGTGATTTAAGTTATAATACGATATTAATAGTTAATACAAAAAATAATACTGCTGGGGTATTCTTAAATGTTTATAGAACCAGAGACAGAAACAAATATAATAGTTCTGATTTAAAATCTTGGACAAATTAGTATATAATATAAATGAGGTATATAAAATGAAAATATTATTAGACATCGACAATCACGACAAAACTATCAAAAACGATATTTTAATATACGATGGAAAAATTTGGTCTACTATTTCAAAAGATGCGTTTTTAAGGGACTTAATTGTTTCCGTTAATAATTTAAAGGAAAATTTAAAAGATGCGTTTAATCGTATTGAAAACCTTGAAAATCAATTAAAAATAGATCATGGTGAGGTAGAAGAAAATGAATTGGAATGAAATAACTTATAATATTGAACAATTTTGGAACAAACCAGTTCCTATTATTGGTTTTACTATTGGAACACTTATTATTGGTATAATTGTAATTATTAGTAAAACATCTTTTGGTAGAAAATGGATTTTAAGATTCAAAGATTGGTATCAAGAATTAAATGTTAAATATAATGAAGCAATTGAAGCAAAAGATAAAATTATTGCTGAAAAAGATGAAATTATTGCTAATTTAACTAAAGAATATGAAACCAAAATTGCATTATTAAATGAAAATAGAAATAAAGAAAGAGAAATGATTATTGCTATTGCTGAAAATATTAATAATGTTAAAATTAAAAAATTAGTTGAAGAATTTAAGCAAGAACCAATTATCGAAGTTGAATCTGATTATATTTTAGAAATTAAAAATGAATATGAATCTAAATATGAAGAAGTTTTAAAACAATTAGAGGAAATTAAAAATGGAAAAATCTCCGAGCAAGTTAAAGAAGAAATATAGAGCTATTCAATATAGTTGTTTTGTTGGTGAATTTTTAAGCGTAGCCGCTCCTTTTATCACAATTGCTATTGTTAATTATAATAAATATTTTGTTGAATATAATGGAACAAAAACCAGTATTTCGTTTTTAATGGCAATGGCAGTTATGGGGTTTGCTATATGGGGAATATCTAAAAAGAAATTACAAAATTCATTTGTTTCTTTAATTATTATATGGGCTACAATGGCTTTTATATTTACAATGTTAGGACAATTAATTACTGATTTAGCAACAATTATGTGGTTTGGTTTAATCGGTATTGCTGGTGCTTGTGGTTTAGATATTGCATCTAATAAGGCTAAAAAAGCAAAAGATAAAATAATAGAAGCAGAAAATAAAGCAAATCAAGATGATATGGTCGAAGCAATAAAAGAAGAAAAGAAAATTAAAATAAAGGTAACTAAGAAATGAATATATTTGATAACATAAGTAGAGCTGGCGATAAAGTTGCAGATTTTGTAAGTGTTGCAGCATCTAAAAAAGAACAAATTGGAAAGCAAATAATTAATGGATTCTTGCTTTTCATTATTTTATTAGTATTCGGTTGTTTAGATTTTGCTGAATTAAAATTTCATTTAGAATATTTATTAACTGCATCATATTGGGGAACAGTATTTAGCAAAACAGTTGCTGGTGTTTGCGCATTTAATATTGGTATTAATATAATGTGGGAAACAGAATTATTAAAAGATAAAATTTTAGCATCTGCAATTAAAACATATAATAGATTAAATAAATATAAAAGAGATGATTTTGAATATTTTGTGGTTCATGTTTATAATCCTAAAGAAAAAACAAAAGCATATATATCACAAATTAATCACAAAATCTTTTTATTAAATAAAATTAGTAGAAGAAAAGATAGATTATTATATAGTAGTGAATTACCAGAAAGACAAGAAGAAAAGAAAACAAATAAATATTGTATTATCAGACAAGAATTAGAAGATTTAAAAAATCCTGATTTTATCAAAAAGAATTTAGATTCGTTAAAAGTTAAATATTACGAAGTTGATGCTACTGTATTTGATTTGGAAATTGATGGATCTCCAGCTATTCATGGAACTAAAACACATGGTAATATTACAATAGGAAAAGTTAAAGCATCAGCAAATGTTATATTAGGAATGCTTGGATTTTCAATGTTTTTAACATCTATCGGATTAGAGTTAAATGGCGAACAATTCGCAGATCAGATGGAAGCATTCTGGCATTATTTATTAAAATGTGCTACTGATGTTGGTATTATTTTATGGCAAACATTAAGAGGAATGCTTAAAACAAGAAAAATTATTTCAGGCGAATTAACTCAACCTTTTGTTGGTAGAAACAGAGTTTTAAAAGAATATTACAAGTATGAGTTAGAAAATCAATTTATTTCTTCTGAAGAATATTATAATATAATAAATGATAAGGAAGAATATGAAATAGAAGTTACAGAATCACAATTAAAGGAGATAGAAAATAATGGAAAATAAATACGGATATGCTTATTTTGATAAAAATGGCACATTAAAAGAATTTATTATAGATCCTTCGTTAAGAGAAGGTAATCAAGGAATTAATAAAATTTATGTGTTTATTGAAAGCATCGGAGATTTTGATTATTTAGCATTAAGTTATATTAATACTGATTTAGAAGATGCTGAATGGAGTGCTCCGATAGTTGTTTCTAATTCTGTAACTAGTAATTTTAATATTCCAGTAATGAAAGATTTTGATCCAAAATTCTTCCGATATGGAAAACAATATCAAGGTTATTTAATTACTTTACCTACAGAAGTATTACAACAAAATGGTAATGTTGCTATTTCATTATTAGCATTTAAAGATAATGATGATAGTGAAGATTATGACGAAGAAACAGATACACCAGTTTTATATATGGGATTAATTACATTACATGTTACTTTAACCGGTGCTAGTTTCCAAGTTAATTTAGATAAATCACAATATTATTTATTATTAAAAGAATTCAGCAAATATTATACCAAAGAACAAATAGATCAATTGTTTATAGATAATGATTTTTATATAATTGAAGTAAGTGGAACTAATGGAGTATTAACTGCTGAACAAAAACAAAAAATAGTAGATAATCCACATAAAGTTATTTTTAAATATTCATTTGTTGCTACACAAATTATTTATATGTTTTTAGATCATATACAAGGTTCTAGCGATAATTTAACCTATTATTATGGTAATAATGAAATATCACAATATATTATACAAAAACATTATATAAATGTTAGTTCAAATGGTGCTTGGACTCATGGATTTCATACTTATAGAGGAGAAGTTACTACTAATAAAGTAAATTCGTTAAATGATAGTTCTACTAATTATCCAACAACACATGCAGTTAAAGAATATGTGGATCAATTTGGTTATTCATTAGAAATGTCAATAGATAGTGAATATGATTTAGTTATTAAATTAAAAGATAAAAATGGTAATGTTATTTCTACACAAGATGTTGATTTACCTATCGAACAAATGATTGTAGATGCAGAATATGATAGTGAAACACAAGAAATCATATTAACATTAGATAATGGTGAAACATTAGAAATTCCTATTGGTGATTTAGTTGAAGGTTTAGTTAGTCAAGATTATTTAGAAGCTAATTATTATAGTAAAACACAAAGTGATGAAAGATATACTAAAAAAGAAGATGTATTACCTACTATATCTATTGATGCAGGAGACAATGTTTTATCAGTTATAAATCAGTATAATTTAAATAATAAAACAGTATTATTGAAAATTAGCGCTGCTCAATATTTAGGGAAATTTTCTCTTTTATCTGATAGTAATTATAATTTTGAATTTGAAGTAATAGGAAGTAAAACTAGATATTATTCTTCTATTACAAATTTAACTGGATTAACTTTTAATAATATTTTTAGTCCAATTTATCAAGAAGATTATGCATTAGATACAGGAACATTAACCGAACTAGAAACATTAACTATTTTAAGAGGTAATTAATTATGGCAGGAAAAAAATTAGATCAAGACAGTTTATTAGGTATAAAAACCTATATTGATGAAGGCAATGCTAGAGACGAAAAATTAGCAAATAAAGTTACTACATTAAGTAGTTCTTCTACTGATACTCAATATCCATCAGCGAAAGCAGTTTTTGATAATTTGCAAAATATCAGAGAAGTTGCTGAGGGAAAATGTGAAACTTATATATTGAGTTATAAATCGAATATTGCCGGTACTAAATCTTGGTTTTCTAATTTGGTACCAGGAACACCTTATAAATTTCAAGTTTATAATGTAACAACTGGAGAATTAGAAGATAAAACAGCCGAATTATTAAATGGTGATTATGATAATATTACTATAATAAATAATCAATTTAATACTCAAAATGATGTAGTTGCAGGAACTAATGGATATTTGCTTTTAGATCCAATTACAACATCAACCGATGAATTCGGAGTTGCATTTAAATTATATCCTTTACTAGCTTCACAAAGTAAAAGTCCTTTTAAACTAGGAGACATATTCTTAGTTACTCAAACTGATGTTCCTGATAGATGGTATGATGGGTATTTAACTCCATGGGCTTTTCATAAACTAGAAACTTCTAAAATTGACCTTACCCAATATTACACTAAGGACCAAATCGCAGCGTTATTCAGCAGTTACATTACTTCACCATACGATAATACATCTACCTACGCAGTAGGTAAATACGTTACTTATAATGGCGCATTATATCGTTGTATAATAGCTGTAAGCACAGCGGAAGACTTTGACGCTACGAAATGGACTGCCGTAAAAGTTGGTAGCGAATTAGAAAGAATGGTTACAACCGATACGGAGCAGACCATTACAGAAGAAAAGACTTTTACTAATGGAATCAAAATTGGAAGCGCAACTGAGTGGAATATTATTAAAGATTCTTCTTCAAGATTAGAAATATTGAACGGAGCAAATCATAGATATTTAATTACATGGAATGGCGTTCAACCATACTATACAAATTCTAATGATTTAGGAACTTCTAATATATTATGGAAAGACCTTTATCTCGCAGGCAATTTATCTGACGGAACAAATTCAGTATCTATTGCTAATATCGTAACAACCGACACGAATCAAACTATTACAGGAGAGAAGACTTTTGTAAGCGGTATTAAATTATATGATGATAATGCTTCTGCAATAACAAGCACTCAATATTCCATGACAATTAAAGTTAACAATACTAATTCGTTTTATATTTATAATAACTCGATTACTCCTACTGCAAACAATTCAAGAGACTTAGGAACTAATGTATTGAAATGGAGAGACCTTTATTTAAACAGAAACCTTTCAGATGGCACAAACTCTGTAACCATTGCTGATATTTCTAATGGTTTATTTAATGTTATCAACGCAAGTGATATCGTTAACAATACATTAACTCAAGCACAATATGATTTAATTACGAATGGAAAGCCTACATTGATTAAAGGGACAATTTTAGGAATAACTAACTTATTATTAGTAAAGCAATCGCATTCAACTGGAGGTGGAGGACTAGATAGAATTCTCGGTATTTATCCAGAAAATTATGGAGTTATTAAAGAAAGTCTATTTAATATAAACTCTTCATTTGTTATATCTAAATATCTAGACCTTTTAGAATTCAATGCAAATAAAATGAATATTAGTAATATTGGCTATGTCAATGGTAAACTCATTCCAGCCTATCCATCTAATACAGGAACGTTTGGTTTCAAATCAATAAATGGCACTCTTTCTTGGGAAAATGAAATACCGACCAGCATCTCATTAACTGACAGAACCGTTATTAGTGATGTAACAGTTCACGGTTTAATTACCAGACATCAACCTATCGTATTAAACGGTTATACTTGCTATTTTAGTTGTGATGACGGAAATAATTATCAATATGTAAGCACAAGATATGATGCAAATGCTAATAAGAATCATATCAATGTAATTACGATCAATAAATCTACTTGGGTTGCAATATTCCATACAAGTGATATAGCATTAAGTTAATATTAAAAAAAATATTGAATTTATTGGTTTAAACGCCGTTTAGAACAACGAAATTAGGTTTGATATATATTTGTATATATCAACCTTTTTTTATTGTTTATTAACGGTTTAATGGTTTTATAGTATTTCATAAACTTTTTTTATAGGAATTTATCTAAAATAAAATGTTTAAACAAACTATTAAACTATTAATAAATATATTATATATAATATATTTAAACTATTAATAAACCATTAATTAACTATTAAAACCATTAATTTTTTTAATTTTATTTTATTTTTATTTTAATTTAATATATAATATAAATATAGGAGGAATCAAAATAATGACAATTCAAGAAGTTAAACAAATTGCTATTGGGGCATTAAAAGATGAATGGGTCAAAATTGAAGATTCAAAATATTATATTCAAAGAATTAGAGAAAGCAATAAAGATGAACTAGAAGATATTTTGTCTGAAATCGAAGAATTTGCTATCAGTAATGGTGACCTAATTGCTCAATTAATTAACGAATTTTAAAAAAAGTATTTTAATTTCATTTTAGTTATATTATAATAGTAATGTAAAAGGAGTAAGAAACAATGAAACTGATTCAGATTACATTTAAAGAAGCCGAAGAAATTGGTCTTCAAAATGTCATTATTAAATTCGACGATGATCTTAAATTAAATTACTATAGGCCTATTAAAACATTATATGTAGTTAGACATTGGTGGAATGAAAATGATTATATAGAAAATGAATTTGACGATTTAAAACAAGCTAAAAAATTTGCTGACAATAAATACAAAAATTATGAAATTCTAAAATATAATGATATTAGTTTCAGATATTGGACAAAGCAGCAAGTTTATAAAGATGGCGAGTTAATGGGGGAATATGAACAATGAAATTAAAAGAATTACAAGATCTAATATTTGATGATTTGATCTTAGATGATGGTAAACATCAATATAAAGATATTTATAAATACGGCGAAATTTTTGAAAAATTAAGTAATTCTGAAGTAATTGGAATTAGAACAGATGATAGTTATTTAATAATTAGTGTGAGGTAAGTAAGATGTTAATTGGAATTTATACATACGATAAATATGAATTATGTATCACAATATTAGAATCAATTACTCAATTTGCAGAATATACTGGTTGTTCATTAAGGGTTGCTAAAGTAACTATTAGCAAAGCAAAACACAATAAAATTGATTATATTATTGTAGATGGAAAAAGAAGAAAAATCGAATTCATCAATGAGGAGGAAAATTAAAATGCCTTATTATTACGGCGTAGTTTATTTCAATAATGGCGAAGTATCAATCGGATATCCTGTAGATTCTTTAGATAAATGTATCGAATTGGTTAAAAATGGTATTGCTAAACATCCTGATAAAATTAAAGCAACTTCTTATATTACCAGAAGTGAAAAGATTGATACTATGAAAATGTTTGGTTGTCCTAAAACTAGGAATTTAATTAATAGTAAAAAAATCAAATAATATAATATTATTAGAAAGGAATTTATATGAAAAAAATTAGTCAAAGATTAAAAGATTACCGTTTAGATCATAATTTAAATCAATATGATATGGCTAGAACATTACATGTAAGTGTTACTACATATAATCATTTAGAAAATGGTCATACTGCTTTAACAACAAAAACAGTTGCTAAAATTGCTAATTTATTGCAAATTGATGTTAAAAAAGTAAGAAGATGCTTATAACAAATAAATTTAACTTACCACAGGCTTATGTTGATGCCGTTAAAGAAACACATCCAATTATTGATAAACATTATTCAGTAACAGGTTTATTAAATCCTATCAGAGAATTAATATTAAAAAGAAGACATTATAATGAAATAGAACAAGATGTCTCCGATATGGTTTGGTTAATATTTGGATCAGCAGTTCATAAAATTATTGAAGATTCAGATAAAACAGGTTATGCTGAATATAAACTAGAACAACCAATTATTGATGATTATATATTAACAGGTATTTGTGATTTATATAACGAAGAAACATTTAGTGTAGAAGATCACAAAACTGCTTCAGTATTCAAAGTGATCAATAAAGATTTTGATGATTGGAAAGATCAAGGCTTAATGTATGCTTGGATGTTTAGAAAACTAGGCAAACATGTTAGTAATTTAAAATTTCATGCATTAATAAAAGACTGGTCAGCAAGAGATTATCGCAATAGAGGAGATAAATTTTATCCAGAACATCCGATTTGGACATGGTATTATGAAATCTCAGAACAAGATATGGCTGACATTGAATCATTTATTTATGAAAAATTTAAAGCAATAATTTATGCAGAAAAATTATCAGATGATGATTTACCATTATGTTCAGAAGAAGAAAGATGGAATAATGGTGATAAATATCGAATAATTAAAGCAGGTGCTAAAAAAGCATTAAAAGTTACATCAGATAGATTAGAAGCATTAACATTAGCAAATGAAAACAATGCAATAATTGAAGTAATCAAAGGAGAAGATAAAAAATGTAGAGATTATTGTTTAGTTTGTAAATTTTGTAAGCACTGGAAGGAAAACGTAAATGGAAAAATTAATTAAAGAAGAAATTGAAAATTTAAAAAAAGGAATTGTTAGTGATAGAGTAAAAGAATTTATTAATCACAATAATAAATATGCTATTTTAAAAGATTCTATTACAGTAACAATCAGATTAACTTGTGGCAAAGAGGCAGTAATTGATATTACTGATTTAATATTATGAATTTAAAAGAATTTTTAAAAGCAATTATTCCTATTAAACATATTCATTGTGATCACAAAAATAAAGTTACAGTTGTTGTATTTGAAGATGATAGTAAAGCAATATGTAAATGTGCTAAAGAAGATGAATATAATGAATATTCGGGAATTTGTATTTGTATCGCTAAACATGTTTATGGAAAATCACATTTAGATAAAATAATTAATAGTAAAAAGAAGGTAATTTATAATAATGATAACAAGGAGGAAAAATAATGGGATTACCAGTATTAGTATTAGGAGAATCTGGCTCAGGTAAAACTGCTTCATTAAGAAATTTTAATTCAGATGAAGTATTTATTATCAATGTTGCAGGTAAAGAATTATCATTTAAAAATAAGAACAATTTAAAAAGATTTGATACCAGTGATTATGATAAAATCAAAGCAGTTTTATTAAAAGCCGCTAATTCACCTGATAACAAAATTAAATCATTTGTATTAGATGATACTCAATATTTAATGGCATTTGAATCATTTGCAAGAGCAAAAGAAACAGGTTTTACAAAAAATATTGATCTTGCTGTTCATTTCAAGGATTTAATTCAATTCGTGATTACAGCATTACCAAGAGACTTCATCGTTTATTTCTTACATCACATTGAAAGAACCGATGATGGTCATATTAAAGCCAAAACACTTGGTAAAATGTTAGATTCACAATTAACTGTTGAAGGTTTATTTACAAATGTTATTATGACTCAAGTAAATAATGGCAGTTATAAATTCTTAGTCCATGATAGAGATGGTGTATCAACAGTTAAAACACCATTAGGTATGTTTGAAGAAGATACTCTAGACAATGATTTAAAATTAGTAGATGAAACATTAAGAAGTTTCTATGAATTTGATAAGGGAGAATAATTAAAATGCAAAAAATTGAAGGTTGGGATTTAATTCAAGAATCCGGAGAACTTAAAAGATTACCAGCAGGTGCTTATGCTTGCAAAATTATTGAAGTAATTGATAAACCAGAATTACAATATCACGAAGTTTATTTTGATATTGCTGAAGGAGAATTTAAAGGTTATTTTGCAGCTTTACAAGCAAATACTGGAAAAAATTATGGTAAAATGACTAGATCATATAAAAGTACTGCATTACCATTTTTTAAAGGATATATTACAGCAATTGAAAAATCTAATCCTGGTTATAAATGGAATTGGGATGAAAAAACATTAAGTAATAAATTTTGTGCTATTGCCTTTAGAGATGAAGAGTATTTAAAAGACGGACAAATCAAAGTAATGGCAAAAGCTGATGAAATCAGATCATTACAAGCATTAAGAGCGGGTGAAATCACAATTAAACCTCTTAAAAAATATGAAGGTGAAATTCCTACAACTACAACAACTTCACCTGCACCAGTTGAAATCTCAGATGATGACTTACCATTTTAACTAAGCATAGTCTTAGCCATAGAGAGTTACTTAACGCTAGTTACAATTCCTTATTCAATTCAAACATAGCAAATGGGGTTGTTAAGGTTAGATCTATGGCACTAATATCTAGGCTGAAAGTTAATTGCTCATAGGCCTAGTACCTTACTCCTTTAAAAACTGCGTCGGCTCAGTTCTTATAAAACCTCCTATGAGTTTATAACCGATACGAGGAGTAAAATTATGGAAGATATATATAAATCAATACCAGAAGAATTAAAATTAAATGCAGTATGGTGTTGTTGGAAATATGTAAAAAATGATAATGGTGATAATATTAAAATGCCTTTTAATCCGTTAACTGGATATAGGGCAAGAAGTAATGATAAATCAACATTTGTTACATATCCAACAATATTAAGATATGCTAATTCCTATATCGCTTTCGAAGGTAAAAAGCAAATAGGTGGCATTGGTTTAGGCATATTTAATGGATATAGTGCAATCGATATAGATCATTGCGTCGACGAAAATGGAAATATTTCAGATATGGCACAAGAAATCATTGATTTTTGTCAATCATATACTGAATTCAGTCCATCAGGAACAGGCATTAGAATTATTTTTAAATCATTGATTAAAATTGATAAAAATAAATATTATATTAATAATGCTAAAAATCATTTGGAAATTTATATTAGTGATAATACAAATAAGTTTGTAACTATTACAGGAAATGGAAAAGGCGAAATTAATGAAATAGATTTAACCGAAATTTTAGACAAATATATGAAAAGATCTATTCCTATAATTCAAACAGTTACTCCACAAATTAGTAATTATAACGGAAATGTTGATTTATATCGTATAATGCAAAGTGATTATAAATTGAATGAATTGTGGAATAAACAAGCAACAGGTAGTCATGGAACCGAATCAGAAGACGATTTAGCATTATGTAATAAATTAGCATATTATTTTAAGTGTGATTTTGATAAAATCAAATATGCTTTTGAATCATCTCCGTATTATATGAGTAAAGATGAATTACATAAAAATAAATGGAATAACGGAAGTTATGCAGTTAAAACCATCAATATGGCTATTAGTTTTACATATAATAATTTACCTAGAGAAACGCCTGTATATGAAACAGAACCAGTTAAAAAGGTATATTCTTTAACAGATACTGGTAATGCTCATAGATTTGCTGATAAATTTTCGGATAATATTCATTATAATGTCGATAACGAAAAATGGATGTTATATAACGGAAAATATTGGGAATATGATATTAAAGGAAAAATCAGAGATTATGTCGATAAATTAGCAGATGACATGATTAAAGATTTAAGATATGAAGACGATGAAAATCGTAGAAAAGTTATATCACAAAATATTACTAAAATCCAAAATAATGCAGGTAAAAAAGCATTATTAGAAGAATGTCAACATATTGGTAATATTCCTGTATTAAATAGTGATTTTGATAATGATCCATATTTATTATGCGCAAATAATATGATCTATAATTTAAAAACCGGAGAACAATTACCATTTAAAAAAGAATATATGATTTCACAAAGTTTAAATTGTGATATTGATTTAGATAATGAACCAGTTAAATGGATTAAATTTTTTGAAGATATTTTAGAAAATGATGAAGAAATGATTAGATATGTTAGAAAAGTATTAGCATATTGTATGAGTGGTTCTACAAGAGAACAACAAATGTGGGTATTCTATGGCGATGGAAATAATGGTAAATCATTAATGTTAGAAATATTTAGTGAATTAATGGGAAGTTATAGTATTACCAGTAGACCAGAATTAATTGTAGATTCTAAAAATAGCAATACATCGAGTGAAGAAATTGCTAGATTAAAAGGTAAAAGAGTTACCATATTAGAAGAATTAAAAGATGGCGATAGAATGAACGAATCATTAGTTAAACAATTAACTAGTGGTTTAGGAAAAATGACCGGTAGATTCTTATATGGAAATACATTTGAATTTACAATGAAAGCAAAAATATTACAAGCGAGTAATTATAAATCAAAAGTTAAAGGTATTGATAAAGGTATCTGGAGAAGAATTAATTTAGTTCCTTTATATAGAGATTTTACAGCGGTTTTAAATAAAGATCTAAGAGAAGAATTAATAGAAGAATTACCGCAAATTGCTGGTTGGTTAGTTAAAGGATTTAAATTATATTTAGAAGAAGGTTTAGATAATAAACCACAAAAAGTCTTAAAAGAAACAAAAGAATATAAAGAAGAATCTGATATTGTTCAAACTTGGATTAATGAAAATTGTGAAATTGAAAAAGGTGCTTGGACAAGAGCCTCTGAACTATTTGAAGATTTTGTATTATGGTGTAAGAAAAATCAAGAAAATATATTAACACAAACTGCATTTGGTAGAAATATGGGTAAGAAATTCAAAAGATTAACGTATTCTACAGGC
>Ga0256404_1003808_pt1 | contig 29827 bp, 53 predicted proteins | sample RumenRJG_01DNA_FD_185990 | JGI IMG/M metagenome (GOLD analysis project Ga0256404, IMG submission 185990) | Bovine rumen microbial communities from Lethbridge, Alberta, Canada - RJG_01 | ecosystem: Host-associated > Mammals > Digestive system > Stomach > Rumen | place: Canada: Alberta | collected...
TTTTCAATCCATTTTGTAATACACTTACATCTGTCGTAATAGACTTTAATTGAGCTAAAATAGATTTTTCGTCCATAGCAGAAGAAGTGTTTGATAATGTGGTTAAATCAGTAGATAATTTATCTACCTTATTTTTTAAATCATTATATTCTTTTATATGGTCTGTTTTATATGTAGCTAAATAATTTTTTAATGCTTCTAAACTTGTTTTTAAATATAGTGTTCTATTTGCTAATTGTTGATTCGGAACATCATTATTTATATCTACAGAAGTTATAGAAGGAGAATATATATCTGTTTCTGTTAAGTTTTTTGGCACATCTATTCACTCCCTATTTTTATAATTTCTCTAAAAACAAAATAAAAAAAGCACGTAATTTTACTACGTGCTTTTAACCGAATCAATATTATTATATGACTATCTCACTTTAATACATATCACTTCACAACATATCTCTCATTAATACTTGTATTATTATATATGTTTCAAAACAAGATAATCAATTTAATTATACAAGAATATCTTTTCACTTTTTATTCATTGAACTGTACTTTTATTCATTAAACTATATTAATAAATTTGTTGTAAATTATACAATCAATATATTATGCAACATAATCCTTTATATATGGAAACATAATTTTTTACATACACTTAATATTTGTATCTAAATATTATTTAATTTAGTAAATAGTCATACTAAAATAGATATTTATACAAGAAAATCATTTATGACATACACCATTTATGGCATCCAATCGAAATTCTCATTAGGTTTACCGATAGTTTCACATTCATCAATATCGTCAATACCGTTATGATTCATATCAATATAATCTTTATTATAAGGATTAATTTGAATATCAACGCCATAGAATTTATCAGGAGTATGTTGAAATAATCCATTATGTTTAATTTTTCTATTGTAGTAATGATAATTAGTATATTTCAATTCATCTTTACGAGTAAAATTATTAGTTTCCTTATCTATAATTGTAAAATTATGAATATGAATATTATCGACGAAAGAACAAGTCCACGGAGAATCAGACATTTTCATTTGTTCCCATCTATGGATAGCGTAATCCAAATTATAGAAATATTCTTTATAATGTAGCCATTTATCTTCCGTATCAACGATTTTCAATTGACGTTTATCATTAATATAATAATGGTATCTATCCAAATCTGTTTTCGTAACGGTTTTATAATCGAATTCGATATAGAAATATTCAGGAACAGTTTCTCTTAGAATAACCAAGGGAGCAACGTCCTTTTTTTGTTGTTTATCTACCATCCATACTTCTTTTTTCTTAGCATTAGCTTTGACAACATGATTTAAAGAAGGTAATGCATAATCATCGAAATCATGATTTAAATACCATTTACCGATATAAGTAAAATCGAATTCATCAGAAAAGTATTCATCTTTGACAAACCACGGTTTAATTTTAACAATAGTTTGATATTCTGTACGAATATCAGCATCGGTATCTATATAAACAGGAAACACACCAAACACCCAATACGTATTAGAAGCAAGACCTGTAATATTAATTTCGTAATGATAAGCTGCGTGTATAGCAGGAACATCAACGATTTTATAAGTACCGTCATCATCGTCAGTAATATATTGGTTATCTTGTTTAAACATAATACGTATATGGTCGATATGGTTTCTAATTTTCAAATCATAAGAGATTTTCATAGAGCGGATTCCGTCCTCGAATTTCAGATTATACATTTCATCATAATAAGGTTTATAATGAATCAATTCTGCTTGTGAATCTGTATTCCAAAAATACAAATCAGGATATATTTGATGGTCGTTATCCCAATCCTTTTTAAAAAGTTTACTACGTATATAAGGTTTAATAAAATAGGAAGTATTATTTTCAGGAAGGTGAAATTTTTCATGATTTTTAAACTGATAATCAGTAACAAAATAATCTAAGGAAGGAACGTGGTCGGCGTTCAATTTAAAGAAAACGTCACCGAAGTCTATATCATGGTTATCTTCATAATAAGCGTAGATAAAATCATCTGTAACTAATTTACCTGTATCATCTTTAATCAAATGACGATGTTGTTTATATTTTAAATTTTTCAATAATTTAGGGATATGGTCAAACCATGTTTTATTATAAGTATGAGTAAATAGAGTTTGAAATTTCATATCATCTACGTCATAATATTCTAAAGCATAGTAATAAGCTCTACCGTCAGCTATCATAGTATCATTATAAGATAACGTATCATTATTATGAAAAGTATCTACATAACGATACCAAACTCTTTCATTATTTTGTAAGATAAATTTCCCTTTTGATGTATCAGGAATATCATTATTGTCTTTATCTTTAATTGTATCTATCTGTGTATTATCTGCGCGTTTATATAGTTTTAAAGTAAAATCAAAAGGATAGTTAATAGGATTCCATGATACTGTTGCAGAATGACAGTCTGCATTAATCGTAGCTTTCAAATCGTATTCAAATTGTAATAATTGATGTGTGTCTATAATATCAGGTTTACGAGAACCACAATTTCTACAAAAACGACTAAATAAAACACTAGCTTGACGTAAATTATCTTCATTATACTTAATTTTTTTATTACCATATTTATTGATAATGAGTTTGTTGATATCATCATTATAAAACGTCATATCATTTAAAAGATTGTTATAAAACTTATGTGGTTTACTTTCTGCTTCTAGTGTATGTAATTCTCCATAGCCATTTACTAACATATCTTCTAATACGTTCCATTGTTGTTGAAGATAATCCTTATCATGATTTGGATTTTTTAAGATTTCCTCTATATAATTGTATTGATTATCTATAGCAGAGCATAAAGAACAGTTATTATTATGTTCCCACATTATTTTAGTTTCATCAACAATATATTTAGGCACAAAAATACCTCCTTCTTTAAAATTCATCTAATAATAAAATAATACAAAAAAAGCGTATGATTTGTTTTCATACGCTTTAATTTTTATATACCGAAGAATTTCATATATTCATAGATAAAATCTTCTTTATAGTTATCAAACATATTCCGAAAGATTTTATGGAAAATTAGTTTATTATTTTCTTCTTTAATAAAATGATTTTTAACTGTTTCAAAAGGAGTATATTTTAGTTCATCTAGTTTAAAATAATGACTGTTACTATAATCTCTTTTCAAAGCGCACTCTTGATTATAATGGACAGTATGTACATTTACGCTATCTTCTGCGAAAAATACATAGATGTAATAAGAAGATTTTTTTAGTTCATATACATATGCAAAACAATATTGAATATCAAAATCATTGATATAAAATTTAAATGGAGTAAGTAAAGCACGGTTTTCTTTTTGAGATAAGAAAAAATTGGTTAATTTTCGCATGGGAACAACAACTCACTTTTCGTTCTACCTGAAAGTTTAATCATCGTAGTAAGTTTTTTCTGATACTCATTAATCAGAAGATTGAGTTTCTTCACAATGGTTGCATGGTTATCAGAAACATGGTCTACCCAATCATAATTAACTTTTGCTAAACCACAATTGGTTTTCACGAAATATGTATCATACTTATAGCTATCAGGTTTATATGCATCCTGTTTATCAATAACAACGTAACCATGTTCAAATTCAAGAGTTTTAAATCCATTGATTTTAGCATAATCTTCCAAACGGAAAGTAGCTTCTGTAAGATTATTGAAAGCTAATTCCATTTCTGTATTATCAATGTTCTTATTATGTGTTTTAACAAAAAACCCATAATTGATAAATTCTTTTATGGTTTGTGGGAAATGCATATAATTAAAATCATAATATCTTTTGTTGTATCTTCTACTAAAAGCGATAGGAGTAGTCATACAAACTGTTACATCTTTAGTGTCAATAACAGGTACAGACATACGATTATATTCTTTCCCTAAAATACGTTTTGCAAGAGCTTTTTGGTGTCGATTCATTTTATCGAAACGAGTAAATAAGGTCATGAATGTATCATAAAGAATCTTTGTTTCTTTATTCACATCTCTAATGCGTTTTAGAATATTAAATATATCAAATGGATTTGTGAGAGTAAAATAGGCTTCACCAATTTTGATTTTACAAAAGATATTAGGAATATTGAAAGCGTTTTTCTTCTTGATAGAAATAATATATTTTTCCTCTTTACTTTCATTTTTGTCATAAGGGTAAGAATTATATCGTCTACTGCCAATATTAGAAGAAACATTATCAGGAATGATATTAAATAATGACATAATAATACCATCGTTATTATGATAGTAATAAATAGATTTAAAAACATCGTCTTTATTAATATCATGATGAGTATAATCATATCCAAATTTTTTATCTTTATTTACAAATTTGTAATATTTAAAAGAATTTTTTGGTGTTTCGATATTGTAGTAGGTTTTAAAACCTGATTTGATATATACTTTTTTACTAAAAAAATTATTAAAACAAACGAGTGTATAGCTACTTTTTGATTTGGACATACAATCATCAAGAATTAGAACGTCATATAATTCGATATTATTATCAGGTTCAGTTTCGTTAAAATGAATGTGGTTGTAATCATAAGTAGTATAAGAACCATTTAAGCTACTTACTGCATATGACATATTATAGTTGGTAAAATAGCTTACCTTATCCTGAACCTCTTTTTCCTTTATCTGAAGGTATTGTTCGGTATTTTTATTGTTGAGTTTATTGCCGTTGTATTTAACAATCACAATACGGTTATGATACATAACGGTTGAATACATAATGCGATTTTCAGTAAAACTATGATTAAGAATATGTTCATTCAAATCAATCAAATATTTTCTAAATGACTTCATCATTGATTACCTCCTGTTTCATACTTTTTTTGTTATTCTTATAATAACATATTTTGATTCATTTGTCAATAATTTTAATAAATTTTTTTAAATAAAAATCCCTTCTGTAGTAGAAGGGATAAATATTTTACTGGTTTTCTTTTTTGATAAGGCTATTAACGAGTGATTTAACGTCTGTACCACGCATTTTAGACATTGTGGTAATGTATTTATCGTATTCATCATGCAAAGCGATTGTACGACGATATAGAGAGTTTTTAGGCAATTTTTTATTGTCACGAGTTTCCCATTTCGCAGTACCCAAATCAATATTTGTAAAACCTGTAATGCTATTCACAAAATAGTTATTATTTTCTTCTTTTGTACTTTTAACTACAACTTTACCATTTTTAAAATCAATAACTTTAAAACCATTTGCTTTATATTGTTCAACAGTAGGATAATTATGAATAAGGGATTCTACCAAAATGTTAATAGCTTTCATATCATTCTTATCCACATTACCTGTAATTTCAAAGCTATTATAATAAGTCATTTCATCATCTTTAGAGAACGAATGAAAATAACTCTTATCATGATTAAAAGTTTCTTTTGCATCGTCATTAAAGAAACCATAATTGAAACCGATTGGAGTAATCATACGTACACGTACATTACCATCGTTAAAAACATCATTGTGAATAGAATTAAAATTTTTATTCAAGAATTTTTTACTGATTTCCATTTCTTCATCTGTCATTTTTTCAAAATCCTTGAACAAAACTTCAAAATATTTCTGAAGTGTGTTGAAATTTTCATCATCTTTCATAGCTCTAAAAATGAATCCGATTTGCTCAATGTCATAAATAGGATAAGGGATACTATCAATGATAATTACACAATATAGCTGTGGAATGATATATTTATTATATTTGCACAATTTATCATAAGCAACATCGAAATCATCTTCATCATTGAAAACGTTCCAAATCATATCCTGTGGGATACGCAATCCGAAAATAAATGCGTCTTTGCCTTTACGATAAACAACAGATTTATGAACATCAGGAAAGCCATGAATACAGGTATCAATAAATGAAATTTTATTATTTTTTGCCTTCATAAACATAGACTTATATTCATACATATCATCTGCATAATTTTTGTTTTTAAAGGTAGTGAGCAATCCAATTTTGTGATTCATGAAATTATTAAAACAATAAATGGAATAACTCATACCATTAGAAGCATACATTTTATGAGAATTAATTGTCATAATATTATACATTTCTGCATTATCAATATTATTTTCTTCCATATTATTCATAAAGAAGTCTCGTTCACTAGGTTTACAATTTTTTTTGTCGAACTTCCCAACAATAATATCATATTCGTTTTCTTCATCACGAATGTATTTATGATTGATAGAATGTTCAGTAAAAGAATTTTCGAGAATTTCATCTTCAAGTTTCTTAAATAGATTATTCATTTTCTTTCCCTCCAATGTTTTGTTCCTTTTTTCTTTGTATCTATATATTATCACACAATATCTTTTTTGTCAATAGTTTTAATTGAATTTTTTGTAATAAAAAAGATAGTCATATATAGTGGCTATCTCATAATCCATCTTGTAAAGCAAACATTGTATAAATTTGTATTAAATTTCGGTTGTTTAAATAATGTTTAAATAAATCTAATAATGATTTTAAATCTTCTTCATCATAATTATGTTCTTGAAGAAAATTTAATAATTCTCTATATAAACGATTATTAGATATAGTATATATAAAATTTTCCATTGTGGCAGGATTTTTAAAACTCCAATTATCTGTTGAAAAAGTAAAAGACCTTTCACAGTTCAGTTTATGTGTGATAATCAAATGTATTTTGATACTGTATTTTGTTATATTATAATTTACAGTTGGTTTTTCTTTATATGTCGTAAAATTAGAGTAAGCATAATTTAATGTATAGTCGATTTGTATTCCTCTTGAAGAATTTTTGATATTATGAATAATTTTGTATCCTGTAATTTGATAGTCTTGAAACATAGAATTATTCCTTAATTTAATTATATCTGATGTTGTAATATTATAATCCATATTTTTTAACTCCCATAAATGTTATTTTCTTTTTCATTTTATATGTATATATAATTAATATTAAAAGAAAAAATAGTATAAAAATTATCATATGTTGTAATGGATATAATTTTACTTTTGATATTTTAATAAAATCAATAAATGATTTATAATAATTATTATAAATAGGAAAATTATATATAGATTGATACCAAACTAGTGGATTCCCAACTTTATCTTTATAATTAACTTATATATCAACAATAAAATTATTGTTGTCAAAATAGAAAAAATCTATATTATATCTATATTTATTTAAATATAAAAAATATTTATAAAAAATATTCAATCTATTTACCGTAGAAGTTAGAGCAAAATTTATTTTTTTCCCAAAATGAATAGATATAATAAAATTGTATAATTTTAAGTATATTTGATATAAAGTTATTATAATTGAATTAAGTGGAGAATATATAACTAATAAAAAATGCAATATATTTTTCATAATTTTTATATCCCATGAAACATAATATATCGTTTATACAATAAATCCTTATCCATATATTTTAAAAAATATGTAGGATAAGTTTGTTTTATCATATTTTGATATATATGTATAGTTCCATTTGCATGAATATCATATAATAAAGAATCAAGTGATTTTTGCATTTGACATTTATTTAAATATGGTAGTTTTATTAATGATATTGACATAGCAACATTTTCTTCGCAACATGATATATATAATCGTATATGTATATCTGAATCTAGTTTACTTAAATAAAAAATATATTGAAGATGATATATATCATATGTATTTTTTGATATATGCGTATCCGTTGTACATATATCATATGTATCACATAACAATATATATGATGATTTAAATGTTTTTTGTATAAAATTTTTAATTGAAAAAGAATACATATTTATAAACCCACTTTTTGTATAGATTTTATAATAAATGGTTGATAATTTTTTTTAATATATTTATTATAAATATATTTAATCCAAAAAATAAAAAATATATATTCACAAAAAGATATAATACAGTTTTCGTTGTTTGTATATGCTTTAATTGTTTGTTTTAAATTAAATAAATCAGTTTCAAATTCATCATTATTTAATCCGATTTTTTTACATTTAATTTTGATATTTGGAAAATAATTAACTAGATTGTTTTTAATATTAAAATTTTTTAGATGAAAAGATATTTGTAAAGATAATGGTACAAGTGAAAATTGATAATATTTAACAGAAATTAAATTGAAGTCTTTTAAATAATATAATTTTGTTTTATCAAAATCAAAATATTTATCTAAACGTTTAATAGCTAGTTCACAAATACCATATTTATCTTTCATATATATTAATTGTTCAGTTTCTTCTGTTAATTCGGTATACATAAAAATATTATATAACGAAAAAGGTAAATACATTAGAGAAAATAATGGTTTATAAATGTTATTATATATAAAATGATTAATGATATGAATTATTTTATTTAAATACCAAAACATTTAATCGTATCCTCCATCATGAAGTGAGGAAATTTCTTCAATGCATCATTTTTAATTTTTATATAAGAAAATTCATGACGAATATTATCAATAAGAATATTATTCAGTTTTAAATATAGTTTGTTCTTTGCTTTTTCTGTAAAAAAATATTTTTGTGTTTTTTGCCAAAATCCATCGAGACAATATGTACAATAAAAATATTGTTTATCTGCATTGTAATTAATGGTATATTTAATAATTTTAGTACGGTATCCATTGAAATGTTCTTCAATATAATACATAATTTGGTTATTCCATGTACTAGTTTCATTAATATAATTCATAGAAACAAATCCATCTTTATAAATATTGGATATTTTCATAATATAATCCCCTTATAAACCAAACGTATATACAATTGTTTCTTTCGTAATATGAGGGAAATTTTTAATATAATTTTTCGTGTATCGAACCTTCTCATGACGATAATTTTTTAACATATCAACTAAAATATTTTCCAATTTTTTATAAAGAGAAAATTCTTTATCATAATCACAAATGTATCTATGTTCGTCAAAACCACAATCATCTATTGCATATACCATATATACAGTATTATCATTATAGTCAAAATTAATTGTGTATTCTAAAACATGGTCACTTTCAGAACAAAGATAACAATTTTTCATAGGAATAGATTGTTTAAAATGATATATCTGTTGATTATTCCATCTATCTTTTTCTCTTTGAGATAAAAATGTATTATGATAATTAATAATAGACATTTGTGATTTTCTCCTTTCTGAATTTATATATATTATACCATAACAGAAATTAGTTTGTCAACACTTTTTTTTAACAAAATCCCTTGTGAATTTTCACAAGGGATTTTGTTATTTTGTTGAAGTTACATTAATATGTTTTCCATGAACTATTTCTTTTAAATTACGTGATATACCTGTATAATTTTCAAGCGATTTTTGTTCTTCTATTTGAAAATCGCTTGAAGCAGTTGGACGAGAAAATGTTTTTGGAAGTGATAAACGATTTAACTCTGCACATATTCCATCAATGTAATCAATTTTTTCTTGCAGACGTATTTGTAATAACTCTTTTTCTCTCTTTAATAACATATATTGAGTTTCTAAATTTTCATATTTAGCTTTTAATTCAATATATTTATCGTTTATATCATATATATTATTACTCATTTCAAAACCCCTTATTTAAGTAGTTTAATTAATTCTTCTTCTGTAATAATTGGAATATTTAATTGACGAGCTTTATTTGCTTTCGTAGAAGTGGATTGTTTATCGTTCATAACCAAATAATTAGTATTTTTGGTAACTGAACCAGTTACTTTATATCCTTTTGCTTCTATCAAATTAATATATTCTGTACGAGGTTTTGATAATGTACCTGTGATAACAAAAGATAAATTTTTGGTTTCTATTTCGTTATCAATTGGAGTAATATATTTACGTAATTCTTCCATTTCAGAAATAAATTTATCTGAAATTAATTTTTTTGCGGTTTTTTCACCAATACCATCAATAAAGGTTAAATCAGATTTTGTTGTAAGAATAGCATATAATTTATCATAAGAATGAAATGTATGCGCAAGTAATTTTCCAACATTAATTCCAATATCAATAAATCCAATGGAAGATATAAATACTTCTAATGGTAATTCCTTAACAGATTTGATTTCATTGAAAAGATTTTGCGAACTTTTTTCTGCAAATCCATCTAATTGTTTGATTTGTTGTAACGTTAAATTGAATATATCTGTTGGTTTATTTACAAATCCTTTATCAATTAATTTAATAATAGTTTGTTCGGATAAACCTTTTACGTTAATATTTTTCTTAGAAAACATATATTCAATTCTACTTACAAGTTTACCTTTACAGGTATCATTTGTACAAATTAGATTATATGAATTTGTATTTGTATTCTGCTTTGTCAATGGTTGTCCACAAGAAGGACAAGTAGAAGGAATAGTTAGTTTTTCTCCATTAGATGATTGAATTTTTTGTGTAATTTTTGGGATAATTTTATTGGCTTTAATAACCATAATAGTATCACCAATATGAAAATCAAAATATTCTGCAATACCTGCATTTGATAATGTGGCTTGTGATACTGTTGTACCTTCTAATTGAATCGGGTCAAAAATAGCAATTGGAGTAATACATTCCTTTCCAACTTGCCATTTAATGTCTCTAATTGTTGTTGTTTTTGCTTCGTCCTGTGCTTTATAGGCAAAAGCATTAAGTGGGTGATGAACAGTAGAACCAAATTTTTCTAGGCTATGTTCAATATTTGATTTAACAACAATACCATCAATAGGAATATCTTTGTTAATGTTATCTTGATACATTTGTTCAATGTATATAATAATTCTATCTGATGAACAATTTGGTAATAAGTATGATACTGTATTGAACGAAGTATTTTCTTCAATATATTTTAATTTATCCAATTCACTTTTATCATAGCCTATTACATCATAAGCTAGAAATTGGATTTTATCGAGGTAGGGACTTTTATCCAATCTACGTAAAATACCTGCTGCTGCATTTCTTGCGTTGGCAAAAAGTGGCTGGTTTTGTTTTTTTTGTTGTTCATTAATCCATTCAAAATCAGACTGCGTTAAAAATGCTTCTCCACGAATAGGATATTCAGAATGATTTGGTTCACATGGGAAATTGTTAAGAACTTCACCATTTGAACCATTACCTCTTGTAACAAATTCTCCATTCGGATAAGCAACAATGGTTAATCCATCTAGTTTTAATTCAAGTACTACAGGGTATAGTTTTTTAATAGTTTTATTTAGTTTTTCTTTTTCATAAAATTTGATTTTGTCCAATGAATTTATATTCGTTGGATGTTTAAAAGGTTTTAGTCCTTTTTTAATATTTCCTGAAATATAATTTAATTCTTGTTTACCAAAATGAGTGATGAACTCATTACGGAGATTATCGTAATCTTCATCACTCATAATTGGATTATCATTGTCGTAATATGCTATATCTGCATTTTGGATTTTTTGAAGTAATGTATCGTGTAAATTCATTATTCATCTTCTCCAATCAATTCTCCATGATTTGAAAGGTAGTTTAAACATTTATCAATTGCTTTGGCAAAATGTTTTTTATTATCATTAGTACAATGATTATAAGCATATCCATTAGAACGTTTTAGAGTTTTTGAAACATCTTTCATAGACACAAATGGTTCGCAAAATTCATCTTTTTTTGATTTAAATAAATACTTATTATCTGTCGCATCATTTACGTAATAATTGACAAGCAATTTATCATTTTTTTGTGCAATATCAATAACGTATCGGTATTTAAATGCATCTGATGTAAAGACAAACAACTGTCTAACAAGTTTCCCTTCCATATTTTTACTATTGCATTTATGACGAAACGTAACTTTATAGTTCATAAATATTACCCTTTCCAATATGACATATTATTAGTATTCAGATATAGATAAATATAATTTTCATTTTTATCTACGGTTGGTTTACAATCATCTAATTGACCAATGTTTTTCATGGTTAATGAATTATGTAATTCGGACGAAATACTCCAATATTCTGCATCGTTAATAAAAGTGATATATGGTTCATGTAATGAATATTTTTTAACAAAATTAGCAAATACAATCATAATAATATTTCTACGAAATACTTCTAGTGTATGATTTAAGAAATAATTTTGGTTATCTGAATTAGCGTCAAGAAATTCTTCTAATGACTGCTTAATAATTTTAATGTAATTTTTATTTTTAATAACAATTTCTACAATCAATTTTATGCCACCTTTAACAAATAATTGTTGCTTCAATATCACGTTTGTAATCTTTGTTGTAAGGGATATATGCACGAAGTTTATTCATTCTATCGAGATAAAAGCATACTTTACCATTATCAAAATCCATTACATTATATACCAAATTATCATCTGTTTCAATAATATTTTTGTTGAACTTTAGACCTTTCACTTCTTCTCTCAAATCATCAGAAGGTACTTTAGAAAGAATATCGTTTGTAAGACGTTGCAGTAAATCATCTTTCCCAAATTTACGTGCATGGCGCAAATCATATACTTCAAAATCTTCCTGTTCTTCTTCAAAACGAATAAAAACATCTTCATTTACTTTGCTAATATTGATATATGGAGTTTCGTATTTATCTTCAATCAAATGTCCTTGATAGAACGAATTGTTTTCATATGGAATTGTATACTTTGTATTACCATCTTTGTCCAAATATGCAAATACATAAAAGTCATGATAACCGTCAATATGGCATTTCACTTTATAGAAGTATACGTGTTCATACTGAATATTTTCTTCTCCATATTCTGCCATTTTGTTATCATCAATTTTTGTCTCGAATGTAATGGAATGTTTGAATTTCGCTTCTAATTCTTTTTTAAGCCAATCTAAATCCAATGTATTTTTAATTTCATCGTGAGAACTTTCTTTGGCTTCAACCTTTTTATCTTCAATTTTTTCTAAAGGAATACCATTCCATTTGAATAGATTTACACGAGAAAATTTATTTTTGCAAATACCTTTACGAATAATTCCTTTTCGGAAATCTTTATCCATTTTTTTAAAGTCTGCGTAATCAATTTCCTTATTACTTTTTGGTTCAATTGTAAAACGATTGAGATTGTTTCCAATAACAGGAATATACAATCTCAAAGCATTTTTGTTATCAATAAAAATATAGCCAAAGAAATCTAAGTTGTCTTTAGAAGAAAAACGAATTACCAAATGCGGGACAATATCATTTGAAAAATGGTCAACTTTTACATCAGTAATATCATCATAATCAATAGCAACGATGCAATCTTTGTATACAAAGTCTAAAATACTTGCGTCCATATCTTCATTGTATACATATCCGATATATTTATCGAACTGTTCTTTATTAATAGTGGCATAACTAACCATTTGTTTGCGAGAACGACCAGGGCAAACATATTTATGAAAATCATCATAAATATTATGAATGCTATCTTTGTTATCAAACCATTCACTTAATTTAATAGAATCAAGAGGAATAGAATGACGAATATGATTTTCATCTTCTTTAGAAAGAAAATTATGTTTCGGAATGTATGCACGTAATTTATCATTCGTATCATAATACAAGACAAAGAATACTGGCATTTCATCTGATTTATGAGCACTACAAAGGTATGTATATGTTCCTTTTGCATAATACATGAAATTATCAAAAGTCATATTAACTTTTTTAAAATCTGATTTAACTTTTTTGTAAAGTTTATCCAAATTATCCATTTCTTTAAGAACATCTTCACTCGTTTTATTCATTGTCATGCGTTTCATTTTCGTTCTCCTTATCTTCTTTTGTATCATGATAATCGCATAATACTTTAGTTACCTTTACAATTGTATCACAAATCAAAAATAAAATAAAGAATGTTAATATTGGACTGTCATTCATAAAATCAAATATCGTCATTATTTTCCCTTTCTTTAAGCCAAATTAAAGTTTCAAGACGATTTTGTATAATATCTGATTTTCGTTTGCAATCAATAATACTAATTTTGTTTAATTTATATGCTTCTTCTATTTTATATAAAAGTTCTCTTTGATATTCAATTTCTTTATCCAAATCAATTGTGTTATTTTTATTTTTAAAAATAAACAATTTATCAGAAATATCTAAATCAGGTATTTTAATATTAATGGTTGTATTATTATGTATATATTTTAAATACATATATATACCAAATGAAACAATTGAAATTGTCGTACTAACAAATCCAATAATAATCATATAGCACATAGAATTAAGAATAACACTATCTGCATTGTGTGGCATTGGAAATACAGAATAACAAAACAATGGTATAAACGTTAATACCATACCAACTATAAAACTGGTTTGAGTAAATTTTTTTAAATTCATTGTCTATCTCCCCTTTTCTCATATATTGTAACATATTTTTTTATGTTTGTCAACACTTTTAACTTTTCTTATAAAGAAATAAGGCAGTACGTAACTTGTACCACCTTTTATATTCCATAAAAAATTATATAGTTGAATTTAATTGTTTCTTCTGATTCTTTCGTTGGACAATTTGAATGTTTCGTACTAAAATTAGAAGCCTTACAACTCCAGATACTTTTATTATAAATGTTATATACAGTACCTATAGTATTATATAAATCATGTTCTCTTTGACTTATATATAATGTAACATCATTATTACAAGAATATTTCCATTTCATGTTTATATCCCCCAACAATATACAATATATGATTTTAAATTTTGTAGTGTTGTTGCATTGTAAACTAATGTCCGAATTTGTTGTGTAATTTCATGTCGATAACATTTTTTATTCCTTACTTTTCTTAGATACATTATATCATTACCATGATTATAAGCAAAACAAAAAGTATTAGTATATTTCAAAGAACATTCTTTAAATAAATTAACCAAAATTTTCCATTCTTTTTCAAAAGTAACTAAAATGGATACTCTATATTCTGTATTTTGATAATGCCTTATATCAAACCCACATTGATATGAATAACGTGGGAAAACATTACGAAAATTTGATAATGGTTCATAATACATATATTATAGTCCTCCATTATAGCATAGCATTAATTGTACAAAATCATCAGTTATATTCAATTCATTTAGTACATTTTGTACCATTAATTTTAGATATTTATCACCTAATGTTGTAAAATCTCCTAATAGATAGGTAAAATTATTTTTCTGTTTGTGTTTAAATATACACATATAAACATCATATAATCTATCATCTTCGTTGGGAATAATTAAATCAACCCATCCAATAGCAAAAGGTTCATATTGTTTTAAATATTCTATATTGTCTGTGTCATATAGTTCAAATGATTGCATTGATAATTCTATATACATAGTTATATCGTTCTGTTTGAATAAAAAATAATTATGTTCACTAGTAGTGTGATATGAAAACAATTATAATCCAACTCCATATATATACATAAATGGTATTATATCATCTAAATTGTTTCTCATGAATTTCATTACAATATCCTTTTCTTCTTTTGTTTTAAATTTATATTTTTCTTTAAATTTTAATTGTAGTTTATTGTTTGAATTTAAAACAATTTTTAATTTGAGAAATTGATAATCGTTCATCATAAAATCATGATATTTATTATAACCATTATAATTAATTGCTAAATTTAATTCTACAGGATAACAACAATATTCAAAATGAAATGATATATTTGCTACATCAGTTTTATAATGATATTCTAATATATGATGAAATTGTAAACAGGTTATATCTCTATTGCGTGGTATAAATGAAGTAATCATATTCCATTTCTCATAATTATATAAGTTAAAACAATTTGATGAAACATTTGATTGATGTTGCAAATATTCATATACTGTTTAAATAATGTTTGTTGCGTGATTTCACTCAATGGATTGTTTTTTAAATAATTGAATTTTAGTACATCTAATTGAAATTGATTATTTTTAAAAATCAACGAACAAAGAATGTCTTTAAATTCAGTTTTATACTGACATTTTTCATCAGTACGATATATATTTAAATTTATTGTACCAAAACTACTCTTATCATAATTACTAGAAAAAAATTTTTTAATAAAAATATAAAGATATATTGAAAAAATAATTTCATAGGAATCCACTTTAGAAGTAATGATAATGTTGTCATTATCAATATTAATATATACGTTATTGTATATCATAATCCAAACACCTTTATAATCTTATCTTTATATTTGTCAAAAATTTCATTTCTACTATTATACATACGTTTACAAATATTTTGTAATAAATCGTTTGGGATGGCAGATAAATATTTTGTTAATCTGTTAATTTGATTTTCTGTTAAATAACACATGTATTGATTTCTGTTATATGCAGATTTAGGAGATTCAATTTTAAAAGTATCATTATTAACATATATATCTAATTTAAAATCTACATATGATGCACCGCCATACGATGCAATTGTAGGACAAAGCATAAGAGGTGTATCTCTGGTAATTTTATATGCCAAAGTTGAATTTATATCGAATGGATAAAAGTTAAGATTTATACTGACAGAATTATAATTGTTGAAGATTATCCAGTGTTCTGTTTTAAATGGAGCACAATAATATCTATTTGCATCTTTGCTTGTTTGTTTTTCTATCATAAAATTATCAATAAATCTAAGATTTTTCACAGTCCGCACCTTCTTATTGCCCATTCCGATACTTTTTTAAAGTTAAAAATTTTAGAGTTATTTAATAATTGTCTGATTGGTTTAATTTCATCTTGTGTTATATCACTTAACTTATCAATATCATATCCTTCTTTAATACCATCTTCAAACATATCATAATAGGATAATTTTATAATTAATTTTTTCGTATCTTTGGTTTCATATTGCGCATTACTTTTTTTATCAATAATAACATATGCGTTAAAATACCTATATTCAGAAGGGTATGGTATTAGATTATTGTTGATAACATTTAGATTATCTTCTACGAATTTTAAATAGATGTTATAACAATTATATGAAACTTTAATGTCATATGATTTTGAATTTCTTTCTCCATTATAACAAAGCCATTTATCAGAATATCTATTCATCAAAAGTTCTCCTTTCATCATTTTTATTCTTATAAATAGTTTATCAAAAAACAGGTGTTTTGTCAACACCTGTTTTTAAATTTTGCTATTGATAATAATCATTTTTAACAATTTGTTGTTTCCGAAAGCATTTAATATCATAATCTATTTATATACCATTTAACAAACAAAACATTCGTTGATGGAACTCAATAGAAAAGCGTTTTATCCATTGATACCAAAAATCTAATTCATCTTCAGATAACCCACAACCGTCTCTCCAATGACCTATGGTATATGGAACAAAGTCATTAATATCAATATAAAATTCCATTCTATGATTAATAACAATAGAAACGGTATCATGAAAAAAATTAGATAATGTATATTCAACATATTTATGATTGTCACATCTAAATACAATTTTATTTTTCTTTATCTTCATATTCGCACCTTTTCATTATATTCCTCCTGCAATTGTCATAAATTGATACATCATATCAAAAGGAATTGAATTTAAAAATTTAAAAATTCTTTTAGACTGCGGTAATTGATATGGTGTCCATAGTAATTCTGTTTGTATTCCTAGAACATCATTATGACATTTATGATTATGATTATTGAACAAAAAAACACGTTTATACAAATCTTTAATAAACTGTCTCCCGCTATCATATTCTGCATTAAAGGACACTTGATTACGATTTATAAGAATATCTACATTTAATTTTTTATCATCATCACGAATAGTATATAAAGTACCACCATAGTACAATGTTAACTTTGAATAAAAAGGCTGTTTATAAAGCGTTTTTGTTCCAATCCATTTAAACATTTTATCACATCCCATTGGCATAAATGTACATATTCTTAATTAAATCATTTGGGATTGAATTAATCATTTTTTCTATACGAATAATGTCTTTCTTCATAATATAATTTTTATCGTTATAACAGATATTGAAAGTAGGATTTTCTTGGAAAACAAAATCAAAATATGTTGTATATAAACATTTAATTTTTTCTCTGTGTGATTTTTTATATCTTGCACTTAATCGAATATTCCCATTTTCATTAAATGATACAAAAATATTTAAATTGTTATTTTGATTAATTGTATATTGCTTTCCACCATAAGATTCATCTTCTTTAGATGTCAAATGAAAATAGTCATATTTAATTAGAGTTGAGATTTTTTCAAGAACCATAATCACATACCCCATATCACAATATACATTGTTTTTCTATCATCTTGTGGTATATTGTCAATTATTTTTGTTGCTCGAATATACCATCTTTTAATATATTCTTCATCACAATTAAAATCAAATTCTTGATATGGTTCAAAAATTATATCTATATTATGGTTATCATTTTGATGGAAATATACCAATCTATCTTTCATATCTTTGACACAATATCGTTTACTTTTTGTTTTCCATGCGTCAATGTGAACATATCCTTCATTAAGAATTTTAATTAGATATGTATTTTGATGAATATTATCTTTAAATAAAAAATTTTTTCCAAATGAATAATGACTATATTGTGATAACTTTAGATGTCTTATATAATATAAATTCATGTTATGTTACCTATATTATAATCCATAATTAATTGCATATGCTTTTTGAACAATATTCTGTGGTAATATTTTAACCATTTTATCTACACGTTTAAACCAATGTTGTTTAAAGTCACTATAACGAAGGTATCCTGTATTTTCTCCATGACATACGTATTTATCTTTAAGAACGATTGCCAATTCTCCATTCTTGAAAATTGGTTTAAAATTAGTATGATTTAATCCTCTAATACAAATTCTATTTGTATCGCTCAAAGCGGATAGTATCGTATTGGCAATTTAAATACATATTATAATCATGACGATGTTCTGTATCAATAATTTCAATTCCACTATCGCCAAGTTTATTGTAGGTTTTAATTGAACGAATATAAATCATATTATACCACTCCCCTCATAATTCAGTATATCAAATGTTTATATTATTGTCAACAGTTTTTTTGAATAGAAAAACGACTATCAACTAGATAGTCGTTTATAATCCAAAAGATATAATATAAAATTGTTTTAAACAACGTTTTTTAACAAATCTTATGATTTTTTTTGATGTTTTAAAATCCATAGGCACATCATATTTAAATGCAGCTTGTTTTGTAATATCCATAATTTTAATTCCTTTTGAAGTTAAACGTACTTTATAATGACTACTATAATAAAAATTATATCTAATTATTAATATAAAATCTCTTTTATTATTATGACTATAATAATAGTCTATATTTAAAATACCATCTTTATATGTTAATTGAAATTGACTATATGTTTCATTGAATATTTCTATATATTTCGTTTTAATATGTTGAAAACGAAAATATGAATTTATATTCATATACCTCTACCTATCGTTACCATTTTAAAAATTTCTTCTTTATAATTTCTATATATTTTTTTTGCTATTTTAATGTAGTTTTTATCAAAAATTTTTTCTGTGAACCATATGGTTCTATATTTATCATTTTTACAAATAATATTAGCATTAATTTTAATGCCATCTTTATTTGTTATATCAAAATGGAAGCTATCTGCAACATTATGATGAAAATTTTCATAGCAATAAGAACTACTCGTATTGACTCTAATATGTATGCGATAAGTTTCACCATAATATGTAATTTCAGTTGTATATAACGATAAATGGTCATTGTATATTATAGTACCATATTTTGTTATTTTGCTCAATATTTATAATCCTTCTGCAATACAAATTAAATTTTTAACATCTTCTAAATAATTTTCTTTAATAAGTTTTAAATTAGAATGTTTTTCATCTAAATCGACTTTAAAATTAGTATAAAAAGAAACCTTACGATTAATAAATTGTAAATAGTAGCTTTTTTCTTTTTTTCTATATTTTTTAATTCGGATAATATATAGGCGATAGTATTTTGAACGTTTACTATCATCATCAATTAAATCTGGTAGTAAATGAATACCAATGTACCCACGATTATCATCTATTGGAATTCGATATTCAATATATTCTTTATCATATGGACTACCATATTTTTGATATTGCATTTTTATAATCCTTCCGTATAAACAATAATGTCTTGAATAAATATTTGTCCTTCATTTACTAAAAACTTATCAAAAAAATTACATATACTTTTATAATGATTTATATTTGGTTTGTGATTTCTTATATTCCTATAGTATTTTTGTTTTTTATAATTTGTTATACTGAACGTACCTTTTCTATATGGTATTTCAATTTTTTGAGATAAAAATTTTAATCCGTTTTTAATTTTTATATCATAAGCCCTGTGAGTATAGTGAATATCCTTATCCAATATAGATAATACTAAGGTTTTATGATTATTATGTTTCATTTCTCCATAACTATTCATAATATAGTCATTTGCAATTGTAATATCTATATTAGCTTTTTGGTCATTGTAAAAAATATCAAAACGATAATGATATGTATCATGATATTTTTGTGACCAACGTTGTCTATATATGATTTTAACATATTGTTCTTCAAATGTCCATTGTTTTTTCACTATAATTCACCACTCTTTAAATTAAAATTTGTTTTCTACAATAAATATATAATAAAAATTGACTTATTATTTATTTACTATAACTATTAATTATAGATTAAATAATAAGTCATAAACCAAATTTTTTACAAAATTCTTTTTGAAAAAAATCTTCTAAATGAGTAATTTTCTTATTCATTTTTTTATCTAATTCAATCATTTCCCCTTCATTTGGCATATTGGTACGTTGTTTAATCATTTTATATTGTTGATTACGTAACCCTCCTGAAATATCAGTTAATTTCATACGACCAAAAGAATAATGAACAATATATCTATTACTACAATAAGCAATTGTATTATCTTTTTTATAAAATAAACTAAATTGCATATTATTATGAATAAACGAATAATGTATTTCTAATTGAATATAATATATATCATTATTAAATTCGATATGATATTCATCTTCCCATGTAAATAGAGAATTGGAATAAGGTACTCCTTTACGATTATAATCTTTCAGTTCACTTTTTACATGGAATATTTCAATTTCTTTATCTTTATAAACCATATTTCCCATAATATTATACTCCATTAAAGTAAATATAAAAATTATGAATTTGTTCTAACGAAAATTCATTTATTAATCTTTCAATTAATTGATGTTCTCTTTGAAATATTTTTTTATTTGTATTGTCAAATGTTACATTATAATTAATATTATTAATGTCTTTAACGCAAAACCTCTTTTTCGCTCCACCAATATAAAATGTTATATTAATATAATTATGATTTCCATCATTAGAATATTTAGAATCTTTATATCTGCCATCTACTAATATAGTTGTTTCAAATGGAACATCTTCTAAATCATAACGCATTGTAAAGATAGTTCTATTATAATGTTCAAAAATACGAATTTTTTTAAATTTCATTTTTAAATACCTATTATAATCCAAAATAATAAATATCTATATATTGTAAAAGTTTATAATTTATATGGTTATAAAATGAGATTTCATTTTTTCTTGTTCACTTTCTAAAATAACATATTTATCAGGAAAAAGTTTTACTTTAAAAATTTCACTAATCCAATATTTACAATCAATCGGATTTTTTACAAAGCCAATTGTCATACAATTATTATATGTACGATTAAATTCTAAACCAATATTTTCAACTATCACTCTATGATAACCTGTAATTTTATCAATTTTACTAAATTTCATTTTTATATTCCTTTCGTATAGGTTAAAAATAATTTCGCATAATGGGTAATTTCACTTTTATATTTTGTATAACATTCCATGATGTTTTGCCTTTCTCTTTCAGGAATATCATTAAAATCATCGTAATTACAAACTTTTCCTTGATTGTTTATATCTAATGTCATATAATATTCACAATCTTTAACGAATACATCAACAACACAACAAAATTCATATGAATAATCGTCTGTATCTTCATATTCTTCATACTGCAACATTAATTGTATATCGTCATTAATGTAAATTGAAGCATATTCATCAATAAATGAATTTGTTAAATAGTATTTCGTCTGTGTTATCATTTCCATTTTTTATTCTTCCTTTTTTATTTTATTATAACATATGTTATAATACTTGTCAACAGTTTCAAACATATTTTTAAAGGCTACTATTTAATAGTAGCCTTTTTATAATCCACGTAAAATTATATATATGTCTGCGATTTCTCTATATGGTAAAGAATATTGTTCTACAAAATTGTATATATGAAATAATTTTTCTATTTCTGTGTTTTGTCTATTGCGTATAAATGGAATACATTCGATATGTTCACAATTAATATAAATAGAATAATTTATAATACAATGTTTAGTCGGACACATAATAATTTCATTTGTTAACTCGTTTAATTTAAATTCTATTATTTCTTTTTCTCCATTGTTAAATGAAATATGTAAACAATTATTTAAAATTTTACAGTATAAATAGTTAATCATGGCTTCTCCATTATATACCATTAATTAATATAAAAAATTGTTTTATATGAATTAATAATTCATCATGATATTTAGATATAATTTGTCTAGTTAGTTTTTGTGTCCGTTCCTTAATAATCTTAGTAAATTTTTCTCTATTAGATTCCATATGATATATATCATTAATAACGTCAAAATTACATATAAATAAGAGCATATATGTATAATTTTGTTTAGAATTCTAAATTCAAAGTATCGTTAATGTACTCACCTTAATCTTTTTCAAGATACGGTATTTTGTTTGATTAAATTAGTATATGTTGTTTTGAATTCTTCATGGGTTTTGTAAATCGGAATGAATTTATTTGGTTCAATTTCTTGATGACAAGATTTTCTCAAAACGTTTGAGAAAATCCTGTTTTTTATATTTATAGATGCATTTAAATCTGCATTTAATTCAAATCCACAATTTTCACAATGAAAATGTTCTTGTATTTGTCTATTCTTTTTGGAAATGTGATGACAATGGCTACACTCTTGACTTGTATATTCAGGATTGGTTAAAGATATTGTGATTCCATATTTCTTTCCAATTCGTTCTGCAATATTTTTAATATCTACAAGTCTAACCGCACACATTAATCGTTTATAATTAATATCAAATTCTTTGTTGGTAATTTTTAGTCTACCTGTAAACTTGCCTAAATCTTCAAAAACCAAATGGTCAATATTATTTTTATTACAATGTTTAAATAATTTTACCAAACATTGTTCCACCATAGAAATACTTCTTCGTGAATTTTTCTTACTTAAATGATATTGTTTTTCAGTCATTGTATGGTCAATATTTCTTTTCATTTTGGTAGATACAATTCTATCATACTTTTTTCTTTGTTTAATAATTTTAGTAACAAGTTTTCTATCATAATCTACAGAAAATCCATCAGAACATTGTAAAAGATTATGTTTTACATTTACATCAATCCCTTCAATATGATTGATTGATGTGGTATATGTTCTGTCATCATCTTCAGTAATGGTAATTTTTAATTTATCTTTACCCAACAATGTACAAGTGTATTGTTTTTGGAATTGAGATTTGTTCATACCTGTCATGGAATAAGTAATATCTGACAAATCACCATGATACTTTTTTGAATATCTAAATGGAATGTAAATTGCCCCTTGTTTGGGTATATTAAAATTGACAATTCCATTTGTATATTTATTATTGCTTTTTTCAACAAAAGGCTTTGTCATTAGATTAATACCAACAAAAGATAATTTCTTAAAAATCACTTGTTGTTTTGGTGGTTTTTTCTTTTCATACTTCTCATACACTTGCTTACATATCTGTTGAAAAAATGAAGAGGAAAATTCCCTATCACGATATATTTTCATTTCTGTAATGAATTTACCACAAGAAATTTTTTGTTTTTGAAAATAAGTATTGTAGTAAATCTCAGAAATAAAATTTTGATATGCTTGAATTTGTTTTGCTAAATTTTCAATCTGTTTATATTTCTCATGATTTAAATGATGTGAGTAAAATGAAATAGTTTTCTTCTTTGTATTTGAACTAAGTTTCACAGTTGTCACCTCCTTTCCACAACAAAATATACCAAATAAAATATATTATAATTTTTTTATACAAAAGGTTGTAAAATGATTATTTGTATATTATAATATATGTCTGTTTTTCTGTACGACCTAATATAATATTTATTTCTAATCCGCTATGTATTTTAAACATATGTTTTAAATGTTCATTATATGTAAACGTTAATCGAATATTGTCTTTTCTATAATATTCGTAAAAATCATCAAATGTATATGGGTTTATATCTTTATGTGAAATGGTATATTTACATTGTTGTAATATAAAATCTTTCATAGTCCACCACAACGAATATAAAAATCTTTCATTAAATCTGTTAAAATGTGTCTGTTTTCAAGAAATTTATGGTCTAAATTATCTAAATGCCTTTTATTTTCTTTACTAAAAATATCCAAAAAATTTTTGATAGTAATAACGGTCATAGTGTTTGTTTTGCAATTAAGCAAACTAACTTTAAAATCATTATCCATATCATAATAAAATTGTACATTTAAATTCCAATTATAATAAATTTCTCGCATTTCATAAAATTTTTCTTTTATTTCAATTCGTTCTTTGAACACCCATGCCATTTTATATTCCATTCCTTATAATCCTAGATTGATTTAATAATTCAATTAGTTCCAATTGGTATTTGTCTAAAATTGGCATTATATATTTTAGTTTTTTAGAGTATTTGTATCTCAATTCATTTTTATATAAATCAAAATTAATTCTACTGTTACGTAAAAATTTATTCTTTCCATTATATATCATTTCACAATAATATTCATTTCCATATCCGATTAAAAAATTAAATTTGAATCTTCTATTTTCAATAATAATAATATATTGGATATATTTTTTCCATGTATCTTTAACAATAGCATTATGATTACAATATGTAATGTGATACTGCATTATTATATTCCTTTACAATAAATCAAAAATTTCCTATAATCTTGATTGATTAAATCTTTTTCTTTTAAAAAATAACTTAAAATTTTGTCTTTATGTTCATATATACCTGCAATTAATTCTTTTGATTTGAAGGTATCAAATTCATTGTCATCTTGCACCCATAATGTACAACTATCACATATATCTTTGTTATTAATTGATAGTTGTACTCCTGACATACATTTCATATGTTTTCTAAAATCATACACGAATAAAATATCATGATTGTTTTTTGTGTATTTGGGATAATATAAAATTAGTTTTTCATCATAGTTCGTAAAATAAATACCTATTTTTTTCATGATATACCACCTATATATCATTTTATCATAATTTATTAAACCATGTCAATCTGTGTTTTATATACCAAATCTGTATATGGTTAAAATTTTATAAAAATTCATTATTGTATTATAATTTTCATTTATATATGATAAAATATCGTAATAATAAATACGTTTTAAATCTGTGCTATTAAATATATAAAATTTATTTTTAAGTGAACTATGATTTAATGCATATATGTATCCATATTTATTCACTTCTAATATGATATGTTTTTCATATTTAAATTGTTCATAAGTAATATTTATTTGATATTTATATTTATTATCAAATAAATTCATTTTATTAATAGAGCTAAAGTTTCCTTTTTTATCTATTATAAGGATTTTGTTTTGAAATTGGCTCATTATATCACTTCAATAAATATTACATACCAAATGGAAAAATTAATTTTTTTATTATTTGTTTTAAATTATGTTTATACTCCAAATATCTTGACTATTTCACTACGTATAAACCATTTATTGTTATCATAAATTTTACTATATTCTTTTTCTTGTTTTACAAAATATTCTTGCATAACCTCCCTTTGGTACATGGTGGTTAGTTTATCACAATTATCTGTATACATTTCATTAATGTCTTTATTGATAATTAACGCAGGATTATTACTTTCACCAATATCTAATCCACCTAATTGTACAATAAAGTCATCCGTTACTTTTTCATCTTTGTTCGCATAAATATAAATGCCTAGACAAGTAATATCTTTCATATTGTTTGCTATATGATTATAATCATCATAGTAGGTAATTTCAATTGTATTCATAATCCTAGTACCTCTACAACTTTATTCTTTATATCCAAAATTTTTCTTTCATACATATGTCTTTGCGCCATTGACAATACAACAAGGTTTTTGCTTTGATATTCATCTACGTTGTCATATCTATCACTATATAAATCATCTATATTAAATTTTAATGATAATTGTTCATTATAATCGTTAATTGGTATTTCAATGTGAATGTCTATAGAATATCTTGTATAAATTATATTCATATAGAAATCTTTGTATTCATAATGTTCGTATTTCATAATTTACATCCCATTCATTAATATCTGACTTTCTTTGATTCTTTTGAATAGAATTCTATTGTATTTAAAAAATGGGTCATAATAATTTTTATAAATATCTTTGCATTTCATTTTTACGTAAATTTTTTTGTCATTTCGATATAATTCATTAATTAGTTTTTGCGTTGATACAATATATGTAGGTGGAATAGCTTCATATTTTAATGCTATATGAATAGATTAATCATATTTATTTTTAATAAAGGTTATCATTTCAAAATGTATATTATCTATATCGTTATTTACAATATAATTAATTTTATATTTTTCTACTATATCCCCTATTGTTGTTGACTGTAATTGTATATCTAACATTTTTCTTTACCTCCTTTTATACATTATATCATTTTTTGTCAACAATTTCAAGGATTTTTTTAATTACGTTTTGTATATACAAAAAAGACACTCTATTATAAAAGTGCCTTTTTATACTCCATTACTATATATCCAAAATTCTTTTATTTCTTCTTTTATTGCTTTTTTATTTAAATTAAATTCTTCCTGTATTCTATTCATTCGTTCTTCTTGACTATACCATATTGTTTTATATGTTTTTAAATATTTTATATGATTTATATCTTTGATTACATATCCTAGATTATCTTCTCCATAGCGAAATCCAAATTCTATTCCACTATTTTCTTTTCGTATACTAGTAATTTTGTTTTTTGTAAATCGTATCCATAAAATAATACCATTTTTGTTCCACGTTTTATAACTATTATAATTAGGAACATATTTGTTTCTGTAATTAGTACAAGTAAGCTCATATCCCATCAAAGATTATCATTCCCTTTTTAATTGGCTAAATATATTTTTTATATCCATATAATCCGATTTGCTTTTCATATCTTAATAAATTATCATGATAAAATTGTTTGATAAACTTTTAAATGCTTGTTATACAATGTTTTTATTTTCATAATCCATTTACTCTTATATATATATCTTTACAATGATTATGGAATAGTTCTATATTGCTACGAATGATATTGCACCATTCGTTTCTTCTTTCTTTAATTCCTCTTTTAAAGCAATCATCTAAATGAATACAATTATCCCTCGTCTCAATGGAAAATTTGTATCCATCTATTCTTATATCAAATATTTGCAGGATTTTATTGCTAAAATAAAAATATCCACTCCTATCTAATATTTTATATGTGATTGTCATTTTTGTTTCGTTATCTATGAGATAAAAGTTCTTATACCATATTTTTCTTTGATATTCATTGATATGTTTTCTACTATGTTTTTTTAATTTTATTTCCATATTATTTCACCTCACAATATATTTTCGATATTATATTATTTTTATATTAAAAAAATCATAAACCACTTGTGTATACAATTAAATCTCCTAGAATATCAAGAGTTAAATATTTTTTGATGTACTGCTTCTGTTTCTCATTCCCTACCAAAGTGCTAATTTTATACCTTTCATCTATCCGTAAAAACGCGCTCTTGTTAAAAATGTCTTTTTCTTCTGTTTTATCAACTAACAAATAAAAGTCTATAGTAATAATATTTTGTAAAAAATTGTCTTTGACTGATTGAAATATTATTTTTAATTTTCCTATATCTGTTTGAATATAACATTCACTATAATAAAACATTTCTCCTTTCTTCATTAGTATCATTTTTTCTCACTCCTTTATATATACATATTATCATAGTTTGTCAATATTTTCAAGTAAAAATTTGAATAGAAAAAACCTTATCAATTAGATAAGGTTTTTTCTATATACGTAAAATGTTTTAATGAATGGTATTGTAAAATGTTTTATACCCCAATTTGTTCAATAAATATTCTATTTAGTTTTTCTTGATTTAAAAATTGTAAAATGTTTTGTATGTCTTTTTCTATATCTTGTTCCCTCGTTCCATAAATTTGCTTATTTACTAATCGTAAATAGTCAAATTCTATATTATTATAATTGTATATATATTTGATATGGCATATTTTACAGATTTTTGTACCTTCTATCGTAATGGTTATGTATACTTTATAATTTAGTGAAAATATACATAATGTTATGTCATAATAATATTTATCCGTTCTGTATTCGTATTTTTGAAATTTTGTTATATTATCTATTTTATCGTATGGATTACCCCATGACTTCTTAAATTCTACTTTATGTGTAATGTATTGTTCCATTTTTTATGTTCCTTTTTATATTTATTGTATATTTTATCAAAATTTATGCATAAACTTAACTTTTTATAGGGAAATAAAATAAATTTTTGTATATTTATACAATATTTAGCTTAAATCCTTATTTTTCAATGTTTTTATTTTTAGATTAACTTTTTCCTATATATAAAATAAAAAATTTTGCATTGATGATGGGTTTTATCTGTAAAAATAAAATTTTATTTGTATTTATTTTAGTATTTATTGAAAAATGTGATTTTTATCTATATTTATATAAGAATTTTGTGATGTTTTTGTAATTCGTGCGCGTTCGCCTATCTATTTTGTCGTTTATTGATGAATAATTCATATAAGGATTAGATGAACGATTAAATAACCAAATTTATTTATATAAATAGTGTAAATTTTCCGTTGGATAAAAAAATTTTAGGCGAAATGCGCGGTATGATTAAATAAAGTTGTTTGATTATATCTGATTAAATAAAAATTATAGAATACAATGGTTATAAAAGAATAAAGTTATCTGATTATATCTGGTTAAATAACAATTACAAAATACAATTGCTATAAAAAAATAAAGTTATCTGATTAAATAAAAATAAAAAAATAATATGATTATAAAAAACTAAAATTATCTGATTAAAACTATAAAATCATACATGAATACAATTGATATGTTATAAAAATACAATTGAAATTGTTTTTATATTCATATTATTCATTTATATTATATAAATCTTATCTCTTTATCCTAGATTTATTCATGGAAAATATATCTTATTTGATACATCTGTATGAAGTCAACTTTTATTTTGACGAATAAATTTTTTAGTTGTTATTTTTCCATACATAACACTTTTTATAGAAAGCATTTTTATAAGGTTTATATATTTTATTATGTATGCTTTTTTGATATAAGTCTGATGAATTTTATTTACACTTTGGTATAGATTACGTTTTCTCCATTGAAAATACTGAACAATTTTGACAGGGAATTTTTCTTAAAGATTTTTTCCGTTTTATTGGTATACAAGGATTATTTATGAATAATAAAAATACACGTTCATTTTAACGTGTATAATTTATATTTAT
>Ga0256404_1003809_pt1 | contig 29826 bp, 22 predicted proteins | sample RumenRJG_01DNA_FD_185990 | JGI IMG/M metagenome (GOLD analysis project Ga0256404, IMG submission 185990) | Bovine rumen microbial communities from Lethbridge, Alberta, Canada - RJG_01 | ecosystem: Host-associated > Mammals > Digestive system > Stomach > Rumen | place: Canada: Alberta | collected...
ACTTACGCTGTTCCCAATCGTCAGTGAAACCTTTGAATCTAATGGCTGGCTTTTTACTATCTTTACTCATGTTATACACCACCATTTAAGATTGCTTTAAGCTCAGCTAAACCTTTCATATCAGCGTCGCTACCTACAAGATCATCTAACATAGTACAAAGTTCAGATTCTGTGGATTTAATTTCTTTTTCAACATCATCTAAAGTGTCTTTATACTTATCAACAATGTGCGCAATCTTTGATGCAAAATCAGAGATCAGCTCAGTTGGAATGGATAATATTGAGTCTACAAGAGGAGAAATCCACTTGTAACGTAATAACTCAATAATCTCATCATCTGATAAGTGTTTTATTGTAGAAATTGTTAGCTCTTCAAGTTCAACTTTTTTAGCTTTAATGTCTTTATTTAACTTTGCAACAGATTCGACAAGTGATGCTGCAAGAGCAAGCTTACTATCAACAGAATCTCTATCAGATAATGATGATTTCTTTTCCTTTTTTATCTTCTTGACATAATCTTTTAGCTCTTTATTGCTGAATGCTGAATTGTCATCATTAAAAAGCTCACTTAGTGATGATTTATCATCGTCACTAATTCCATCAACAATTTCAGCTATCTCAGAATTTAACGATTCTTGCTTATCGTTAAGAGTATTTAAAGCATCTAGCTTGTCTTTTAACTTATGTTTTTGCACCAATGCAAATGGGAAGATTCTGCCTTCATAGTAATCATGTACCATAGTTACCTTGCCATTCTTCTTGCTCTCTTTTTCAATATCTTCAATTGAGCAAGCTGCGGTAAAACCTTCAGTTGCGATCATTTCAATATCATTTGCAATGGTTGTCCAAATATCATCCAACTTCTGATAAGCAACATACTTGTCAACAATAGAAACTGTTTTTAATCTATTGAAGATCTCATAACCGATTTCATTTTCTAAGGTTGCAACATTTACTGAGTTAACATCGGTCAATAACTTTTGAGCTAGATATTCTCCAAAGTCAGAGAATAGCGATTTGAAGTTATTAGAAAAATCAGTTATTAAGTGATTATTCTTAATATCTTGCTTGATGTCTTTAACAAGAACTTGCTCATATTCATCATTGCTTGGCTTAAATAACTCTGTGCGAAGACCAGGAATTGCATTCCACATATTATTAAAGGTGTTGAGCTCTTTAGTTGGAATACCACCAAACATAGATGCATAGATATCCCTTGATTCATTTTCATCTGATGAATCCACATAGCGAGGGATATTTAAGTTGTAATCATTTGCACGAATTTCTTCACGAGTTACAACTTTTGAATATTTATCTATAGTCTTACGCTCTATGTATGTATCAACAATCTTTTTGATATCACAAGCACGTAAAACATTTTGTTTACCTTCCTTCTTAAAGCCCTTTGAGGCATCAATGATAAGTACATCATCACTAGTTCTTTGTTGCTTTAAGACCATAATGATTGTTGGGATACTGGTACCAAAGAAGATGTTGGCTGGAAGACCAATAATTGCATCAATGTGATTAGTCTCAATTAGGTTCTTACGAATTTCCCCTTCAGCGTCCCCTCTAAAGAGAACACCATGAGGTAAAACAATGGTCATTAAACCATCAGGTCTAATGTGGTATAAATCATGAAGTAAGAATGCGTAGTCTGCCTTACCAGCAGGCGCTACACCATATCTTGCATAACGAGGATCGGTATCCTTGTTTTCATTATCCCAATTTTGTGAATAAGGAGGATTTGATACTACGGCATCTACATATAAAGGAGTGTAATCTTCAATAGGCCAATCATCAGCTAAGGTATCAGCACAACGAGTTACGATATTAATTGGCTTAATACCGCGCATTACCAAATTCATACGAGTAATGTTGTAAGTATTTTCTTTTAACTCTTGAGCAAAGTACTTAATTCTATCAGGAGATGTATCACCGTATTTTTCAACAGCTTTACCAATATTGATAAGTAAAGAGCCAGAACCACTGGTTGGATCGTAGATTTGAATGGTATCTCTTTGTTTTAAGGTATGGGCAATAATCTCTGACATTAAAACAGATACTTCATGAGGGGTATAGAATTCACCTGCTTTCTTACCAGCATTAGCAGCAAACTTACTGATCAAATATTCATAGATAAAACCTAACACATCGTAATCTTGTTCATCCATTGGAATATCTGATACAAGATTGATTAAATTTACACAAGCTTTTGAACTAGCAGATCCACTATCACCTAACTTGCTAAGACCATTTCTTAAAGTATCAAAAATCTTATCAAAAAGAGCTTTGTTTGGACCTAACTTAACACTATCATCAAAATCATTGATAGCTGCTCTAATTATGGCAATATCAGGAGTTACAACTTTACCTTCATACCATACAGAAAATAAGTTTTCATATTTTATGAAATAGCCAATTGAGTTAATAATTTCCATTGCAGTTTCATCATCAGGCTCAACTTCTTGCAAATCTGAAACTGAAGCTCCTAACTCATTTTTAACAAAAGCTTCTTCTTTTTCTGATAGATACTTATAGAAGATAAAGCCTAAGATGTAGTCTTTGTACTCGTTTGCCTCAATCTTTGAACGTAACTTATTTGCTGCTTCCCAAATCTTGTTTGCTAATTGTTGCTTATTCATAAATGACCTTATATTCTCAAATGGCTATTACTTACTTTCAGCGTAAGTTTAAAAAGCCACAAACTTAAATAGTTGCAAAATATACTTTAAAATATTATAACAAAATTTAAACGGTACATTTTAGCAACCTAGAAAAATTCAAGATTAGTCACGATATTAGTTAACCAACATCAAGATTTGTTTTAAAATTCTTTACATTTGCGTTGGATAGGAAATAATATTTAAAGACCAATTTGCTAGATAAATCACCTTTTTGCTAATTTAGGAATTACTTAAGTATCCTAAGCAAATAGAGCAACCTTTAATGAATATATAGATCTAACCATCATGACTGAAGATAATTTCATCAAATACGATACATTTAATTCTGAAGAACAAGTTTCATACCTAATTAAGCCTATCATTAAAGCATTAAAAGATGCTGGAGGCTCTTTAGATAGGACTGCTCTTAAAAGTCGTATTAGAGAAAACGATAAAGTCATTGATGAGTTTGCTGATAAGCTTTACGTATCAAGTAGAAGTGGCAATGACTATAGTAAGTTTGAGTTCAAATTTAACTTTGCTATAAAGGAACTAAGTTACGTTGGAATTTTAAACTGCGAAAATAAAAAGAAAACTATAGTTCTAACTGACAAAGGTCAAAATATCTCTCTTGATAATTTTGATGTTAGCCAAGAAGTTAGAGTAAAAGCTCGCGCCTATTGGGATTCAAAAGCACAAAAGAACAAAGAAAAGAAAGAGAAAAAATCTGAATCTATCTTAAAAGCAAGTCGCATCTTATATGATAGAGAGACTTTTAAAGTAAATGAGGATTATTTTCCTAAAGACTATAATCCAGGCATCTCCAGCGATACTTGGTTAAACTTGCTAAACGATAAAGACATTTTTAACACAAAGTCACTCCAAGTCATGAAGCGTATGCTAGCTCTTGAGGGGCAAGCAACATGTACAGAACTAGCTGAGACCTTTGGTGAAGACTATCACTTCTATATATCAGTTTGTTCAAATCTAGCAAGAAGAGTATCACAAGCTACTAATTGTCCCCTATACCCAAGCAATGGCCAAAAGACTCAATGGTGGACAATTTTATTTATTGGTACTGATAGTTACGATGAACAAGCAGGTTCTTTTACTTGGTGCTTACGTGAAGAACTCCATGCAGCTCTAGATAAATTTGATTTATCAAATATCAATTTATACTCAAAACAAGCTATTTGGAAAATTGAGATGGATCATAACCGTCTTGACCAAGCTGAAATTCAAAAATACCTCTCTGAAAACAAAATTGTTCTTCATAAATTCTCTGGTGTTAACCCTAAAAATAGAACCTACCAAGGAGAATACTTCATCAATAGTATCAAGAAAGATGATTTCTTCTTTTTATGCTCAAAAGGAAAAGTTTTGCTATTTGGTCAATTTACAGCTGATGATGCTAAGACAAATGATAAAGGAGGAGATTGGTACGAAAGAGAATTTACCTTAATCAACAAATCTTTAATACAAGAGCCGATCTTAGACTTAGACACTAAATGGTATCCTGCTGAAAACTCAAGTTGTATTGAGGTTGAAGATTTAGTTCAATTCGAAGATAAGATCCTAAAACCTTGCTTTTGCATCAAGCTAGATTAAATCATCAATAACTACGGAAATAAAACCGTTGATGATACCCAAGATATAGACGATAGCGATGATCTTGATATTGAAGATGAAACAGATTCTGAAATTGACACAGAGGAAAAACATTATTGGTGGTTAAACGCTCGTCCTAGTTACTGGATATTCCAAGATAAAGCATTAAATGAAGAGTTATATTTCACCATGTACAATGAAAATGGTGAAAAAAGACATATCTTCAAGTATTTTCTTGAAGCAAAACCAGGCGATGAAATTATTTGCTACGAAGCTAGCCCAACTAAGAAGATAGTTGCTCTCGGTGAAATTACAAGAGAAAACGATGGTAAAAATATCTATTTTTCATTAAAAGAGCACCTAACCAATAAAATCACATTAAAGACTTTACAAGATACTCCAAAGCTTTCTTCTAAGTCATTTGGTCAAAACGGCAGTCTTTTTAAACTTACTAAAGATGAATTTGACTGCATCATGGATTTAATCAGAGATCAAAATCCTGAAGATACCAGTGCACAAGAAGAAGTTTATCCGATATACACAAAAGAAGACTTTTTAAATGAAGTATTTATGTCTTCTGAGCAATACGAGCACCTTAAAAATCTTTTACAAAGAAAGAAAAACATCATTCTTCAAGGTGCTCCAGGTGTTGGCAAAACCTTCTGTGCCAAAAGACTTGCCTACTCCATGATGAATGAGAAAAATGAAAGTAGAGTTAAGGTAATTCAATTCCATCAAAGCTATTCATATGAAGATTTCATAATGGGATACAGACCTTCAGGTAATGGATTTGAACTTAAGTACGGCGTATTTTACGATTTTTGTAAGAAGGCAGAAAATCAACCTGATCAAGACTTTTTCTTTATCATAGATGAAATTAACCGTGGTAATTTATCAAAGATCTTTGGTGAGTTGATGCAGCTAATAGAAGTAGATTATCGTGGTCAGCCTATTTCACTAACATATGAAAATAAGCCTTTTGCAGTGCCTAAAAATCTTTATATCATCGGTATAATGAATACTGCTGACAGAAGCTTAGCAATGATTGACTATGCACTACGCCGCCGCTTTAGTTTCTTTAATATTGAACCAGGATTTAACTCTGAAGGATTTACCAATTATAAAAACCTACTTGGCAATCAAGTATTTGATAATCTAATTAAAAAGATTGAATTGCTTAATGATGCTATATCGAAAGATAGCTCATTAGGTGATGGTTTTAAAATTGGTCATAGTTATTTCTGCGGTTTAACAAGTGAAACAGTTGATAACAACGTTTTAAGATCAATTGTTGAGTATGACATCATGCCAATGCTAAAAGAATATTGGTTTGATGAAGAAGAAAAATATAATACTTGGTCAAATGATTTGTTAGAAGTGTTTAAAGAGTAAAAGCAGTGATACCTTTATTTAATTTTTTCTATATGCTCACTTACGCATTTAAAAGTCTAAATGCGCAAAGTTATAAATCTATAGAAACTGAAAATTTTATAAATACAGGTGATCTATTTGCTCAAATTCTTATCATCGGCATTAAGCATCAATTAAAGCAAGGTCTTAATAAAGACTACGTTAGTGAAAATGAAGAATTATCAACTCTTCGTGGGCGTATTGATATTAATTCATCTTTAAAAGATCTTACTATGCTTAGAAATAAGCTTGTATGCTCATATGACGAGTTTTCTGTAAATTCATACTTTAATAGGATCATTAAAACATGCGCGCTCTTGCTGCTTAAAGCTGATATTGACGTGCATCGTAGAAAAGAACTGCGTAACCTCATGATTTACTTTAATGAGGTTACAACACTAGATGTTCATAATATCAATTGGAAGATTGCCTATAACCGCAATAATCAAAACTACCGCCTCTTAATTGGAATTTGCTACCTTTTTGTAAAAGGATTGCTCCAATCAAAACGAACTGGCGATATCAAGGTTATGGATTTTCTTGATGAACAAAGAACATGCAGGCTGTATGAAAAGTTCATTCTAGAATACTACAGAAAAGAACATCCAGAACTAAAAGCAAATGCTTCTCAGATTAAGTGGCAGCTCGATGATGACAACTGTGAGTTACTGCCAATTATGCAAACTGATATTACACTTTCTGATACTAATGGAAATGTTTTAATCATCGATGCTAAATACTACACTCGCACCACGGTTACAAAATTTGGTAAGAGAACTTTGCATACTGGTAACATATACCAGATATTTACCTACGTCAAAAACAAAGAGACTGAGCTTTTAGGTACTGAGCATAAAGTATCTGGGATGCTGCTTTATGCCAAAACAGAAGAAGAAATTACGCCTAATGTCTATTACATGATGAGTGGCAATAAGATCAGTGCAAAAACACTAGATTTGAGCGTTCCTTTCGATGAGATAAAGGCTCAACTTGATAATATTGCCAAAAGTTATTTTGAGAAAATTTAATCAGAGATATTTAAAACCTAATTTCCCTCATTCTCCTCAATAATCCTCCCCCTCTCACAGGCAGCAATATCCCCAAGGTCACACGCTCTTTTCATAAGTTTCACACCAATCTTAGGCTCAAATAGTATCTTCTGCTCTACATTCATAAAACCTAATGAAAAACACGCATCAGCAATACCAAACTTACAGGTGTAATTTAGAATATCTGTAACGCCTTTATAGTTAACATCATTTACATTGCCATAAAGCGCTGCATGAGCTAAATCTTGACATCTATCAACTTGACCTAATGAAGGCTCATTATTACTTACATCACACTTAATTTTGGCAATTGACTCTAAATCAAGCTCTTCTTGACCTAGGTTTAGCTCAGTTGTATTTACCTCATACAAATCTTTTGCGGTATACACATCTTGCGCGCTCTTTTGATTTAGATACTCTTCAACATCTTTTTCAAGATCAACAACGCTATTAGCTTTATTCCCTCGTAATTGCTTTAATTGAGCTTTAGTAAGTGTCTTATTATCTCTATCAGCTTTTTCAATACCTTGAGTGCCATTGACAGTTTGATTATCTTGATCTTTTGCCTCATCAATAGTTTGTACTGCATGACAGCCTATAAGTAATGTCGCTCCTACAGCGCTTACAAGTAACTTTCCTAAAACTTTATTTAATAGCATTTATATCTCCAAAAACTTTATTAACCTGTTACATTAACTTTTTACAAAAGAACTCAACACAATTTAATCAATTGACAATCAATTGACTGTAACTCAAATCAGTTCAAATCAATTAAACCGACTCAAATTAACTAAAAAGAAGTCAAAGCAACTTACAGTAACCAAAACTAATCAAGCCTTTATTCTAGCGCCACCAAATTCTCAATCATACAATTAGGATCTCTATCCTTGAGCTATCGCAAACTTAAAGCACTTTTTTTGCAAGTAAATCATCCTAGATATTGGCAAATTAACACAAATTGTGCAAAACAAGCACTACCCTCAAGACATATTATCCCCTATAAGTTAAAATTGAAAACTAAAACGTAGCTTAAAACTCTACAGTAAAGGCAGTCTACCCACCGTGATGAACTAAACCAAGATAAGCTAAAGTAAGATAAACCACGGCTGGACAAATCAAGATAGGATTATATAGATGTACGTCAAAGACACCCGCAAAATCCAAGATAAGTTTGCTTCAATTACAGATCGTCTAATAGAATATAAGGGTCTTGCCTCTAAAATTACTCATAATATTGAGCGTGGACTCACTTCAACCTTTGAGTTTGGCCCCTTTCAAGATACAGTCAAAGCTATATTTGAAAAAACTCAAGAGTTAGATACACAGTACACTCTTGAGTGTGTCAAAATTAACGTTGTAGTTACGGCTCTTGTTAACAGCGTGCAAGATTTTGAAGACGATGCATCTTTGAAATTAAACGATGATCTTTTACAGCTCACCCAAATTTTAAAAGCAGAAGACTTTAATCAAAATCCCTATATATTAAACTTCAAAATGGGAGATGTCGCGTCTGTCACACATAAGTTTTTTAAAATTGAGATAGAGCCTATTACCTTACTTCAAGCAGGTGCCAAGGTTGCCCCTAATGGTTACCGCGGATTACCACAATTAGGATTTTTTGAAGAAAAAGTCGTCATTCCTTACCTCAAAAACCTTAAAAACAAAACCTTTAAACAAGTAAGTCCCAAAGAAATTAATGCTACACAAAAACATATTGATGCAGCACATGGCAAGGTACTTAATATTGGTTTAGGCATGGGCTATTTTGCTTACATGGCAAGTTTAAAAGATGATGTAGAAAAAGTGACCATTATCGAACAGGATAATGACCTTATAGAATTTTTCAAAGAGCATTTCTTGCCTCATTTTAGTCATAGAGAAAAAATAGAAATCATCAATTCAACTTATTACGATTATCTAGATAAGATTACAGACAATCAATTTGACTTCTGCTTTATTGATATCGATGAAGGCACTACCAACATAGAACAATACTTACCAGGATTCTTACTCTTTAAGACAATTTGCAAAAAGTTTAAAAAGATGGAAGTGTCCTTTTTTCTAGAAGCTGAATACAAGATCTTGCTTACAGATGCTTTAGTCATGGTATTTTATACAAACTGCAAGAAAACCATGGAAGATTACGCTCAATTGCCAGATCTTGACCTAAACAAAAATGATCAAACTCTATTTGACTTCATTAACTTTGTTTATAAGAAGGTCAAGATTAAAGATCCAAGCGACTTTGACTATTACATTAACTACAATACCTTAATTAAAATGCTGTAATTTTCAATTTAATAGAACTAAACCAAAACAAACACCAACACTTACAGTCAAAATACAATCTTCAAGACAACTATCCCCATATAAGTTAAAATGAAGACTTAGAATTACCTCTTAACTTTTTAGTAAGGCAGGCTCAAGATGTACATCAAAGACACGCGAAAAATACAAGATAAGATACTTAAAATTGCATTTGGTTTTGTTGAGTATAATGATCTTGATACCGAACTTCTTAAAAATATTGGTGGAGGAACCAATACTACCCTTGAGTTTAATTCCTTTCAAGCTGAAGCTTTGGAGTTCTATCATGAAATGAATGGCGACGATGACAGTGAAGATTCATGGTACTCTCTTGAAAAAGCCAAAATAGAAACTGCAATTGAAGCTCTTGTAAAGAGTTTGCAAGATTTTGATGACGATGCATCAGTAAAACTCGAATATGATCTAATAAAGCTCACCAATATTTTAAAAGCAGATGAATTTAATCAAAATCCATATATATCAAACATCAAAATTGAAGATATCACCACAAGCACGCACGAGCTAGTAAAGTTTGCTTTACCTCCTCTAACTTTATTTCCTTGCGATGTGTCTGTCGCCTCTTTTGGCCACCGCGCTCTACCTCAAATTGGATTTTTTGAAGAAAAAATTGAAATTCCACGTCTTGAAAAAATAAACTCTGATAACTTTAAACAGGTAACTCCAAAAGAAATTAATGCTACCCAAAAACATATTGATGCAGCTCATGGAAAGGTACTTAATATCGGCTTAGGCATGGGCTATTTTGCCTACATGGCTAGTTTAAAAGATAATGTAGAAAAAATTATCATTGTAGAACAAGACAATGAGCTTATAGAATTGTTTAAAGAGCATATTTTTCCTCAATTTAGTCATAGAGAAAAAATCGAAATCATCAATTCAACTTATTATGATTACCTTAAGAATATTACCGATAATCAATTTGACTTCTGCTTTATAGATATCGATGAAGGCACTACCACCCTACAGCCATACTTACCAGGTTTCTTACTCTTTAAGACAATTTGCAAAAAGTTTCAAAAGATGGAAGTATCAATTTATCTTGAAGATGAATTTAAGTTCTTGATCACAGATGTTTTGTTCAATGTTGTTTATTCCAATTGCAGGAAAACCATGGATAATTACGGTCACCTACCAGATCTTGAAATAAATGAAAATGATAAAACTGCATTTGACTTTATTGACTATCTTTATAGGAAGGTCAAGATTAAAGATCCAAGCGACTTTGACTATTACATTAACTACAATACCTTAATTAAGATGCTGTAGTTTCACTTACACAAATACTTTCATCACCATCAGTTACAAGAGATAATCAATAGATAATTAAGGACAAAATATGTACATTAAAGAAACTAAAAAGATCATCAATAGGATTGTAGAGATTGCAGAAAATGGGGCTGTTAATCACGAAATTCAAAACAACGTGATAGCTCAAGTTGGAGGTGTTCATAATCTTGTCATTGACGATGTTGAAAGGTTCAAAAATACAGCTAAGGGTATTGCTAAAGGTTGTGCAGATCTTGGAAAGAGTATCACTTTTGATGAGGCCATGGTAAAAACTGCGGTTGCAACTTTACTCAAAGATGAAGAATTTGAAAATGAACAAACTCCTTTAGTTTTAGCTCAACAATTAGAAAAAACTACGCAATATCTAAAAATACAAGATTTTCGTGATGATCCTTACATCAAGAACATCAAGATTAAAGATACTACTGTAGGTGATCTCAAACTTTTTACCGACAAATTACCCGCTTTAACCTTCATCACCATAAATAGCCTTCTTTTTAAAAAGAGCATGTACGCACTGCCTCAAATTGGATTTTTTGATGAAGAGTTAGCTTATCCTATGATCAAAAAGATAGGAGCTCAGGATTTGTATGCTGTAGGTCCTGCGGAAATTAACACTTGCAAAGCAGCAATTTCAAATGCTAAAGGAAAGGTTTTAAATCTTGGACTAAGCCTTGGATATTTTGCCTATATGGCATCTTTAAAAGATGATGTAGAAAAGGTCACCATCGTAGAAAATGATAAAGACTTAATAGAGCTCTTCAAACAGACCATTCTTCCTCAATTTGAGCATCCAGAAAAAATTGAAATCGTTCAAAAAGACAGTTTTGAGTATCTAGATGGGCTCCAAGATAAGACCTTTGATTACTGCTTTATTGATATTCTAAAAGATGAACAAGAATATTTAACTTATCTTAAACTTAAGAAGTTATGTCATAAGTTTAAAAAAATGCAAGTTTGCTTTAAGCACGAGAATGATATTGGTATTCAACTTTCAAACTTTGTATATATACAAATGGTAAATGATTGCTCAAGGCTCATGGAAAGTTTTTCACAGACAGAACCCCCACAACTTGAAGGTATCGATTTAGAGATCTTCAATATCATCAAAAAAGCTTACTCTAAAGTAAAAATTACAGACTCAAGTGATATTGATCATTACCTACATCCTAAAACTATAATTAAGATGCTTTAGATTGTGGCAACACCATCTTTGGTAAGACTTTACATGTTAATAAAGGAATTACTCATGTACATTAAAAACACCAACAAAATCGTTGAGATGATCGCTAAGATGGGAGCATATGATGCAATTACTCAAGATGTTTTTCAAAACATTATTCGCTATCTCTATGGTAGTTGCCACCTAATACTTGATGATCTTGAATGGTACAACAGTGAGGCTCAGCGTTTAGTAGATACAGCTAAAAGTGAAGGAAAAAGTCTTGATCTTGATACGGCTAAAGCCTTGGTAGTTGCCGAATTTGTCATGGAAGGTGAATCATTCATGATTGAAAACTCTGATGCGATGGTAAAAGATGATCTAGAAAAGCAGGTCAAGCTTTTAAAATCTGAAGAGTACTACAGCAATCCTTTTATCAAGAATTTAAAATTTGATAAAGCAAGCAATGACGCTATTAGAATTGAAATTTGTCAACTCAAGCCTATGACTATGATTGCTCGTGATACACTTATCCATACTAAAAACAAAATTACCATCCCACGTATTGGCTTTTTTGAAGAAGCAATTAACTATCCAGTATCCGTAAACACTAAAGATCAAGCATTAAGTGCTATTACCCCACGCGAGATCAGCGCTTATCAAAAGGTAATTGATAAAGCCCATGGCAAAGTATTAAATCTTGGTCTTGGCATAGGATATTTCGCTTATATGGCATCATTAAAAGATGATGTTGAAAAAATCACCATTGTTGAGCCAAATCAAGACTTAATTGAGCTCTTTAAAGAACATATTTTGCCTCAATTTGAGCATAGAGAAAAAATTGAACTCGTCAATGCTAATTACAAAGAGTACTTAGAAGAGCTTAAAGATAAGACTTTTGATTTCTGTAACAATGATATTACCGAATATGGCACTAAGTTAGATCTATATTTAGAAATAAAAAAACTTTGCCATAAGTTCAAAAAGATGGAAGTTGCCTTCAGTTTTGAAGATGAGACTGGATTGTTTCTTTTTACTTACTTATTCCCGGCATTGATTCATGAGGCAAGAAGAACCATTGATAATGTTGATTCTCTTGCCATGACTGAAGTTGTCGACGAAGACTCAACCTTAATTAATGCTCTAAAATTGGCATATAAAAAGGTCAAAATCACCACACCAGATGAGTTTGCGCACTACATGAATTACAAGACCTTGCTTAAGATGCTGTAGTCTTTAGTAATTAGCTTAAAGCCTACTCTTAACCAAAGGTAACAGAGCATCTACAAAACACCTAAGCAAAGATAAGGATCACAGTATGTACGTTAAAGCCACCAAAAAGATCGCAGAAAAACTAGTCTCCTTTGCAGACAGTCTAGAGTTCTACAATAAGTTTTCAGAAGATGTCACCGAACAACTTTCAGATACTAATAGTGTAACCTTAGACATAGAAACTAATAACATTGATGATATCGTGCGTCAGTATCAAGAAGATCACAGTAAATTAAATCCAAAACTTAAAGACTTTGAAAAGGCTAAAATTGCTTATTTAATTCACAGTGCCATCAACGATCTTTCAGATCTTGATGCATATCCTGAAAGTTTCATTGAAAAGGTATTAGACAATGGCATGATTATCCCTGAAGATACCTTTGATAATGATGAGATTTTGAAAATCTATCAAGAACTTCTGAAAAATGATGGCGCTTTTGGTAATTTAAACTTACTTGAAATGATCATTCAAAAGAACAATCTTGTAAATTGTGACTTACCTACTTTACCTCGTCCTTTTTGGTATGTACCAACCTTTGGTTTTATTCAAAAACAGATGTACTACCCTATTTTGGTATTAGAAGATGAGGAAATTGCATATGGTCTAGATCCTTTTGACATTCTTTCTCACCGTCACTATGTAGAACGCGCTCATGGAAACGTATTAGCACTAGGACTTAATCTTGGATATTTTGTGGGTAGCGCATCCTCACTAGAGACTGTTAGCAAAGTAACCGTAGTTGATCATCACCATGACTTAATTGAAAGCTTTAAAACTCTAGTACTTCCAAAGCTCGAACATAAAGAGAAAATTGAAATTATTGAAACCAATGAAATTGAATATCTAAAGCAAGTTCAAGATGGTGACTATGACTACATCTTCAATGATCTTAAACCTAAATTTAGTGATCTAAAACTCTACATTCAAGTAAAAGAGCTTGTGCATGGCTTTAAAAAATCAGTAATTGAGCATTACTTTGAAGAGGACTTTGCTTTTGATTTAGAACGATACGTCATAAACGTAATTATGAAAGCGCAAAGTGAAAGTGCTGGTGTTTATGATAATGATATGTCTAGCATTGAACATCTTGAGGTTTATGAAAAGATTCAAAAGCTACTATCTAAAGCAAAGATTAAAGAGCCTGAGGATATTGGCTATTACCTGAACGCCAAAAACATTATTAAGCTTGTAAGCTAATTTTTTAAGCTTAGTTGCCACAGCATTCTTGAAATAAAGCTTAAGTTAAGTATAATACCTTTAGTGCGCCACGTGCCTTCAATCTACATTTTCTATATTTTTTGAACCGTGGCGTACCTTCTAAATCCGCGCTCAAAGTCTCAATTACAATCAATTACCACCAACACCAATTCATCTTCAACACCGCTTATTCAAGCGCTTAAATCTAAAGACAACTGCTCACCTTCAAGCTATAATGAGCAGAATTTGTTTTTGACTATTAACATTAGCCGTTGCCACTTGTAAGGAACATCCAAGATGTACATCAAAGATACCAAGAAGATCAGAGAAAAACTTTTAGAAATTTTAGATAATGAGTCTAAAAGTAACGAAATTGAAAATAATATCGTTGATTACGTAGGTAGGGTGTGTAACACATCTGTTGGTAATCAAGAATTATTCAACCAATCTGTCCAACAAGTAATTGAACTTGGCAAGGAAGAAGGTCAAGAATACTCTCTTGAACAAGCAAAAATAAATACTATGGTTGCAGTTCTGCTTAAAAGATGCCACTATTCAGACATTAAAACATTAGCTTATTTGGCAAAAGAACTACCTAAGTACACCAAGATTTTAAAAGTAGAAGATTATTATACAAAGCAATATTGGAAACAAGTTAAAGTAGACACTTGTGAATATGGAGATATTTCATTATATAACGAGACAATGCCACCTTTAACTTTGATCATCTGCGATAGCTTGGTATACAAAAAGCCCCTACTTAGCCTTCCTACAATTGGCTTTTTTGAAGAAAATTATGATGCGCCTATTCTGAAGTATAAAGGTACAGCTTATTACTCACTCGGCCCAAAAGAAATAACCGCGCAAGATAAAGTGCTAGATACAGTCCATGGAAAAGTATTAAATCTTGGGGTTAATTTAGGCTACTTTGCTTTTACTGCATCAACAAAAGAAGATGTAGAAAAAGTTACCATTATTGAAAAAAATCAAGATCTTATCAATCTCTTTAAGGCAAAAATTCTTCCTCAATTTACTAATCCAGAAAAGATTGAAATCATTCATGCAGACTACTTTGAGTACATGGAAAATCTTAAAGATAAGGAATTTGACTGCTGTTTTTTAGACATTTTTGATAATGGCAAAGATCTATTATCCTATTTAAAAATGAAAAAACTTTGCCATAAGTTTAAAAAGATGTTTACTTCATTTTGTTTAGAAGATGAAATGGCTAATTTGCTTGTGGACTATGCATTTATTCAGTTGTCCCAAGATAGTAAAAGAACAATAGATGTTTTCTATAATTTGCCAGAGCCTCCACTTGAAGCAGAAGCTCTAGAAATACTAGCTTTCATCAAAAAAGCTTACTCTAAGGTTAAAATTACCACTGCAAGCGAGCTTGAAAACTATATAAATCCTAAGACTTTAATTAAGCTACTTTAGGACATAGAAAGAGAAAAAACTGCAATATACATAAGATAAGTTTTATTCAAAGCTAAATAAACCATGCAAGTTAAAAACACCAAAGAACTCCAAGCCAAAATTCAAGAGCTTGAAAAGAAAGTTGAGCAGTACCATGAATTTGAAGAGGATGTAGTCAAGCGCTTATCAGGTACCAAATTTGTAGGATTTTTCGAGCCTTTAGATTTTGACGATGTAGTGATGCAGTTTCAAAGATCTGCTGCTAGATTTAAAGGTTGGTCATTTACATTTGAAAAGGCAAAATTACACTTCATCATCTATCAAACCTTGTGCAAATTAACTAACATTGATAAGTACTCTGAGGACTTTATTGTAAGCATTGCCGACAATGGCTTTTCCTTTTCAAATGATGATTTTATTGAAGATGCAACCTTCAAAATTTATCAAGAGCTTCTAGATAAAGATATCAGCATCGGCAATTTAAAAATTCAAGAAGCTACGCGCCTAGAAAATGGTACAGCTATTTCTCTTTTTCCATTGATAACTTCACCTTTTGTGTACGTACCAAGAATAGCTTACAACCTAGATGAATTTTCATATCCTGCCGTTACGCTTACAAAAGAAAATCGAACTTTAAGTCTAGATCCATACGTAATGTTCACTCACGCTGACTATATATCTAGAGCAACAGGTAAAGTCTTAATCTTAGGTCTTAACCTAGGCTATGTTGTAAACTCAGTGGCCTCAAAAGACAATGTAAGCAAAGTTACCGTCGTTGAAAGTGATCATAACTTAATTGAGCTATATAAGACCTACGTACTACCTAAGATAAAGGCTAAAGATAGGATTGAGGTAATTGAAGCAGATGTTGTAGAGTATCTTCAAACTCTTAATGATGAAAAGTATGACTACATTCTAAATGATCTTAAATCTCGAAATCTTGACTTAAAAGACTATCTAAAAATCAAAGAAATTAGCCACAAATTCAAACACTCAGCTATTGAGCATTATGCTGAAATTGAATATGCCTTTGACTTAAGTTTCTACCTTCTAAAGCTAGTTGAAAACTCAATAGAAAAACTACCTAAAGCCATGCTTAAAAAGAGCAAAGAGATTGATGATCAAAAGCTTTATGAGATGTTAAAGCTAAAGTTTGATAAGACAAAAATCAATGAGTCTTTTGATATTGACCTACTTTTAAATGTTCAAAACATCATTATGCAATTAACCATTTAAGGCTAATTCCTAAATACAACGACTTTGCTTTTCATTGTAATTTTCAAATTTCAATTACGCATTATTACCCATAGGAATAGGCTAGATGTACAACACAGAAACTTTAAAGCTCACAAAAACTTCTACACCAAATCTAGTCAATCAAGATCAAGGATCTTGATTTTTCTTCACCTAAAACTCTTAAAACATCTATAATTACTAAAAGTAGTATTTTCTTGTTCCTTGGATTTTAATATGAGTGAAAAGTTAAAAAGCGTTAATGTCGACATTCAGTCATTTTCTGATTTTAAGGAAAAGGACTGTTACTATGTTGACAAAACAAGCTATATCAAAGATATCTTGTTAAATAGTGGAACTACTGTACTTTTCACTCGCCCTCGTCGCTTTGGTAAATCAATTACTTTATCTATGCTAAAAAGCTTTTTAGAGATGAATTATGAAAATCCTAGTGACAAGTCAAAGCAAATAGAACTGTTTAAAGATACAGAGATTTTCAAAGACAAAGAGTTCTGTGATAAATACATGGGACAGTTTCCTATAATTTATTTATCTTTTAAAGAATCTCGTGACGCTCAAAGCTATGAATATGTAATTGACAGAATATACGAGCTCTTAGGAAGTTATGTTCAAAAGTATTACTTTCTTTTAAACTCTGACAAATTAACCCCAAATCAACTTCAAAATTTACAAAACATCTTAACTATCAATAATAATGATTTACCTCCTTCAAGAAAGGAATCTGTGGTTCTGTCTTCGATTCTAGAATTAACACAAGATCTTTATGCTCACACAGGCAAAAAATGTATTGTCCTAATTGATGAATACGATGTGCCTTTATCAAAAGTAGCTCATCGTGACTTTTATCAAGATATAAGAGAGTTAGTATCAAATTTATTTAACACTGGTCTTAAAAACAATGAAGCACTTGAAAAAGGTATTATCACTGGCTGCTTAAGAGTTGCTAAAGAAAGTATCTTCACAGGTTTAAATAACTTCCAAAGCTTTGGTTTAGAAAACTCACGTTTCTCTTCATTATTTGGTTTTACTCAAAATGAAGTTAAAACCATGCTTTCTTACTATAAGTTAGATGACAAATATCCAGAATATCAAGAGTGGTACGATGGTTATCATATAGGAGATGATGATATCTTCTGCCCTTGGGATGTTATAAGCAGAACTGATGACTTACTTTCAAAAAAAATGAATCCTGAAAGTTATTGGGGAGGCACCGGTAATATCGAACTAGTGTCTCAAATGTTCGCAAAAGATCCTGAGAGTTATGCAGAGGACCTACAAAACTTACTAGATGGTAAAAGTGTCACCGTTACCTTATCAAAAGACATTAACTATGAAATCCTAGGTGGTAGTGAAGATTCTAACCATTTCTGGAGTTTTTTATTCTCATCAGGTTATTTAACTATTGCCAAAAACACCGAGTATAAGAGCATAGGAGACGATAGCAAAGAGGCTACAGTTTCACTTGTTGTTCCTAATAATTCAGTCAAAGAAGAACTCAAAAAAGCAATTAAGTGGTGTTTTACTGTTAAGAATCCAGAATATGCTAAATCATTAAAGACTTTAATTTGGGCTCTTAAAGAAGATAAAGCAATTCTTTTGCAAAGGTATTTAAATAACACTTTAGCATCTTATGTAAGTGTCTACGATACGCAAAAAGGAACAGATAAAGAGAGTATGTATCATGCTTTCTTAAATGGTCGTTTCTCTTCCGTTTTTGCCTCTTCAAAATACAAATATGCATCTAATGCTGAATATGGCAATGGTAGACCTGATTTTACTTTCCTTTTACCACTTGGAGATAGTCTTGATTCACCTACCGTAGGATTTATTATTGAGATCAAGTCTGCTCAAAATGAAGATGAGATGGAATCTCTAGCTCAAGCTGCTTTAAAACAAGCTAAAGATAAAAAGTACGCTGAAGGCATGATTAGAAAACTTCATGATGAAATTGATGAAGTTAAAGTTTATGGTATTGCTTTTTACAAGAAAACTTGCAAAGTTGTTTTTGAAAGAATTAGCAATCAAGAGAGCTAATTTTCTGGTTCAACGTAGAATTTTGTGTGATCTAGGAGCCTGAGATCATACAAAAAGAGCCTAATGTTATAATTGAGTTGTCTAGAAACATTGACTTCCTCACCGCCCTAAAGCGCGGGGAGGAAGTCAAATTTTGCTAATAGATTAGTAGACTAGTTAATACTAAGCAAGAAGTGCAAAGCTGACTCACTTCTCGTATACTTGAAGTATAGGTCATAAGTCTTCTTTTGCAACTTTACTTACTTTTTAATTTTGAAGGTTTGATATGAAACTTACCATGTTAGGCACCGGCTCTGCCCTAGTTACAGAATGCTTTAATACTTGCTTTGTCTTAGCAGATGAACATGGACACACCATGGTCGATTGCGGTGGTGGCAATGCAGTATTACATCAGTTAAAGCACGCAGGACTTAACTGGAAAGACATGCAAAACATCATCATTACCCACAAGCATGAAGATCATCTAATCGGTGTCTTTTGGATGCTACGCTTTATTTGTCAGCATATGGGCAAAGGAGAATATCAAGGTGATGTCAATATCTACAGCCATGATGAGGTCATTGCCCTAATTCAAGATATAGCACCTAAGTTAATGTCAAAAAAGAACTCAAAGTTTTTAAATGACCGAGTTCATTTCATTACCGTAAGTGACGGACAGACACTTAAGATTAACCAAAATGATATTACCTTCTTTGACATCGGATCTACAAAGATTAAGCAATTTGGTTTTAAGATGGAGACAAGCACTGGCAAAAGCATAGTCTGTCTAGGAGATGAGCCATTTCATGATTGTGAAGCACCTTACTTAAAAGACTGTGACTGGCTTTTGCATGAAGCTTTTTGCATGTACAAAGATGTTGATAAGTATAAGCCTTATGAAAAGCACCACTCCACAGTCAAAGAGGCCTGTGAGATTGCCACAAAATATGACATCAAAAACTTAGTTCTCTACCACACTGAAGATGACCATCTAAAGCACCGTCGTGAGTTTTATACAGCCGAGGGGCGTAATTATTTTAAAGGCAACTTGTTCGTACCTTATGATTTAGAGAGTATTGATCTTTATTACATATGCAAAAGGCAACTCAAATATGAGCGCCATCATGACAAAATCATCTTAAAGAAACTATAATTAGAGAAGATAAGTTTTCCTTTTGCTTAGGATTTAATATGAGTGAACAATTGAAAAAAGTTGCTACTGATATAAAGTCATTTTCAGATTTTATTATAAATGACTGTTATTACGTGGATAAAACGAAATATATCAAAACCATCATGGAAGATGGTAGCGCCTCCATTCTATTCACTCGCCCTCGTCGTTTTGGTAAATCAATTACTATTTCCATGCTTCAAAGCTTTTTGGAGATGAATTACGAAAACCCAAGTGATAAGTCTAAACAAATAGCACTTTTTAAAGATACAGAAATTTTTAAAGATAAAGAGTTCTGCGATAAATACATGGGACAGTACCCTGTAATTTTTTTATCTTTAAAAGAAGCTTGGGATACTAATAGCTACGAAGATGCTCTACAAAGTTTGTACGAAGAACTATCAAACTCTGTTGAAAAGTTTAATTTTCTTTTAGACTGCGACAAATTATCAGCAGAAAAAATTCAAAAACTAAAAAACATCTTAACCATCAGTGACAATGCTTTATCTCCTGTAAAAAAGAAGGCTGTAGCTGAAAGAATGATAAGAGAGTTAACTCAAGATCTATTAGTCTACACAGGAAAAGAATGCATTGTTTTAATTGATGAGTACGATGTTCCTTTGTCAAAGGCTGCTAATACTGACTTTTACCAAAAGATAAGAGACTTTATCTCTAAATTATTTAGCTCAGCACTTAAAAACAATGAATCGCTAAAAAAAGGAATTATCACCGGTTGCTTAAGGGTAGCTAAAGAAAGTATCTTTACAGGACTTAATAACTTCTACAGTTGTGGTTTAGATAATTATGATTATTCTAAACTCTTTGGTTTTACGATAGATGAAGTTAAAACTATGCTCTCTTACTACGGCTTAGACGATAGGTATGCTGAATACAAAGAATGGTACGATGGATATCATATAGGTGATGATGACATCTTCTGCCCATGGGATGTAATAAGTAGAACTAAAGCTATATTAGTAAGTCCTAAGCTAGAGCCTAAAAGCTATTGGGGAGGAACAGGCAATATCAAGGATTTGCAAAACATGTTTGCAAATAACCCAAAAGCTTATGCACAGAATTTTGAAACATTGCTTAATGGTGGCTCAATTATCATTACTGTGAATAATGACATCAATTATGAGATTTTAGGCAAAAGTAAATATATCAATCATTTTTGGTCTTTAATGTTTTCATCTGGATACCTCACCTATAAAAATGTAATACAAAGTGATGACGGAACTAGTAAAGCCGAACTTGTTATCCCAAATAAGTCTGTAAGAACAGAACTCAAAAACGTCATTGATTGGTATTTTAGTACTGAAAACACAAAGTATGTAGAATCTCTTCAAGATTTGTTATTCAACCTTAAGCAAACTGATCCTAGCTATTTGGAGGATTACTTACAACAAGCATTAGTTGCTAATGTAAGTATTTATGATACACAAAAAGGTACAGATAAAGAGAGTATGTACCATGCTTTTTTAAATGGCAGATTATCTGGGATCTTAGATCCTTATGAAAATGAGTATTCATCAAATGCTGAACTTGGTGATGGTAGAGCTGACTTTAGTTTTATTTTAAAACTTGACGATAATAGGCCATCTTCAAAAGTTGGCTTCATTATTGAGATTAAAGCTGCGCAATCTATGGAACAAATGGGACCTTTGTCAAAGGAAGCAATTGAGCAAGTAAAAAAGAAAAACTACGTTCAAGCCATGTTTAGAATATACGGCACGATTAAAGAGATCAGAGTCTTTGGTATTGCCTTTTACAAGAAAACTTGCAGAGTTGAATTTGAAAAAATTGTGCGCACATAGTGAGTAATTTTCTAAGCATTTCTGATACTCATGTATGCTACGATAAGAAAAAAGCAAATAGGATTGAGACATGTCAAAAGTAATTCCAGATGCGATAAGTAATTATAAAGAACTTCAAGATTATGGAGCTTACTACGTAGATAAGACATCAAATTTTTGGACAATTCTAGAATCTGACTCTAAAAAAACTAGGAAAGTGCAATTATTTACAAGACCTCGCCGTTTTGGAAAAACTTTATTCTTATCAACTCTAAAGAACTTTCTACAACCTAATTACGACGATCCAAAAGATTTAAGCGAACACATTAGGCTATTTAAAGATACCGCAATTTATCAAGATTCAGAATTTTGCTCAAAGTATATGGGCAAATATCCTGTCATTTCATTGTCATTTAAAGATACTGTTCCTGCCATCGACACCTTTGAAAGTGCCTGCTACGCCATTGCCCAAAAGTTTTGGGTAGCGATAAATGAAATGCCTTTTTTAAATAGTTTTGAGCTTACTTTAAATGAAAAGAAATTTCTTGAATCTATAGAGAATGTTGATGAAGAAAATTTAAAAATTAACGATCTAAGATTTTGGCTTTTTAAACTTTGTTTGCTTATTGAGAAGCACACAAAAGTAGCACCTGTTGTTTTAATCGATGAATACGATGTACCTTTAGCAAAATGCTATCAAAAGCCTTATTACGAGAAATTTAGAGAAGTATATTCCGCTGTTTTAGGCGCAGCGCTAAAGGATCCAGATCACGTTACTAAAGCTTTTATCACTGGATGCTTAAGAGTCACTAAAGAGAGTATCTTTACTGGATTTAATAATTTTAAAGTAAGCGCTTTATCAACTAAAGATTTACCTGATTTATGTGGATTTACTGAAGCAGAAGTGATGGGACTTCTAGATTACTTTAAGTTCTCTGATAAAAAAGATGTTTTTAAAACTTGGTACGATGGCTACCATATTGGCAATAAAGAAATTTATTGTCCTTGGGATGTAGTAAGCTACTTGAGCGATTTACGCGAAGATCCAACAAATACGCCTTTAACATATTGGAAAAATTCTGGAAGTTTAGACTTACTAAAATCAATCTACGAAAAGTCCCCAGAGCTATATTCTGATGATGTAGCAAAGCTTTTAAATCATGAAGCGATTGAAAAAACTCTAGATGAATGCATTAGTTTTATTGATTTAGCAACTAATGATAATCCTAATTACTTTTGGACCTTGTTGTTCTCTACAGGCTACTTAACTGTCACTGATGACTACGTATATGGCAATACCTCAAAGTTAATCATTCCTAATCGTTGTGTTTACAACTGTTTTAAAGATATAAAAGATTGGAGCTTCAGTAAGGATAACAAAACTTTTGTTTCGACAAGATTAAAACTCATTGAAGCGCTATTTGAAGGCGATGATGAACTTGCAAAACAAATAATTGATAAAGCTTTAATTGTTGCCACAAGCTTTAACGAATTTGGTCGAAATGTTGAAAAAGAAGCTTACTATCAATCATTTTTAAATGGTATCTTTGTAGACGTTTCACAAAACTCTGATTACACCTATGCTTCATGTTATGAAACCGGTAATGGATTTGCTGATATTGTAATTACAGAAAAATCAAAAAAAGCTGTGATCTTAGAGTTAAAACATGCAAAGTCCAAAGATGATCTAGTAAAAGAAGCTGACAATGGACTTAAGCAAATCTTTGATAAGAAATATACTGATGGACTTTTTGCAAAAAAGTTTAAACTAGAATCGATTGTCTGCGTAGGCTTAAGTTTCTTTGGTAAAGAGTGCTCTTTATCAATGAAATTTGTTAAAAGATCTTAGTACAAATACAAAAAAGCGCCCTAGTATTTAGCTAGAGCGCAAAGGTCCTTAAGGTTCTTTTCTAAACAAACTTACAAACTTAAATCCAAAATCGTATTAAAGTTTGCAAGTTGTTCCATGACATAGTTCTTGTCTATGATCCTTAGTTTGTCTTGTACCTACTTTGGATTTAATGTCTTTATATTTAAACTTTTTTAAACTCCCTTAATGTCTTCCCTATTTTCTACATGCCACCATGACGATAGCGGTAGAAGAATAATGGAGGCACAGCAATACCTAGGCAGATTGCAAGTAAGATTGCAATACAGCGCATGCCATGCTCAATAATTAAATATGAGTATAAAGAGATCTCCTGTTGCCCTGTTTCAATTACCTTATACATAGCAAGCAAGGCAGTGTATGCATCCATGCCTGGTACTAAAGGAATAATTGAAGCTACGGTAAACACAGGTCTTGGAGTTCCTAATTTTGGTGCTACATAGACAAAGAGCAGTGATGACACACAGCAAGCGATAAAGGTTGCAATTGCTACATCCATGTTAAAGCCAGTAAACAACAAAGTACGCAAGGCTTTAGTAATCGCACCACCTAGATAAACATAGGGTAAATATCTTTTAGGTACGGAGAACAACATCGCAAAGGCTACAGCGATAAAGCCTGCAGCAAGTCCCTCAATTACGACTTTTAATAAAATATCGCCTACGGGCATAGTTAAAGCGTAATTAAACATTTGAAATTGTTCCTGTAAACCAAAGAGCGCCTAATAAACCGATGGCAGCAGCGGCAGTTAAAATCGCAGAGTGCACAAGTCTAAATAAACCTGTTTCTAGATAACCTTTAAAAGCATCTAAAAAGCCGTTCATAATTGGATAACCAGGGACAAGCAGTAAGGTTGTAGCCATAGTTGCAAGCTCTAGTTCTTGCGTGGTCGCACCTAGGGCAAAACGACTTACCAGTAAGGTTGTAGAGCAGCCACAAAAAGCACAGGCCATGAAGGCAAAGACAGCAAAAAAGCCTTTTGAGATAAACCAAAATCTTGTGAACATCAAGACCACACCGCCTACTAAGGCAGCAGCTACTACCTTAGCATCGCCTCCATTTAAGTAGGCAAAGCAACCACCTGCGAGTGCTTCAATAAAGATTAAAAAGTTCTTGTTATACTTGTGAACTTTAACCTTAGTGATCATTGAAGCAATCACATCCACATCCATGATCTTTTCATTTAAAACTTTCAAAAAGATGTGATTTAAGGTAGCTACTACATCCATGGAGATGCCATAGTTTTCAATACGACGGGTTGAAATGTATTGACGCCCCTCATCAAAAACTTTAATCATCACGCAAGAGCGGGTCACGATAAGCTCATGATCTTTAAACTCAAAAAGCTTAGCAAGCTTGTGCAGTGAGTTCATAACAAGTCTGGTCTCAGCACCAGCTATTGCTAATTTCCAGGCAAACATACACAAAAGATCTGCTTTTTTGCAGATGTTATTTTCATGTGTATTCTTTTGCTTAAAGTCATCTACAGCGATGGTGTTTTCTTTAGAGACATCTTGTAAGTAATTGACAGGCTTTGCCTCATATGAGCCTTTTACACTTGCAGGTACATCGCAAGCTGCTGCTTGATAATCAAAGTGGTGAAACTTAAAAGACTTAATTAAGTTATCATCACTGTAAAGCTTTAAGCCATCAGTTGAGGTGGCACTAAAGTTGGTCTCATCAAGCTCTTTAAAATTGTTTTTTGCTAAATCTGACATAGATATTTCTTAAGAACCAATTTAAATAAGTTATGTCTTTTGGGTAAGTTTTTAAATTTACAAAGTTTTTGTACGCATGAAAACTCTAAACTCATAGATAAGACATGCGTACAAAGGACTTAAAACTATTATTCAAAAACGCACTTGCCTGACTTTGACTTGTGGGCATTAAGCTTCTTAGTTACAAACTTGCCTTGCTCGTTTTTAACCTTAACCATGTGTGGGCAGTGAATAGCCTCAGTCTCTAGATCGTCAACGGTTGGATCTTCAATCCAAGCAGCTTCCATAGTGGCAAAAGCAGCCTGTGAGAAGAAAAGAGCAACAGATACGAACATTGCAGTTAACTTGTGATTTAAAAATTTCATTTTCATTCCTTAAAAACCAAAACTAGTGTGAGTCTTTATAAAGTTCACTGAACTAATTTATTTAACCAACACAATTAAATTGTTATGTTGTAAGTTAGTGTTCTTGCAACGCTTGAAATTATAGGCAGTGAGATAAAAAGTAATTTACTTTTATGTAAATTTGCCTATCATAGATAAATAGATACATGAATATAGATAAAATCACTTTTAACTATGTTAAGTAAAATCAATAAGTTAGCATTTTATCTATGGACTAGATCACAAAAATTCGTATGATTTATTAAAAATTATTTATCTATAAAACGAATTTTAAGGGCGATATGAATATGGAAAGGCTAGAAAAGCTTGAACCTATGATTTTATTGCATAGTGGTAATTCTTATTATCTATGCACCTACAAGAATGTTTGGGATCCTGTTAAAAAGAGATCAAAGCGTGCTAACACTCAATCTGTAGGTAAAATTGAAGGAGGCCTTAAATCAGGTGTAATTTCCTGGAAAGACTTTTTCCTAGATAAGCATCCTTATTTACGCGAGTATCAAGCCACCCGTCAGTTAGATGGTACCTTAACCTATGTCAAACTTGAGCACCCTATGCAAGAGTTTAAATTCAATCCTGTTATCTACACCAAAGCCTTTGGGGCGACCTGGGTATGTGATAAGTTAATTGAGCGCTCCCCTTTACTTGAGGCTTTAAAGCTTACCTTTAGTAAGTATGATGACTACAAAAAGATTATTTCAATTGCCTATTTTCTAATCTTAACTAAAGATAATGTTTTATCTACCTATCCTAATTTCTACAAAGGCGTGATGTTGCCTTGGCATGTTTCAATGGGACCAGAGGAAATACGCCGCCTCTTTACTAGAATTACTCCTGAGAAGATTGCCCTATTTTTAACTAGGCTTTACGATTTAACTAATAAAATTGAACAAAAGGATGATAAATATCTTGTCTTTTGCTCAACTTCTAGATACCGTCGCCCAGGTCGCTTTAGTTGGTCTGCCCGTGAGATATTCACCTCAGATGATGTGCTACCACCTTCTAATAACCTCCTACTTTGCCATGAGCAAACCGGCATTCCTGTCTACTACCATATGCTAGGTGACAGACAATTAGATGTAGTTGCAATCCGTCATTTGTTAAAGGTAAAAGTTCATCTTGAATTTGGTGACAATGTCCTATTTGTAGGCGATCGTGGCTATGAGAATGTCTCTAAAATTACTCAATTTTTAAAGACTAATACCCACTTTTTAATTAACCTGCGCCGTACCCACTCTGTCTTTGCTCACGTCATTGATTCAGTACGCTCAAAACTATTATCAATTGGCAATTACTACACTGAAATGGGCTGTGCTGCCGATACTAAAAAGGTTCACTTTAACTATCACTATGTTGACGATTTAGGTCACCGTCATAGTAAAAAGACCAATTTATACTTACATATATATTTTGATGAAAACGTCTATAACACCACCCGTGAGCGTATTAAGCAAAAGATTGCTTTAGTTAAAGAGGCAATTGCTAACGGCGAGATCTTAAATGATGCTTTAATCGAGATTAAAGATAGATATTTAGTGGATAACAAAGAAACTGGCCTTTTAGATGTCAGTGAAAAAGCCGTACAAAGAAGATTAGATCACAGATCAATTCGTATGCTAGTCTCTGACACCATTGATGATCCAGTTGAAGCTTATCGCAATTACTTTGACCGTAACGAAATTTGGGCAGGCTTTAAACTTTTCCAAAACCGCCTTGGTTCAAAGCTTGTCAACAATGATGAAGAGTCATTTGATGCAAAATGCTTTATTCAGTTTTTAGCAAGTTCAATTGCAATGATGGTGCGCAAGAAGTTTTTAAACTCAAAGTGCATCAATGGCACCTTACCATATAACTGCGATGATGTGATTTTATCAATGCTAAACGGTATTGAAATTAGTAAGACTGATCACTCAACCTTCTTTACAGAGCCTAGTGAAAAACTCAAAAAGCTTTTAGATGAGTTATCAATGCCATTACCTGTTGATAACTACAACATCGATATTAACGCTGATAGACTTGCGCAAAATGCTGAGACTACTGACTATGGAGAGAAGGTGCCTCCACGTAAGCCAAGTCGTGAGGAGCTGATATTTAAACTATTTGAAGCTTAATTTTCAAAATTCTTGAAAATAAAAACTTCTAAAAAGGTGGAACCATGTTTTCACCTTTTGCCTTCTAATACTTTTAAATTCTTTTCTTCACAACTTCTAAGACACTCAAGTTTTTAACTTTCTTTTCTTTAAAAATCAAAGAATTTGTTCTATATTTTGAACTGTAAAGGTAATTAAACTAGGTTGGATTTAATTTTGAAAAAGGCTAAAGATTTTCTCAAATACATGCTTGACCTTGTCTCAGGCAAAAAGAGCAAATTAAATGAGAGCCTAGATTTTTGTGCTTACGTTATCAAAGAGTGTGTCAAAAGGAACTATTTTATAGATTTCAGTAAAATTCAGAGCATTATGTACTGTGTCTATGGAGCAAATCTTGCAGTCTTTGATAAAAAGATCTGCAAAGAAACTCCGGTTACTTTCAGCACAGGTCCTGTGTTTGACAGTATTCTTAAATACAACTATTACGGCCACTGCGAATTGATAGACGAGCTTTTGCAAAGAAAAGAAAATTTTAAATGCAGATTTACCGATGAACAAAGAGTGCTTACGGAGTACATCATTAACTACTTTGGTCAAAAAAGATCTCAAGAGTGCCTAGCATGGTTAACTAAGGAAAATACACCTTGGCATATTACATTTAATCAAGGAATTGATGTAATTTTAAAAATTGATGACAAACTTACCAAAAACTTTTTTGAAAAAATTATTGCACAAAAAGAGCAAGAAAAAATCACTAAGATACAATAATTTATAATATTTTTTAATATATTTTAAGATTTTATCTTGAATTATTTTAATACTATCCCCATGTTAGACACGTGGAAAAACGCTAACAAGGTTAAATCATCACTAAAGAGAGGTTTTGCAATGGCAATTGTAGAAAACAGTTGTGATGTTGCAGCTTACGTTGTCAAAGAATGTGAGCGAAAAAATCTTTTTTTGAATTTTGGTAAATTGCAAAAGCTCATGTTCTGTATATATGGAGCAGTTCTTGCAACCTTTAATCAAAAATTTATAGATGATGAGCCTGTTGCCACAGACTGGGGGCCAATTTTTCCCAAACTTTATAAGTACACAACAAAAGAATATCTTGCTGACGGTGTTATTGGATACTACAACTTTAGGTCTGAAAATGTCCAAGAAAAGCTTGATCATCAATTGCTAAATGTCGTTGACGATGTCATAAGCAAATTTGGTGCTTTAAGTTTAAAAGATATTACTAATTGGTGCTTTAAAAGAGGTAGCCCTTGGTTTATTGCGACAAATGGAGGCAATGCAACTGAGGTTAAGATACCAGATGATGTTATTGCCAATTATTTTAAAAATATTATTACAAAAAAAGGAATTAACCTTGATTAACAAGGCTACTAAAGAAAAAGATCAAGAGTCTACAGCAAAGAATGTAAGTCTGCAATCAGAAGAATTACAACTCAATTCTCCAAGCATGAGAACCAAGTATCTTCACGATCTTGAAATTGTTGGTGAGCTAAAACAAAAGAAGAAATTAAATACACTAGCAGCGATTGCATCACTTCTAGTGCTATCTTACTTCTTAATTCTTGTTGGAATTAAGTTTAGCAACTTTGACAGTATCATCGATACTTACGAGCGCATTGGTAAGGCCGATGTACTATGGTTGTATGGAGTTTCATTGTGCTCATTGGTAACTGTTGTACTATCCATTACTATTGGCTTTATGAACGTCTTTTCTTTCAAAAGAAGAAACGACTATCAGACTTTATTTCCACAACCTTTAGCTGAGGTTAAAGAAGATAATTAAATTCTGATTGCAAATAGACTAAATGTTGGGGAACGTTAAGCTTCCCCAATTTTAGCTTAAATTAGATTATAGGCTAGAACATGACACTTCTTGAGAAAATTCTACCAAGCACTAAGTTGACAAAACTCTTCAATCTCAAAGCAGCTAATTTTAAGCAAGATCCAAATGTGAATAACCTCTCCCTAAAGGGAGAGGCTTCGAAGATCAGACCTTAAATATTGCTACTTAAGACCTATCTTCATCTAGAGGTGTTAGCTCCTATTAGGGAGTTTAACAACCTCGGGTGTATTCA
>Ga0256404_1003810_pt1 | contig 29819 bp, 25 predicted proteins | sample RumenRJG_01DNA_FD_185990 | JGI IMG/M metagenome (GOLD analysis project Ga0256404, IMG submission 185990) | Bovine rumen microbial communities from Lethbridge, Alberta, Canada - RJG_01 | ecosystem: Host-associated > Mammals > Digestive system > Stomach > Rumen | place: Canada: Alberta | collected...
CGGCACTATTTTTTAGAAAATACCCCCGAAACGGCCCGAGATGGGTAGTTCGGGGGTTCTTTTGCAAAGGTACGAAATATTTATCTAACTGACAAACAAATTGTTGCAAATTAACTGAATATCCCTATTTAAACCAATTATTTTTGATCCAATTACTCGTAACATCAGTTGAAAGAGCTGCAATCACATATAGTATCTTTTTCATAATCTAGTTTTTAGTTTGATATAATATTGAGGTTGTGAGGTAACCTCGGTTTTAGTACCCCAGGTACGACTTGCACGCACGACCGATTGCTTAGAAGGCAATTGCTCTATCTCCTGAGCTACTGGGGCAGCCTTTATTGTGACGGATCAGGGACGGTCTTCCTCAATATAAGCTTTGACAAGCGACGCGTGCGACAGGGGCGTACTGCCATCCTCCACATCGGCGTTGGTGTTGTAGTCCAGCAGGACGATGGTCTGGGTCTGTGACGCTTTGCGCAGTCGCTCGATGATGTCTTGCACTTTGTGCTCCAGCATCCAGCGATAGGCGGGCAGGTAGATTTGCTTGCGGGCTTCGATATAGCCAAGCAACTCGGTACCATGCACGCCCTTGCGGTGGCCAAGAGGCTTGCCAAATCGGCGTACTGTTCGCTTTAGTCCTCGCATAGAGGTGTTGGCAAACAATGTGGTGTCAACATCACAGTGTTCGAACACCTTCAGTCCTTGCCAGATGGCCTCGACGCAACTGGCTGTCATCCCCTCGGTGAAGGGCATGGGAATGTCGCCATGCGGATAGAATGGACTTAACTTGACCATATCATCATTGGCTTTGCTGGTTACATCGACCAACATTGCCCCAGGATATTGTTTGAGAATATTCTCTGGTTTCTTACGTTTCGATTCTACTACTATCATCTGATTTTATTGCTTTTTATTCGTTTTTGTTTTACTGTTCAAAGAACCTGAATAGGTATAATACTTATAATCGACGTAACCACGAACCCTTCCATTGCCGGCATATAACAAAATCGGAAAATGCTTCTGATAGTTGTGTGGCTTCTTGCCGCCATCTGAATGATTCATCAGGGGGCCGAACAACGAGTAGCCTACGAATAGACCGGTGTGGCGGGCATCGTTGTTTTTCTTGAAGAACACCACAATGTCGCCAGGCTTTGGATGGGTTGTCTCTTCAAATCCCAGCTGCTTGTGATGGGCGACAAACCAATTGCACTGCGCCCAGTTTGACTCAGGACAGAAGAACGATGACACGGTGTTCATGCAGGTTTGGGGATATTTACCCGGAGTGCCTGTGTAGTCTTTTTTCCACTCTTTCGGAAAATGTCTCACGTTTCTGAAATCATTGTTAGGGCAAGTTCTCTCTTCAGAGGCAATGACTGCTTTCTTGGCTGTCTCCGAGATCCCGTCGGTCGAAGGAGTCCAAGTGACATAGTAAACTCCCTGCAAAACCAGCACAATGCCAATAATCTTTAACGCTTTTTTCATAATCTCGTTTTTGCTGGTATATAGCGTTTAGGTTGCGAAGTAACCTCGGTTCGTCCTTTTTTTCCAGTTTGTCGATCTGGTCCAACGTGGCCTGGAGTGGAGAGGGTCGCTAGTGGGCTGTGTGGCTGTGTGGCTGGGCAAGGAGCTGGGTGGGGAGGTTGTCGCAGGCGTCCTCGAGCAGGTCGAGGACCAGATCAAAGCCCTCGCTGCCCTCGTAGTAGGGGTCGGGGACGTAGTCGTAGTGATTGCGCTGGAGGCGGATATTGTCGCCCATCATAAAGTTACCTAAATGTAAATTACATCAAGGTAACTTTTTGAGAAGGTGCGACATTTTACTTGTCGCTGTAATGTCCATAGGCACTGATGACGATGACCACTACCTCATTGTCGTGTATCTCATAGATGAGTCGGTGTCTCTTGGTTATTCGCCTACTCCATTTGCCACTAAGGTCTCCTGACAACTGCTCGGGATGCCCAGTGCCCGTGTGCGGATGCTCCATTAATTCACCGATTAACTGTAACGCCTTTTTATAGCACTTTGGTTCATTGCGCTTCAGCAATCCCAAATCATCAAGGGCACTGTCCCTATAATCGATGCGATAACTCATGGTCTTGACTCAAGATAATGATCGAGCGCCTCAATGCTATCAAACGTACGCAACGAGCCTTTTTCGGCGTTTTTAACACGGGCAACGAACTCGTCGTAGGTCATCTCGGTGGGGTCGGGTTTGGACGTAGTGATGCGCTTGAGTGCCTTCAGAGCGCGTTGCAGTTTGCCCTCGTCTTCGGTGATGAGACTCACCTGCTGCAATATCTGTGATGTAAGTTGTGCGGTTGACATTGTAAACAATATAAGAATTAAGTTCTTGGGGTTTGTAATGAGTGTCGCTTGCTTCGCAAACGCGCACCGCACTTCGTGCGACGTACGCTGCGACATCATCACGAACCCTTGAATGAATCGTGGAGCTGGAGGGGTTTGAACCTTAAGACTGCAAAGTTAATACATTTTTCTCAAATGACCTAAACTTTTAACTAATCCTATTTTCTATGTAATTTAAGTTTCGCTGGGTCAGTTCCCTCTCTAAGTTAAGGCTGCTGAAAAAGTCACAACAACAAATCTTGTGCAAGCCGAATGCAATGAAGCTTGCTTCAATTGCTGAGGCGCAGCCAAGATTATCCAAATTAAACGAATTAAACTAACTTTCGTTTTATCATAAACAAACAGAAATTCCTCGTTTTTTTGAATAATATACAAGAATAATTCGCGTTTGATTCGCGTTTTGTTTCGCGTAATTCGCGGTTAATTACTTTTTCAGCGGCCTCAAGTAGAGGGGGTTAGGGAGAGTGTGACCCGAGGCTAGTGGGAGTGTGTCAGCCCATTTATCCCTGGCCTGGAGTGGAGAGGGTCGCTAATGGGCTGTGTGGCTGTGTGGGTGGGCGAGGAGCTGGGTGAGGAGGTTGTCGCAGGCGTCCTCGAGCAGGTCGAGGACCAGCTCAAAGCCCTCGCTGCCCTCGTAGTAGGGGTCGGGGACGTAGTCGTAGTGATTGCGCTGGAGGCGGATGTAGTCGCCCATCATCACGATTTTGCGGGCTTCGTCCACCGTGGCGGCCATGCGGCGCAGGTCGGCGGCATTGGCGCTGTCCATGGCCACAATCAGGTCGAAGTGCTCAAAGTCGCTGCCCTCGACACGGCGGCTGCGGTGGGTCAGCTCGTAGCCCCGTGGCCGGGCATGCACGCGCATGCGGCGGTCGGGCAGGTCGCCGTCGTGATAGCCACTGGTGCCTGCCGAGTCAATCTCAAACTGGTCGGTCAAGCCGCGTTCGTCCACCAGCCGCTGCATCACGCCCTGTGCCGCCGGCGACCGGCAGATGTTGCCCAGGCACACAAACAGGATGCGGTATTTCTTATTGCTATCGGTCATCATAGTTGCAAAGATACAAAAAGTTACCTAAATGTAAATTACATCAAGGTAACTTTTTGGCGACAACAACGGTCCGGGCTGCCTCACAAGGCACTGGCCTGCAAAAAACGAACCCCGCGAGGCGGCTTTTGCTGTCTCGCGGGGTGTCGCTATTGACGGGCGCTTGAGGCTGCCGCGTCAGTCGGGCGTCACTTGCCCAGCATGATGTTGACCAAGATGTTGAGGTCGGCGGTGTCGACCAGGCCGTCGCCGTTCAGGTCGGCACGGTTGCCATAGGTCTCGGCCGGAACGGTGCCCAGCATGATGTTGACGATGATGTTGGCATCGGTCACGTCAACCGTGCCGTTGCCGTCCAGGTCGCCCACCAGGCCCTCGCCGGCTAGCAGCGTGACCTTCTTGCTGGCCGACCAGCGGCTCTGCTTGCCGTCGATATAGTTGGCCTGCACCTTATAATAATAGGTGTTGCCCGGCAACAGGTTGGTCACGTTGTAGTGCTTGTCGGTGATGCCCGTGATGGTGCGCGTGGTGCCATCGCCCTGCTCGGCCGGAGCCTTGACGCTGTTCTGGCCCGTGATGTCGGTGGTGGTGATGGTGATGTCGGTCAGGAAGACGCGGCTGTTCTTGCTGGTGAACGACACGAGCTGCTGGTCAAACACGTCGCAGTCCATGGCCAGGGTGTAGGTGGCCGACTTGGTCTTCAGCTTTTGGCTGGCGGTGTACTCGCCGGTCTTGATCTCGAGTGTGGCCGTGCCGCTGCCGTAGGTCTTGGCGGTGAACGTGATGGTGATGCGGCCGCCGCTCATCGTCAGGTCGAGCGGGGCGCTGGTCAGCGTGCCCTCGGGCTGGCTTGAGCTGTAGCCCAGACGCACACCCTTGCGGTCGGGATAGACCGTGCCGGTCCAGCCGGTGGGCGTGCAGTAGGTGTCCAGGTCGGCAAGCGGGTCGGCCTGCATGCCGCTGTAGTTCACGGTCGAGAAGTCGGCCTTGGCCACCTCCTCGACACGCTCAAAGCCCTGCTGGTTGACGATGAGCGTATAGTCGGCGACGTTGACCTCGGGTGTCTGGTCGGTCCACTGAGCCAGGAACGAGTTGTTCTGCACCTGCTCGGGCTCGGCCAGGACGGGAATCTCCTTGCGCAGCGTGGCTGTGCCGTTGAGTGTGACGACTGCCTCGGTGGCATCGGTGCTGGTCAGCACAATGGCGGCACTGTAGTCGCCCGCCTGCGTGGGGGTGAAGGTGACGGTGACCTGCTGACCCTGCTCGACATCGCTCAGGGCGACACTCGTGCGGTCGATGGCAAACACTTCATTCTCGTCGGTCAGTGCCAACTGAATGTTGTCGGTCAGCAGCTTGCCCTTGACGGTGAAGGTGGCGGTGACGGGCTCGTTGGTATAGGTGGCCAGGTTGATGCTCTTGCTTGACACTTTGACGCTCGGTCCCTGCACTGGAGGCTGGATGCCGATGACCATCTGCTGATATTGGTTGAACGTGCTGGTGCCGTCGCGGAAGGCATTGAGCGCAAAGTCGCCGTTGCCTTCGCCGCTCCAGCCATAGTTGACGTGATATTTGTTGCTCACGGCGTCATAGCCGTCGACGTTGAAGGCGTGGCCGCCCTCGCTCGAGATGGCGCAATAGACGATGGGGCGCTCCTCGGCCAGCTCCTGCTGCATCATCTCGGCCCACTCCTGGTCGCTGTACAGCGTGCGGCCGCCCGAGTAGGCACTGGTCTTCTTGACAAAGCGCACGGTGGTCTCGTCGTAGCCGTAGAACAGGAAGGCATCAGCGATGTTCTGCACACTGTCAGCGTCGACACCGCTGCCACCGGCAGCGTAGGTGCCATATTCCATGCGCTCGGCCTGGCCCACATAGCGCATCAGCGTGGCCACAGCATCGCCCTGGGCGGTGGTGTAGTTGCCCAGATAGCTGTCGCGCATGTTGTCCCAGTCGAATGTCACCGATGGCAACGCAGGCACGGTGACGTTGTTCGAACCCCAGTAGGAGTAGTTCACCTTGCTGCGGTAGCTGGGCACCGGTGGAGTGGGGTCGGTGGGGAATTTCCAGTAGTAGAACACCATTGCGGCCGATGTGGCGGGGCAGCCCGTCAGGCACTGATAGCCGCCGATGGTGCACTGGCGGTTGTAGGGCGCGTCCTGGTCCCACAGTGCCGTCAGCAGCGGGGCGACGGTCTCGGCATTGATCGAGACGCGGGCGTTGAACGGCTTGTCGACACGCAAGCTGGGATTGGCAAACAAGTAGTCCATCTGCTCGCGGTAGGTGTTGAGCAGCGACTGCATGTTGGCCGGGATGCGGTCGATGTCCAGCGGACGGTCGCCCACGGCCAGAATCTCCTCGGCGCGGTCGTCACCGGCGACGATGACAAAGCTCTTGTCGGTATTGAAAATGTAGTAGGCAGCATTGCTGGCATGCGTCTTGCCCATTTGGGTCAGCACCAGCTTGGGGTTGACGTTGGCTGCGGCAAACCGCTTGCCTGCCGGAGCCTGATTGAGCATAAAGTGCTTGGCCTTGGCTTGCGCTGTGGCCAGGTCGACAGGTGCCGCCATGCCCTGCAGTGCAGTGAACAATGCGGCCAGAATCAGTAACGATTTTTTCATAAGCAATGGTAATAATTATGTTAAATGTAAAGTCTTGAACTAATCACGGGGACGGATATAGGGCACCAGACGGCCGTTGAACGTCAGGCGGGGGCCGTCGAAGATGGGCTGGACGATGGCTTGGGCATAGTCGCTGCCAGCATAGACCGTCACATCGACCTGGGCGTTGATGTCCTCGCCCACTAGCGAGTAGCTGTAGTAAAGGTTGCCCTTCTTGTCGGTGCGCAGCCGCACGTTGCCCACGTGGCCGGCCAGCGTTATGCCGCCCATGCCGTTAAACCCGGGGTCGGCCTGGTTGTAGGCTGTCTGCACCAGGCCTTCCTGCGACTGCTGGAAGACGAAGTTGCTGTTGGGGTTCAGACCCGTGGCTGTGTAGGACATCTGGCCAACATTGATGCGGTCGGCCAACAACACCCAGTAGCCACGCTCAAGCGCCTGAGCGGCCTTGGCGTGACCCAGCGAGTCGACGCGTTGCTTGAGCTGTTGCTCACGCGACTTCTGTTGCTTGACAGCCGACGTCGAAGGGGAGATGCCGCTGCTCGTTTTTGGCGCATAGATGTCATCTATCTCCTGGCCTTGCACGCACAGCGCGCATACCAGCAGCAAAATGGACCAAAAATTTTTCATCTTTCTGCTAATTTCGGTTTCAAGGGTGCAAATTTACAGAATGTCTCAGTAACTTCCAAACATTTTGCCTAAAAAACTGCAACAAAACAGACATGTTGCACCATCTTGGGCCGAAAGGCCTGTTTTGATGACAATGTGTTTTGCCGATTGCCGAATATTTCATAATTTTGTCGCTCAAAACCATTTTTTTTTGAAACAATAGGATTTATGATAGAACCGAGACTGAACACAACCAATGCTGTGAGGGTGCTCATCCTGCTGGCGCTGGCGCTGGCCGGCACGACTATCACGGGTGTGGTGATGATGGCACTCACTATGGCAAAAACCGACATCCTGTGGTCCATGGTGGTGCAGGACGTCATGGTGTTTATCCTGCCGGCCATCCTGCTGGCCGTCATCTGCTATCGCAAGCCGTGGGCCTTCCTGCAGGTCGACCGTGCCCCACAGTGGCAGGCGCTGGTGCTGGTGGCCGCCGTGTGGGCGGTGTCGCTGCCGGCACTCAACTGGGTGGTCGACTGGAACCAGCACCTGCATCTGCCGGCGAGCATGGCCGGCCTGGAGAAAGCGATGCGAGATGCCGAGGCCGCCTTGGAGCTGATGACCAAGAACATGTTGACAACCGATTCGTTCGGACAGATGCTCTGGGCATTTGTGGTGGTGGGCGTGATGGCTGGCGTGAGCGAAGAGCTCTTTTTCCGCGGTGCGCTGATGGGCATCATGCGGCGCGGGCGTGCCAGCATCCATGTGGTCATCTGGACGGTGGCCATTGTGTTCAGCGCCATCCACTTCCAGTTCCTTGGCTTTGTGCCGCGCATGCTGCTCGGGGCCTGGTTCGGCTATCTGCTGGTGTGGACGCGCAGCCTGTGGGTGCCCATTGCGGCACATGCGCTCAACAACGGCATGGTGGTGGTGCTCAGCTGGATGGACAGCCGCCACTGGATTGACGGCGAGGCAATGGAGCACCTTGGCGTGCCGCAGGATGGCAGTTTCCCGCTGCTGGCCCTTGTCAGCGCTGTGGCGACGGTGGCGCTGATTGTGTTCGGTTGGCACATTTTTTCAAAAAAATCGTAGCAAAACTTAGGCAGTTTGATATCTTTTCACTACCTTTGCTTGATTATTTGTGGCGGTCTTTCGGCTATGGTCGGAGAAACGCCGGTAATTAACTGACAATAAGTATATTAAAATACATACCGCTATGATGAAGAAATTCTTACTGATTGTGTGCGGCTCGTTTGTGGGCACAACATTGGCCCTGATAGTGTTCATGCTGATGAGCATCGTGTTCAGCATCATGCTCATGAGCATCGGCGACTCGATGGGAAAGACATCGGCCAGTGTGCAGAAAAGCTCCATACTCCACCTCAAACTCACGGGTGAGATTGCCGAGCGCGACGGTGGCGCTGACGTGTCGATGATCGACATGCTGCAAGGCGGTGGCACCACATCGGTGGGGCTGAACACACTGCTGGCTGCCATCGACAAGGCCAAGGCCGACAAGAAAATCGAGGGCATTTACATCGAGTGCGACGGATCGGCTGCGGCACCCGCAACGCGATTTGCACTGCGCAAGGCACTCAAGGATTTCAAGACTAGCGGAAAATGGATTTATGCCTACGGCAACGAGGGCATCGACCAGGGCGACTACTATCTGGCCAGCGTGGCCGACAGCATCTTTGTCAACCCTGTCGGAGCTGTTGACATCCACGGCATGGCAACGGCAGTGCCTTACTTCAAGAAGCTGCTTGACAAGGTGGGCGTCGAGATGCAGGTCCTGCGAGTGGGCACGTTCAAGAGCGCCGTCGAGCCCTATATGCTCGAGGACATGTCTGAGGCCAACCGACTGCAGACCGAGCACTATCTGGGCAGCATCTGGCACAACATGCGTGACTCGATGGCCGCCGACCGCAAGATTCCCATTGCCAAGTTTGACCAGATGACCGACAGCATGATGGTGACCATGGAGCCCGACTCGCTGGTCAAGAACCGCATCATCGACGGCGTGTGCTATCCCGTTGAGATGGAGGCTAAGCTCAAGGCACTCACCAAGCTCGACAAGGACGACGACCTGCGACTGGTCGACGCGGCTGACTATGCCACCGATGTCGAGAAGAGCGCCAGTGGCGACCACATCGCTGTGCTGTATGCTGTGGGCGAGATTGTGCAGACCGGCAGCAACAACCCCATGAGTGACCTCAACTCGATCGTGGGCGAGCGCATGGTCGAGCAAATCAAGGAACTGCAGGACGATGACAATGTCAAGGGATTGGTCCTGCGCGTCAACTCGCCAGGCGGCAGCGCCTTTGCAAGCGAGCAAATCTGGAAGGCACTCGAGGACTTCAAGGCATCGGGCAAGCCACTGGCTGTCTCGATGGGAGACTATGCCGCATCAGGGGGCTACTACATCTCCAGCGGGGCCGGACGCATCTTTGCCGAGCCCACGACCATCACCGGCTCAATCGGCATCTTCGGCATGATTCCGTGCTACGAAGAGCTGGCCGAGAACAAGCTGGGAGTGCACATGGCCACTGTCAAGACCAACGCCAACTCTGACTTCGGCATCATGACACGCAAGATGACACCCTCGCAGCGAAATGCCATGCAGCAGATGATCAACCGCGGATATGACCTGTTCACCAAGCGATGCGCTCAGGGCAGGCATGTCACCCAGGACAGCATCAAGCAGATTGCCGAGGGACGCGTGTGGGACGGAACGACCGCACTGAAAATTGGCCTGGTCGACGAGCTGGGAGACCTCGATGCAGCCATCCAGTGGGTGGCCGGAAAGGCTAACATGAAGAAGGACTGCAAGACACAGAACTATCCGGCACTTGAGACCGACTGGCGCACGATGCTCAACATGATGATGGCATCGCAGTATGAGCTCAAGCTGCAGGGCGAGATGGGCATGCTCTATGAATGGCACAAGCAGCTGCAACTCATCGGCCAGCGCGATCACATCCTCTGTCTCATGCCCCAGACTGTCCTCTATTAATTCTTGATTGTGATAAAGCAAGGGGCTGCTGGCCCCTTGCATCTCGTTTCTGGATTCAAAGAAAAAACGCCATCATCGATTTCTCCAAAATATTGAACAAGCAGCAACGCAAGGCTGCGCTCAACGCCATATTGACACCCTTCTCGTGGCTCTATGGCGCTGGCGTGTGGCTGCGCAACACGGCATTCAATGTTGGACTGCTCAAGGAGCAGAGCTTTGATGTGCCAGTGGTCAGTGTGGGCAACATCACCGTCGGCGGAACCGGAAAGACACCCCATGTCGAGTATATCATCGAGGCGCTGTGCCGACGATACAAAATCGGGGTGCTCAGCCGCGGATACAAGCGCAAGACCAAAGGGTTCATCCTGGCCACCGACTCGCTCTCGCCAAAGGACATCGGCGACGAGCCCTATCAAATCTTCCACAAGTTCAACGGACTCATCACGCTGGCCGTGTGCGAGGACCGACGAAAGGGCATACGCGAGATGCGCGAGATTGACCCTAGCATCAATCTCTTTATCCTCGACGATGCCTTTCAGCACCGATATGTCAAACCCAAGGTGAACATCGTCCTGGTCGACTACACGCGGCCGCCGTTCAACGACAGGCTGCTCCCACTGGGGCAGCTGCGCGAGCCCATCGACCGGCTGGTGGCCTGCGACATGGTCGTGGTCACCAAGTGTCCCAGCGACCTCTCGCCCGTCGACATCCGTGCCATGAAAGAGAGGCTGAGTCTGTTCCCCTATCAGGAGCTCTTTTTCAGCAACATCCGATATGCCGACCCCGTGCCGGTCTTTCCTGTGCCCCATCCGCAACTGTCGGCTCTGACGTGGCTCAGGCCCGAGGACACGGTGCTGTGTGTCACCGGCATCGCCAACGCCAAGCCGCTGGTGCGCTATCTCAGGCAGTTCCCGGCGCAGGTCAAGGTCATGCACTTTGACGACCACCACTACTTCACGCGCAAGGACTTTGCCGACATCTTCAGCATCTTTGACGGCCTGGAAGGGCAGCGGAAGTTTATCATTACCACAGAAAAAGACATGGTGCGCATCCTCAACAATCCCTATTACCCACCCACATTGCGCGACATCATCTACTATATCCCCATACGCGTGGGCCTACTCGAGGCCGAGGGGCATGAGTTCATCTCGACCCTGGTCAAGAAAATCGAAGAATAAAAAATATGGCTGAAATTTCAACGCTTGGTGAGTTTGGCTTGATTGACCATCTCACCAAAAATTTTGTGAGCAAAAATGCGTCGACATGCCGAGGCGTGGGCGACGACTGTGCCGTGATGAGCTATGGCGAAAAGCGAACGCTCGTCACCACCGACCTGCTGCTTGAGGGCATTCACTTCGACCTGCGGTATGTACCACTCAAGCACTTGGGTTATAAAGCTGTTGTGGTCAACCTCAGCGACATCTATGCCATGAACGGAACGCCGCAACAGGTGACTGTGAGCCTGGGCATCAGCAAGAGGTTCACGCTTGAGCACATCGAGGAATTGTATGCTGGCATACGCCTGGCATGCGAGGAATATGGTGTCGACCTGGTGGGCGGGGATACCAGCGCCAGCGTCACCGGACTGCTCATCAGCATCACTGCCATCGGGCAGGCCGACGAGCGCGACATCGTCTATCGCAGCGGGGCGCGAGACACCGACCTGATCTGCGTCAGCGGAGACCTGGGAGCCGCCTACATGGGGCTGCAGCTGCTCGAACGCGAGAGGCAGGTGGCCGAGGGCATGCACGATGACTCGTTCCAGCCCGACTTTGCCGGAAAAGAGTATATCCTCGAGCGGCAGCTCAAACCTGAGGCACGACGCGATGTCATCGCCGAAATGCATGAGCTGGGCATACGTCCCACAGCGATGATGGATGTCAGCGACGGGCTGTCGAGCGAGCTGCTGCACATCTGCAAGGCATCTGGGGTGGGGTGCAGGGTCTATGAAGACCGCATTCCCATCGACTATCAGACGGCCATCCAGGCCGAGGAGTTCAACATGAACCTGGTGACGGCGGCCATGAACGGCGGCGAGGACTATGAGTTGCTGTTCACTGTGCCACTCACCGACCACGAGAAGGTGCAGCAGATGAAGACGGCCCATCTCATCGGGCGCATCACCAAGCCCGAACTGGGTGCCTACTTGGTGTCACGCGACAACCAGGAGCTGGAGATCCGTGCCCAGGGCTGGAACGCCTTCAAAAGTTGAAAGTTTCATTTAGTTAGAAAAACATCAGGTAACCAGTTCCCCTCCTAGCTAGGAGCGGCCGGGGGTGGTATGACCACCGCCATGGCGGAGCAAAGCCGGCTGACACACACCCCCTAACCCCCTCTAACTTGCTCCACTTTCCCTCTCCCCTGGCAGGGGAGAGGTGAGGTGAGGGGTTGAGCACCAGGGTTGGTAACCAGTTCCCCTCCTAAGCTGGGAGCGGCCGGGGGGGGATGACCACCGGCTAAGTTGCACCGCCTGGCGATCCACGTCCTCAACCCATACCAAATGGTTGACGCTGCATGAGCATGACCCCTCACCAACCTCTCCCCTACCAGGGGAGAGGGGTTTCCCCCTCGCCAGCCGGTTGCCCTCGCCCTTTGGGAATGGGGAGGTGAGCTTGCACCCCATTATGGCATGGCAGCGGCGGCGAGTCCCACGATGTGGACCCGCCGCCGCTCATTATCTAGTGGAGTCTCAGAAATTACTGGGCTGTGAAACTGCCAAATGAGGTTGTGCCATACGAACTGCTTCCCAAATAGAGGCCATGCCAAGCTGTTGTCGCATTAGTCGGCGCACTTGTGCTGTATTTCACATAATAGGTTGTGCCCTTGACCATGCCCTTAGCGGTCATCAAGCTTAAGGTGCTGGGTGCAGTGGCCTCGAAACTGAATGTCACAAGCGGTGTGTTGCTCGATGTCTGAATTGTATAGTAGCGGCCTGCAGAGAAACTACCCGAGAACGAACCGAGATAGTAGCCCTGTGACGCACTGCCTATCGAGCTGGAGCTGCCTCCCCAGCCACCACCGCCCTGGCTTCCGCCGGCACTGATGGCATAGCCATTGCCTGTGATGGCGATGCGGTTGTTGTTGTCGCAGTCTAAGCCTTCTTCTGCACCACCCTTGCTGGAATAAGCAAGAACGGCACCATTGCCGATGGTGATGGCTCCGGTGGAACCATAGTTTGAGTCTACGGCATCATTACCAAAGCTGTAACACACCGTCGCGCCGTCGGTAAACATGACTTTTCCTGTCGAGCTGATGCAGTCGTCATAGCACTTGAGGTAGTGCTTGCCACCACTGATGGTCACACCACTCTTACCTTCAAGTCCTTCACCACCATCCTGCTGTGTAGTAATGACAGTCTCGCCACCATACAGCGTGCAGGTGCCTTCAGCTTTGATACACTTGGCTGCACCGCCTTGGCCGGTGGTCTTGCCGCCCATGCCGCCAGTGCTACCCGATGTGCCATATCTGCTGCCGGTAGTGCTCAGTGTGATTGTCGGCCCGTCACCACCACTGGTTCCCTGATAATAGTTGCCGTTGACCTTGATGGCCTTAGCTCCGGCGGTCACTGTCGACACGTTGATTGTACCGGCATTCAGATACATGTGCCCGTCCGACTTCAAACCCTTGGCGGTGTGGCGATTGCCTGCGCTAGCACTGCCATAGCCCGTGGCTCCACTGGTCAGGTTGACAGTGAGTGAGCCACCATTGACAGTGAGAGTGCCATTAGTTGAGGTGTTGTTGCCCACCGAAATGCCCTTGCCACACTGGCCGCCGACGGTCATGACGAGGGTGCCGCCATTGATGACACAATCCAGTGCCTTGATACCTGTGCTGTAGCTTGCGTCGTTATTGATGACGCGCAATTTTCCGCTGGGTGTGAGGGTGAGATTCCCACCGTTGACGGTAGCGGTGGCCTTGCTCTTGATACTCTTGCTCATGTCGCCGCTGTTGGCGATGGTGATGGTGCCGCCACCGATGGTGATGTTGCCGTCGGCTTTCAGACCCGAAGCATTGTAGCTCTCGCCGTTGTCCTCGCTCGACTCGCTGCTGCCACCGTAGGTACTGGTCACATTGTTCAGTGAGAAAGTGCGGGTCGAGCCACTGGTGGTATAGCCGTCACGAGACATCTGGTAGTAAACGTCAGAGCCATTGGGGACAGAGAATGTCTCAGACACGATTGTGTAGGTGGTGCCGCCGCTCCAACCGCCACCAGAGGTGTAGTTGTCGCTCTTGAAGTAATAGGTCTCATCTGAGGCTGCCTGGAAATCATAGTAGTAGAATGTGTAGGAACTATAGCCCGATGATTTGACTACCGAATTGGTCAATTGACCTACATAGGTGCCATCGCTCTTGTAGAGGTAGATATTCTTCCATAAGTTGCTGCCGCCACCACCGGGGCCATAACCACCACTGCTACTGCTATTATAATTAATATACACCTTGTACGACTTGGGTGTCTCGGTCGAGCCACTTCCGCTGCCGCTGGCGTTCTGCTCGAGCACGCCGCCGGCACCGTTGGCCTTGATGTCGATGTTGGTCGTGGCACTGGTTTGGTCGATGTTGATCGTGCCGTCAGCACCCATGCCACGGCCACCATCGGCGGTGCTGGTGATATTGACCGTGCCGCCAGTGATGTTGATGTTGCCGTCGGTCTTGATGCCGGCGCAATAGCTGGCATCAGTGCCGTCGTAGGTGTAGCCGCCCGTCTGGTTGACTGTGACAGTGCCACCGGTCATCACATAGTCCACTGCTGCCTTGATGCCCTTGGCACCCGCTGCTGTGGTGGTGATGTTGAGCGTGCCGCCGCTCATCGTGAAGATGCCCGTGTTGTCGGCGTCCGTCTCCACCACATCGGCATCGTCGGTGCTCTGGCTCAGCTGCATGCCGTCGTCGCCCACACCACTGATGGTGATGGTGCCGCCGTTCATCTCGATGTACTGGTTGACGTTGAAACCGTCGCCCACGGCCTTGTTGACCGTGATCTTGCCGGTGAACTTCTTCTTGAACTGCACATACTCCTTGCCCCAGAAGGCGTGGCTCGAGTTGCCCGTGATGGTGAGCGAGCCGCCACCGGTAAACTCGGCATGGCCCTTGACGGCAAAGCAGCCCTTCTGCGAGCCGTTGGTGCCGTCGACCAGGGTGTTGGTCGTGCCGTCGACCAGCGTCACACCGATGCGCTTGCCGTCGCGGATGTTGATGGCCGCGCTGTCGGGGTTGGTCAGGTTGACGCCATCCAGCTCGAGCGTCATCTTGTAGGCTCCGTCCATCCAGAACGAACCGTTGCTCGATGTGCCCGACAAGACATAGGTGATCTCGCCCAAGTCATCGCCCGGGAACGTCTCGCTCTGTGTGATGGCAACGTGGGCGCCATTGGCCACAACGTCGACATACTGGGCGATGTTGCCCGCTACGCGCACCTGCGCCGTGGTGCCGTCATAGTCGACATACACCATGTTGTCGGTCACCGGGGTCTCGTCAAGATACATCTCGTCGACCTTGCTGAGGTCGAACACCTTATTTAATATTGTGGCAACGGTCCCATTGCCCGACAGCTCCATGCGGCCCACCTGGTCGGTAACATACTGGTAGATGACCTCGCCCAGTCTTACGTTCAGGGTTTGCACGGTTGCAGCGATGATGGCCATTCCGGTCAGCACCACTGCCATGATGATTAGCAAACGTTTCTTCATATCGTCTGATTTTTAATGATTTTCAGATAAAACTAGGCTGCAAAATAACAAAAAAGTTACGAGTAATGAAAGTACTTACAATCTCTATTCAACAAATCTTGGGCTACTTTCAACCAATTACACCGATTTTTATCTGATTCCCTAACTGTAAAAAAACTGTCGGTATGTCAGGCTGACACGCACAACAGGTCGGTGATTTGATGCTACCTTTTTCACAAAGGGGAGGGTGGGGGACGCAAAATCTCGGATGTATCCGGCAGAACACAGGCAAGCTTCTGCAGTTTTTTGTGACTCCCGCGGGATTGACTTCGTCCATCCCTGCCTGCCACAGGCCGGGCAACACAAATATTTGAGCCTCCAAGTCCGAAAGCAAGCTTTCTTCCATGGAGGCTCAAACTTTTGTGACTCCCGCGGGATTGACTTCGTCCAACCCGCCCTGCCACAGGCTGGGCAACACGAAAAATGAGTCTCAAACGCTTGAAGCAAGCTTCAGCTATTGAGACTCATTTTTCGTGACTCCCGCGGGATTCAAACCCACAACCTTCTGATCCGTAGTCAGATGCTCTATTCAGTTGAGCTAGGGAGCCATGCATTTCTCAAATGCGATGCAAAGGTACTGCCTTTTTTGATACCCACAAAATTTTTTGGCGATTTTTTTCGAAAAAAGTAGGTTTTTTTACCTTGATCCTGCTTACACCTTATTATATATTAGAGCAGCCATGTCGCCAAAGCCCAAACGATGAATATCACCAGTGCTATCAGGGTGGGCTTCACCAGGGTCTTGTAGTCGACAATGTATAGACCCTGCTTGGGCACGTCGACAGGTTCGGGACGGTCGCTGGCAATGGCCAGTTTCTGCTCGTCGAGCGGCTCGACCGGCTGCTCGACCTCGTTGTATAATGCTAACTTTGCTTTCATCTCGTTTGTGTTATTGGTTTCAGCCTGCAAAGATACGACAAATTATTGAAAACCCAAAGCACACCGACCGAAATTTTTGTGGTGGGCACCTCTGCCGCTTGCAGGTGAGCGGCAATGATTGTTGCGGCTTGCCGCAACACCGCGGCGGCGCCATCCCTGGCGCCGTTAACTGGGCCTTTGCGCAACGAAACGGGGCTGACCTTGTCAAGGCCAGCCCCGAGCGTCATTTAGTCTTATGATTAGAAATTACTTAACAACTTTGGTGGTGTTCTGGGTGCCATCGCTGTAGCTGGTGACAACCATGTTCACGCCCTGGAAGGGTTCGCTGCTCACCTGACCGGCAACATTGACATACTTCACGCCAGTGGCAGTCTTAGCAGCATTGACATTGTTCACAGCAGTCACAGGAGCCGACAGCTTGTAGCAAGCCACAAACAGTCCGGGCATGTACTGATAGATATAGGCATCATTGCCGATGACCTCGGCATTCACCCAGTTGCACTGGGCGTATGCAGTCTTGCCGGTGGGCTCGACGGTGAACAGCGGTTCCTCAGCGCCAACCTCGGCCACGGCAAAACCGTCCTGATAGTTGGGCAGGATGGGATAGACAGCAATATCCTTGCCGCCGAACTGGAAGATCTGTGCACCGCAGCAAGCACCCTTGTTGGGCAGCGAAACGGCCTCTCCGACAAAGCCTTCGCCAGCGGGGGTCAGGATGTAGGGCGTGGCGTTGCGGGTGACGTAGAAGATGCGCTCGCCGTCGATGTTGTTGATAACGGTTGCAGTCGACGCAGACAAGGACACATCGGCCATTGCCTCATAACTGTTGTCGAAGTCAACCTCACCACCGACGATGTTGAGGATGCACACGCCGGAATTGGTCTTTGCCGGATCATTGTTTGTGTATCCACACATGAACAGTTTGCCATCGTTCATCAGGTCGCCCTGTGCCATGCCCAGCATGTCGCAGCGGCCCAGCACGGTTGCGTCCTCAGGAATGCCATACTCCACTGCGTCGCCGGTCTCGGGGTCGATGACGCGAATCATGGGCGTATCACCATCGCAAACCCAGCCGTTGGGGAAAGTGGCCAGACTGATGACCAGGTTGCCGGCCTCGTCGCGGGTAATGCCGCAGTTAGTGCCGCCAGCAAAGTTAGTGGTCTCGACACCATTCTCGGTCACGGCCACCACATAGGGCGTGACACCTGTCTCGGCATTGTTGGTCTTGACATTGATGTAGTAGGTGCCGTTGATGCAGATGCCCTGACGTGCGTCAGCATTGGTGGGCAGACCCTGGTTCACCTCCCACATCTTCTCAAAGGTGTAGTCCTGAGCACTCATGCTCAGAGCTGCAAATGCAGCTGCCAAAAGTAAGAATTTCTTCATAATTGTTTGGTTTTAGTGAATAATATGATATAAAGTCTCGAAATTCGCTACATTTCAGAATGCACAAAGGTAGAAAACTTTTTTGAAACGACAAAAATATTTAAAGAATATTTTTCTGTTAAAAAGTGCAAAAGTTTGACACAAAATCAAAAACAGTGGGCACGCCTGGCGCAAGCCCCTACAAAAAAACATGAAAAACGTGCACGCAAGCAAAGTTTTTCTGAATTCTTAATGCTTAATTCTCAATTATTTTATACCTTTGCACCCGCATTTGGAGCCACCTGGCGACAAATCGAGAGAAATAACTGATTTACTAACTTTTAAAGCAAGCTGCGCCATCTCCACACCGTCACTGGTGTGCTGGCGAAGCAAAAAAACTAAATGAGCGAAGAATTAAAGAATTCTCCAATCGCCGATTTCGATTGGGAAGCCTTCGAGAGAGGCGAGACTCAACGCGACAAGTCCTACGAGGAACTGGAAAAAACCTACGACAAGAGCCTTGGCTCGTTCCGTGACAAGGAAGTGACCGAAGGTACTGTGATCTCGATCAGCAAGCGCGAGGTCGTGGTTAACATCGGTGCTAAGTCTGACGGCATCATTCCCTACAACGAGTTCCGTTACAATCCTGACCTCAAGGTGGGTGACACCGTCGAGGTGTTTGTCGAGAACCAGGAGGACAAGAAGGGACAACTCATCCTCTCGCACCGCAAGGCACGCGCCGCCAAGAGCTGGGAGCGTGTCAACGAGGCACTCGAGAAGGACGAGGTCATCAAGGGCTACATCAAGTGCCGCACCAAGGGTGGCATGATCGTCGACGTGTTCGGCATCGAGGCATTCCTGCCCGGCAGCCAGATTGACGTCAAGCCCATCCGCGACTACGACGTGTTTGTCGGCAAGACAATGGAGTTCAAGGTGGTCAAGATCAACCAGGAGTACAAGAACGTCGTTGTCTCGCACAAGGCACTCATCGAGGCCGAGCTCGAGCAGCAGAAGAAGGAAATCATCGCCAAGCTCGAGAAGGGACAGGTGCTCGAGGGTACTGTCAAGAACATCACCAGCTATGGTGTGTTCATCGACTTGGGTGGTGTCGACGGTCTGATCCACATCACCGACCTCTCGTGGGGACGCGTCAGCAACCCCGCCGACATCGTCGAGCCTGAGCAGAAACTCAATGTCGTCATCCTTGATTTTGATGACGAGAAGAAGCGCATCGCACTGGGCCTCAAGCAGCTCCAGCCGCATCCGTGGGACAAGCTCGATCCAAACTTGAAGGTGGGCGACAAGGTCACCGGTCGCGTGGTCGTGATGTACGACTACGGAGCATTTGTCGAGGTCGCTCCCGGCGTCGAGGGACTGATCCACGTCAGCGAGATGTCGTGGTCGCAGCACCTGCGCAGCGCACAGGACTTCATGAAGGTCGGCGACACCGTCGAGGCTCAGATCCTGGCACTCGACCGCGAGGAGCGCAAGATGTCGCTCGGCATCAAGCAGCTCAAGAAAGACCCCTGGGAGGACATCGAGGTCAAGTACCCCGTGGGCTCGCAGCATACTGCCAAGGTGCGCAACTTCACCAACTTCGGCGTGTTTGTTGAGCTTGAGGAGGGCGTTGACGGCCTGATTCACATCAGCGACCTGTCGTGGACCAAGAAGGTCAAGCACCCCAGTGAGTTCACTCAGATCGGTGCTCCCATCGAGGTCAAGGTCCTCGAGATCGACAAGGACAACCGCCGCCTGAGCCTGGGTCACAAGCAGCTCGAGCAGAATCCTTGGGACGTGTTCGAGACCATCTTCACCACGGGCAGTGTCCATGAGGGTGTCATCACCGAGATGCTCGACAAGGGTGCCGTGATCAACCTCCAGCCCTACGGAGTCGAGGGATTCGCAACTCCCAAGCACCTGGTCAAGGAAGACGGAACTCCCGCCCAGAAGGACGAGAAGCTCATGTTCAAGGTCATCGAGTTCAACAAGGACGCTAAGCGCATCATCCTCTCGCACAGCCGCATCTTTGAGGATGAGCAGAAGGCCGAGGCACGCAAGGCACGCCGCGCACAGCAGGGCGGCAAGCCCGCACAGGCCGAAGAGGCAGTGCCCGCTACCACCGTCGAGAAGACGACCCTGGGCGACATCAGCGCACTGGCTGCACTGAAGGAGCAGATGGAGAAGGGTGGTGAGTAATCGCCGCGCCGCCAATAAACCGCAGAGTGGTGCCTCGCCCAGCGAGGCACCACTTTTTTCGTTTTTTATTTGCCTGTTTGACAGAAAAGCATTACCTTTGCCACGCAAATGAGAAAACGAGGCAAATATCTGCTCGGTGTCGCTTTTGCTGCTCTGCTGGCCATGACAGCCTGCACCTGGGGCAGCGCTGACCACCAGACCGGTGGCAAGGATTCCGACTCGGTCAAGCATCCCATCGACTCGATCGATGAGGGAGGCGACAGTGTGTGGCTCTATCGCGGCATCATTGTCGACGGCTCGCGCAGCAACCTCAACCTCAAGTTCTATGGCGACACCCTTGACTTTGAGCTGCCGTCCGACCTCGAATTCACCTACGAGATAGGCGACTCGGTCAGCATCCTCGTCAAGGCCGACAGCAACGGCTCGGACAGCATCGCCGAGATCCACAACTACAGCGGTGACCAGTAGCAGGCCGCACGGCAACAGCCAGCGTTCACGTTTGCACCAACAATTGCGATAGTAGCTCAGTTGGTAGAGCATCAGCTTCCCAAGCTGAGGGTCGCGGGTTCGAATCCCGTCTATCGCTCCACTGATTATCAAGAAATTAAGGATTATTGACCGCATAAATGCAGTTAATAATCCTTAATTTTTTGCGCGATTTACGCATTTTTTGTCCGCAATTCGGGAAAAATTCGGGAACACACTCACAGGCAAGCCTACCTTCCGGTGATAGCCCGTTGTCCAGCACCGGCAGGAAGCTTGCTGAGCCGCCCCCATCACCCTCAGTTGTCTCGTAGGCCGAGCCACTGCCTCGGCCATCATCGTCGCAGCCGCGCCAGCGCCTCGCCCATGCAGCTTGTGGTTGCGCTCAGACGGCAAGCACCCGGGCTGCCTGGTTGAAGGCGCCCGGGTGCTGCGTGTGGTGTGGGGGTGTCAGTCCTTGACAGGAATCTTGTCGATGCGGCGCTGGTGACGGCCGCCCTCAAAGGCGGTGGTCAAAAACGTCTCGACCATGGCGATGGCTTCGTCATCGGTGATAAAGCGGCCGGGCAACGCCAGTACGTTGGCATCGTTGTGCTGTCGCGCCAGGCGGGCGATCTCGGGCAGCCAGCACAGTGCCGAGCGGATGCCCTGGTGCTTGTTGAGCGTCATGTTGATGCCCTCGCCACTGCCGCAGATGCCGATGCCGGGATAGCACTCGCCGCGCTCGACGGCCAGCGCGCACGCGTGGGCAAAGTCGGGATAGTCGCAACTTTCCTCACTGTAGGTTCCAAAATCCTTGTAGGCGATGCCTTGCGCATCGAGCCAAGCGATGACGGCCTGTTTGGTGGCCCAGCCGGCATGATCGCTGCACAGTGCCACCGGCACATTCTCTTTGAGTATATTGTTCATCAGTTGAGAGTTTTTAGTTGTTGGTTCGTTTGCTCGATTGTTCGAGCAATCGAATGCTCGAGAATCGAAATCCGCATCTTGTTTATTGGCCTTTCAGGGCGGCCAGGGTGGCCGTCAGGGTGGCTATCTTGCTCTCGGCGTCGGCCTTCTTCTTGCGCTCGATGGCCACGACGGCCTCGGGCGCGTTGGCCACAAAGCGCTCGTTAGCCAACTTCTTCTCCACACCTGCCAAGAAACCTTGGGCGTACTTTAGCTCGCCCTCAAGCTTGGCAATCTCGGCCTCGACGTCGATGTTGTTGCCCAGCGGCACGGCCAGTTCGAGCGTGCCCACCAGAAACGACGCGGCGGTGGGGTCTTTCTGTGCGTTCTCGGTGATGGCATCCAAGCAGGCAACCTTGGTGATGATGCCCGTGAGCGGGTTGTCGAGGCTGCCCATGACATGCAGTTGCAGCTGCTCGCGGTTGCCGATGTTTTTGGCCTTGCGGATGCTGCGGATGCCGCTGATGATCTCCTTGGCTTGCGCCATCTGGGCCAGCAGGGGCTGGTCGACCTCGCCCGGCTCGGGGATGCGCGCCACCATGATGCTCTCGCCGTCCTGGCGCTCGGCCAGATGCTGCCACAGCTCCTCGCTGATAAACGGCATGAACGGATGAATCAAGCGCAACAGCGTGTCGAAGAAACCTAGCGTGGCATCAAGTGTCGTGCGGTCGATGGGCTGCTGATAGGCGGGCTTGACAATCTCGAGATACCATGCCGAGAATTCCTCCCAGAACAGGCGATAGACCGACATCAGCGCATCGTTGAGGCGGAACTTGCTGAAGTGGTCCTTGACCTCGGCCAGAGTGGCGTTGAGCACGCTCTGGAACCATGCGACGGCCTGGCGGCTGTGCTCGGGCTGCTCGATGTCGGCAACTTCCCAGCCTTTGACCAGACGGAAGGCATTCCAGATCTTGTTGTTGAAGTTGCGGCCTTGCTCGCACAGCGCCTCGTCGAAGAGGATGTCGTTGCCTGCCGGAGCGCTGAGCATCATGCCCATGCGCACGCCGTCGGCACCATAGTCCTCGATGAGCTTGAGCGGGTCGGGGCTGTTGCCCAGCGACTTTGACATCTTGCGGCCCAACTTGTCGCGCACGATGCCGGTGAAGTAAACGTTGCGGAACGGCATGTCGCCCACATATTCATAGCCCGCCATGATCATGCGTGCCACCCAGAAGAAGATGATGTCCGGGCCGGTCACCAGATCGCTGGTGGGGTAGTAGTACTTGATCTCGTCGTTGCCGGGGTTGTTGATGCCATCAAACAGCGAGATGGGCCACAGCCATGAGCTGAACCAGGTGTCGAGTGCGTCCTCGTCACGGCGCAATTGGCTTGCCTCGATGTGCTCGTAGCCAGGAATCTGGCGGGCCTTCTCCAGGGCCTCGTCCTCGGTCAGTGCCACCACATAGACCTCACTGTCATCGCTGGTGGGCAGGAAGTAGGCCGGGATGCGATGTCCCCACCACAACTGGCGTGAGATGCACCAGTCCTGGATGCCCTCGAGCCACACCTTGTAGGTGCTCTTGTATTTGGGCGGGTAGAATTTGAGTTGGTCATTCATCACCGGGGGAAGGGCCAGGTCGGCAAAGTGTTTCATCTTGAGGAACCACTGCATGCACAGGCGCGGCTCAACAGCTGTGTCAGGGTTGCGCTCGCTGTAGCCCACCTTGTTGTCATAGTCCTCGACCTTCTCCATCAGTCCGGCCGCCTTCAGGTCCTCGACAATCTGCTTGCGGCACTCGTTGCGGTCCATGCCCACATACAGTGGCGATTGCGCGCTGATGGTGCCGTCGGCATTGAAGATGTCGATGGTCTCGAGGTTGTGGGTCTTGCCCAGCATATAGTCGTTGGTGTCGTGGGCAGGGGTGACCTTCAAGCAGCCGGTGCCGAACTCGATGTCGACATAGTGGTCCTCAATCACGTTGATGACGCGGCCCACCAGCGGCACAATCACCTTGCGGCCACGCAGCCATTGGTTCTTGGGGTCCTTGGGGTTGATGCACATGGCGGTGTCGCCCATGATGGTCTCGGGGCGAGTGGTGGCCACCACGGCATAGTAGCCCCGCTCGTCGCGGTGGATGACGTTGCCCTGCTCGCGCAGCCGCGCCTCGTCGGGCAGCTCGGTCAAGCCCTCGACATAATACTTGAGGTGGAACAGGTGGCTCCTCTCCTCGCGGTAGATCACCTCCTCGTTGCTCAGCGCGGTCTGGGCCTTGGGGTCCCAGTTGACCATGCGCAGGCCGCGGTAGATGTAGCCCTTTTCATAGAGGTCGACAAACACCTTGAGCACGCTCAGCGAACGCTTCTCGTCCATGGTGAAGGCGGTGCGGCTCCAGTCGCACGACGCGCCCAGTTTGCGCAGCTGCTGCAGGATGATGCCGCCGTGCTCGTGGGTCCACTCCCAGGCGTGCTTCAAGAACTCGTCACGCGTCAGGTCGCGCTTGCGGATGCCTTGCTCGGCCAGACGCTTGACCACCTTGGCCTCAGTGGCGATGCTGGCGTGGTCGGTGCCGGGCACCCACAGGGCATTCTTGCCCTCCATGCGGGCACGTCGCACCAGGATGTCCTGGATGGTGTTGTTGAGCATGTGTCCCATGTGCAACACGCCCGTCACGTTGGGGGGCGGGATGACGATGGTGTAAGGCTCGCGCTCATCGGGTGTCGACTTGAACAGCTCGTGCTGCTCCCAATACTGGTACCACTTGTCCTCGACCGCCTTGGGGTCGTATGTCGGTGCTAGTTTGTTCATCTTCTTTAGTCTTAATAATTTCTTTCCAAACTGCAAAGTTACTATTTTTTTCTCAATTATATAGAACAACGGCTCATTTTGTGGCAATTGCCCGCAAAATGAGCCGTTCTGTGTCCTTTTTATGCCTCATTTGTCATCGTAGTGGCCGTAAGCCGGCAGCACGATGACAATGACCTCCATGTCATGGATGTCATAGATTAGCCGGTGCCGCGTGGTGATGCGTCGGCTCCAACGGCCCTTTGGCTCACCCTTGAGTTGCTCGGGATGCCCGGTGCCCGTCTGAGGATGCTCTCTCAATTCGGCGACAAGTTTCTCCAGCTTTTTGAAGGCTTTTGGCTCATTGGCTTTGAGTCTCTTTGAATCCTCAAGTGCTTGCCGCATATATTCAATGCGGTACTCCATCAGCCAACTCTTTCAATTAATTGTTCAATTGTTTCACCGGGTAGGAGCGTGTAACTTGGCCCCTTGCTGGCCTCCTCGATGCGGGCAAAGAATTCTTCCTTGGTCATCAGTGTGGGGTCGTCCTTTTGGGCTTTGGCCACAATGCGTTTCAATGCCTTGACGGCCTTGCGCATCAGGCTCTCGTCCTGTGAGATTTCGGCTAAAGTCTCAAAGAGTTCCTCGTTGAGTTGTAGTTGTGCGTTGGTCATGACCTTAATATTTTTGTGCAAAGTTAATGCGTTTTCTCCAAACAACCAAAACATTCGGCTCATTTTGTGGGCATTTGCCACAAAATGAGCCGACAATAGAATTGCACTTTTAGACTAACGTCAAACGTCTAACGACTAACGTCTTACTTGCCGAGCATGATGTTGATCACGCTGTTGACATCGTCAATGCCTACGCTGCCATCGCCGTTCAAGTCACCCTTCACGGGCTGCGGTGCATCGGGGTTGTTGCCCACAAAGTTCACCTTGATGTTCTGCTCCAGTGGAGCAAAGTAGATGCTGATGCTCACCAGCAGGGCTTGCTCGTTGAAGTGGGTGGTCATCGTGATAGGCACCTCGCCCAGATAAGGACCGGCCCACTGGGTGACATTGGGGTCGTCACCAGCCGTGATGGTGATGTTGCGGTTCTCGACACTGGTCAGCGTGTAGCCAAACTCCTCAAAGTCGGTGTTGGGCACAAGCTTGTCCACCTCGATGTTACCGATTCCCATCGTTTCACCGTCAATGGTGAGCACGAAGTTCTTGATGAGCAGGGTGTAGGTCCCGTCCTCTTCTTGATTGAGCGTCACGTTGGCAGCCTGAGAGCCACCTGCACCATCGATCGACACGGCAATCTTGCCGGCATAGTCGGTGGCCATGGCACCCAGGGTGCAAGCAGCGGCCACCAGCATTGCGAATAATTTCTTCATTGTTGTTTATGTTTTTTGTGGTTAGTGTGTAAGCTTATTGGGCCGATTTACCCAGCATGATGTTGACGACTGCATTTAAGTCCTCCACATCGACAGCATTGTTGTCGCCCACCAGATTGGCGTTGCCGGGATAGGCCGTTGCCGCCGACTTGCCGAGCATGATGTTGACAACCGCATTGACGTCCTGCACATCCACTGTGCCATCGCCGGTCACATCGCCACGCTGCAGCGCCTTGGTCACGGTCAGTGTGCGGGCCTCCATGTCCAGGGTGAAGTTCCACTTGCCTGCGGGCAGGGCGTAGGCACGGGTGTGACCCCACTCGCCCAGAGGCAGAGCTGTACCCAGGTCGCTATCCTCGATAGTGATTGACAAATCGGTTCCCTCGCCGGGAGCACCGAAGCGATAGGGCAGGATGTAATTCCAACCGCCCTCGTCATCATCGTTGGCCAGCTCGGTGGTGAAGCCGAAGTAATAGAGGGAGTTCTCGCCGGCGGTGGTCACCTCAGCGGTGTAGACCTTCTGGTCCTCGGTGGTCATCTCCGCGCCCTTGTTGGGATGCCAGCCGTTGTTGTCGTTGACCTCGCCCAGGATGTAGACCTTGCCGGTGATGGGGTTGAAGTTGACGTTGATGGTGTAGAGGGCGTGTTGCTTGAAGTCGGGGCTGGCCACACCGATGACCACGCGATAGTTGCCGCCGCCCAGGTTCTCGACATTCTTCACCACCATGGCGCTCTGACCCACGGCAGTGACATCAAAGTTGTCGGCCGTCAGATTCAACGCCACGCCACTGTAGCTCAAGTTATATTCGGTTGTGGCTGCATCGAAGGCAAATCCCTCGAGCGTCACGCCATTGAGCGCGATGTTGCTGATGGCGGCGTTGTACACCAGCTCAACATCATCAATCGACACCTTGTCACCATCACTGCCCGTACCAGGATCGGCATTTGTCGAATAAGTCACCATGATGGCTTTGGCCTCGACAGTGCTGGGGTAGGAGTCGTAATCAAACGTATGGGTGAACTCGGTCCAGCCGCAATTAGCGATGTTCTTGTCTCTGGCCAGGGCTGCGACATTTGTGTAGGTATCGTCTTCCGGCTCTTGATAATAAGTACCGTCGGTGATTGCTGCGCTGATGGTGGCTCGGTCCGAAGTGCGCAGAAGCTCGACTTTCATCCACGACTTGATGGCATCGGGCTTGGCCTTGAGTGTCACATAGAACGGGCCATATTGATTGTAGTCGTCATCCCAGGTTTTGCCAATGGTCATCTCGCTATGGTTTGCCTTGTCGGATGCGGTTGTCGACCCGGCCTGTAGGCGGCCTGTGGTCATCGTGCCGTTAGCCACCGCCCACGCTACTTGCTTGGCTGTGATGACGGCGCAATTACCGCCACCATCACGTGTGCCGACTGTCAGGGTGCTGGATGTGCGCGCAGCCTGAGTCCAAAAACTTGTTGTGTAGCATGTGCCGAAACTGTGCCAGCTATAGGTGCTCCCTTCGGCACCTGGTTCTTGCCGACCGCCTCCCACCGAGTGCCACTGTTCGAAGTCGCTGTTGGGGATTTGATAAGTCAGGGCGTAGGCGGCGACTGCGTCGCTGGCGTAGTCGACGGGCTGGCCGTTGACTGTACCATTGGCGGCAACGGTGTTGGTGTCGGTATAGCGCACCAGCAGCGACACGCCATCGCGGTTCAGGGCCACCAGGTGGATGTCGCCCTCGGTGGTGACCGCTACATCATTGTAGGTGGTTCCATCTACAGTCACGTCGCACACGTTGTCGTGTGGCGAAACGGTGACCGTCTGTGCCTGCAGACCCAGCACGCATGCTGCTGCAGCCAGTAGTGTAGAAATCTTCTTCATTGTTTATTAATCTTAAATAATATCTGTCTATAAACTTTTAATTATCAACTATAAACTTTAAACTTTAAACTCTCAACTACCTCAGCCGGTAGGTCAGCCCCAGCGTGCCATAGATGGGGAAGAGCTTCTGCTCGATGGTGTGGAAGTCGCTCTTCATCGTCGGCGTCACGCCCCAGTTGAGCTCGGCGTAGGCACCCATGCGCTTGCCGAAGTGCCAGTCGGCCCCGATGCCGATGCCCCAGTGCCAGCGCCGCATGTGCTCGCTGAAGTCGTAGTCGCCACGCTCGTTGGCGGCTTCGCCCAGCATCACCTTGGCCCCGGTGGGGTCGTCGACACGCAAGTAGCCGTTGTGCGCCCAGCCACTGAACTCGCGGTTGAGCAGGTAGGACAGGTAGGGGCCCACACGCAGGTCCACCTTGTCGATGTGTAGCACGGCCTGCACGGGCAGGGTGAGCATCCACTCGGTGGTCTTGGTGGTGACATCGCCGGTGAAGCGGCCCGCCATGCGCTCGCCGCCCTTGACCATCTCCATGTTGTAGTTCTTGACCTGAGCGTCCTCGCTCATGGCCTTGTTCTCAAAGCGCAGACTCACCAACGCGCCCCAACGCTCGTTGATGGGGTAGAGCGCGTCGCCGCCCACCGACGGGTTGAGCTGCGGCGTGTAGCTGTTGAGTTTCCTGATCTCGGCCGGCATGCCGATGGGCATGTTGCCGCCCACGTTGTAGCCCACACGCAGGGTGTATTGAAGCTTCTCGCCAAAGGTGTGCTTGACGCGGTCTATCACCGTGCGGCCCGTCATCGGCCCCACAGCCAGCAACAATGTCAATATCGTAGTTATTAATTTCATCTTCTATTTTTTATTCCCCTCCCCTTTCCCAAAGGGGAGGGGTGAGGTTTGTTCGTTTTCTTTCCCATCCTCTTTCCCAAAGGGGATGGGTGGGGTTTGTTCGTTTTCTTTCCCCTCCCCTTTCCCAAAGGGGATGGGTGAGGGGTGGGGTTTAATCCTCAATCACAAATCACAAATCACAAATCACAAATCACAAATTATGAATTATGAATTATGAATTATGAATTAGTGTTACTCCTGCTTGCTGCAGATGAGCCGCACCTTGTCGATGCACAACTCACTGTCGATGGCACCCTCAAACTGGTCGCCCTTGACGCTCGAGGCAAACACGATGGTCAGGCTGTAGCCCATGTTGTCCAGCAACTGCTGGTCGATGTCTGACGTGTAGTTGAACTCCATCTCAAACTCTGTCCACTGCGAGGTGGCTTTGACATCTTTTACCTTGGCCAGGGCAACAATGTTGGGGTTGGTCTGCACGTCGTGGCCCAATAGCATCACGGGGTTGCCGGCAGCGTCATGGTTGCGGTAGAACACGGCATAAATTGAACCCTCGTCAATGCGGTCGACAGTAACAATTTTTCCATCTTGCACAATCTGGAAGACAGGTCCGGCCTTGTACTTATAGTAACCGGTGACCTTGAGCGGACGCTGGGTGAAGGGCTTGCCGAACAGTGTGGCATTCAGAGGCTCTTGCATGGCTTGCGTCAGGTCAAACTCACCGATGTAGAAGTTGCCCGATGCAATGGCCTTTTTGACCCACATGCCAAACGGACCGGTGCTGCGGGTGATGAGTTTCAGACCATAGCCGTCATAGCCGTCCTCCATCGGGATGGTTGGATAAGCGTCGGGCTTAGCCGAAGCCAAGCTCAGCGCAAAGCCTGCATTGCCGGTGGCAAAGGTCTCGCCGAAGGTCGATATGCCCGACATGTTCTTCCACACGTAGTACTGGCTGGCTTTGGGCTCAAGCTCAAACTGCTCGAAGTCAAACCGGATGGTGTCGGTCACGGTCACCACCACCGGGGTGAAGCTCACCTTGTAGCGGCGGCTCCACTGTCCGTCCTGCGACGTGACCGTGTACGTCACCGGACCCTGGCTGAAATCATGCACCGAGCCGTTCTCGGGAACGATGGTCGCACCCTCGGTCAACTTGAAGCGCGGAGCCAGAGCTGTGAGGTCGGCATGTGAGCGCACGTTGAAGTTGATGACCGTGTCGGTGTAGAGCACCTGCTTCAGCGTGTCGGTCACCTGAAAGAACATCCGTTCGGGGTTAGCGACATGCACCGTAGCCTGCTCGATGTCGCACTCGGCATTGAGCGGCTCATCTTTGAAGCACGAACTCAGCATCAGCGGCAGCGACAGGGTCACGGCTGCAAGCCCAATATTTCTCAATGTTTTAGTCATTTAATTCAGTCAATTTTCTCAATCAGGCTGCAAAGGTAGAAAAAAAAACTTGAACACCCGCTATTTTTTCTCAAAAAATGGCCAATACCCACAATCTCAATGAATAATCATGTCGCTCAGACAAAAAGGCGGCCCACTCGAGGAGGGGGCGGGGGGTAAGATGTCTTCACTCACTTTCGGCTAATTCATATTTTATAATTCATAATAGGTTGCTGCAACGGACTGCCCCACTTTCCCTCAGAAACTGTATCATAATTACGATTCTGAGATTTAGCCGCCCTTACGGGCGGGAACCACAAAGTGCTCGCGACCGAACGGGAGCCCGAAGGGCCAGCGAAGCGCAGCAAATCTTTCAAAATCCGAAACAAAATC
>Ga0256404_1003811_pt1 | contig 29814 bp, 27 predicted proteins | sample RumenRJG_01DNA_FD_185990 | JGI IMG/M metagenome (GOLD analysis project Ga0256404, IMG submission 185990) | Bovine rumen microbial communities from Lethbridge, Alberta, Canada - RJG_01 | ecosystem: Host-associated > Mammals > Digestive system > Stomach > Rumen | place: Canada: Alberta | collected...
CAGCATGCACCAGGGCCCTGACCGGGAGGATTCCATCGACCCCAACGCCATGAAGGTGCTGGTGGTGGACGACGACGCCGTCACCGCCGAGCACACCCGCACGGTGCTGGACGAGGTGGGCATACGCGCCGATGTCTGCCACGACGGCCGGACCGCGCTGAGCATGCTGGGGCTTCAGCACGCCAAGCAGGAGCCCTACAACCTCGTGCTGATGGACTGGAAGATGCCGGGGATGGACGGCCTCGAGGCCTCCAGGCTGATCCGGGAGCGCTACAGCAACGAGACCACCGTCATCATCCTCACCGCCTACAACTGGGACGAAATCGTCCACGAGGCCGCCGCCGCGGGGGTGGACAGCTTCCTGGCCAAGCCCCTGTTCGCCTCCAACGTGATCTCCGAGTTCGAGCGCGTCGCCCGCCGCAACAACATGTCCCTGTTCCGGGAGAAGCAGCGGGCCGAGCTAAAGGGCCGGCGCATCCTGCTGGCCGAGGACATGGAGATCAACGCCGAGATCATGATGGACATCCTCTCCATCGAGGAGGCCGAGGTGGACCACGCCGAAAACGGCAGGCGCGCCCTGGAGATGTTCAGCGCCAGCCCCGTGGGCGCCTACAGCGCCATCCTCATGGACGTGCGCATGCCCGAGATGGACGGCCTCGAGGCCGCCGCCGCCATCCGCGCCCTCGACCGCCCCGACGCCCGCACCATCCCCATCATCGCCCTCACCGCCAACGCCTTCGACGAGGACGTCCAGAGCTCCCTCCAGGCCGGCATGAACGCCCACCTCACCAAGCCCGTGGAGTCCGACAGCCTCTTCCAGACCCTCGGCGAGCTCATCTACGCCTCCGAGCATCAGGACTGACCCCCCACGCAAAAACCCGGAGGACAGCGAATGTCCTCCGGGTTTTTGTGTGTCCGGGTCAACCGATGTGCAGAATCATGGACGCGAACTGGAAGTAGATCAGCAGGCTCAGCACGTCGACGATGGTGGTGATGAACGGGCTGGCCATGACGGCGGGGTCGAGCCCGGCCTTCTTGGCGAGCATGGGCAGCGTGCAGCCCACCATCTTGGCGATGACGATGGTGCACAGCATGGTGACGCACACGGTCAGCGCCACGGGGGCGGTGAGCCTGTCGAGCAGCATGAGCTTGACGAAGTTGGCGGCGGTCAGCGTGACGCCGCAGAGTATGGCCACCCGGAACTCCTTCCAGACCACGCGGAAGATGTCTGTAAACTCCACCTCTCCCAGCGACAGGGCGCGGATGACGGTGACGGAGGCCTGGGAGCCGGAGTTGCCGCCGGTGTCCATCATCATGGGGATGTAGGCGATGAGCATCGGGAACAGTGCCAGAGCATCCTCGAACCGGGTGATGACGATGCCGGTGAACGTGGCCGAAACCATCAGCAGCAATAGCCACGGTATGCGGTTTTTCCAGATCTCGAAAACGCCGGTCTTTAAGTAGGGCTTGTCGGACGGCGTGATGGCGGCCATCTTGGCGATATCCTCGGTGGCCTCCTCCTCCATGATGTCCATGGCGTCGTCGACGGTGATGATGCCCACCAGACGCCCCTCGGCGTCCACCACGGGCAGGGACGAGAAGTCGTACTTGGACATGGTCTGTACGGCGGTCTCCTGGTCGTCCTTGGTGGTGACGGTGATGACGTTGGGCGACATCAGCGTCTCGCAGACCTGGTCGGGCTTGGCGAGGATCAGCTGGCGGATGGTGACGGTGCCCAGCAGGTGGTACTTCTCATCGGTGACGTAGCAGGTGTTGATGGTCTCCTTGTCCACGCCGGTGGCGCGGATGAGGGCGATGGCGTCCGAGGCGGTCATCTCGGGCCGCAGCGACACGAACTCGGTGGTCATCACCGACCCGGCGGAGTCCTCGGGGTACTTCAGTATCTCGTTGATGCGCTTGCGGGTGTCGGCGTCGGCCTGCTGCATCAGGCGGCGCACCAGCCCGGCGGGCATCTCCTCGATCAGGTCCACCGTGTCGTCCATGTACAGCTCGTCCAGTACGTTCTTCAATTCGTTGTCGGAGAAGCTCTTGATGAGCGCCTCCTTGATGTCGCCGTCCATCTCCACGAACGTGTCCGCCGCCAGGTCCTTGGGCAGCAGCCGGAACAGCGCCGGCAGCATGTCCAGGGGCAGGTCGCTCAATATCGCGGCCACGTCGGCGGGGTACATGGTGGCCATCAGGTCCCGCAGGGACGAAAACTTCTTCTCCTCAACCAGCTTCCGGAAGGTCTCTTCCAGAATGACGGTTCTTTCCTTCATGGGTATCCCCTCCAATCATTGCATATTTGGGCAAAACCACGGTTTTCCCATTGCCAAGACAGGAGTGTGACACGCCGGTTACCGCTGCGAAATGGCGAAAACAGACGCCGGGCGCAAGGGCACCGCGCATGTGTCGCATCTACTGCCAGCGTCCATTTCCTTCACCTCGCTTGTTGATGTTTTTTTAGGGAGTAGGGAGTAGGCAGTAGGGAGTAGGGGGAGAACGGCGATAGAAGCGCGTTCTGATGGAATGAGGATCGTCAAGCATCCCTGGAGTATCCCCCGGAGAAAGCGGCGTCATCTATAGAAGGCATCGGCTGTGCCGTAGCTCCCCTACTCCCTACTGCCTACTCCCTACTCCCTAAATGAAAAATCCGCACCCCGAACGGATGCGGATGAAGCCACGCAAATATCACCTGCACCGTTCGAGCTTCAGCTTCGCAGGGCGGTGTAATTGCGTTAGACGGTACCTTGTGCTTCGATATCGCCTGTTCAAACCATCTCATGGTGTCTCCACCACTTCGCGGCAGCAATCCATATCCCTGCGGTAGCCTTACTTACCGGATCTTACCCTATTATTGTAGAACAAGACCCAGTGTTTGTCAACCGTATGCGGCGGTTATTTTTTGGAGAGCGAAACACGGTCAGGCAATGGAGAATGGAAAATGGACAATGGAGAATGAAAGTACAAATCCTCCGGATTTGTCCGATCAAACAGAGCTCTACGTTCCACATTCCCGCCCCAAAAGGCTCCCGTCCAGGCTCCCTCCCCGAGGGAGCTGTCAGCCGCAGGCTGACTGAGGGAGTTGAGGGAGCTGTCTGGCCAAAGGCCAGACTGAGGGAGTCTCTCCATCTCTACATTAAAACCCGCCGCACCCCGCAGAGGCGGCGAAGCGCCGCCCGCCAGCTACCACATATCGCTTCGCTATCAGCCGGGCGACACAAAGACCGCCCCAGCAACGCGCGGCAGCCGTCATTCCTGTTCCCTGTTCCCTGTTCCCTGTTCCCTCGTCTCCCTGTTCCCTGTTCCCTGTTCCCTGTTCCCTCGTCTCCCTGTTCCCTGTTCCCTCGTCTCCCTGTTCCCTGTTCCCTGTTCCCTCGTCTCTCCCCCCCACATTCTTCACGGATAATCAAGAATTCCGATGTCATAAATTCATATCCGCGTGCTATACTATCCGGGAAAATGACTTGAAAAGGGCATTACATATATGAAGATGAAGAGAGTGCTGATTGCGCTTGCGATGATCGGCCTGACCGGGGCGGGCCTGGCGGAGGCGCTGGACCCGATGCCGGTGGCGACGGACGAGCTGTTGACCGACACCACCCTGGAGGACGGGGACACGGTGAAGCGGGCCCAGCAGATCCTGATCGACCTGGGCCTGCTGGAGGACGACGCCGACGGCCTGCCGGGCCCCCGCACGGCGGAGGCGCTGCGCGGCTTCCAGGAGGCCCACGGCCTGGCGGTCACGGGCATGCTGGACCCGGCCACGCTGGTGGCGCTGGAGGCGGCGCTGCCCGTGACCAACGCCGAGGCCCAGCAGCGGCTCATCGACCTGGGCTACCTGTCTGGCACGGCGGACGGGCTGTGGGGCAGCCGCTCCGCTGCGGCCATGAAGCTGTTCCAGGCCCTCCACGACCTGGAGTCCACCGGCCGCGCCGACGCCGAGACGGCCCGTCGGCTGTTTTCCGACGACGTGGTGAAGGTCCCCGCGGGCATCTACACCGGCGACAAGGGCGAGTCCGTCGAGGCGCTGCAGCGCGCCCTCCAGCGGCTGGGCTTTCTGACCGGCAAGGTGGACGGCAGCTACGGCCAGGGCACCGCCGGGGCGGTGAAGCGCTTCCAGACCCACCTGGCGGATCAGGGGCTGGCGGAGAAGTACGGCATCGAGCCCACCGGCGAGGCCACCCCGGCCACGCTGCTGCTGCTCAACGACCCGGAGTATTCCAGCTATGTCCGCGATCTGAAGCCCGACGAGGCCGACCCCGAGGTCGAGCGCGTGGAGACCCGGCTGGGTTCCCTGGGCTACATGGACATGCCCGCCGACGACACCCTGGACGCCTACGCCCTGGAGGCGCTGGACCTGTTCCGCGCGCGGGCGGGCCTGACCGGCACATCCACCGTCACCCGGCAGGACATCGACGCGCTGTTTTCCGAGACTGCCCTCGAGGCCGTGCACTGCGCGCCCCACGACATCGCCCTGGGCGACACGGGCATGATGGTGCGCTCGGTGGAGGAGGCGCTGCTGCAGAGCGGCCTCAGCGTCAAGCTGCCCAACGGCAAGTACGACAGCGACGTCAAAACCGGCATCGAGCGGCTCCACAGCTATCTGGAGAAGCGCGGGGATAATCGGCTGGACCTCTTCACGGACGCCTCGGCGCTGTCCAAGGAGGCGGTGCAGGCCCTCTGCGACGACCCGCCCGCCTACGTCTCCACCGTGGGCGGCGGCGAGGACGACCAGGAGGCCGAGGCCACCCGCGTCCAGCGCCGCCTGCACACCCTGTTCTACCTGTCCCGGGACGGCGTGGACGGCGTGTTCGGCGCCGCCAGCCAGGAGGCGCTCAAGGCCTTCCAGGCGGACAACGGCCTGCCCGACACCGGCGTGGCCGACAAGACCACCCAGACCCTGCTTTTCTCCGGCGACGCAGCCGAAAAGCGGCTGCAATACCGCGTGGAAGTCAGCCTGTCCCGCCAGCGGGTGGAGGTCTATGAGCTCCAGGACGACGGCGAATACGCCCACCTCCACAGCTTCATCTGCTCCACCGGCCTCCACAACTCCACCCCCCGGGGCATCTTCCTCGACGGCTTCCCCGCCAACCGCTGGCACTACTTCAAGAAGTTCAACTGCTGGGCCCAGTATTCCTATGACATCGAGGGCGACATCATGTTCCACTCCGTCATCTACAGCTCCAACCACGAGTCCAGCCTCCGCTATTCCTCCGTCTATAACCTCGGCGGCCCCGCCTCCCACGGCTGCATCCGCCTCGAGGTCAGCGCCGCCCGCTGGCTCTTCGAGCACTGCCCAAAGGGAAGCCTGGTCATCATCATCGACTGAACAAACGCAGGGCCGATCACCGATCGCCCCTGCGTTTATTATCAGAAGGAGTTTTTTCTGCGAAAAAAGGAGCGACTCCTTTCAGAATCGCTCCCAATAAAACCCCGGTTGGTCGGGCCTCTTACTTCCCGAAATACCGCTTCAGCAGCCCCGCAAACGCCTTGCCGTGACGGGCCTCGTCGCGGGCCATCTCATGCACGGTGTCGTGGATGGCGTCCAGGTTCAGGGCCTTGGCGCGCTTGGCCAGGTCGGTCTTGCCGGCGGTGGCGCCGTTTTCGGCCTCCACACGCATCTTGAGGTTCTTCTCGGTGGAGTCGGTCAGCACCTCGCCCAGCAGCTCGGCGAACTTGGCGGCGTGCTCGGCCTCCTCGAAGGCGGCGGTCTTCCAGTACTCGCCGATCTCGGGATAGCCCTCGCGATAGGCGACGCGGCTCATGGCCAGGTACATGCCGACCTCGGAGCACTCGCCGGTGAAGTTGGAGCGCAGATCGGCAATGATGTCCTCGGGCGCGCCCTGCGCCACGCCGACCACGTGCTCGGCGGCCCAGGTCATCTCCTCGGCCTGCTCGATGAACTTGCTGGCGGGGGCCTTGCAGACGGGACAGAACTCGGGCGCGGCTTCGCCCTCGTACACATAACCGCAAACGGAGCAAACAAACTTCTTCATGGATCTTCCTCCTTTTTGACAGGCCCGGTCGCGCCGGGCGCCTGATACCCCTATTATACCTTATTTCCCCCGATTTGTGAATCACCCGCGCAAAAAAGTAGATATAATATTTTGATATGGTTTGTATCCGGTAACTAACCCGCCGGCAGGACGCGCCGCAGGTTGTCCCCGGCGGGCTCTTCCATGACCATGCCCAGATACCGCCAGAAGGGGTTGTCCGCATGGCTCCGCCACAGGGCATAGGCCGCGTCCTCCCTCCAGGCGGGGTCGTCGGGGCGGTAGGTCCCGGCGAAGTAGGCCAGATTGAACCGGGCGGCGTAGTCGGCCATGGCGTCGCGCTCGGGGATATTCTCCAGATAGGCCGCGGTCTTGTCCCGGTGGATGGCCTCGGTCCAGGCGCGGCTCTCCTCCAGGAATCCCTCCGGCAGCATCTCCGCCTCCAGCGCCCTGGCCGCGTAGGTCAGCGCGCCGTCGTCGGAGAGGGTCACCACCCCGTAGCGGTGGGGCCAGGTGCAAAACGCCCCGGTGGCCGCGTCGGTGACGCCCCCCTCCTCCACGATGTGCTGGGCGTGGATGTGCCCCGACAGGTGGAGCCGCACGCCGTGATCGCGGTCGAATTGCAGCAGCGCGTCGCCGCCCAACATCACAAAGGTCTCCTTCGCAAATTCCGTCTGGGCCAGCAGGTTGTGATGGCTGGCGGTGACCAGCGTCCGCGCCCCCGCCCGCGCCGCCACCGACTCCAGCCATTCCCGGTGGGCCGACAGAAAGACGCCAAAGCTCTGCGCCCCGCCCTCGTAGAACGCCGCGTCCACCATCGGGACCCACAGCGCGTCGCTCACCTCGGCGGTATAGGACAGGTTCGCGCCCTCCGATGGGCGCATGAAATCGGCGTAGATGACGCTGAACTCCGACGGGGTCACGGGGTCCGTGGCGTACCATTCCTCCCCGCGGAAGCCCCGGGCGGTGGTCACGTTGATGTCGTGGTTGCCGGGCAGTACCCACACCGGGACGCCCGCGGCCTCGATCCGGGCGAAGTACCCGGCCAGCGCCTCATGGCTGGCCCGCTCACCGTCGAAGGACAGGTCCCCGGTGACGATCAGCGCGTCGGGCGACTCCGCCCGGATCGCCGCGCACAGCGCCTCCATCAGCGCGTCGCTCTGCTGGGTATACTTGCCGTCCCCGGCCCGCAGCGCGCGCAGGAACAGCCCGCTGCCCACGTACAGGGACGGGGCCATGTAGTGGATGTCGGTGACCACCATCATCCGGGTCTCTCCCAACGCCGTCCCCAGCAGCGCCAGCAGCAGCGCCGCGATCAGCCCCCGCTTCACGCGCCGCTCCCCTCCGGGACCTTGCACACGTCCACCCAGCCCCGGCAGTTCTGCGCCGCCTGCTCCAGCTCCCCGGGGGTCAGCTCGATGGCGCTGTTGGCGCTGCCGCAGGCGGGAAACACCGTCTCGAACCGCTTCAGCGACACGTCCAGGTAGACCGCCACCTCCGGTTTGACGGCGAACGGGCACACCCCGCCCACGCCGTGACCCACCAGGGCCTCCACGTCGTCGTGGCCGATCATCTTCGCCTTGGCGTGGAACTGGGCCTTGAAGCGGGGATTGTCGATGCGGGCGTCCCCCGCCGCCACCACCAGGATCGGCCCGTCGGGCAGCAGGAAGCTCAGCGTCTTGGCGATCCGCGCCGGGATCACCCCCACCGCCGCCGCGGCCAGCTCCACCGTGGCGCTGGAGGTCTCGAATTCCAGCACCCGTTCCTCCAGTCCGAGGGGCTTCAGATAAGCCCGCACATTGCCGATGGACATCGTCATCCCCTCCTCACAGTCCCAGCTTCGATTTCAGCAGCTCATACCGGGCCTTCTTCTCCGCCTTGGCGAAGTGGACCTCCCGCTGCTGCTCCGGGCAGCCGTCGTAGCACAGCGCCTCCCCACCAAACTGCTCGCTGGTCAGGTCGAACACGCAGTCCCCCACCGCGTTGAAGCAGTGGACGCTCCCGTCGGGCCGGGGCACGCCGTACACCTTCCCGCCGAACAGATCCTGCGCCAGGAACGCCGTGACGGAGCACTGTCCCCAGGTGGGGTTCTCCGCCGTCCACGCCGCCCGCATCCGCGGCGCGCACGTCTCCGCGCACCACGCCCCCAGCAGCGCCCTGTACAGCGCGTTCGGCGTGTCCAGCGCTCCGCGCCCCAATACCGTGTCGCCCTTCTCGCACCCGTAATAAGCCATACCCGTCACGATCCTTTCATACCAATATCACTATCATTATAATATGGATTGAGGCATTAGGCAATAGGATTTGAGGCAATAGGCATTAGTCAGAATGCCCGGGACAACGTCCATCTTTCTCTAAGGCAATAGGCATCAGGCATTGGGCATTAGTCAGAATAGCCGGGACAGCGTGCAACCTTCTCCTCGGCTCCCCTCCCAGGGGAGCTGTCATTTGCGCAGCAAATGACTGAGAGGTCGTCACCCCCGACCTACACCAAAGAGAGTGGAGAGTTCAATAACGGCTGACGCAATTTGTTTGAGATCGCGCCAGCCCACTGTTCAACTCTCCACTCTTCCCCGCATCCCTATTGTCCAATGCCTGAATCCTTCAGGCTTTCGCCCGAAAGATTCACCTCCTCCAGCGCCTTGTTGTGCAGCTTATAGATATAGCGCTCCTCGTACCCCATGCGCTCGGCCACCCTGGGCCACGGCAGGTAGCAGAGGTAGCGGTACTCCAGCAGCTCCCGGTACAGATCGGGCCGGACGGTCCTGATGACGTCGCGGACCTCCCGCCTTCGCGCGCACAGCCCGGCGATCTCCCGCTCCATGGCGCGGGTCTCGTCGGTGAGGGCGTCCGCCGCCTCGGTCCAGTCCTGCCTGCGCCCGCCCCTGGGCATGCCGTCCACGTGCGATGCTCGCACCGCGCTGAGCCGGTCCTTGAGCACCGCAACCTGATGCTCCAGCTCCCTGACCTTGTCCTCCGTGCGCCACGCCCGCATCAGCCAGTCCTTCGTCGCCTCTTTTTCCGCCATTTGCTTTCCCCTCCCATCTCATTTCGCGTTTATGCGAGATAATAAGCGGTCATTGACTCGCGTTTCCGCGATTTCATAGCCATTATACTCGCGTATTCGCAATTTGTCAACACTATTTTTCGCATAAACGCGAATTTTTGGATTGCTTTTTTTCCTGAAATCCGATATAATGGTGACAAAGGGACCGAGGTGTTTGATATGACGGATATCGGAAAGCGCATCAAGCTGCGCCGGAAGGCGCTGGGCTATTCCGCGGAGCAGCTGGCGGAGCGGGTGGGCGTCTCCCCCGCCACCATCTACCGCTATGAGAAGAACGAGATCGCCAACATGGGCGCGGACAAGCTCCAGCCCATCGCCGACGCCCTCGACACCACCCCCGGCGCGCTGATGGGCTGGGACGACCCAGACGACGAGGCCTTTGAGCTGCGCGAGCAGCTCCGCCGCGACCCCAACCGCCGCCTCCTCCTCTCCCTCGCCCGCCACGGCACCGCCCAGCAGGTCCGCCAGGTCGCCGCCCTCATCGACGCCCTGAAAGCCTCCAACCCCGACTTCTACGACGGCGACGATCCGGCATAATGCAAAAACCGCTTGAAGGCCCCATTAACGAGTCCACCTCTCAAGGGATTTTTCTGTACAGGAGGTCATCACAATGATTAACCTAACCCGCGAACGAGTAGAGCGAAACAGATTAATGTTCAATGCCCGGTACGAGGCTTTGGAGAAGATGGGGACCTGCCTGGGCACCAAGGCCGCTGCTCTTGCGCTGTGGAATGAAGCAATGCCTGAAGATACGTGGATGACGCTTCAATTGACGCTGATGCTGCTCCAGAAGGGCGGCTATCTCGAAGGCGTGAAGGTCGTGGGCGGCACGGTGATGGAGCCTGTGAGACCGAGGATCACCGAGAAGGGGTACGATAACTGGGAAGAGATGGGCAAGCCGGAGCACACGGACGAGGTAATGGAGATAGTTGAGAGATACAAGAAAAAGCATAAAACGGCAAAAAAGCAGGAAGAATGATATGTAGGGTGGCTTATAAAAACTGGATAGCGGTATTAGTAGAACAAGATTCTTGAATACAGTACAAGATAATTGGGATAGCCCGTGAATATACGGTTATCCTTTATTTTGTGTCCTCTAACCACATCAACCACAACATATAGTATGCATATACATAAAAAACCCTGCACGTTTATCATGCAGGGTCTTTGGCGGAGAAGGAGGGATTTGAACCCTCGCGGCAGTTATCCCACCCTACTCCCTTAGCAGGGGAGCCCCTTCGGCCTCTTGGGTACTTCTCCACAGCCGAATACAAGCGGAGAGAGAGGGATTCGAACCCCCGGTGCCTTTCGACATCACTGGTTTTCAAGACCAGCGCCTTCAACCACTCGGCCATCTCTCCTCGTCAAACCAGCATTGGTATTATATCAAAGAAGAAGGGATCTGTCAAGCGTTTTTTTCCGGGCTTCGGGCAGGAAGAACGTCAAGCAACCCCAGAGCCCACCGAAAACGCGGGGTTTTCAATAGAAGTCAGAGGCTGTACCGTGACTCCCCCTACTCCCTACTGCCTACTCCCTACTCCCTGGATTTGTCCCAATGGCGCAATGGCAACGTCTAAACGCCCCCGCGCCCTCATAGGATTCAGGGAATAACATGATCAGGAGGCGGGGGCCATGGATCAACAGACCTTGTATCGGGATATCGCGGGGCGCTGCGGCGGCGATATCTATATGGGCGTGGTAGGACCGGTGCGCACGGGGAAATCCACCTTCATCAAGCGGTTCATGGAGCTGCTGGTGCTGCCGGGGATGGAGGATCCGGACGCGCGGGAGCGCACGCGGGACGAGCTGCCCCAGAGCGGCGCGGGCCACACCATCATGACCACCCAGCCGAAGTTCATCCCCAACGAGGCGGCGACGGTGACGCTGAAAGACGAGGCGTCGGCGCGGGTGCGCCTGGTGGACTGCGTGGGCTATCTGATCCCGGGGGTGCTGGGGCTGTCGGACGGGGAGGCGGCGCGGATGGTGCGCACTCCCTGGTACGACTACGACATCCCCTTCGAGGAGGCGGCGGAGCTGGGCACCCGCCGGGTGATCCAGGAGCACGCCACGGTGGGCATGGTGGTGACCACGGACGGCAGCGTGGTGGACGTGCCGCGCACCGCCTACCAGCAGGCGGAGGCCCGGGTGGTGGAGGAATTGAAGGCGCTGGGCAAGCCCTTCATCGTGGTGCTGAACAGCGCCCGCCCCGACGCCCCGGAGACCGCGGCGCTGGCCGGGGAGCTGTCGGAGGCCTACGGCGTGCCGGTGCTGCCCGCGGACGTGCTGAACATGACCTTAGAGGACCTGAACGGCCTGCTGGAGGCGCTGCTCTTCGAGTTCCCCATACGGGAATGCCGCATACAGGCCCCGGCGTGGCTGACGGCGCTGGCCGGGGACCACTGGCTGGGCGAGTCGGTGATGGAGGTCATCCGCGCCGCCGCCGGACAGATGCGCCGGGTGCGGGACCACGCGCTGCTGCGCGCGGCGCTCAAGCAAAATGAATACGTGGAGGACGCCGCGCCCACCCGCATGGACCTCAACGACGGCACCCTCGAATACCGGCTGACCCTGCGGGACGGCCTGTTCTACCGGGTCCTGGGCGAGGCCAGCGGCCAGGAGATCCAGGGGGAGGCCCACCTGTTCGAGCTGATGAAGTCGCTGGTGGCGGCGAAGCGGGAGTACGACCGGGTGGCCGACGCCCTGGAGAGCGCCCGCCAGACCGGCTACGGCATGGTGGCCCCGTCCATGGAGGAGCTTCAGCTGATGGAGCCGGAGCTGGTCAAGCAGGGTGCGCACTACGGCGTGCGGATGAAGGCCGCCGCCCCGTCGCTGCACCTGATCCGCGTGGACATCCAGACCGAGGTCAACCCCATCATCGGCGGGCAGAAGCAGTCCGAGGAGCTGGTCAACAACCTCCGCGCCGAGTTCCAGGGCGACCGCGACGGCATCTGGGACACCGAGATCTTCGGCAAGACCCTCAACGAGCTGGTCCGCGAGGGCATCAGCGGCAAGCTCGCCCGCCTCCCGGAGGACGCCCGCCAAAAGCTGCGCGAGGCCCTGCAAAAGATCATCAACGAGGGCAGCGGCGGCATGATCTGCATATTGCTTTAGCCTTTACTTTGCATCCGTTATCTGATACAATGGCCGTAGCTGTTCAGCGGGGCTGAGGAATGGAGAATGGAGAATGGACAATGGACAATGGCGGTACAAATCCTTCGGATTTGTATGATATAACACGACAATCGGCGTTGACTGGCATATTCACAGCCTTTAATCAAAGAAATCCGGTATCTATTCAGTTCTGCTGTGATAAGTGGAGATTGTCCGAGGCAACGGGGAACGACCTCTCAGTCACCGACTTCGTCGGCGACAGCTCCCCCTGAAAGGGGAGCCAAGAGGAAGACAGAGCGTCAGCCTTGGCTCCCCTTCCAGGGGAGCTGTCAGCCGTTAGGCTGACTGAGAGGTTGTCCCCCGCAGCCTGCCAAATCTCTGTTTGTCACAGGACTGAACAGTTACGAAATCCGCAAGGATTTCCACAATCATTCTCCATTTTCCATTATCCATTCTCCATTCAACAGCCGTCCCCTCGTCCTCACTGCTGAACGGGACCCAACGGCTTCAAAAAGACACAGGAGGGATACACATGCTGGAAATCGGGACGCTGGCGCCGGAATTTGAGCTGCCGGACCAGAACGGAGAGACGCACAGGCTGTCGGACTATCGGGGGCAGAAGGTGATCCTCTACTTCTATCCCAAGGACAACACCTCAGGCTGCACCAAGCAGGCCTGCGGCTTCAAGGACCGCTATCCCCTGTTCCGCGAGAAGGGCGCGGTGGTGCTGGGGGTCAGCAAGGACTCCGTGGCCTCCCACAAGAAGTTCGAGCAGAATTACGGCCTGCCCTTCACCCTGCTCAGCGACACCGAAAAGACCGTCATCCAGGCCTACGACTGCTGGAAGGAAAAGAAGAACTACGGCAAGGTCTCCATGGGCGTGGTCCGCACCACCTACCTCATTGACGAAAACGGCGTCATCACCCGCGCCATGGACAAGGTCAAGGCCGCGGACAATCCGGAGCAGATGCTTGAAATGATCGGGGAAGGAAAATAGAGGCATTGGCCGGGCTTTCGCCCGGCCAATGCCTCACTCTCCCCCACTGACCCGGGACAGTATGTAGTCCCTGAAGAGGAGCTGCTCAGGGGAGAGGTATTTCTTTTTGTAGACGAAGTACAGGTGATAGGGCATGGTGCCCTCCAGCGGGAAGGCGAGGACCCGGCCCTGGGCGACATAGTCCCGGGCGGCGACCTCGGAGATGACGGAGATGCCCACCCCGGCGGCCACCAGCTGCTTGATGGTCTCGGTGTCGTCGATGGCAGCCACCACCCTGAGCCGCGCGGCGGGGATGGACTGCTTCATCCAGCGCATGAACTCCTGCTGGAGGGTGGAGGTGCTGGAACGGGTAATCATGGGCGCCTCGGAGAGCAGCTCCGGAGGGAAGCTCCGCCCCTCCAGGGCCCTGTAGCGCCCGTCCGCCGGGGTGATGACCACCAGGTTCGCCACGCCGCAGTGCCGCACCGCGTAGTCCGAATCCAGGATCTTCATGTTGCAGAAGGCGAATTCGCAGCCGTCCTGCCGGAGCCGCCCCTGGATCTCCGAGTTGTAGCTGGTGACAAACTGGAAGCTCATGTCGGGATACAGCGCATGAAACCCGATCACCCAATCCGACAGATAGTAGCGGCTGATGTAGGGCGTGGCCGCGATGGAAATGGTTCTGCCGTCCCGGTTGGCCCGGCTCACCGCCAATATGCTGTCCCGGTTCAGCTTCAACATCTCCTTGGCGTAGCCGTAAAACACCCGCCCGTCCTGGCTCAGCTCCATGGAGCGGGTGGTGCGGTTCAATAGCCGCGTGCCCAGCTCCCGCTCCAGATTGCGGATGTGGATGGTCACCATCGACTGGGATAGCTGCAATCGGTCCGCCGCGTTGGAAAAGCTGCCCTCGTCCACCGCCGCCACAAATGATTCAAGCTGTTTGAAGTCCATGCGCGTCTCCATAAATGCCCACAGGCAAATTTATAAATCAATAGGTATTATATATTAATTATTATAAATTGTCAATCGGGATTTATCGGGCTTCGCCCGACAAATCCAGGGAGAAGGGGGGATGGCAAAAGGCGAACGCTCTAATTGACGCACGACGAAAGAGGCGCGCTCAGTTGCGCGCCTCTTTCGCTATGGTCCGGGAAACGGCGTTTATTTGGGGCTTTGTCTCCGGGCCGAGAGGTCGTCCTCTATTAGCAGATCAGCTGGTTCAAATCCTGGAGCAGCTCGTGACAGTCGTCGGAGTAAATTTCCATCTGTATGGGCGTGGCGCGATGGAGACTGCACACTCCCAGCAGGGATTTGGCGTCCACCTGATAGCGCCCCTGTCGAAGCAGTATCGTGTAGGGGTAGCGGTTTGTGATGTTGACCAGAGCACTCACATGCTCAGGCCGATGCAGCGAGATGTCTACGGCTCTCATAAGCTCACCTCCCGTCTGGCTGATATGGACAGAGAACGAGGCCACGTCAAACGGTGCCTCGTCATTCAGCATGCCGAAGGGATTTCTCCACAGGTTATTCTGTTAAGTTATTATACCTTATTTTACAATGAAAAGCAAGAGTTAACCGCAAATTAAACGCCGCTATAACAAATTATTATAATCATATTTGTTTGGATTATATCGCCAGTGGGCGGAAGGATACATTCAATCCTCCCGCCACTCCATCCGCAGCTGCGAATCGATCCAGCTCGTCTGCTTCGCGTCGTAGACCCTGTCCCCGGGCAGCAGGTTCCCGATCAGCAGCGGGGAGGCGGGGTCGTGGCGGCGCATGTTGGCGCGCACGGCCGCGGCGTCGTAGTTGGCGTAGCAGTAGCGGCACAGGTGGCCGCAGGTGTTGTACGCCCCGATGTCCCCTCCCAGATAGCAGGCGCAGCCCTTCCGCGCGGAGGGGGTGGCGGGCGCCCGGAGCCGCTGCCCCAGTGCGCGCTCGTACATGGCCAGAGTCATGCAGCCGCCGCAGTCCGCGCCGAACTGGGCCAGCTCGTCCCCCTCGGCGCAGGGGCGGAGGGTCATGCCGTGGGCCTTGCAGATGTCGGCCATCGCCCTGCCCAGCACAAGCCGGTCCTCCCGCGCCACGGGCCGCGCCTCGGGGAAGTTGCGCCGGGTCTTTTCGTACAGATCGATAAAGCTGATGACCGCGTCCCGGGTGTAGCCCGCCAGCGCCCCGGCCATGTACTCGAAGGCCCGTATGTGCCGCGCCACGGGCCATTCGTCGCCGATCCATATGGGATCGTACCGCCAGCCCACCCGGTCCGGGCCCACCGCGTCGGACAGCCGCCGGAAGGACTCCAGCACCCGCTTCACCCCCGGCACATTCGGCTCCACATCCCTGCCATAGGGCGTGATGGTCACGTACCAGTATTGGCCGAAAGGCTCCAGCAGCTTCAGCCGCGGCAGCATCGGCGCGGGATTCTTGGTGCAAAAGCCGATCAGGTCCACCACCGCCGGATCCAGCCGGTACCGCGCCACGCTGCCGGGGTCGTAGGGATTCCGCACCAGCACAAACCCCGCCCGCAAGCGGTTTTCAAACCACTCCGAATAAAATGCCGGTATGTCCGTCCGCTGCCCCGTGTTGATGATCACGAAGACGCCCCCTTTTTTCGAGAAATAGATCGGTTTTGCACACAGAATAACGTTGGAATGAGGAATTAGGAATGAGGAATTAGGAATTATAAATGGTTCGGCTGCGTAGGGGCGGCGATGCGGCGTCTGCCAGGCAGTACGTATTGCTTCGGTATATGGCGGGCGGCCATTGGCCGCCCCTAAAACGCGCGGCAGCTGCTATTCATTCCTAATTCCTAATTCCTAATTCCCAATTCCTAATTCTCCAATAAAGATTTGCCGCAGCTCCCCCTGCTCCCTACTCCCTGCTCCCTACTTCCTAACAACCACCCCTCCCTTGAACACGGTCTCCACCCCGGCGACCACGTGGTCCAGCAGGCGGTTGATGGTCCCGTCGTTCCAGAACTCGGCGCTCCGGCGGGTGCGGGCGCGGAAGTCGTCCACGTCGGCGCACTCGGGGCGGTGGCGCATGGGCCCGTCCTGGGGGAGCAGGTTGCCCAGGTACCAGTCCGTGCGCCTGGCGGGGGCGCGCACGGCGGGGTCCTCCGAGACAAGGGCGGGGGCGATCTCCCGGCGCAGCCGCATGATCTCCTCCGCCTGGGACGGGAGGGCTGCGACGGCGTCCAGCACCTGCCGCTTCAGCGCGCCCTCCAGGACCTCCCGCCCGCACGCGGGGCACGCGAAGACGGTCTCGATGCGCCTCAGCCGCTTCATCCCACCGCCGCAGGGGCAGAGGGTGCGCCCCACCAATGCCCTGCGGCTGCCGAAGCGCATGCCGCCCTTTTTGCCGAAGTTGGAGCGCAGCCACAGCTCGTCGGCGGCGCGCTCGAACACCTCCCTGGGTATCACGGGCGGGTGGGCGTCCCGAACGCGATAGCTGGGCAGCTGTCCCCGGTTCTTCTCGTTCTTGTGGGTCAGGAAGTCGGAGACGAAGGTCTTTTGCAGCAGCAGGTCCCCGGCGTACTTCTCATTGGTCAGCAGATAGCGCACGGCGCTGGGCCGCCATGTGGTGCAGCCCGAGCCGCTGGGCACGCCCTCCCGGCGCAAAAACCCCGCGATCATGTCTAGGCTGTAGCCGTCCAGGAAGTCCCGGTAGACCCGGCGCACCACCTCGGCCTGGTCTGCGTTGACCACCAGCCGTCCCCGCGCGTCCTTGTCGTAGCCCAGAAAGCGATTGCAGTTCACCATGGGCAGGCCCCGCTGGAAGCGGTACTGTATGCCCAGGCGGATGTTCTGGCTGATGGAGGCGCTCTCCTGCTGGGCGATGGAGGCCAGTATGGTCAGCAGCACCTCGCCCTGTCCGTCCAGGGTGTCGATGCCCTCCTTCTCGAAGGTGACGCCCACCCCCTTCGCCTTGAGCCTGCGCACCACCGTCAGGCAGTCCAGTGTGTTGCGGGCGAAGCGGGAGATGGACTTGGTCAGAATCTGGTCGATCCGCCCCGCCTCGGCCTCCTCGATCATGCGGTTGAAGCCGTCCCGACGGGCCAGGCTGGTGCCGGAGATGCCCTCGTCGGCGAAGATGCCCGCCAGCGCCCAGCCGGGATGGTTCACGATCAGGTCGTGATAGTGGGCGCACTGGGCGGCGTAGGAGCTCTCCTGCTCCTCCAGATCGGTGCTGACCCGGCAGTAGGCCGCCACCCGAAGCGGCCCGTCATCGGTCCCGCTCCCCCGCTCACGCGCCTTGATGACCTGCACCGCGCCCGGCTTTTCCTCCGCCTCCGCCGCCCGGATGCGGGCGTAGGGATCGCCGAAGCCCAGGGTCTGATTGGCCAGCACGAAGACCTCCCGGCTGACGATGCCCTCGTGGCGCTCGGGAACGTAGAACTGATCCGCCTCGCCGCGGTTCACGTGCTGCCTGAACTCCCCGTCCCGATAGGTCTTTTGCAGAAGCGCGTCGCCGGTGTAGGTGAGGTTGGTCAATATGGCCGTCACGGTGGAGGGCTGCCAGGTGACCCTGTACTTGGTGGGCACGCCCCGCGCCTCCAGCATGGCGGCGATGGCCCCGGGCCGCATCCCCCTGAGGGCGCAGGCGAAGATCTCCTCCACCACCGCGGCCTCCTCCGGGAGCACCTCCAGCGAACCGTCCGCCACCTTGTAGCCGTAGGGCGGGCGCTTGTAGCGGAATTCCCCGGCCTGGAAGCGCTGCCTGTAGCCCAGCTTCACGTTGCCCGATATGGAGCGGCTCTCCTCCGCGGCAAAGGACGCCATGACGGACAGAAACAGCTCCGAGCTCATGCTGCCCGTGTCGATGTGCTCCTTGTCAAACAGGATCCGCACCCCCAGCGCCTTCAGCGTCCGCACCAGCCGAAGGCAGTCCACGGTGTTGCGGGAGAAGCGGGACACCGACTTGGTCAGCACCACCCGGACCCTTCCCCGGGCGCAGTCCCCGATCAGCCGCGTCAGCTCGGGCCGGTTGTCCGCGTGGGTGGCGCTGAGCCGCTCGGCGTAGACGTCCACGAGCGTCCACCCCGCGTGGGCCTGAACCACCTGCAGCCAGTGGGCGCGCTGGGACTCCAGGCTCTCCTCCTGGGAGGCCTCCTCCGTGGATACCCGGCAGTAGGCCGCCACGGGGACCTCCTCCTGTTCCCCGGGCAGCGGTTTCGCAATACGAGACTGAGACATGTACCAAAACCTCCTTCATTGCTCTCGGCGGATCGCTCCGCCGCCTCTATTATGAAGGAGGGGCTTAAAGATCGTGTTTATTTCAAAAGAACCGTTCCGTTTTCAGTTGCCTTGCCCGCCGGGTTCTGGTATAATACTACAGGATTTTTGAGCAATCCCCGAAACCGACGCACCCCAAAGAACAGGAGGCTCTCGCATGCTGTCCATGGACGTCGTCTTTACCCAGATACTGGTGATCCTGCTCTACATCGTCATCGGCTACATCGCCGGAAAGGCCCATTTGATCGACGCCGGGCAGCGCAAATACCTGACCACCGTCTGTACGAGCCTGATCCTGCCCTTCACCATACTCTCCGCCAGCAGCCAGTCGCTGACCCTGCGGCAGATGGCGGACCTGGGCCTGTCCTTTCTGGTGATGCTGGGGCTGTTCATCGCCACCACCTTCGCCGCCATGCGCATACAGGCCGCGCGGGGCGTGCCCATGCCGGCCCGGGTCACCACGGCGTCGCTGGTCACCTATCCCAATTGCACCTTCCTGGGTCTGCCGCTGTGCCGCGCGCTGTTCGGGGACATGGCCATACTCTACAACGCCGTGGCCATGGTGGCCTTCAACGCACTGTTCTTCACCTGGCAGTGCAGCATGTTCACCGGGCAGAAATTCCGCCCGCGCAACCTGGCCACCCCCGGCACCATCGCCACCTTCCTGCTGATCGTCATGCTGCTGTTGCGCATCCAGTTTCCCGCGCCGGTGCAGACCGTGGTGTCCAGTACCGGTTCCATGATCACCCCGCTGTCGCTCATCATCATCGGCGTGATGATGTCCGAAAACCGGCTGACCGCCATCCTCCGGGAGCGCCGCGCCTATGTGGTCACGCTGCTGCGCAATCTGGTCATACCCCTGATCGCCATGCTGATCCTCCGCTTCCTCCCCGGCGACGCCGCCTCCCGGCTGTGCCAGCTGGTCTATCTGGCCTGCCCCTGCGCCACCCTCACCAGCATCTACGCCATACAGTGCGACATGGAGCCCGAACTCGCCGCCCGCAGCGTCCTCATGTCCACCCTGTTCTTCTCCCTCAGCCTCCCGATCATCATCTCCGTCGGGATGAGGTTCTTTGGCTGATTAAAAAGGGATCGGGGATCAGAAACGTTCGTTCCCAGGTCACTGTTCAGTCCTGCGGCAAATGGAAATTTGGCGAGGCACGGGGGACCTCATCCGTCCTCCGCTTCGCTCCGGCCACCTTCCCCAGGGGGGAAGGCTAAATACCGGCTGACGCTATCCAAAAGCCTTCCCCTCTGGGGAAGGTGGCAGCCCGAAGGGCTGACGGATGAGGTCCTCCGTCATCCCGTTTAATCATCATTTATCACAGTAGTACTGAATGGATACGTTCCCAGGCTGTTTCCAATCCCCAATCCCTGATCTCATTCTTCATCCAGATAATAGCCGAGCCACATCTCGACCTCCCTGTCGTTGATGCGGGTCTTGACCATCGCCACCCGGTGGCGCCTGTCCACCTTGCGGATGTCGTTCTCATAGGGCTTGAGGAAGCCGTCGAGTATGCGCAGGCGTCCGTCCACGAACCGCGCCCGGGACAGCTCGATCACGCCGCCGCACTTGAACAGCCGCTCGGCCAGCTTCGCGTCGTCGCCTCGGAGCACCCAGCTCTCCGCGTCGTAGCGTATGACCCGTATGGCGCGCTCCACGATGCTCAGCTGCTGGACGGGAATGTCGGGGTCGTCGGAGGCGAAAAAGACGTACCCCGGAAACACCCTGTCCTCAAGGACCTCAAAGCTGCCCTGCCTCCTGAAGTAGTGCTGACGCACGGGCGCTATGGCCCGCACCCCCATGCGCTGCTCCAGCTCCCGGGCCACCTCTTCCTCCCGTCCCGTGACGCAGAACAGGCAGCCGTAATAGCATTGCTCCTTGCGCGTTTCCGACATAGCATCGCCTCCGTGCCCGGCAGACGCCCCATCGCGGGCCTGCGCGGGTCTTTTTTGTCGTCGCTGACGATGGGCAAGCGGAGCCCCGCCGCCGGGGCAGAGCCGTCCGTTCGATTATTTGTAATACCCGGCGTACCACTCCGCGAACGCTCTCAGCCCCTCGCGGATGCCGATTTTTGGGGTGAAGCCATAGTCGCGCTCGAGGGCGGCGCTGTCGGCGTAGGTCACCGGCACGTCCCCGGCCTGCATGCCGACCAGCTCCCGATGCCCCTCGAAATCGTAGTCCGCCGGGAGGACGCCCGCCCGCACCAGCTCCTCCTGGAGTGTGCGGATGTAATCCAGCAGGTTCTCCGGCTGGCCGCCGCCGATGTTGTACACCGCGTAGGGCGGGATGGGCAGGCCGTCCGCGCCCGTGGCCCTGGACGGCGCGCCCCGCATGACCCGGTAGACACCCTCCACGATGTCGTCGATGTAGGTGAAATCCCGGCGCATGTCGCCGTAGTTGAAGATCTGGATGGTCTTCCCCGCCGCCAGCTTCTGCGTGGCGCTGTAGTAGAACATATCCGGGCGTCCCGCGGGGCCGTAGACCGTGAAGAACCGAAGCCCCGTGGACGGGATGTCGTAGAGCTTGCTGTAGGCGTGGGCCAGCAGCTCGTTGGATTTCTTGGTCGCCGCGTAGAGGCTCACCGGGTTGTCCACCTTGTCCTCCGTGGAGAACGGCACCTTCTTGTTCCCGCCGTAGACGGAGGAGCTGGAGGCGTACACCAGGTGCTCCACGGGATGGCGGCGGCAGGCCTCCAGCAGGTTGTAGAAGCCGATGATGTTGCTCTCGATGTACACGTCCGGGTGGTCGATGGAATACCGCACGCCCGCCTGTGCCGCCAGGTTCACCACGATGTCAAAACGGTATTCCTCAAACAGCGCGTCCACCAGCGCCCTGTCCGCGATGGAGCCCTTGACGAACACGTGCTTCACCGGGGACTGCTCCGCTGCCCGCTCCACAAGTCCCAGCCGGTACGCCTTCAGCGCGGGGTCGTAGTAGTCGTTCATGTTGTCCAGGCTGACCACCGTCCCGCCGCCCATCTCCTTGAGCAGCCGCAGCACCAGATTGGCCCCGATGAAGCCGGGACAGCCGGTCACCAGGATGGTCCTGCCGCTAAGCTCGATCCTCCGCTTGCCGTTCACAGCCGCTTCGTTGCGCATGTGCTAATCCCTCCTGAACAGGTCGCGCGTATAGACCTTCTCCTTCACGTCGTCCAGCGCCTTGTCGTAGCGGTTGGCGACGATGCAGCCGCACATCCGCTTGAACTTCTTCAGATCGTTGACCACCAGGGAGCCGAAGAACGTGGAGCCGTCCTCCAGCGTCGGCTCGTAGACCACCACCGTCGCGCCCTTGGCCTTGATCCGCTTCATGACCCCCTGGATGGAGGACTGGCGGAAGTTGTCGCTGTTGGACTTCATCGTCAGGCGGTAGACGCCCACGACGGCCTCCTTCTGCTTGCGCTCCCGGGCGGTGCTGTAGGCGGCGGAGGCCGTGTAGGTCCCGGCAATCTCCAGCACGCGGTCGGCGATGAAGTCCTTGCGCGTCCGGTTGCTCTGCACGATGGCCTGGATCAGGTTCTCCGGCACGTCGCGGTAATTCGCCAGGAGCTGCTTGGTATCCTTGGGCAGGCAGTAGCCGCCATAGCCGAAGGACGGGTTGTTGTAGTAGTCGCCCACGCGGGGGTCCAGGCACACGCCCTTGATGATGGGCGCGGTCTTGAGCCCCTTCACCTCGGCATAGGTGTCCAGCTCGTTGAAATAGCTGACCCGCAGGGCGAGATATGTGTTCACGAACAGCTTGGTGGCCTCCGCTTCCGTGGTCTCCATGAACAGCACGGGGATGTCGGTCTTGACCGCGCCCTGCTTCAGCAGCGCCGCGAACCGCTCCGCGGCCTCCCGGTTCGCCGGGTCCGCGCCTACGATGATGCGGCTCGGGTACAGGTTGTCATACAGCGCCTTGGATTCCCGCAGGAATTCCGGGCTGAAGATGATGTTGTCCATGCCCAGCTGCTCGCGGATGTGCACGGTGTATCCCACGGGCACCGTGGACTTGATCACCACGGTGGGCTTCGTCTCCCGCCCGGCGCAGGCCTCCCGGATCAGCGTCAGCACGGCCTCCACCGCGCCGCAGTCAAAGTAGTTCGTCTTCGGGTCGTAGTTGGTGGGCGCCGCCACGATGATGTAATCCGCCGCGGCGTAGGCGGCGGCCGCGTCCGTGGTGGCGGTCAGGGAAAGCCCCCGCGCCTCGTGCTCGGCCAGGTATTTCTCGATGTACTCGTCCTGGATCGGGCTCGACCAGGCGTTGATCCGCGCCACCTTCTCCGGCAGGATGTCCACGGCGGTCACGTCGTTGTGCTGGGACAGCAGCACGGCCAGCGACAGGCCGACATAGCCCGTGCCCGCCACGGCGATCCGCATGCGCCCGACGGCAGCCGGCTCCGGCGCGTCGTCCACGATGACGTCGGAGACCTGAAAGCCGAGCACCTCGGAAAGGGCGAGCAGCTGGTCCACGGACGGGCTGTAGCTCATCGCCTCGAGCCGCGACAGCAGGGAGCGGTTGATGCCCGCCTGCCCGGCCAGCGCCGCCTGCGAGAGCTTCAGCGTCTTTCTCCGACGAATCACCGTCTCGGAGAGCAGCTTCAGTGATAAATGCTTCATGTTTTCCTCCTTGCTGCCTGCAGCGGCAATGACAGGTTCCATAATGGAACCATGATAGCAGGCGCGCGCCGGAAATGCAACCACCTTGACGCCATAACGGGTGTAAAATTTGTGATCGAAGCGCCCACCCAACCCGTTTTGTCGCTGACTGCGACAAAACGGGAACGGAGTGGCGCGTTAAACACTGCCGCGCGCGCTGTAGGGACGTTACCGCTCATCGTCCCTCGGGGCGGACTTCCTCGGTCTGGCCTTCGGCCAGCCAACTCCCTCAAAGAGGGAGCCTAAAAGGCATACGCGCACACGAAAAGGCTCCCTCCCCGAGGGAGCTGCCACTCTGATCAGTAGCCCTCCCCCAAACCCCAGACCTTTATACTATTTTTACCCAAAAGGGTATTTACAAATCGCTCTGGATGTGCTATAATCTTTCTCGTCGTCAAGACATGGGGCATTAGCTCAGTTGGCTAGAGCGCTACACTGGCAGTGTAGAGGTCACGAGTTCGAGTCTCGTATGCTCCACTCAAACCGATCCATTGTTGGATCGGTTTTTTCGTATACAAAAAACGGGGCGCAGGCTTCGCTCCCTGCTCCCCTTTTCTTTCACCCCTGCAGTCCCCGGGACTGGCGGTCCATGTCCTCCACGACGATGTCGTAGATCTCGCCGAGGGTGGCGCAATATTCCAGGACCTTCCAGGGCTCGTTGGTGTGGTAGTGGATCTTGATCAGCTCGTCATCGCCCACGGCCAGCAGGCAGTCGCCCACGAAGTTGGCCTCGAAGTAGTCTCGGATGACATCCTCGTCCAGGCCCTCGCCCTCGATCAGCAGTTGGGTATCGTAGCGATATTCGGTGTATTCTCCGCTCATTGCAAAAACATCCTTTCTACATTAGCTCGATCATGTCCGCCAGCCGCCCGAATTTCAGGTCCGGGCGGGTGTCGGAGGCGGCCAGCATGGCTTCGGTGGTCTCGCCGGACATGACCAGTATGGACAGCATGCCGCTTCGCAGGCCGGTCTCGATGTCGGTATAGAGCCGGTCCCCCACCATGGCCATTTCACCGGCGCTCAGCCCGGTGCGGCGCTCGGCGGCGCGGACGATGCCGGGGTTGGGCTTGCCCACCACCAGATCGGGGCGGCGGCCGGTGGAGGCCTCGATGAAGGCGATGATGGCCCCGATGTCGGGCATGAAGCCGGTCTCGGTGGGGCAGTTGAAGTCCGGGTGGGTGGCGATATAGGGCAGACCCGCCCGCACGAAATCGCAGACCTCCCGCATCTTCTGATAGTCCAGCGTGGTGTCGAAGCCGACGACCACGATCTCGGGATTCTGTCGGTCCACGGGGATGCCCGCCTCGGCGAACTCCTCCATCAGGAATTCATTGCCCAGCACATAGGCCCGCCTGCCGGGATAGCGCTCCCGGACGACCTCGCAGGTCGCCTCCCCGGAGGTCAGTATGTGGCGGCGGTCCGTGTCCAGCCCCATGCGGCGCAGGCGCTCCACGTAGAAGGCGGCGTTGTGGCTGGAATTGTTGGTGAGAAACAGGTAGTCCCGCCCGGTGGCCAGCACCCGGTCGATGAATTCCAGCGAGCCCTTGATGATTGCATCGCCCAGATAGAAGGTGCCGTCCATGTCCAGCAGGAAGCATTTGACGTCGTTTAAGTCCATGGCTCAATCCTCAAACTCGATGAAGCCCTCGCCCATGCGGGACACCGCGGCCAGCGCCTCCACCCGGTAGCCCGCCGTCCGCAGCTTCTCCATGCCGGGCTGGAAGGCCTTGGCGATTACCGCGCCGACGCCGCCCACCTTCGCGCCCGCCTGCTCCAGCAGACGGATGCCGCCGAAGGCCGCCTCGCCGTTGGCCAGGAAGTCGTCGATCAGCAGCACGTTGTCGCCCTTCTCCACGAACTGGGATTTCAGCGTCAGCAGATACGGGGCGTTCTTGGTGAAGGAGAACACCTCGGTCTGTATGATGCCGTCCTTCAGGATGCTGGAGACGGACTTCTTCAGGATCACCAGGGGCAGGTCCATGGCCAGCGCCGTCATCGCCGCCGGGGCGATGCCCGAGGATTCGATGGTGGCGACGCGGGTGATGCCGTCATTGGCAAACAGCCGGGCGAACTCCTCGCCCACCGCCTTCATCAGCTTCACGTCCACCTGGTGGTTCAGAAAGCAGTCCACCAGCAGCACTTGCGCGCTCAACGCCCGCCCCTCGGTCAGGATCTTTTGCTTCAGCAGGTCCATACTTACCAGCCCTTTCGTTCACGATGAAATATTGCTCCAAAATCCTCAATGCGACAACGGCGGCACGCATGGGCCGTCGTTGTCTCTCGTCAAAGTATCTTCCCCAAAAACTCCTGCATGCGCTGGTTCCTGGGATGATCGAAGATTTCCTGTGGCGTGCCCTGTTCGATGATCTTGCCGCCGTCCATGAAGATGACGCGGTCGCCGACCTCGCGGGCGAAGCCCATCTCGTGGGTCACCACTACCATGGTCATGCCCTCCCGGGCCAGCTGCTTCATGACGTCCAGCACCTCCCCCACCATCTCGGGGTCGAGGGCGGAGGTGGGCTCGTCGAAGAGCATCACGTCGGGCTCCATGCACAGCGCGCGGACGATGGCGATGCGCTGCTTCTGGCCGCCGGAGAGCTGGTTGGGATAGGCGTCGGCGCGGTCGGCCAGCCCCACGCGCTCCAGCAGCTGCTTGGCCTGGGCCTCGGCGGCCTCGCGGGTCTTGAGCTTGAGCTTGATGGGCGCCACGGTCATGTTCCTGAGCACCGTCATGTTGGGGAACAGGTTGAAGTGCTGGAACACCATGCCCATCTTCTGGCGGTGCTTGTTGATGTTCACCTTGGGGTCGGTGATGTCGGTGCCCTCGAAGGTGATGGTCCCGGCGGTGGGCAGCTCCAGCAGGTTCAGGCAGCGCAGGAAGGTGGACTTACCCGAGCCGGACGGGCCGATGACGACCACCACCTCGCCCCGGTGGATCTCGGCGGAGACGCCGTTCAGGGCGTGGATCTTCTCGCCGAACTGCTTTTCCAGATTATCGACACGGATCAAGGCGTCAGTGGTCACTGTTCCTCAGCCTCCTCTCAACCCTGCCGACGATGTAGGTCAAAAACATCACCAGCGCCAGATAGATCAGCGCCACCGCGATCAGCGGCATGAACGGCGAATAGGTCCGGCCGCGGATGGTGTCGCCCGCCTTGGTCAGGTCCATCACCGCCACGTAGCCCGCCACGGAGGTCTCCTTCAAAAGGGCGATGAACTCGTTCATCAGGCTGGGCAGCACGTTCTTAACCACCTGGGGCAGCACCACGAACCACATGGTCTGCAAATAGTTGAAGCCCAGGCTGCGCCCCGCCTCGAACTGGCCGTTGTCGATGGACATGATGCCGCCGCGGATGATCTCCGCCACATACGCGCCGGAGTTCAGGCCGAAGGCCAGCCCCGCCACCAGCAGCTTGTTGCGGAAGGCCGCGAATACGACGAAGGCGAATATCATCAGCTGCACCACCACGGGCGTGCCGCGCAGCACCGTCAGATAGACCTTGCACAGCCCGTTGAAGAAGCCGAATATGCGGCGGCTCAAGCTGGGGCGCGCGTTGGCCTCCGTCTTGTCGTAGGTGGAGCGCACCGCCGCGATGATCATGCCGATGATCAGGCCGATCGCCAGCGCCATGCCCGTGATCTGCAATGTGTTGCCCAGACCGGTCAGCAGGAACTTCCAACGGCTGCCCTGTATGAAGTTCAGGTCGAACTCCGCCTTTAAGTTTTCAAACCAAGCCTGCAAGTCGGCTCCTCCCTTCGGGGATCGTTATGTATGGATGAAAGCACAAACAGGGGGCAAAAGCCCCCCGGTCGTGCGAGAAAAACTCTATATCAGTTCTCCGCGGGAATGAACTGGTCGACGATGCCCTTCAGGGTGCCGTCCTCCATCAGCTCGTTGAGCGCGGTGTTGAAGGCCTCGTAGTACTCGGAGCCCTTCGGGAACGCCATGGCGTATTCCTCCTCGGTGTAGGCGGAATTCAGCAGCTTGAGTCCCTCGTTCTTGGCCACGAACGCCTTGGCGGGCTCGTTGTCGATGACCACGCAATCCACCTGGCCGCTGGTCAGGGCCAGCACGGCGTCGGCGCCGTTCTTGAAGCGCTGCACGTCCGCGGTGCCGGCGGTCTCGAACTCATCGGAGATGTAGATGTCGCCGGTGGTGGATTCCTGAACGCCGATCACCAGATGGCCGCCCTTGGCCTCGAGCAGCGCGTAGATGTCCGCCGCCTCGGTGTCGCCGGGCACGATGACCGCCTGGATGCCGATGGCATAGGTGTCGGTGAAGTCCACGGACTGCTTGCGCTCCTCGGTCACGGTCATGCCCGCGGCGGCGAAGTCATAGTTGTTGGAGACCAGGCCGGGGATGATGGAGCCGAAGTCGATGTCCACCACTTCCAGACCGTAGCCGATCTTCTGGCAGATGGCCTTGGCGATCTCGATGTCGATGCCGGTGGGCAGGCTGGTCTCGTCGTCGTAGAACTCATAGGGCGGGAAGTTGGCGTTCGTCGCCAGCACCAGGGTCCCGTTCTCACCGGCCTCCAGCACCGGAATACCAACCTCGGCCATCGCGGACAGGCCCGCGAGCGCCAGCATGGCAACCAGGATAACAGCGATCAGCTTTTTCATCACAATTACCTCCATTATATCTTCGCGGCCTTCCGCCGCATGAATTGAGTAGATTATACAACCACGTCCCGTAAATTTCAACGCTTATTCAGAGAATTAACAGAATATACATCTTATGTTGTATAATTATGCTTTGAATGAAGAAATATGCAGGGGGTGATCAAGGGAACAGGGAATAGGGAGCAGGCAACAGGGAAAAGGGAACAGGCAACAGGCAACAGGAATAGCCTGGGTACGGCGAAACGGCAAAACGCTATCCACACGACACTACCGTTTTGTTTTGTTAAATGGTCTGACATCTAATCCCAACCCCAACAGTACCGCGCGGCAGCGGCTATTCCTGTTCCCTGTTCCCTGTTCCCTGTTCCCTCGTTCCCCTGTTCCCTAACCTCCCACCACACATTTATATCCCCCCCGCCTCAATCCCGTCACAAAGTTTTCAGCGTTTTGTTGTATAATATCTATGGAATACTTTTTTGCAAAGGAGATATACCGATGAAAAAGTTTTTGAGCGTGCTGCTGGCGGCGCTGGTGGTCATCAGCCTGTTCACCACGGCGCTGGCCTCGGTGAAGACCACGGGCAACGTATGGATGCGCAAGGGGCCGGGCCTGGGCTACGGCAAGATCCGCTCCATCAAGAGCGGCAGGACCCTGGAATACACGGGCAAGTCCAGCGTGGACTCCCGCGGCGTGCGCTGGTACCGCGTGCGCTACAAGGGCAGCACCGGCTGGGTGTCCTCCCGCTACGCCAAGCTGAGCGGCTCCTCCAAGTCCTCGAGCAGCAGCTCGAGCTCCTCCGGCAGCTCCAGCAAGAGCAAGAGCAGCACCGCCACCCCGGCCCCGGAGATCACGCCGGTGCCGACGGATGAGATTCTCAATGTGGAGGCCACGCCGCTGACCGACGCCGCCGCCGTCGAGACCACCAACGAGAACGGCGAGCAGGTCCTGGACGTCCCCACCTTCGGCGCGCCCGAGGCCGTGGAGCTGTCCCCCTGGTACCTGGCCGACCTGACGTCCACCGCCAGCGCTCTGGCCCTGGGCGACCCCGTCACCGACGAGACCGCCGAGTTCAAGAATACCTACTCCAACGAGGTGCTCCGCGTGGCCGGCGACACCACCGCCCAGTACTTCCGCGTCACCGGCGAGGGCTACTCCGTCTACGGCGTCAGCGTGGGCGATGACATGGACACCGCCGTCGCCACCCTCACCGCCGCCGGGCTGGCCCGCACCGACAACATCCTCGGCGCATCCTTCCAGCACTACGCCACCGCCGATTCCCCCGTCAACGTCCAGGGCTTCGACTCCTTCATCAACGTCATCGCCGACGTGGACAACAAGGTCGCCGAAATCAGCTGGTCCGTCTACACCGGGGACTGGACGGAGAATTGATTTACCCCCGAACAAAATATGGAGGAGCGTTTGATGCTCCTCCATGTTTTGTTCGGGGAGGGAAAAGGGAACAGGGAAAAGGGAAAAGGGGACACGGCTGACGCAGCCGCCAATCCTGTTCCGCTTCGCAATCCGCCTTCCTCAAAGCAGGCGGCTTTTTGTACACATAGATCATCTGCTCCAAAAGGCTCCCTCTCCGAGGGATCTGTCAGGGAAAAGGGAAAAGGGGACACGGCTGACGCAGCCGCCATCTCTTTTCCGCTTCGCAATCCGCCTTCCTCAAAGAGGGCGGCTTTTTGTACACATAGATCGTCCGCTCCAAAAGGCTCCCTCTCCGAGGGAGCTGTCAGCCGCAGTCTGACTGAGGGAGTCCTCCCCGTGCAACTGAATCCTTGCGTCAAATCTATGATCTGCCCCGGTCCCCTGTTCCCTGCTGCCTGTTGCCTGTTCCCTGTTCCCTCGTCCCCCCGTTCCCCTGTTCCCTGCTGCCTGTTGCCTGTTGCCTGTTCCCTCGTCTCCCCGTTCCCCTGTTCCCCGTTGCCTGTTGCCTGTTCCCTCGTCCCCCCGGTCCCCCTTTTCCCTTTTCCCTGTTCCCTTTTCCCTGAAACCTCACGCCTCCACCGCGCCCCGTATATACCGACTGTGGGTCAGGCTGTGGATGAAGGCGGTGAACATGGCGATGGCCACGGCGCAGCAGACGGTGTCGGCGATGGGGGTGGCCCAGACGATGCCGTAGACGGGGATGCGCCGCATGAGCATGAACATCAGCGGAATGTCCAG
>Ga0256404_1003812_pt1 | contig 29812 bp, 24 predicted proteins | sample RumenRJG_01DNA_FD_185990 | JGI IMG/M metagenome (GOLD analysis project Ga0256404, IMG submission 185990) | Bovine rumen microbial communities from Lethbridge, Alberta, Canada - RJG_01 | ecosystem: Host-associated > Mammals > Digestive system > Stomach > Rumen | place: Canada: Alberta | collected...
AATACGTCAGTGGCATGGAGCTCACGGGCGTATTCAACCCGCATATCGAAAGTGCCCAGCGTTTTGCTGAGGAAATGGGCTGTGAGTTCTATACGGCCGATGAAGAGGAATTCTATGAGCATGTCGATGCGGTAGACATCTGCGTACCGCATGAGTTCCACTATATCTATGCGAAAAAGGCGCTGGAGCATGGCAAGCATGTGCTTTGCGAAAAGCCGATGACCTTGAAGAAGACCGAGGCTGAGGAACTGTTTGCGCTGGCCGAGGAGCGCGGGCTGGTGCTTATGGAGGCCATCAAGACGGCCTATACGCCAGGCTTTATCCGCCTGCTGTCGATGGTACAGAGCGGTGTTATTGGCGAGATTCGCGATGTAGAATCCTGCTTTACGCGCATATTCCCTAAAGACTCGATGCGCGAGCTCACCAATGCCGAACATGGCGGCAGTTTCACTGAGTATGGTAGCTATAATCTACTGCCCATCATCAAGCTGCTCGGTAAGGACTATCAGGATATCCGCTTTGAGTGCTTTAAGGCAGCAAATGGCGTTGATCTCTATACCAAGGCTTATTTCCGCTATCCACATAGCATGGCGACGGCCAAAACCGGCCTCAAGGTAAAATCTGATGGTCATCTGCTGATCTCGGGGACGCGTGGTTATATCTTCGTGCCGGCTCCTTGGTGGAAGACGACGGAATTTGAAATCTGCTATGAAGACTTCACGCAGAATGAAAAAGTCTACACAAAATATCTCGGCGACGGCCTGCGCTATGAGCTCAGCGACTTTGTCTCGGCTATCAACGGCAACCCGCGCGGCGGTTTCAAGCTCACGCGGACAGAATCCATTGCCTTTGCCGATATCATGGAGAAATTCCTGGCCTGGCGCAAACAGACCAAAATCGAGGAAGGAACGGTTATCGTATGAAATTTTGGGCACACCGCGGCTGCAGCCAGCGCTATCCGGAGAACACGCTGACAGCCTTTGAAAGGGCCGCCGAACTTCATAAACATGGACTGACGGGCATCGAACTCGATGTCCAGCTGACCAAAGATCAGCAGATGGTCATATGCCATGATGAACGCGTCGACCGTACAACTGATGGTATCGGCAATATCCGTGACTTTACGCTGCAGGAACTATCCTATCTGCATATTGCGACGGGAACAGCAAAGGCAGAGCACATTCCTACAGCTGAGGAAGTGTTCGACCTCCTCACGCCGTATATCCAGGCGGGACTGCAGGTAAACATCGAGATAAAGAACAATGTCTACCACTATCCAGGCATCGAGCAGAAAATCGTCGAATTCATCCAGAAACGCGGGATTGAAGAGCACATTGTCTATTCGAGTTTCTATACGAAAACCTTGGAAATCGTACAAAAGCTCTCACCAAATGCCAAGCTAGGAGTACTGGATCTCAACGCCTCGGACTGCCTGTTCAAGCAGAAAAACTTCCCTGGCGCCGCCATACATCCCTTCTGGCGAGCCATGGATCGGACGCGCGAAGAACTGACCGGTCAAACTGTCCGCGCCTGGTTTACCGGTCATCTATATCCGGAGAAACCGACAGGAACGAAACTTGACTTGTCAAAACTGGAGGCCCAAGGAATAACCGATATCTTCATCAACGAGCCAGAGGCGTATGTTTAAATTTGGTCAAAAATGTTAACATTCTTTTTTATTTATCCAATAACCATTTCAATACATTTTCCTTACGTATGCCATCATAATCTGCTGTGGCTCCGACTTCGTCAAGGGTAAGCAAGTATTTCGGATAGTTGTCCTTGATTCGTTGCAGCGGTTTTAGTTCTCGTTCCATGGTTTCTGGTTGAAGTGTCGATTCAGAAACTTGATAATAGATGAGACCACGATCATTTTTGGCAACGAAATCTACTTCGCCGTTGGTCATGGAACCGACGTATACTTCATAGCCACGACGTAACAATTCCAGATACACGGTATTTTCTAAGATATGTCCTGTATCCTGTCCATGCCGTCCAACTTTTAGATATCGCAACGCTGCGTCGGTTACATAGTATTTGGGATTAATCTTCAGCAATTCCTTGCCTTTGATATCAAAACGCTCGGCTTGATAAATGAGCATACTGTCCTGCAAACCGGTCAGGTATTTCTCCACTGTTTTGCTATCAATTTTTCGGCCTGCGCTGGTCATGGAGGCCGCGATTTTTCGTATCGAGAGAAGACTTCCCACATTTGCAAAAAGGTATTTGACAATGCTTTCCAGCATCTTGACATCATTAACATGCAGCCGTCCCACTACGTCCTTTAGGATAACCGTATTATACAGACCAAGAAGATATTCGTTGATGTCCTGCTGTTTGCCTTCCAGTTGCAAGGTGTAAGGGAAAGAACTTTCTGTTATATAATGTTCATAGATTTCCTGTAAAGAATGGTTGGGCTTTAAGTGGCTGGATTCATAATACTCCTTGAACGATAATGGAAGCATTTTCAGTTCGACATAACGACCTGAGAGCAGGGTAGCTAAATCGCCGGACATGAAATATGCGTTAGAGCCGGTGATGTAGATATCGGCATTTTCCTTGATGAAAAGACTGTCGACAGCCTTTTCAAAATCCGGTACATGCTGAATTTCATCCAGGAAGATATAATTCATTCCAGTTGGCTGCATATGCGCGGTAACATACTTATAAAGAGCATGATATTCCTGCAAATCCTCAAAAGCCAGGTCTTCAAAATTGATGCTGATAATATTTTCTTTGGGAACACCTTGTTTCAAGAGGTCATTTTGAAATAGCTCGAAAAGTTTTGACTTCCCACAGCGTCTGACTCCGGAAACCACTTTTATAATGTTTTTGTCCTTATGGCGCTTCAAAAACTCCATATATTCTTTTCGTTCTATAAGTTTCATAATTCCCCTCCTTTTATCTTTTTATATAGATATTGTTCTTTATATACTGACATTATATCAAATGTATGGAATAAAATCCATATATTTGATATAATGAGAAATTTTTGAGGAAAGGAGGTCACGAGACTGGTTATTCTATTATAAAAGAATCAAGTCTTCCCGTGTAGCTGCAACGTTTTTTAGCTCATCACTAAAACCGTTGATACTGAACAGTATATAGATGATTTTTCGCTTCTCCCTGTGCCAGTCTACAAAAGCGGCTTTCTGTTCCAGCTGGGAAAGGATATTCAGGCCTATAGGGCCAGTCCAGTATTTGCATTCGCCCAGCACGAGAAGATTATCTGCTTCGGAGAGGCCTACCACATCTATCTCATGGGAACTATCCCACCAGCGGCCAACTTTTTCCAGCAGGCCGGGGAGCTTACCTGTGGCTGATAGTTCCCATAGTTTTTCTCTGCAAATATCTTCATAGACGAAGCTGACTTGGCTGTCGATGAAGTTCTTTTCCAAGCGGTTCATAACCACATCTGTATGCCCCATTTCTATGTAGCTGCGGTTGGGGTAGACAAACTGGAACCAGAATCTGATGAAGTTATCCTTTATCTGATAGAGACCTTTCTTGCTTTTGCCAGGATTCATTTCTGTTACGGGCACTTCACGTTCCAGCAGGTCAAGATCAATCAGCACATTGAAGTAACGGGGCAGGTTGGTTTGTTTTTGCTGTATCAGGGTGGATATTTTGGATGGTTTGTGGTTACCGGCAGCTATGATACGCAAAATGGAGAAGTAGCTGCCAATGTCGGTAACTTCCTTTTGGAGCAGGAAATTTGGCTCGTCAAAAAGGTAGCTGGATGGATTCAGTAGGCTGTCACGGATTGCCTTGCGCAAATCTTGTGATTGCTGGAACATCTCTACATACTTCGGTACGCCCCCGGTGATACTGTAGCGTTGAATTAGTTCCTTTTCGGAAGGGGCATCATCAAAAAACTCATGATAGTGATTGAACTTTATGGGACGAAGTTTTATTTGTGCAGTACGGCGGCCATAAAGGGGAGAGTCGTAGTTGAGAGTCTGGGACATCATCATAGATACTAATGAGCCGCAAAGAATGACCATTACATTGGCTTTGCAGAGAATGGTATCCCAGATGCGCTGAAAAACGGAGAGGAAGGCAGGATTGCTTTTGCCGATATACTGGAATTCATCTATAACGATGACAAGACGTTGGTCGGTGGCTGCCGATACCAGTTGCTGAAAAAGCAGTTCCCAGCGGTCAATGGAGCTTCCACGAAGCAAGTCACTGTTCAGAAAGTCTGCTACTTGTTCTTGAAAAGCCATACGATTCATGGTTTCAGCTTCTTCTGTAGCTAGAAAATAAAGTGATGGCTTATTTTTGATGAAGTGACGAATTAGCTCTGTCTTGCCAACACGACGACGCCCGAAAATGACAACCATTGAAGCATTGTCACGCTTATATTCCTTTTCTAAAGTGGCCATTTCGTTAATTCGATCAATAAAACGCATGGCAATTCCCTCCTAATAATATTACTATAAATATTATACTACAAAATATTATACTTTCAAATATAATATTTTGTAGTACTTATATTTATCCTATCGAAATCCCAAAAGGCATCGCCTCCAGCCGACCTACCAAAAACTTCTCGATCTTGCAAAAATACAAACAATACATCCAACCAGGGGTGGTTATCGATACCTGCGAAAAAATCTGCCCTATAAATGAGGCCACATGGATGTATCTGCTGGGGTTGTAAAATTTCCACGTCAAAAATCGAAGTAAGTGCTAAAACATCCGGTGCTATCAATAAATAGCGAAAACGAGCCTGACCATGGTATACATGGCCAGGCTCATCTTTGTTTACTAGAAACACCGGATGGTTTAGCACTTACAATTTATTAGAGTTTTGAGAGGAGCTTTTCGCGCAGTTCGGTAGGAATGTTAAGGATGTTCATGGCGTCTTGAGCGCTTAGATGTTGTGCTGCCATCAGATTGCGGATTGCTGTCAGTAATCCTTCAGTGAGGCCCTCTGCACGGCCCTCATTTAATACTTCATTCATGATTTCGCACATCTTAGTCACCCCTTTATCGTTAGTTTTGTAAAAACGGACTCGTTCCGCTAGTTCGGGATAGTACATATCATCGGCATCGGTACAGTGAAAGTCATGCATCAGTCGGCCAAGTGGATCATCGGTAGATTGACATGCGGCATTCACATAGATGATATCCGCACCGTCATGGAATATAGAATTTTCCATTTCGTGAATAGTTCGGTGAATATGGTAGATTGGTTTACTGCCTTTTAAAACATCATGTTCGGTAATGAATATTACACAAGTTTTGGGTAAATCTTTCCAATGGGTATTTTTCTGTACTTCCATAGCATCGAGTAGACTGCTGTTATAGCGGGCTCGAAGTGGGATAGCTCCAGCGTCGCTTCGCTGGACTTCGAAATCGTAGGCGATTCCCTCAGTGTCTTTGGCAAAAACGTCAAAACGAACTTCACGTCCGTAAAGGTTAGGAACAGTATTTTGGGTAATCATATCAACGATTTGCAGATCATTACGCCCATTAATGATGCGCAGGAGTAATTCCATTCCTTGTGGATACCCGTCGAAACAACTGTTAAAAAAGGTATCATCCAGTAATTTGAATCGCTGGATGCGTGTTAAATTTCGTTGTCGACGCAATTCTTCTTGTGATACCGTTTTAGACACCTTCTTTCTTAAATTATAAAAAAATTCAAGATGTGTTGCAAGAGATTTGTTTCGTACAAAACCTATGTTCTTACTGATATTATATTACTTAAAGAACATAAATTCCATATAATAGAAAGTATACATAAGCTGGCCCTATATAGGTAGGAGATAAGAAACGATGCGTGTAAAAGAAGGAGAAACGGGCTGTAAGTCGAATATGTTTATTATATTGTAGGAAGAGAGGACGAAGGATTTTGAAGCTATCGAAAGAGGACAGATACATACGTCGCCGATTACGCCAGGGAAGGAAACAGGCGCGGGAATTTTACTATTGCCGCAAGTATCCAATCAATCCCAAGAAGATAGTTTTTACCACCATTGAAGGAACGACCGGCTTTTCCTGCAATCCGAAATACATTGCCTTGGAATTGTTGCGCCGCCGGCAGGATTTAGACCTTGTCTGGCTCGTCGATGATATGAGCAAGGAATTCCCAGCCGGCATTCGCAAGGTAAAGAATACACTCAAGAATCGTGCGTACGAACTATCTACGGCGGCTGTCTGGGTAGACAACAGCCGCAAGCAGCTCGAATGCCGGAAACGTACAGGGCAGTTCTATTTGCAGACTTGGCATGCAAGTATTGCAACGAAGCCAATCGGTCTTCAGCGTGGGGCCTCGTTTTCAAAGATAGCGAGAATGGTAACAGAACATGATTCGCGTATGATTGACTTGTTTGTCACCAACTCTGCTTGGGTGGAAGAACATGCGGCGCTCGGAATGCTGTATCATGGAAAAATGATACGTACCGGCTCAGCTCGGGTGGATGCACTGATTAATGATAGAGACAACATCCGGCGTAAATTCCGTAAAAAATATGGTTTAGCTAAAGATACAAAGATTGCAATGTATGCGCCGACATTCCGAAGCGGGAGTCAGGGAACAGAACGTGATCCTGCTGTGCAAAATAAGATGCCAGATTTCGGAATGTTAAAGAAAGCTTTGAAAAAGCGCTTCGGTGGCAACTGGGTAATCGTCCTGCGGCTTCATCCGCAGCTGACAGCTCGGCACATATCGTTGGGATTGACAGACGAAACAGAAACCGTAATAGATGCCAGTCGTGAGGAAGACATGTGCGAGACTTTGGGCGCAGCAGATTTCCTGTTAACAGACTATTCCGCCGTGGCTTTTGATGCGGCGTTTATGGATTTGCCGGTATTTTTCTATGTCTACGACCTCAAGAACTATATCGGAGAGCGTGGGCATCTTTTGTTTGACTTGGATGACTTACCTTTTCCGTATGCGGAGACGATGGAAGACTTATGTGGGAAAATTAATGATTTTGCTCAGGATGATTATGCAAAAGCATTGCAGGGAGTATGGAAAACGCTTGGCCTAAAAGAAGACGGCCAGGCATCTGGGCGAATTGCAGATATTATCGAAGCAAGACTTGAGAAATAGGAGGGGCGTTGGATGCAGGACAAGATTATAGGTTTTACCGCTGGTGCCTTTGATATGTTCCATATCGGGCACCTAAATCTACTAAAAAATGCAGCGGCGCGTTGCGACTATCTGATTGTTGGTGTGAATTCAGATGAATTGGTGCAAAGCTATAAGGACAAGAAAACCATTGTGCCACTGGAAGAACGCATGGAAATCATCCGACAGATTAAATATGTTGATGAAGTAATTCGGATAGACAGCCTTGACAAGAAGAAAAGTTGGGAGATGCTGCACTATCATCGGTTGTTCATCGGTGACGACTGGCGTGGCAATCCACGCTGGTTGAAAACCGAGAAAGAAATGGCTGCGTATGGAGTCAAGGTGATATACCTGCCGCATACCGATGGCACTTCTTCGACGTTACTCAGAGATAGATTAGGTGACGATAATTGGGGGATGACGATGAAAGTAGATAAAGAATACTGCATGAGCTCGTATTTGACGGTAAGATACGTACATAGAAAAGATAAAATCTTCAAAGAGGGACTGCCACATCGGGAGCATCCTAGTGTACCACAGGAGAAAAAGATTCCTTGCTTTACGGCAGAAGATGTGGATAGAGTAATCCGCAGATTTTTGCCACCACATACTGGAAATCCGGCAGTTTTTCTCAGCGGCGGTATGGATTCGGCAATCCTTGCCTCGTATATGCCGAAAGGGACTCGTGCCTATACAGCTCGTTGCGTAGGTACAGGAACTGTGGATGAAACGCAGCGGGCGGCTGAATATTGTAAGGCATATGGGCTGGAACATGTTATCGTGGACGTAACTTGGGAAGATTACCTGCAGGCAATGGAAGAACTAGCCAATCATGATGGTTGTCCGATAGTCCCCAATGAGCCGCAGGCTTATCTGATGGCCAAAAGAGCAAAAGCGGATGGTGCAGATTGCATCGTATATGGAGATTGTGCAGATACCGAGTTCGGCGGCATGACGAAACTGCTGTCAAAGGATTGGAAGTTTGATGACTTCGTAGAGCGGTTTACCTTCCTGGATCCAAAGCGTGTATTAAAGAATCCGGCAGATGTCAGCGAGATATATGAACCCTATCGCAAGGGAAAAGATGATATAGATTTCATATCGTTCATAGCTGGTCCCTATGCAGTGTCGGCAGCTGGCGCCTTGACTAATGCCATTCACGCCGTTGGTCTTGATTTCGTAGATCCCTATGAGCATTGCTGTCTAGGCGAACCATTGGATCTTGCCAGAGTAAGAAGTGGTGACAGCAAATATCTCATCCGCGAACTTTTCCGCATGCGCTATCCGAATATGCAAGTACCAGAAAAACTCCCCATGTCCCGTCCAGCAGATTCTTGGATGAAAGATTGGGAAGGTCCGCATAGAGCTGAATTTAAACCTAATTGCGTAGAGGGCCTTACTGGGGAGGAGAAATTGTTACTGTTTAGTCTGGAAAGATTCTTAAATTTATTGGATATGTAATGAGGCTGGGAAAAGTATTCCTTTGTGAGATGACGTAAATGTAACAGAATTTTAAAATAAGAATTTAGGACTGAATATGGGAAATTTGCATGTTCAGTTTTGTGAGGGGGAGTGTGAAAGTATATTGTATACTCATCGGTAACTTGATTGATGTTGTGGGAAGGTGGTATAAAGTATGAAAATATATCATTATTCCAATGGATTTTATGAGAAATTGAAGAAAAAAAGAGACGGAATTTGGTTTACGACTTCTCCTCATGGATATAATGGACAATCATGGTTATTTAGATATGAAGTAGGAAAAAATTTTAATGATTTGGATTATCGTGAATATATCAGTGAAAAAAATACTAGTGATATTCAATGGTATATATGTAGCTTGGATGAGATTAATTATGATAACATTTTATGCTTAAATGATGAATTTGCACCTTTGGTTAAAGATATAGTGACATTTCGAAATATGATAGATAATACAGATTTTAAAACCTTGTCTCATCCTAGAGGTTTTTGTTCGTTTCCAAAACAATGTTGTGGTGATACAGCTAATTTGTTATGGAAATATTTACAATTAGAACATAATGGGAAATATAATGATTTCTTGCAGGTAAAGAGTGGAGTTAAATCTAAAGATAATCAGTCACATGCATGGGTGGAATTTCGAAAGAGAATAATTATTGATATTACAGCTGATCAATTCCCAGATATAGATGAACGTGTGATTATAACGTCTGATAAAAAATATTATGAAGTTTTTAAAAATCAAATGGAGAATGAACCAGATTTTTATAAATTTAGGAAAGAGATAAGAGATGAATTGTCAGATATTTTTACACAAATATGCAATAGCTAAATAATTTTGGGGGACGGATTGTCAAGCTAAGTGCAATACTTTCTCAAAATGGACCTCATATAGTGTTCTGTAGTTAAGACATTTTCTTGGGCGCAAGTTCATCATAGTAACTTGTCTCTGTATGTAGTCATCAGGAATTTCTGTTATGTCCTTGCCCTTTGGAAAATATTCTCTAAGCAGGTCGTTAGTGTTTTCATTGGAGCCCCTTTGCCACGGCTGGTGAGGCTGTGGAAAAGAGAATGGCAGGCCGTCCAGGTATTCTGTCACATCTGCATGGTGGGCAAATTCTTTACCCCTGTCAGGCGTTACCGACAGGGCCTTGACACCAAGAAACAGGTCTATCATAGTCCTGCTGACGGCCTGAGCATTTTTCTTGTCAGCCTTGCCACATATAAGGTAGCGACTCCTTCGGTCGACAAGAGTTACAAGGCAGGCTTTTCCTTGCTGGCCAACAACGGTATCAGCTTCCCAATGTCCTATTTCTGAGCGGTTTTCGGCTCCTGCCGGGCCTTCTGTAATATCGTGGCTGATTTGGATTTTGCCACGCTTCTCCTCAACAGAGCGCTTCCTCCTGCGCTTGCCACGGTGCCTTAATTTCTTTATGACGCTTGCTGTTGAGGATTTTGGGACGTTCAGCTATCCACTATATATCGCACGGTAGATGGTCGTGGTGCTTATTATGCACTTGCAATATTCGACTCTCAGCCGTCCGGCGATTTCTTCTGGAGACCACTGGCATTCGAGCAGCCTGTGCTTTACGTGCTCCAAGAGACTGGTGTGTTCCAGCCTGTTATGGGGCTTGCAATATGCACGGCGTGCATGATACTGGTGCTGTGCCACTACAGGCATATACTGGCTGCCAACAGAGTTTCTGCGAAGCTTTCGGGATATGGTTCCCTTGTTGCGCCTCATACTTTCGGCTATGGCAGTAATGGAATAGCCCTTGGCCCTAAGAAATAGTAGATTTTCTCTCTCATATAGTGTAAGATGTTTGTAATGACGCATAGTTCCTCTTGGAAATGAGTTGTCGCAAACACCATTATACCAGAGGCCTATGCGTTATTTTATTTTGAGTTATGTGCTGTTGCACTTAGATTGTAAATCCGTCATTTAAAAGATAAACACGATGTGAAAAGAAGGGTGATGAAAAAAGATTAGAGGAAATATATGAACCAATAATGACTTATATGGAAACAAAAATTGAATGTATTGTATGTGATAATGAATATTATGAGATGAGAGAAAATGAAGTTGAGTACATTATAAAAATAATAGAGAATAATAAGCATATAGCGGATGAGAAAATAATCAAATTCATGGAAACATTAAGGGAAGAAATGTATTGTTCTCAACATTATGTTAGAGCTGGAAATACAGAATATGATCCGTTATATGACAACGATAAGAAATTTTATAAATTTATACAAGAGCAAGTTGATGATTTACGTAAATGTCTGTTATGATAATTGTTTGGAGAGTAGAGTATGGCGGAAAATAGATATTGGCGAGAAGAGAATAGAACATATCTTAAGGATGTTATTCCTCTTGATACGCCATATAATATTGGTATAGAAGTTTCCTCTTTGTGCAATGCACAATGCGTTTATTGTGCACATTCCAAGCGGAATCATGGTGTATATGAAGGGAATATGTCTATGGAACTTTTTTCGAAGGTTATTGAGGAAATTCATAGATTCCCTAAAAAAATTCGTCTTATAGAAACATATTCTTTTGGAGAACCATTATGCAATCCTAATTTAGAGAAAATGATTGGGATAATTCGTCGAGAAAATATTGCAGAAAAAATTAATTTTACGACAAATGGATTACTTTTTACCCCAAAACGTGTAGATGCATTGATGGCTGTAGGTGGAGTGGATACAATACGTATTTCTCTTCAAGGATTAAATGCGAAAATGTATGAAGATATTTGTGGGGTAAAGGTAAGGTTTGAAGATTTTTTGAATAACTTGCGGTATTTGTACGAGAATCGTGGAAACTGCAAAATTCGCATGAAAATTGCTGATGTTGCCTTGAAAGAGGTTCCGGATGGTAAAAAAAGATTTGAGGAAATGTTTGGGGATATAGCTGATAGTCTATTTGTGGAGCATATTTTACCAATTTATCAGGATGTTGATTATGCTAGCATCGATCAGAAAATATTGGATAACGCTATGAATGGGCGTGGCAATGTAAAACAAAATGAAATTCATAAAGTTTGTCACCGACCGTTTTATCGCTTACGTGTAACAGCAAATGGTGAAGTAATGGCAAATTGTTGTGATCAGCCACATGATATCCGCTATGGCAATATTTACGAGCAAGGATTAGTGGAAATTTGGAATGACAAAGTAAGGACAGCTTTTCTCAAAATGCAGCTACAAGGCAAGAGGTTTCAGCATCCAGTATGTAGGGATTGCGTGCTTGCCAATGATATAACTAATGAAGCGGATTTGCTGGATCCTTGGGCTGAAGAGATTCTGCGCAGGTTCTAAAGTTTTTATTGGAGTAGTTGCCAGGAGTAGAATATGTCTCATAAGAAAATAGTTATTGTAGGTGCCGGGTATGTGGGGCTGTCCCTTGCAACCCTATTGTCACAGCATCATGATGTGACAATAGTAGATGTGGTGGCAGAAAAAGTAAGCCAAATAAACAATTGGGTGAGTCCTATACAGGATGAATATATCGAAAAATTCTTTGCCGAACATGCAAAGCTAGGGCTGAGTCTCGTGGCGTGTTCAAATGGGCGGAGGGCCTATGTTGAAGCGGATTTTGTTATTGTTGCAGTACCCACAAACTACGACAGTAAGACAAATTTCTTTGACTGCAGTGCGGTGGAGTCGGTGATGGCTTCCGTAAAAGAAGTTGCCAAGACTCAAGGTCGAAATCCTACTGTAGTTATTAAATCTACGGTGCCAGTGGGATATACCGCTCATATACGTGAGAAGCTAGGCATGGATAATGTTATATTCAGCCCGGAGTTCCTGTGCGAGTCCAAGGCTCTTTATGATAATCTTTATCCCAGCCGTATCATAGTGGGGGCAGACAAGAGTAATCAAGAAGAGGCGAGACTTTTTGGAGAAATGTTGCAGCAGGGGGCTATCAAGGAAGATGTACCTGTCATTTACATGGAGAGCACCGAGGCAGAAGCAACGAAGTTATTTGTCAATACTTATCTTGCCTTGAGAGTTTCTTTCTTTAATGAGCTTGATACTTATGCTGAGATGAAGGGGCTGGATGCGGCTTCTATTATCAAAGGCGTATGTTTGGATTCTCGGGTAGGAGATTATTATAATAATCCATCCTTTGGTTATGGCGGCTATTGCTTGCCGAAGGATACTAAGCAGCTTCTAGCAAACTATCGAGATGTGCCAGAAAATCTTATTCAGGCTATTGTGGAGTCCAATCGCACCAGAAAAGATTACATAGCCGAGCGTGTTATGGAATTGGCAGGTATGTATACAAGTTCTGCCAGATATGATGAAGCGCAGGAAAAGAAACAGAGTGGTATAGTAATAGGCGTATATCGCTTGACAATGAAGAGCAACAGTGACAATTTTCGGCAGTCTTCCATTCAGGGCGTGATGAAGCGCATCAAGGGAAAGGGCGCAACTGTTGTGATATATGAACCTTCATTGGAAGATGATTCAACCTTCTTTGGTTCAAGGGTAGTGAATGATTTGCAGAAATTCAAGGCCATGTGTGCCTGTATATTAGCGAATCGTTACGATGCATCATTGGACGATGTGTCAGAGAAGGTCTATACGAGGGACCTTTTTAATCGTGATTGAAGATTATTGGCATGATAATATGATTTGGCGGTGACAAGAGATATGCCTGATAAAATAAGAGTTTTGCAATTTCCTATTGGCAACACTAAAGGTGGTGTGACACATTATGCACTTAACAACTGGAGGTTTATAGATAAATCGCAGTTTCATTTTGACTTTGCCACTATGAGCCCTTATTTGAGTATTGAAGAAGATATTAGAAAGACTGGGGCTGATGTTTATCATATTACGGAGTATGCAGAGCGGAATCCGGAGAGGTTTTACGATGAATTCTGCCTTATGCTGAAAAAAGGGGAGTATGATATTGTACATCTTCATACAGCCCATTGGAAAAGCATGGTAGCGGAAAATGCTGTAAGGGATATGGGGGTTCCATATGTTATTATACATGCGCATAATACTGATGTGACATCTGCTAAAGGGAATAGGCAGTTCGAAATGGAACGTCATCTGAAGCTACGAGAAGAATTACAGCAGAACGATACTACCGGCTATTGGGCGTGTTCATCCTTGGCTGCAAATTTCCTTTTTGGTGACAGTATTTCCAAAGATAAAATCAGGATTATGAGAAATGCTATAGAGCTAGAACCATTTGCTTTCGATGGGCAGATACGCCGAGAGGTACGTAGGGAGCTGGGGCTGTCAGAGACGGATTGGGTCATTGGCTGTGTGGGACGATTTGCATATCAAAAAAATCAAGAGTTCCTGTTGCGAGTGATGAAAGACCTGTATAGGCAGGCACGTGATTGCAAACTGGTATTGGTGGGAGAGGGCGAGGATTTGGATAGTTGCAAGTCCTTTGTAAAAGAAAATGCTCTTGATGATGTAGTCTTGTTTACTGGCTACCGTAATGATGTGAACAGGTTGATGATGGCTTTTGATGTGCTTGCCATGCCCTCTAGATTTGAGGGGCTTGCTATTACATTGATAGAGGCACAGGCAGCTGGACTGATGTGCTATGTGAGTGATGCTGTGACCAGAGAGGCTAAGATCACGGAGAATATGGAATTTTTGCCTTTGCATAAAGAATTATGGATAGATAGGCTCATTATTCATAAGAACATTAAAAGGCAGAGTATGGTTTATGATGTTGCAGATGCTGGGTATGATATTCACAAACAAATTAAGATAATAGAAAATGCTTATAAGGGATAGTGTGAAATGGAAAATAAGGAGAGTATATCGGGAATTGTGAAACAAAAGATTGAATGGATAACAAATAATATATGGTACATGATTTTATTGATATGTAGTACATATTATGTTAGTGCGTATTCGGATTCAATTTATGATTTCAAAGAATTGAATATTTATAATGTTGTGTTTATTATATGGATAGCTTTATTGATTTATCCTCTTATAGCAGAATTTGAATTTTTGGGATTGAAAATCAAAAAAGAAGTGAAGAAAGCTACGGCGGAGCAAGAGGAAAGAATTCAAAGGTTACAACAAGATTTATATGAGATAAGAGTGAATGCATCAATCAATAACCAAATTAATTTAGGGTTAGATAAACTATTGCCGCTGGCAGAGCTTAATCAGTTTTTGCCTAATAATCTTGAAGTATATAATGAAAAAGTAGAGCCGATAAGGTATGTTGATGAAAAAAATACTTATTTATTCAAAGTAAGAGCAAGTTTGGAAGTGGCATTGCGTATGCTTTGTGAAAAGTTAGGGAATGAAAATAGACTCAACTTGAGCCAAAGTGTTGGTTGGCTTGTTCGTGCCGGTGCTATTGAGAGTAAAATAGGTAGATTGATATATGAGGTAATTAAAATTGCAAATAGAGGCGTTCATGGAGAGTCTGTAAGTAGTGAATATGTAGAGTTTGTGAAAAAGGTATATCCGGAGATTATAAAAATAATTGATAATAAAGTAAAAGATTAAAATTTAAGTTATATGGTTTGTGATAGATGTAAATATCGTGGCTTTACTGCAAAAGAAGATTTTTGCCCTAGATGTGGGTATACAAGCTATGAATGATGAATGGAGGAAATTATCTTGAAGAATAAGGTATATGCATCTCCTTCATATAATGAGATATATAGTTATGAAATCGTGGAAGCATATATTCACGACATTATGGAAGGTAAAATCAAAGTTTTTTTTTGGGGGACGGGACTTCTTGGCAGTGGCTACGGTTACCGTGAATTGAAAAAAAGAGGAATAGTCCCAGATTTCTTCTGTGATAATAACAGAGAAAAATGGAAAAAGGAAATAATTGACGGCATCTATTGCTATGATTTCGAGAAAATCAAAGAGTGCGGGGAGGATTGTATCTGTATTGTTACTGTAGCAGTGCATTATTTCCATGATGTTGCCAAGCAGTTGCAGGAAATGGGCGTGAAGCATGTATTGCCCTATGATGTGCTGTTTCGTCATTTTCATGTAGGCTGGGATTATTTCTCCTTTATCACAGATGACAGAATAGCAGCCTATACCTGTGTGATTGGCGATTATGATGATATCTTTGAACCGCAAGGGCAGTCGGAGCTTTTTGACTTTTACCTTATCTCCGACAAGCCACCTGCTGTAGGTTCAAAGTACAAATGGATTGATATCCAAGGCATTGTTCCCAAAGATATCATGGGCGACTATACGAGGATGAACCGCTACTGCAAAATCAATGCCCACAAGGTGTTTCCGAATTACAGGAGAAGTCTTTACTATGACGGCAACGTTGAACTTGTGGAAGACATGGCGCATTTCTTCGATGACCTGCCCAAAACAAGAATGGGCGTGACTACCAGGAATATCTGGGGGTGTATTTATGAGGAAGCCATGACGTTAATAGAGCAGAGAAGAGATTTGCCGGAGAAGGTGTATGATCAAGTCAAGGGCTACTGGCAGGAAGGATTCCCAAAGGGCTTTGGTATGGGGCTGAACAACATTCTGGTGAGGGAGCATAATCACCCTATCTGCAAAAAACTCATGGAGCAGTGGTGGTCGGAGGTGAAGAATAAGTGCAGACGGGATCAGATTTCTTTCCCGTATGTGCTGTGGAAAAATGGGTTCACCATGGAAGATCTACTATATCTTACGGATGATTACTTGAAGGACAAGCATTGGAAGTTTCACATAGAGCATCACGTTTCTCGTTTACAGGATTTAAGGGACTACCTGGCAGGACAGGAAAAATAAACAAATACATTTGAGGTTGGTTGTAATAGAGAATAGTAAGCTGAAGTCATACAATAAAATACTCGTAACCGGTGCCGCGGGATTCATCGGTTTTCACTTGTCAAAGAAGTTGCTGGAGGCTGGCGGTCAGGTCATTGGGGTGGATAATCTAAATGATTACTATAGCACAGATTTGAAAAAGTCCAGGCTGGCTATCCTGAAGGAATATCCCTGCTTTCGGTTCATGCTGCTCGATATCAGCGATTATCAGGCACTGGAAGAAATCTTCCAGCAGGAAAGGCCGGAAATAGTTGTGAATCTGGCGGCCCAGGCTGGAGTCCGCTACAGTATCGACCATCCCAGGGAGTGTATAAATTCAAATATTTGTGGGTTCTTCAATATTTTGGAAGTCTGCTGCCACTATCCTGTGAAGCATCTGGTATATGCTTATAGTTCTTCAGTATATGGTAACCAGCAGAAAATACCTTTCTCTGTGGAGGATAAGACGGATACACCCATAAGCCTTTATGCTACTACCAAGAAGGCGGATGAGCTTATGGCGTATACATATAGCCATCTTTACGGAATACCAGCGACAGGGTTGAGATTTTTCACTGTGTATGGTCCATATGGTAGGCCGGATATGGCGTATTTTAAATTCACGGATGCCATTATGGAAAAACGCCCCATAAGGGTTTATAACAATGGTGATATGCTCCGCGACTTCACTTATGTGGATGATGTGGTGGAGGTATTGGTGCGGATTATAGTAGTCCGGCCAAGACCGGATGAAAATGGCGTGCATCATAAAGTTTACAATGTGGGGAACAACCATCCTGAAAAGTTGATGGATTTTATCGGCGTACTAGAAGAAGCATTGGGGAAGAAAGCCATGAAGGAATATCTGCCCATGCAGTCGGGGGATGTTTATCAGACATACGCAGATGTGACAGAATTGGAGAGAGATTTTGAATTCAGCCCCAAAACGTCTATTAAAGATGGACTGATGAGGTTTGCTGGCTGGTACTTGGATTGGCAGGCAAGAGTAAGAAAATGATAGAGGAGGTGGTGTGCTTGTGGCTGACTTTGATGTAGAGAAGTGTTATATTTTCGGTGCTGGGATATATGGAAAGACTGCACTTTTGGATCTGGAACAGCAAGGGAGCAGAGTCTTAGTATACTTGGACAATAATGAGGCGAAGGTTGGTAAAGATGTTTTTCATGGGGTGTCATGTTACTTGCCAGATGCCTTAAGTGGAGCAGACAGGAATTTGCCAGTGATTTTGGCCAACAGGAAATCTGAGGTTCGGCAGATCGTTCGTCGGGAATTGGAAAGTCAAGGCTATACAGATATAAGAGATTATGGAGAAGATGAGGTGTATGCTTTCTGGAAAAATCTTTCAGATGAGGAATGCTTGTATTTGCAGTGGGCTATCCATATGGGAGAGGACTATAAACTTGATTTGGAGCACCCGCATACGTTTAATGAAAAGATACAGTGGCTAAAACTTTATGATAGAAATCCGCTATATACGAAGCTAGTTGACAAGGAGGCGGTAAAGCAGTGGGTGGCTGAGCGCATTGGTGAGGAGTATATTATTCCTACATTGGGAGTTTGGGAGCATTTTGATGATATTGATTTTTCCGAGTTGCCAGACAAATTTGTTTTGAAATGTACTCATGACTCCGGTAGCGTTGTATTCTGTCATGGACAAGAATCTTTTGACAAGGATAAGGCAAAGGATAGATTGGAATATTGCCTTTCCCGGAATATTTTCTGGTTGTACAGGGAGTGGCCATATCTGAATGTTCCTCCTCGCATTATTGCAGAACCATTTATGGTAGATGAGTCAGGGGTGGAGCTGAAGGATTACAAAGTGCAGAATTTTGGAGGCGAGCCGGAATTCATACAGGTTGATTTCAACCGTTTCGCTGGTCATAAACGCAATCTTTATGATAGGGATTGGCAGTATATAGAGGCAGAGATATTGTATCCTACTGACAGTGGACATCAGATCCCTAGGCCTGGATGCCTGGAAAAACTGCTATCTTGTGCCCGTGAATTGTCCAAGGGTATGCCGTATGTTAGAACTGACTTCTATATTATCAACGATAATATATATTTTGGAGAAATGACATTCCATCATGGTGCTGGCTACGAGCCTATCAGGCCAGAGAAGTTTGCAAAAAAGTTAGATGACTGGATACAATTGCCGTAGCATTAGGAGATTGATTACATGAATAATAGAATTGCACTGATTCACCGAGAGGTGTTTGAATATCCTGGGGGAGAATCTACCTTTCGGCCCTCCAACTGTTATCCGGAGTACATGTTTGGGGATTTTTTATCTGGCACGGTCAATGAAGTATATGATATGGTGCGTGAAGGTTTCTATATGATGGGCTTGGACAGTGCCCGGTATGGGACAAAAGATTGGAATCCTTTGGGGGCTTATATCAATCATGGCGACACTGTTTTGCTGAAACCTAATTTTGTCATGCACGAGAATGGTTCCGGCGCAAGTTTGGACTGTCTTATAACCCATCCCTCGGTTATTGCTGCTGTGATTGATTATGTGTTCATTGCACTGGGAGGAACGGGAAAGATTATCTTAGGCGATGCGCCCATACAGGATTGTCATTGGGATGAGTTGCTGGCAAATAGTGGCATTGATGTCATGCTTGCTTTCTACAAGAAACGTGGGCTCACTGTAGAACTGCTGGATTTCAGAAATGTGAAGCGGGATATGAAGGATGGCGTTTATGCCGACCAACAGCAGGGGAGCAGTGCCGAGCATGGTATCTTAGTCCAGATGGGGGATAATAGCGCCTTTGCAGGCTTGACGGAGAAACGTCTTCGCATGATGCGCGTGACGAACTATGACCCACGCATTATGAACAGGCACCAAGCACAGGGGGTTCACAATTATAATGTTAGTGAAATAGTTCTGGGAGCGGATGTAGTAATCAGCTTGCCGAAACCTAAGACTCACCGTTTTGGTGGCATCACAGCTGCCATGAAGAATATGGTTGGAATAAATGCTAATAAGGAATGTCTGCCACATCATACTGTGGGCAGTCCAACGGAAGGTGGTGACTGCTATCAGTTAAGTAGTAGCACATTGGCAGAAGCTGCTCAGCATTTGGATGCAAGGAATATGCTTACTGCTGAGGGAAAGTTAAAGGAAGCTGCTGCTGAATGGCATACTTATAGGCAACTTTTACAGAAGGGACAAATAGAGGAAGGAGAGAAATACTGGAATGGTTCCTGGTACGGGAACGATACGATTTGGCGTACGATTGCTGACCTGAATCATATCCTCTATTTTGCAGACAAAGAAGGAATCCTACAGAAAAAGCCACAGCGGAAAGTCCTAATCGTGGCTGATATGATTCAGGGGGGGCAGCGAAGCGGTCCACTTGCTCCAACTGCTGCGCCAGCAGGGGTCATTGCAGTGGCCGAGAACCCTTTGCTGCTAGATAAGGTCCTTGCGTCGGTAATGGGATTTGACTATATGAGCATTCCACAACTGAATCATGACGAAATATTTGCTGATAAGGTACTGAGGTGTGAAGCAACAGTACCGCAGGTGGTTTCAAATGATGTATATTGGCATGGTGCTGATTATAGAGAACTAAAAAAGCATGGTCTGCACTTTCAGCCTTGTCATGGCTGGGAGGCAGTGCTTGGTTATGGCGATTTTGATGAATTGCGTCATTGGTTGCAGGAGAAAGGTGGGCGTTGCCAAATCATGGGTTTTGGACATTTAGGAAAAGCTCAGGCTCAAACTCTTCTTCGGTGGGGGATAGAGGTGGAGTGCTTCCTAGATAATAATGAGTCAAAGATTGGCAAGTATTTTCAGGGAATCTCTTGCCGCAGCCCTCAGGAAGCTGATATAACCATTCCGTGTTTGATTGCTGTAAGTGGGTACAAACCGGTCAATGAGCTTAGACAGCAGGCAAAGAAGCTTGGCATCAAATATGTACGCGTATTTAATGATCGGACAGAGGCATGAGAAAGCGAGTTCTGCGCAAACTGCTCTTCAAGGGTGAATAGGCTATCCAGATTTAGGATTTTTTATACTTTGATTATTTAATAACACCGATTAAGATTTGAGGATTTACTATGTACGAGAAATACTATTCTGCTAAGAAAAATATCGTTTGTGCTGGTCTTGGAAAAATGAAAGCTCAAGGGAAAACACTTGCAGTTTGGAGTGCAGGGAATAGGGGAAGAGTTTTTTTAAAAATTTGCGACCCTGAGAGGGAATATATTGACTATGTCTTTGATATGAATGACAAGCTCTTTGGACAGTGTATGGATACAGGTCATTATATAGTTGATTATAGGAGCACAGAAGCAGATGTAATAATTTTAGTGGATCCAATTTATAGTATAGATTCAATTATCAGATTGAAAAGCATTGGTAATAAAGCGAAGATATGCTGCTTGGAAGATATTATTTATGGTAATCGTTCGCTTACTGAGGCTCTAGATCTTTACGTTGGTAGGATAGAGCTGAAAAAGATTCATAGAGCGCAAATAGCTTCGCTGACGATTGTTTATAATACGGACATTGAAGAAGTTATGCGTAATGTGATGACATATGCAGATAAAGTTGAGAGAGTATACATTTTTGATAATTCATCAGAATCTAATCAAGATATTTTTGATAAAATAGAGAAAAGTAGTCATATCCATTATATCCACGGTAATGGAGTAAATTATGGAATAGGTAGCCCCATTAATCAAGTAGCAAGGGAGATTATAAAGGAAGGTTTTGATTGGCTGATAACCTTTGATCAGGATAGCAGGGTTTTTCCTGACACTATTGATGCGATGCGCAATTATGTAGAGAGTAGCTTCTTTGACAATAACGTTGGGGTAGTGGCACCCAATGTATTTGGCAATATTGAGCCGTTGGCAAGAGAATGTAGGGAGGACCTGCCTTATCTTACATACAAGAATGAGATAATACAGAGTGGTGCTATGCATCGTTTGGATGTATGGCGTCAAATTGGTGGTTATAATGAGGAACTTTTTATAGATTTTGTAGATTTTGAATATTGTTTTCGGGTAAAAAGGGCTGGATATTCAATCGTACATCTTAATAGATTTTTTATACAACATCAGACCAAGGATGGATATGAAGAATTTTTTAGTAAAGGTGATGGATTGATTTCGCAAGGAAAATATTCTTTAAAGAGACTTTATTATCATTTTAGAAATTTTTATTATTGTTGGAGAAAATATGGTAAGTTTGATCCCGTTTTTGCGGAAGAGTGTGCAGATTATAAGGAAATGGTAATTAGGAAAGCAAAGTATGATTTCCCATTAGAAACAATAGAACGGATTTTGTCGATTGCTGAATCTGATGCAGTGGAACAAAGGATGGGAGAAGCAAAATGTTTGGAAAGTCAGGGGCTTTGTTAGAATGTTATATTTTATGGAGGTGTATTGAATAGTATGGAAGAGATAATATTGTTTGGGGCAGTACATAATATCGAGAACATATTTGATATGTTAAAAAAAATAAACAAATTTAATATAATAGAAATATGGGATAATTATTATAAGGGAAGGATAAATTGCTATGGTAAAACTATGGTTGTATCTCGCCCCTATAAAATCGAAAAAAATATACCGATATTAATTATTCCGTCACGGTATGAAAAAAATATAAGAGAGCAGTTAATACAATTGGGGATACCACAAGAATGTATAAAATCATGGTGGTATTGTTTTCATTATATAAAAGATGAAATTATAAAAAAATATGCAGGTAATCACAATCCGCAAATCATGAATGTTTTAGAATATCTTAAGAAGAATGAATTGCATGTTTTTAATGGAGGGGTATTTGAAAAATATCAGTATAGGGCGGATGAGTTTGAAGTTTTTATCGATGAAGATTGTGGCTTATACTATTCATACTGGAAAAATCGCAAAATATATATGAAACGTGGTATGGAGCCTAAGACAATAAAAAATTATTTAAATTCTCTTCGAGCAGAACAGGACAAAGATTCTCCGCACTGCTATGAGCAGTTGCGCAGGATAGGACGCAAAAAAAATGATGTAATAATAGATGCAGGTGCAGCGGAAGGATTTTTTTCTTTAGAACGTATTGATACTGCAAAATTTATATACTTAATAGAATGTGATGAAGCGTGGCTGGAAGCACTTAAATATACGTTTGCGCCATATGATGATAAGGTTTTAATTTTAAATTATTATATTGGTGAAAAAGACAATGATAATTGTATAACACTTGATAAGATTGATTCTATGGGGAAGCCAGTTACTGTTATTAAGATGGATATAGAAGGTGTTGAAGAAGAGGCTTTAAATGGAGGACATAAATTCCTTTCAGAAAACAGAAATTTAGATATTGTTGTTTGTTCATATCATAAATCAAATGCATATAGTGACATAACAACAATACTTGTAAAAGACCAGTTTGAGTTGCGTGCTTCAAATGGATATATTTTTTTTCCTTATGGTGATGAAATAGAACCGGAACTTCGCCATGGTTTGATTTTTGCTCAGAAGAAAAAAATTCATCAGATATATATATGGGGGATAGGCACATACTATACGGAATTAAGAAGAGCTATTAGATCTAACTGCAGGGTCATGGGATTAGTAGATTCTTGCTTTGAGACAAAAAAAAGAATTAATGATGAAGAAATAATGAATCCGGAGATTTTAGCATATGTAGATTTTGATTATGTGTTGGTTACAGTTGTCAATAGTAAAAATATTATTGCATCTTATAGGAATTTAGGGTTACCAGCTGAAAAAATAATTTCCTTATGGGATATTACAGATGCAACTTATGACTTTATTGATGATGACGTCATAAAGTATGTCAAGCAACATTATTACTTAGAAAAATATAAGCTCAGATTGAATAATGCTCCATATGAGTTTTCAAACATAAGAAAACCTAAAATAATAGATGCAGTAACATTGTTAAATGAGATTTATGAAAGAAAAAAATCATTGGCTAGATTTGGTGATGGCGAATTTGAAATTATGAGGATGAAAGAACGTCCGTGGTTCCAAAAATGTAGTAGAAGATTGTCTGCTAGCTTAAGGACGGTATTAACTTCTGAGCTGCCAGGGTTATGTTTAGCTGTGGCAGATGACTTTGGAAATTTGGATAAATATACTGATGCTGCTGCTGATGGTATTAGAGATTATATTGCTAAAAATAATACACGGCACGATATTTTAAAAATAATTCCCCCAAATAAAATATATTATGATGCATATGTATCTCGCCCATATATTATATATAAGAACAAGAGTAATGCAAAAAATGTGTTTCAGTTGTGGAAAAAAATTTGGTATGATAGAGATGTTTTATTAGTGGAAGGAAAATCTTCTCGTATGGGACGGGGAAATGACTTATTGTCTGATACTAGGTCTGTGAAAAGAATAGTGTGTCCGGAGAAGGATGCGTTTGAAAAATATGATGATATTTTGAGACAAATTTTTAAATTTGCACAAAAGTCGGATCTTATTTTAATTAAACTTGGGCCAACTGCTACTGTGTTAGCACACGATTTGACTATTCATGGCTATCAAGCAATTGATGTGGGGCAATTGGATAACGAATACGATTGGTTTTTGATGGGAGTGGATGAACGAGTAGACATAAAAGGGAAAATGGTTGCAGAGAGCTTAACGGGAAGAAAGCCTCATATGTTCAATGATGCAACTTTTGAAAAAGAAGTTTTGTGTCATATAAATTGAAATTTATTAAGAGAGTTATACTGCGATAAGTATTGAGACTTATTAGACTAAGTATTGGTAGTATTAAAAGGCTATGGTGAGATATATGAAGGTGGCGATTTGGGGGACTGGGGCGTATTGTAAAGACTTGATGGAATACTTAGTTAAAATAAATAGTTGGTTACTTGTAGAAGGTTTGTCCACTGTAGATTGCCAATTCTTTATTGATAATGAAAATCATAAAAAAGATAAGATCTTTGCAGAAAAACCAGTTATCAACCCCAAAACAATCAACATAAATGATGTGGATATTGTTATTATTGCAGTGGCTAAATATCCTGAGATATTGCGGCAAATTGAGAATGAACGGTCTTTAATGGCCAAAATTGTTATATATAATATTAAATATAAATTGCGTTTTCTTTGGGATTTATATCGTATACGTCCAGATATCGGTTTTAGGCAAATTGTTTTTTTAAATCGGAAATTAGAAATTATGGATGCTGTGGCTATGTACCAAGATAGCTCTCAAGACATTATAAAAAAATTATCCTGTGTATATTCCAAAGAGAATATTATGGCTGCGGTAGAAGAATTGAATAACGTTAATTGCAATGAAACATTATACGATAGTTTACGTAATACATCAATTAAGGCGAGTGGTAGAAGGTGTATAGGCATATACTATCCGCGTTTTTACAATGGCGGAGTGGAAAGGGTTATTTCCCAATTAATGCCAATTTTTATAGATCTTGGGTTTAAAATTGTACTTATTAGCGAGGAAATATCTACGGTTAAAGAGTATCAGTGCCCCGTAGATGTTATTCGTGTTGCTTTACCTAAACGTGAGGTAGATAGGTTTGAGTGGTATGAAAAGTTAGGGACAGTGATAAAAAAATACGGTGTAGGAATTATGCATTTTCACGACTTTCATGCTTATTCAATCGAATCTTTGGTTATATATTATCTTAGAATTATGGGTGTTGCTTCTGTAGTTCATGTTCATCAGTATCATAAGGCAATAAAAGATAATGAATTACTCGTCAAGACGTATAAATGGGCGAATAAAGTTATTGTCCTTTCTAAAGAGGATGAGCAATTTTGGATAGGAAAATGTGTGCCTGCAAAATATATTCCAAATCCTATTAATTTTCACATTGATTACATTTACCATAAAAAGCAACCTGAAAAACCTGTAGTTTTATGGATGGGGAGAATTGATCAGAGGCAAAAGCAGGTTTATGATGTGGTTGATATTATGAGAGAACTGGTTAAGATGATTCCAAATGCCTGCTTACGAATAATAGGAAGTGCCGATAGTAAGGAAATTATGGAAGAATTACATCATAGAATTAAGATTGCAGGTTTGGAGAAAAGTATTATGTTTATGGGGTACTTGCTTGAACCGTGGGTTGAATGTGGTGATGCTGACGTCATGCTTATGACATCAGCATATGAGGGATTTCCTATGGCTTTAATGGAATGCAAAATGGCAGGGATTCCTTTGGTGATGTACAGCCTTCCATATCTTGAGTTAGTAAAAGACGGAAAGGGATATATAGGCGTGGAGCAAAATGATGTAGTAGGTGCTGCGAAAATGTTGGCTCGTGTTATAGAGGACAAAGATTTACAAGATGAAATGTCCCAAGAAGCCAGAGCTAGTATAGAGCTTTTTTTTGAATGTGATATCAAGAAGAAGTGGGGAGATATTTTTACATCGTTGATTTAATTTTTTTATAAAAGAGATGTATAGCGTTTATTATAGGAGACGGTTTTTACAAAAAAATAGTATGCTGGTTTGGTACAATCAATAATGTTGAATAAATTTCTTGCTTCGGTGAACTTTAGTGAGAGGGTAATGATACTAGTTGCAAATGTGCCCTTGTAGTGTTGTATGGTAGAGGGAGTTAAGTTGATTATGAAATGGAAAAAAAAAGGACATGAATTTGATGAGATAGCTCATGACTATCTCGATGCATTTGGGGATAAGAAAATTTTCATTTTTGGGACAGGCATAACGGCCAAGGAATATGCATGCACTTTTAAGTCTTTTGATATATTAAAAGGTTTCGTTGACAATGATATAGATAAACATGGGGATACATGTTTGGGAAAAGAAATTATATCGTTTGAAAAGTGGGAGCGGAAGTATAAGGATGATACATTTTTATTGGTTTGTGTGAATGAGAAAAATTATGTAGAAATAAGGGGGCAGCTATTGAATTATGGCTTGATAGAGAAAAGAAATTTTATTTATTACTTAGATTTTATTAATAAGGTGTTTCCAGTATTAATGAATTATTATGATGGCTGTATTTTTTTGCCTTTAGTACAGATTTCACTTACGGAACGTTGTACGTTAAAATGTAAAAAATGTGCTCATGCTTGCAACCTTGTACCTAAGAGTGCGCCGGATTTATCAGTAGCTGAAGCTTGTCGTAGCGCAGATGCCTTGTTCTCTGTTGTAGATTATGTTCAAGAGTTTGTTCTCATTGGCGGCGAACCTCTTTTGTATAAGGATTTGGCCAAAGTCATTGAATATATTGGGGCAAAATATAGGGATAAAATAAATTTTTTTTCTATTACTACGAATGGAACACTAATCCCAAACGACGAGGTTTTGTATTTGTGCGAAAAATACAATGTTATTTTTAGAATTTCTAACTACTCTAAAACGTTACCTTGGATTTGTAGTAAACATGAAAAATTAATATCAAAGCTAAAAGAAGGGCATGTGAATTACATTCTTGCAGCTAAGGATACATATTGGATGGATTATGGTTTTGAATATTTTGATCGTAAAGCAAACCCTGAACAACTTGAGGTAGTATTTGATAAATGTTTTACCCCTTGTCATGAGGTGCGTGGAAATAAATTTTATTTTTGTGTTATGGCTAGAACAGTTTCGGAAAATTCAGGACTAAATGTTGGGGTGGGAGATTATTTGGATTTAGGAGAAATAAATACGAAAAGAGACAAGCGTATATTTTTAGAGTATATTATGGGATACTCGGATAAAGGATACTTGGATATGTGTAACTATTGCCACGGAGCGGATACAATTAAGTTTCCAATACCAGCCGCAGAACAAATGGTATAGTTGTGTGAGTTTGAGGAGGAGCTGAAGAACAAAGATGAATCTTTTTGGGAAGAATAGGTATGATAATTTTTATTTTTGCTTGGAAGAATTTAATAAGGAACTAAGGCAATATATAAAAAATAATCAAAAGATATATCTTTGGGGTGCAGGCATAATAGGTAGGAGTATTAAGAAATATATAAATAGAATGGGATATAGTCTTGATGGTTTCTTGGTTACATCGAAAATAAATACAAGTTCTTCTTGTGAAGGGATACCTATATTTACCTTGAATGAAATTGAAGATAAATATAATATAGGGATTATATTGTCTGTATCTGTAAAATATCAGCAAGATGTGTTGAGTTATTTACATAACAACAACATTGATAATTTTTTTCTTATTTCTAGCAAATATTTTGATTTGATACAGAAAAGTCAGCGGATTTTGGAAGACAAAATTATAGAGAGATATAGAAGATATTTTATGCCTAAAGTAAAGGTAGAGAATATCAAATTAAGTCAATGGAAAAGTATATTATTGATTTGTATAGATAATATCGGTGACATAATAATGTATTTACCATTTGTGAGAGAGTTGCGACGAAATTGTACTGAGGGGGTAAAGATAACTGCTGTTGCGCAACCTGCGGTTAAACATGTACTGGATTTGTGTCCCTATATTGATAAAACAATTGTTTATGATCCCAAAATTTATATGGGAAATGATTGGAAAGAGGCAGCTTATAAGAGTTCGTTATTTGCTAGAGAAAATTTATGTTCAGAAAAGTATGATGTAGTGTTTTTGCAGGGATGGTACGATATTCATGTCGAATCATTGTTCCTGGCTGTTTTTAGTAATTCAGCAATGCGTATTGGGTTTTCGGAAAGAAATATGCCAGCTAAGGCTCTGATGAATAAGAATTTCGATAAATTTCTTTCTGTAGCAGTGAAATCAACGTCTGTCATGCATGAGGTGGAACGAAATTTGTACCTACTCAGGGAATTGGGAGGGAAGATATATTCTGATGAGATGGATTTTTGGATAGAATATAATGATATAGAAAATGCAGAAAAACTTTTGAGAAGTATATCTTCACGTGAAAAAAAACAATTGGTAGCTGTTGTGCCTTATGCTAATGATCCAAGAAGAATATGGGATAAATCTAATTATTTAAAACTGCTAGAACGGATGTTAGATAAATATCCAGAATCAGAATTTTTGATTTTAGGTGGGCTTGAAACTGAAGAAGTTGGATTTATGCTCGAAAAAGAACTTCCAAAAGATAAGGTTTTAAATCTAGCTGGAAAAACTTCTTTGGGGGTTGTTGCCGCTATTTTGAAAAAATGTGATTTATATATTGGTTCTAATACCGGTTTAACGCATATAGCAGCTGTCTGGAAAATTCCAGTTGTAGAGATTATTTGTCATCCTGTTGGTGGAGACTTGTTGGAGTATTCATCTCCGGCACGTTATCATGCTTGGAAAACGAAAAATAAGGTTGTACGACCACAAAAACCTTTTCCAAGCTGTGGGGCTACCTGTTATGCGCGTGGATCACACTGTATAAATAAAATTACTGTTGAGGAAGTTATGCAAGCCGTGGCAGAAATGAATATATTTACTACATAAATTTTTGGCAACAGAATCTATATTTTTTATACGATATTTATAAAAATGTGGGGGATTTTTGATGGTTTCACAGCATTGGAATCAATTCTATAAAGATGCGAAAAATAAACCTGTGGTTCTTTTTGGAATTGGTAATATTTGCAAAAGATTTCTCAAAACCTGTGGCTCAAATATTGTTGTTAAATGTGTTGTAGATAATTCTGCTAGCAAGGTGGGCCAAGACTTATTTGAACTTTTTAAAAATTTAAATATTGTTCATATTGAAGATTCAATAATTCACTCGTATGAAGAACTTGATAGATTTACAGATTTATCTAAGTGTATTTTACTCATTACAACTAAATATGATGATGAAATAATAAAAGAGATTGATTGTAATAATTTCTGTAAAGTATATTCTATACCCAAAATGAATAAAGATTTAGTTGTTAGAAGAGAAGAGTATAATGAACTCCCGATAATTGCTAACAAGGTTGTTGTCTTTGCTGATGTTCACGGAGGTCATGGTAAGTCTATAGCGCAAAAATTGCTGCAAATGGATTATAATGTTGATGTAGTTTGGATTGTTAGTAGAAAACCTACTAATTGTCCGCAGAATATTAGATTAGTATATAGATATGATTTCGAGTCGTACTATTACGAGATTTCTACTGCTAAAATATGGATTGTAGATTTGGCTGTAGATGCGGATGTTAGGAAAAAGAATGGACAGATATACTTGCAAGTTAAACATTGGTCCAGTATTACATTAAAAAAGTTCAGTTGCGAGGACATGAAATGGCGTTCGGTGCCAGGCGCAGTAGAGCGTCAGAAATATGAAGCTGCAAGGACGGACTATATCATTTCAGGAAGTCAATTTGATGAAGATTCGTGCAGAAGAGGTTTTTTGTATAATGGTCCTTTTGTTAGAGCAGGATCACCTCGTAGTGATATCCTTTTTGTCCGCGAGGTGAAAGATATTGTTAAGAGTAAGTTGGGGATATCTGAACATAACAAAATAATACTATATGCGCCGACTTTTCGTGTTTATAAGGACGAGACTTCTGTCCA
>Ga0256404_1003814_pt1 | contig 29797 bp, 18 predicted proteins | sample RumenRJG_01DNA_FD_185990 | JGI IMG/M metagenome (GOLD analysis project Ga0256404, IMG submission 185990) | Bovine rumen microbial communities from Lethbridge, Alberta, Canada - RJG_01 | ecosystem: Host-associated > Mammals > Digestive system > Stomach > Rumen | place: Canada: Alberta | collected...
TGTAAACGACTTACTACAGGAAAATGACAAGGTCACTTACTCCGACGAATTGCATTTGGCCGTAAGTTTAAGGTCGTTCCGAGCTGAGACGTTATCTGCTTTCATCCATTCACTATTGTCATTCGCTCCCGATGCCGCATCACTCTACCAAGATGTAAAGCAGAAAGGATATCCCATTGTGCTGACACGCGACATGGAACAGGCTCGCGCTTGGTTGCGCAAACAGGCACGCGGCAGCCAGCAGACAGGCGTGCTGGTAACGAAAGTGGCCGCACGCTTCAAGCCGCTGGCCGTACATATACTTGGGCAAGGCGACGAAAATGCTGTGCATTGGTTTCTCGAAGACAAGACGGATATCCGCTCATCAAACTATCTGGAGGACGCCGCCACAGAGATACAGGTGCAAGGATTGGAACTCGACTATGCCTGTGTGCTGTGGGATGCCGATATGCGATGCGAGGATGGTTGTTGGACATATTACAAATTCAACGGCAAAAACAAGTGGAATCCTGAGAACAACGAAGAGAACCGCAAATATATGCTCAACGCCTACCGCGTGCTGCTGACTCGCGCCCGCCAAGGTATTGTTATCTGTGTTCCGACGGGCAACGGCAAATTGGGCTCCGACGGTTTCCCTGAAGACCCGACGCGCCTGCCCGAGTTCTATGATGGCACATACAAGTATTTGAAATCGCTGGGATTGGAAGAGATATGAAGCAGATAGAAGTAGTAGCAGCAATCATCCATGATAACAAAGGACGTATCTTCGTTACACAGCGTGGATATGGCGAATGGAAAGACTGGTGGGAGTTTCCTGGTGGAAAGATTGAAGCAGGTGAAGCACCAGAAGAGGCTTTGCAGCGGGAGATATGGGAAGAGTTGGAGACGCGCATCGTTGTGGAGCGACTGGCGGAGACAGTGGAATGGGATTATCCGCAGTTTCACCTGACCATGCATTGCTACCTCTGCCATGTGGAGAGCGGACATCTGGAGTTGAAGGAGCACGAGGCCGCGAAGTGGCTCAACAAGGATGAGCTGGAGAGCGTTAACTGGCTGCCTGCAGACTGGGAATTAGTACGGAAACTGGATAAGGAATTAGAGGAAGAATCCATGATGGCGACTGAGGACGTTTCAACAGAATATGGTAATAAAGCAACTTGATAATACGTTATAAGATATGTCACAGAAAGAAGGTTATATAAATTTTGAGGAATACTCGCAAGTAGGGGAACCTCAGAAAGCGGAAAGGGCTTACGCGTGGAGCACAGCTATCGGTCTTCAGGCGGTAGATGGACTTACTGTGTCGCAATATCTCAAAGAGACAGCCGTAAGGAATATTGAGGGTGAAATCTCCATTGATGAAGCTCGTGAACTTATCAAGACCTATTATCAGACAAAAACAAACCGTGAGCCAGATGACGAAGAGAAGCAGGAAGCCGATAAGGTTTCAGGCAACATCGCGAAGATCATAGCGGAGCAGTCGTTCTCCTTTAGTGTGCCGACACTCATTTCCATCCATCGTCACATTTTCGAGGGAGTGTTCAAACATGCCGGACAGCTGCGCAATTACGACATTACGAAAAAGGAATGGGTGTTACGTGGCGATACGGTACTCTATGGACGGAGTCAAGACTTGCGAATGGCTTTGGAGTATGATATGGAGCAAGAACGACAGTTCGATTATAGCGGATTAAACATGGGCCAGGTGGTGGAACATCTCGCAAAGTTTGTGTCTGGCATCTGGCAGATACATCCTTTCCGAGAAGGGAACACGCGAACGACAGCTGTTTTCACCATTAAGTATCTGCGTTCCATCGGGTTCGACGTCACCAACCATCTGTTTTCCATGCATTCGTGGTATTTCCGGAATGCGCTTGTACGGGCCAATTACCAAAATATAGCCAAGGGGATTCAACGCGACACGCGATTCTTGGAACTATTCTTCCGAAACTTGCTGATGGGCGAAAAGAACGAGTTGCGCAACCGTTATATGCTCGTTAATCCGCCAGAAGGACTTGCAGCCCCTGCAAGCACCCCATCAAGTACCCCCGCAAGTACCCCATCAAGTGCTGATGTTCCATTCGCGACCGACAATGAGAATATTTTGCGGTTGGTCAACGCTATTGGCCATCGTCAGCTCTCCGTAAAGGAGATGCTTGTTGCCGTTGGTCTGAAGGACCGAATGAATTTTATGGAGTATTCTCTTACCCCGGCAATGGCTGAAGGTTTTGTCTGTCTGCTCTATCCAGATAAGCCTCGACATCCAAGGCAAAAGTACTTGCTAACCGTCAAGGGGTCCGCACTCTATAACGAGCTGACAAAGGATGCGAGCAACTGAAGCTGGAAATTGGGGCGCATGGCAAATTCATAATAACAATTGATGGGAACCGACTCGCATTGGCGATTCACCAATGTGACTCGGAAAATGTTCACCTTTCACCTTACATTCCCCAACCAGTCTTTTTCTTCGTTCCGTCCCAGTTGATAATCTCACGGTTGGAACTGCCGCCACCTGTGCTAATACCGCCTCTACCGCCAGCGACGACATTTCAGATATAAATTGTATTTAATAAGAACTATACGATTTTATAAGGTTTGGTTTACAATGATAAATGCTTTCTATAAGACAGAATTAATAAGCTCAGACATTTTGCGATATATTCACACTTTTTTATCACTAACTGCACTTCTTTAGTTCCTTCATTAGATATTTGCATTTGGGAGAGTATTTTTTAGAAATCAAAACCAAAATGTTAGTGTATTTCATTCTACCAACTGTAGTCATGGCAAAATTTAAACGTTTGACTTTGTTCGTCTGACTCATCAAAATTTGTATTCTTTTGATTCGTATTTTGGTTTTGTTTGAGAAAAAATGTGTAACTTTGTGGTCATGAAGAGAAAGATATATGTAGCGAGCAGCTGGCGAAATGAGTACTACCCGGAGGTGGTGAGGCAACTGCGGGAGGCGGGACACGAGGTGTACGACTTCAGGAATCCTCCGTCGGGGGATGAGGGCTTCAAGTGGAGCAGCATCGCTGAGGACTATATGGCGTGGACTCCGCAGGAGTATCGGGAGCAACTGATGCATCCGAAGGCGGTGCGCCAGTTTGCCAACGACATCGAGGCAATGGATGCATGCGACACGTGTGTGCTGGTGCTTCCCTGCGGCAGGAGTGCGCATACTGAGGCGGGCTGGTTTGCCGGCAAGGGCAAGACGGTGGTGGTGTACATCCCTGAACGGCAGGAGCCGGAACTGATGTACAAGTTGTTCAAGAAGGTTTGCTGTTCGATGGAAGAGATTATTGAATTTCTGAAGTAATATGGATAAAGTCACTCCACTGCAACGTTCATCCAATATGGCGGCCATCCACAGCAAGGACACGAAGCCGGAGATGGTGGTGCGGCGTTGGCTGTGGGGGCGTGGGTTCCGATACCGGCTGAATCATCCTCGGCTGCCAGGAAAACCTGACATCGTGATGCGGAAGTACAGGACGTGCATCTTTGTGAACGGGTGCTTCTGGCACGGCCATTTGGTGAAGTTTTCACCAAATAAAAGTTTAGAGTTAAGTGTTGAGAGTTTAGAGTCAGTTGAAAGTTCTAAGTGGGAAGCGGAGAGCTCTGAGTGCTGCAAGATTCCGAAGACGAACCGGGAGTTTTGGGTAGCAAAGATACGGAGGAACCAGGAGCGAGACTTGGAGGTGCAGCATCGGCTGGCAGCGATGGGGTGGCACAGCATCACCATCTGGGAATGTGAGCTGAAGCCGAAGGTGCGTGAAAAGACATTGGAATCGCTGGCATATACGCTCAACAGAATTTACCTGCAAGATCACGGCGTCAGGCGCTATGAGGTGCCGGAGGAGGAGACCATGATGGCGGCAGAGAGCATTCCGGACACATATAATAAGGGGGAATAGGATAACAGGAACGTTTGAGCAATTATAGAAGGGGGATTATATAAAAACTGCGGCCCCCCGTTTTTTCCCGTCGAAGCAGCCGTCATGGGGGGATTGGGAATGGAAAACAAGTTATTTTGCCCGGCAAATTAAGTTGTTTTGCCCGGCAAATTAAGTTGTTTTGCTGAATAATTACGCTATTTTACGACCACCTTTTTACCACCGCTGACGTAGAGACCTTTGGGCAAGCGGCTGCTGAAGGATGAGGGGTTCGCTCCGGAATCGTCGGAAGGGAGTCCGATTCTTCTTCCCTGAAGGTCGTAGATGCTTCCCTTCAGAGAGCGGACAGCCGCCGATTCACTCTCCATTTGGCGGATGCCCACCGTGCTGTAGGGCACGAGCAGCCAGCAATACTGCGGTTGCTTGCCGCTGTAGGAGAGCGCTGCTTCGTCGGTGACGCCATACCAGCCGTCGTAGTCGACATCGCTGCTGTCGAGGTTGGTGCTACGGATGGCCATGAGTCCCGTGCGCAGGTCGGTGTAGATAGGGTGGAGCGACGAGGCATTGAGGGCTGTGGTACGCGTGAAGCGGTTGCGGATGTAGAACTCGCGGTCGCGGTTGTAGAGGCTGTAGACGCGCCCCTCCTTCAGCCAGCTGGGCACGGAAGAATAAGCCTTGTAGGCGGAAGCCTCGTAGCCCTTGACGGTCCAGACAATGCCCTCGGCCTGCACATCGTCGGTCAGGCCGACATGGCCCGTTCGCGTGGACACCTGCTGCAGGTAGAGAGGCTGTTCGGCATCGTCGATGGCAGCCTGCAGGAGGTAGTCGCCGTCGGTAATGTCGTCGCAGCGGGCATAGATGGACTTGCCGTTGTGGGTGAGCGTATAGGTGCCGCCGACCACCGTGGGGAAGGCAATCACATTGTCGCCCAGCACTTCTACGTCAACCTTCTTGCCCTCGGCATCGACCACGTCGAGGCACACGGAGGCATCGGCATACTTCACGACGGCCCGCTCGCCGGCATCAGAGCGGATGACGGCAGTGGTGAGACGACCTTGTTGCCACGTGATGCCGACCTCGAAGCAGCCCACGGCGCGCAAGCCCTTCACGGTCCCATCGGCCCATGCCGAAGGCAGCGCGGGCAGTAGTTCGAGTTTGCCCGTATGGCTCTGCAGCAGCATCTCGGCCATACCGGCACAGGCACCGAAGTTGCCGTCGATCTGGTAGGGTGTGTGGGCATCCCAGAGGTTCTCGTAGATGCCGCCACCCTCGCTGTTGCCTGTGTAGGTCTGAATGTGGAGTGCCGTGACGAGCAGGCTCTGGCAGCGGTCGCCGTCGTGGGCACGGGCATGGCAGTTCACCTTCCACCCCATCGACCACCCCGTGCCCTCATAACCGCGCGTGTTGAGCGAGTTGACGGCAGCTTGATAGATGTCAGGGTCGATGTCCTCGGCAATCTGGTTGCCGGGATAGAGTCCCATGAGATGCGACAGATGGCGGTGGCTGTTGTAGCTGCTGACGGTGCTCTGCGACGTGTATTTCCACTCGCGCAGAAGCGTCTTTCCGCCCACCACCTCAGTGGCCGTACCGGGGTCGAGTTTCCCGAACTTCGTGCGCAGTTCGGCGAGGAACGTTTCCAGTTCGGCCGTCATGAAGTCCTTGCCTGTGCGCCGACCGTATTCGTCGTAGGCCTGCAGGGTGTTGTTGAACAAGTCCCACACCAACTGCTGCGAGTGGGCCGTGGCGTTCTCCGAGCCCGGGCCGTGCTCGGGCGAGTATTCGTTCGGACACTCGTAGGTGCCATCCTTGGCCAGTTTCAGGCGCTGCAGCCAGTACTCGCAACACGAGCGCATGGCGGGCAGTGCGGTCTGCCACAGATAGTCGGTGTCGAGCGTGTAGCGATAGTGCTGCCACAGGTGCATGCAGTACCAGGCATTGGCAATGGTGTAGTTCTTCATCCAGTTTGAACCAGAGCCATAGATGTTGTTCTCGGTGGTGAGCGTCCAGCCCTTGGTCTGGCCGGCTATCTGGCTGGCGTTCTTGCGCCACTGCGAGCGGTCGCAGGCCTCGCGCTTGATGTAGTTCAGGAAGGGCAGGTGCAGCTCGCTCAGGTTGGTTGCCTCGGCGGGCCAGTAGTTCATCTGCACGTTGATGTTAGAGTGGATGTCGGAGTTCCACGCCGGCGAATTGCTGTTGTTCCAGATGCCCTGCAGGTTGCTGGGCAGGTCGACGCCGCGGCTGCACGCTATCATCAGGTAGCGGCCGTAGGCGAAATAGAGTTCTTCAAGCAGCAGGTTCTTCGCACTGTTGCGGGCGAAGTTGGAGATGAGCGTCGGCGTGGTCACGCTGTTCTGCTGCCGGCTGATGCTCAGCTGGCAGCGGTCGTAAAGCGAGCGGTAGTCGGCTACGTGGACGGAACGGAGATGTTCGTAGTCCTGGCTGACAGCAGCCTCAACAAGAGGCTGCACCTTTCCTGGCAACTCGGCGGCAGGATAGATGTAGTTGTCGTTGTCGGGCGAGAAGTTGGTGGCGCCCAGCAGATAGACGACCATTTCGTCGGCCCCGGCGACATCGAGTCCGCCTGCAGGGTTGACGACCACCGTGCCACCCTTTGCCACGACCTTCATCTGGCAATAGAACGCCTCGTTCTGGCTCGTTCCCGTGCGCACGGCCTCGCCGCTGAACACGGCCTGCCCCACCCCGTCGGCAGCGGTGCTGTATTCGGGAGCGGCTCCGTTGGCATTGTAGAGGATGAGGTTCTTATGAATCTTTCCTACCTCAGAGGCTTTATAGCGAATGGCCAGCACGCGGTCGGGATAGGACACGAAATACTCGCGCTCGTAGCTGACGCCGTCGGCATCGTAGGCCACGCCCGCCAGTGCCTCATCGATGTCGAGCCAGCGCCGGTAGTTGGTGACTGCCTGCAGGCTGGGGTCGAGGTCGGTGATGAAGAGATGGCCGAAGTCGAGGTAGGAGCCGTAGGAACCGTTGTCGACGATACTGCCCACATGACCGCGCCAGAGCGTCTTCTCGTTGAACTGCACCTCGTCGCGCTTGACACCACCCATGACGCAGGCACCGAACTGGCCGTTGCCGATGGGGAGCGTGGAGGTCATCCACACGGTGGCAGGCTTCGTGTACCAGAGCGTGTGCAGGTTCTCGGGTGTCCACGTAGTAGTGCCCGTGATGCTGACCTCGTCGACGGCATCGGGCATAGCATCGCTGAACACCATATCCTCCTCGGCCACAAACTGCAGGGGATTGTTGACGTCGCCTTTCAGGTAGAGGCCCAGCTCGCGACCAGCACCGAAGCCGCCCCACTGGTTCAGGTAGGCATAGTCGTCGCCTTTCTGGTAGGCGTAAATCTCAAAACTGCCCGAGTAGGACGAGTTGGTGGTGCGCACAATCTGGAACGACGTGTAGCCAGCCGAGGGAGCCGCTGCCGTCTGGAACTTTCCTGCCGACGTGCTGTAGACCATCACCTGGCCACCGCGCGTGGTCAGGCGGTAATGGTTGTCGTCGACGGCCTCCACCTTCCACAACTGCACGTCCTTTTTGGCTTTCACGGCCTCGGCGGTCTGCATGTTGCGGCCCTCGCCCATCGATGTGAGCACGCAGAGTCCGCGCTGCATCTGGATGTAGTACCAATACTCACTGCCGTCGGTGCTCACCTTCGGAAAGGTGTCAGCACTCCAGCCTGTCATGGCCGTCATGGCCAATAAGAAAAGCATGAAAAACTTTCTCATCATGATATTGTTTTTGGTTTATTTGCAGACAAAGATACAAATATTTTTCTTTTCCCCTGCTCCCTCCTTCATCTTTTTTTTCAATTTTGTCGTACGGCGTAGTTCTTGTGGGTGCGTCAAAGTGAGGTTCTCCCTGAAAAACTGAAATAATATTTGGTATTTCGCTCCCTTATTCGTCGCTTTGACATACGTCGAAGGTACTTACGTTGACTTCGTCTTCAAATGTCACGACTCGGCCAATTAAACGAGTTTATTGGCACTCGCTGCTCCATTTGTTGACTTCGTCTTCAAATGTCACGACTCGGCCAATTAAACGAGTTTATTGGCACTCGCTGCTCCATTTGTTCGGAAATGAAAGCAAAAACTTCGGCTTTTGCTTTGCATTTCGCTCACTTATTCGTAACTTTGCACCCTTGTATGGTACTGAATTACATTTGGATTGCATTCTTTCTGATTGCATTCGTCATTGCACTGGTGAGGCTGGTGTTCCTCGGCGACACTGAGGTGTTCCCGGCCATCATGAATTCTACGTTCGACACGGCGAAGACCGCCTTCGAAATATCGCTCGGCCTGACGGGCATGCTGGCCCTGTGGCTGGGCGTGATGAAGATTGGCGAACGCGGCGGAGTGGTTAACCTGCTGGCGCGCGTGCTGTCGCCCGTGTTCACGAAGCTGTTTCCCGACATACCTAAGGGGCATCCCGCTACGGGCAGCATCTTCATGAACATTGCCGCCAACATGCTCGGTCTCGACAACGCGGCCACGCCGCTGGGACTGAAGGCCATGGAGCAGCTGCAGGAGCTGAACAAGGAGAAGACGGAGGAGGCGCGGAAGGCAGGGGCCATGGGGCCCGAGGCAGCGAGCGTGCAGCTGCAGACGGCCACCAACCCGATGATTATGTTCCTGGTGCTCAACACATCGGGACTGACCATCATTCCCGTCTCCATCATGGCCTATCGCTCGCAGCAGGGCGCCGCACAGCCCACTGACGTCTTTGTGCCCATCCTGCTGGCCACGTTCTTCGCCACGCTGGCGGGCATCATCATCACCTCGCTCTATCAGCGCATCAACCTGCTGAACCGCACGATGCTGCTCACGCTGGGCGGCATGAGCGCCGCCGTGGCTGCCATCATCTGGGGCTTCAGCCAGCTCGACTCGGTGCTGATGAACACCGTGAGCGTGTCGGCAGCATCGGTGCTGCTGATGACCATCATCGTGGGATTCATCCTCGCCGCCATGCGCAAGCGGGTGAACGTCTACGACTCGTTCATCGAGGGGGCGAAGGAGGGCTTCACGACGGCCGTCAGAATTATTCCCTATCTCGTAGCCATCCTCGTGGCCATCGGCGTGTTCCGCGCTTCGGGGGCCATGGACTGGCTCATGGGGGCCATCAAGTGGCTGGTGGGGCTGACGGGGTCGAACGCCGAGTTTGTCGACGCGCTGCCCACGGCCATCATGAAGCCGCTGTCGGGCAGCGGAGCGCGCGGCATGATGGTGGATGCGATGACGCAGTATGGCGCCGACTCGTTCGTGGGTCGCCTGTCGTGCATCTTCCAGGGCTCCACCGACACGACGTTCTACATCCTGGCCGTCTACTTCGGCTCGGTGGGCATCCGCTACACGCGCCACGCCGTGGCAGCCGGCCTGCTGGCCGACCTGGCGGGTGTGGTGGCGGCCATCGCCATCGCGTATATGTTCTTTGGGTAAAGACCCACCCCTGGCCCCTCCCGAGGGGAGGGGAGAGACCCACCCCTAGCCCCTCCCGAGGGGAGGGAGAGACCCACCCCTAGCCCCTCCCGAGGGGAGGGGGAGACCCACCCCTAGCCCCTCCCGAGGGGAGGGGAACGTGAATAGATTGGGGGCGGCTCCTACAGGATTTGGTTTTGAAGATTAAATGACTTGATATATATACTTTATGAATACGACTCATAACGAAACAACTAATAACTGTAACCAAACTCCCCTCCCCTCGGGAGGGGTTGGGGGTGGGTCTTCTCCCCTCCCCTCGGGAGGGGTTGGGGGTGGGTCTTCTCCCCTCCCCTCGGGAGGGGCCAGGGGTGGGTTGCTCTCCGGCCTTCTTAAGGACACCGCCATCTACGGACTGTCGAGCATCGTGGCGCGATTCATCAACTTCCTGCTGGTGCCCATCCAGACGGCGCGCTTTGCAGCCTCGGGCGGTGAATATGGCGTCATCACCAATGTCTATGCCTACGTGTCGATACTCATCATCGTGCTGACCTATGGCATGGAGACCACCTTCTTCCGCTTCATGAGCAAAGAGGGCGAGCAGCCCGAGCACATCTACTCGACGGCACTGCGCATGGTGGCCACCACATCGCTGCTGTCCATCGTGCTGGTGCTCAGCCTGATTCACCCCATCGCCTCGGCCATGGGCTATGCCGACCATCCGGAGTATGTGGCCGTGATGTATGTCACCGTGGCTGTCGACGCCTTCATGGCCATTCCCTTTGCCTATCTGCGCTATCAGCACAAGCCGGTGAAGTTTGCCACGCTGAAGATTTTCAACATCCTGCTGAACATCGCGCTGAACCTGCTCTACCTCATCGTGCTGCCGGCACTGAAGCTGAATCCCTTCGGCATCTACGACGATCAGTTCACGCTCGACGTGGCCTTCGTGTTCTACATCAACCTGATGTGCACGCTCTTCACGCTGCTGTTGCTCTGGAAGGAGCTGCGCGGTTTCCGCTTCGGCTTCGATGGTGCTGCCTGTCGCCGCATGCTCAGCTACACGTGGCCGTTGCTCGTCATGGGTGTGGCAGGTCAGCTGAATCAGGCTGCCTCGCAGATTCTGTTTCCTTACTTCTACGACGGTTCGGCCGACGAGGCGCGTGCCCAGCTGGGTATCTATGGCGCCTGCATCAAGATAGCCATGATCATGGTGATGATTACCCAGGCGTTCCGCTTTGCCTACGAGCCGTTTGTCTTCGGCAAGTCGAAAGAGAAGGACAACCGCGAGACCTATGCCCAAGCCATGAAGTATTACCTCATCTTCACGTTGCTGGCATTCCTCTGCGTGATGGGGTATATCGACGTGCTGAAGTACATCATCGGCAGCGACTACTGGGAGGGCCTGCGCGTGGTGCCCATCGTGATGACGGCCGAAATCATGTTCGGCGTCTTCTTCAACCTGTCGTTCTGGTATAAGCTGACCGACCGCACCATCTGGGGCGCGTGGTTCTCGGGCATCGGCGCCGTGGTGCTCATCGTGGTCGACGTGCTGCTCATCCCGCGCTTCAGCTACATGGCATGCGCGTGGGCAGGCTTCGCCGCCTATGGCGTGTCGATGGTCGTCTCCTACTTCGCCGGACAGAAGTACTACCCCATCCAGTATCCGCTGAAGTCGATGGGCTTCTACGTCCTGCTCTCGGCCGTGCTCTTCGCCCTGATGACGCTGGCCAACGCCCACCTGCCGCTCTGGGCCGCCCTGTTGGCGAACACGCTGCTGCTCGTGGTCTACGTGGCATTCATCGTGAAGCGCGACCTGCCGCTCAGCAGCCTGCCCGTCGTGGGAAAATATTTCCGGAAATAATTCCTTTTCGCGTATTGGCAAGAAGCGATAAAAGCAAGCGTTCCCGTCCTACTCCTCACGAGCAAGACGGGAACTTTTGTAGATGCATCTCTCCTTTTGCTAACTAATCAAAAATATTATAGCCTAACATTTTTTGGGGGTGGGATAAAAGTTGCATTTCATTGCCTATTTATAAGGGCGTAAAGAGGAGTGGAAGGGCTTTGCTTGCTTCAGGGGAGAGCCTTAGTTGAGCCTGTAGGTCACGGGGATGCTATATTTGCAACGCACCACCTTACCGTTTTGCTTACCAGGTATCCATTTAGGCATTGCCTTGACTACGCGGATAGCTTCATCACGCAGGGCTTGTACGCCAGCATTGTGATCTTCTGCATCTTGGCGTTCCTTCTCGCTCTTGTAACTTGTAACCTCTATCGGAATGGCTTCACCAATACCTGGTGATGTTGCCAAGACTTCCGGATTTGTCAGGCTACCATCCTTTTCCACGATGAACCTCACTATCACACGACCTTGCACATCATTTTCCGTTGCAATTTCAGGGTATTTGATGTTTCGCGAAATGAACTCCATCAGCTTCACATCACCTCCAGGGAACTGCGGCAGCTGTTCGCAGACGTCGTAAACCCGGTCGCCCTGTCCTTGCTGGTTTTCCGAGCCAGCCTGCTTTGTCTCTACGATTGTGGCCCCATAGCGTCCTTTCTCTCCATAGGCTTTCTTGGCCGGGCCGACGTCCATCACCGTCACCGAGGCAATGGCTTCAGGCTTTATCTGGTTGAACTCCTCGCGTGAGACCTCTTTTCCATCAACGATAAACAAGTTGCCTTTTTTGCTGCCATACACACCATTAAGATGGAGAATATGAGCACGGCTGATACTTCCAGCCTCGTTCAACATGGCTTGAGTAATAGCACTTTGTTCCAATCCCGCTGCCTTTTGCTTCTTCGCATAAATAACAAACTCCGTGTCGCTCATTTTTGAGCTGTATTTCATCGTCTTTGTTGTCAACAGATTGCAGACATAGCGGTCGGAGCCTGTCTCCGTGAGATGAATCTCCTTGAGTGCACCTAAAGGCAGGTCGAGCAAAGAGAGCTGGTCGATGGGCTTGCCGTTGACTTGCATCGTGGTTTTCTTTACTTCGAGGGCGATGCTGCGCCCTTCTGGAATCGGCTCTTCTTGACCGTTGCGGAAGAACTTCACGCCAGGCTGATGGCGTATCTGGTAGCTGTCGCCACGGTCGTTGGTTTTTTCGTTGAATATGCGCACGGCGCAGTTGTCGTCGGTCGTGACGGTCTCATCGTCCACGACCGTCTTGGCGGTCATGGCCAGCGAGGTGAGCACGACGGGCACGATATAGAGCGCCTTGAGCCATGCGCCCCTGTTTGTTTTTGTCTTTAACATCATCAGTATTCGTTTTTTTGTTTTGGGTGTGTGGATGCCATTGGCGAGGGCACAGGCCTGAATGCCGGTCGCCTTCTGCATCAGCAGATGAATGTACTGGCTTTCGTCAAAGCCGCGTGAGAGGACGGATGCGTCGGCCTCATACTCGTGGAGTGTGCGCAGTTCCTGACGCAGGAACCACACCACGGGGTTGAACCATTGCAGAGCCGTGAGCACTTCTACGACCAGAACGTCGTAGCTATGACGATGGCGCACATGCGCCTCTTCATGGGCAAGAACAGATGGTGACAGCGAAAGCCACTCAGCCCGCGAGAGCACCACCGTATGCATCCACGAGAAGGGAGCAACGGGGGACTCAACCACGCAAACCTGCGTGCCGGAGGGCAGGATGTGGCGTTCGCCATTGGCTATCAGGTGGTGCAGCTGCCAACAGCTGCGGGCTACGACGGACAGCCGTATCAGGATTCCTGCTGCGAGAATCGTTCCAAGAATGCTCCCCCAGAGTTCCGCTCCCAGAGGGGTGGCTGCTGTCGGCTTCTGAGTTGCCGAGGGTGGGGCAACAAGGTCCGTCGGGGTTGTGAAACCCCCTCTATCCGCAAAGGGAGCGAGGGGTGCGGAAACATGTATGGTCACCACGCATAGTGGCAACACCAATGAAAGTGCGATGGCCGTCAGCAGCACGGCACGATTGAGCGAAGGCATGGCCTCGCGTGCCAGCAGCAGTTGGTAGAACAGATAGAACACGGCTATCAGGGCCGCCACCTTCAGATCGTAATATATGAAATCCGTGATCATCATAGGTTGTATTACTATTGGGCTTTCCTGTTCTGCAGGATGGTCAGAATCTCGTTGATGTCCTCTTGCGACAATTCGTCAGCTTCGGCAAAGAATGAGACGAGAGAAGCCGCTGACCCGTCGAAGAACGTCTGCTTCACATCGTCCATCACCTGCAGACGATAGCGCTCCCGCGTCATCAGGGGGGTATAGAGCAACTGTTTTCCCGCGTGTCCCTTCCGCCGCTCCACGAAGCCTTTCTGCTCCAGAATCTTCAGAAACGTGGCAATGGTGGTGTAGGCCGGTTTCGGCTCGGGGTACTGCGCCAGGATGTCGTTGACGCATGCCCCTCTGTCCATATTCCACAGGATGCTCATCACCTGCATCTCGCTCTTGGTCAATGTCTGTTGTTTCATATCGCATTGGTTTTTGTTCTCGTTTGCAAAACTACTAAAACATTAGAAATCTAAAAACTTAGTAATACAAATTCTGCGCTGACGGCAGTTTTTTTAACTTTCGTTCTTAGTAATTCGTGCAGCATTATTAGTAATTAACCCTTGGTGCATACTTTTCTTATTGAAAAATTTCGGATTTCGGGAAAATGCAGTAATTTTGCAGAGCAAATTGACATAAAGAAAGTTTACAATGAAGAAACTGATAGTAGGTTTGTTAGCCATGTTGTCCCTGACAACGGCAAGGGCAGCGACGGTTGTCTTTAACGAACTGATGGCATCGAATGCTGGTTCGGTGATGAGTCCTGCCATCAATTTCGACAGCTGGATAGAACTCTACAATCCTTCTGACCAGGCCATTGACCTCGCCCGTTGCTATCTGAGCGACGACCCTGCAGACCTGACCCGCTGGCAGATGCCCGACGACATCGGCACGATTCCTGCCAAGGGATTCCTGGTGGTGTGGATGGGGTCCAACGACATCAAAAGCAATCAGGCGCCGTTCAAGTTGGATTGCGACGGGGGCGTGATATGCCTGAGCGACAAGAGTGGAACGCTCATCGCCAGCGCAAGCTATCCGGAAGCGCTGAGCCGCACCGCCTACGCCCGCACCGCTGATGGCAGCGACGAGTGGGGATGGACGTCCACGCCCACGCCAGGCGCCAGCAATGCCACTGCCACCTTCGCTACACAACGCCTGCCGCAGCCCGTCGTCAGCGCAGACAGCAAGCTGTTCACGGGCTCGTTCCAACTGAACGTCGACATTCCAGAGGGTGCCACGCTGATGTACACCACCGACGGCAGCCTGCCCTCGGCACCGAAGGCCGACGGCGAGGGGACCAGTCTCTGGAAGGAATATGTCAGGAACGGCGACTGCGAGGGCAGCGATGCCAGCAGCCTCATCAGCCGCGATGCCAATGGCAGCGGCGATGCCCAGCGCATCGTCGACGGCGTGGGCTCGGGCGGCAGCAGGGGCATCCGCGTGCATGCCATCGCCAACCCGCAGAACGACTACGATGCCCAGCTGTTTGTCTACACGCCCGACCACATCTGGCGCTCGGGCGAGCAATACCGTTTCAGCATGAAGGTGCGGGCCGACAAGAAAGCCCACATCACAGCCCAGACCCACACCACGCCTCACAACTATATCTATTGGAGCATCCTCGACGGCGGCTACGACGTCACGACGGAGTGGAAAGAAATCGTCTACGAGGGCACCATCACCGACGAGCAGGTGGGCAAGCAAGGTGGCTGGTGGGGCCAGGAGACGGTGGAGGACATGCAGACCATTGCCTTCAACCTGAACGGCGACCGCCAGGAAAACAACTTCTACTTCGATGATGTCTCGTGGCAGCTTTACACGGGCGACGACCCCAATGCCGACCACACGCAGAAGAGTGACGACGGACGGTTCACCGTCAGCAAAACCACAAACTACACCTTCCGCCTCTATCAAGACGGATTCCTGCCCAGCCAGCCCGTCACTCGCAGCTACATTCAGACCAGCAACAAGTACACGCTTCCCGTCGTATCGATTGTGGGCGACAGGAAGTTTTTCACCGATCCGAAGATTGGACTCGACTGCGACGGCGACGGCACCAACGGCAAGACGGGCAACGGTCAGGACTGGCCGCGCAACTACAACCAGCCGTGGGACCGCCCCGTGAACTTCAGCTACCTCAGCCCGGAGGGCAAGATGCTGTTCAACCAGGATGCAAACATCAAGGTGTCGGGCGGCTGGACGCGTTCGCAGCGCTTCCGTTCGTTCAAGCTGAAGGCGAGCAAGGTGTTCGACGGCCAGAACCGTTTCGACTATTCATTCTTCCCGCAGAAGCCTTTCACCCGCAACAAGACCATCCTCCTGCGCAACGGCGGCAACGACATCTGGACCCACAATGCCCGCTTCATGGATCCTGCGCTGGAGACCATCATCCAGCGCTCGGGCATCGACCTCGACGTGCAGTCGTATCAGCCCGTCATAGAATATGTGAACGGCGAGCTGCGCGGCGTGTTCAACCTGCGCGAGCCCAACAACGACAGTTTCGCCTATGCCAACTGGGGCTACGACGACGATGAATTGGACGCCTTCGAGAACATGGTCATGAAGAACGGCGACGATGCTGTCCTCCAACAAATCTTCGACCTGGCCCGAAACATCAACCAGACCGGCAACTACGACAAACTGAAGACCCTGCTCGACATCGACGAGTTCACAAACTACATGGCGGTCACCATGTTCCTCGACAACGACGACTGGCCCAACAACAACATGAAGGCCTATCGCAGCCGGCTCGACGGTCGCTACCGCTTCGTCAGCTTCGACCTTGACTATGCCTTTGCCCTGCGCAACTTCAACACGCACAACGACGACCCGTTCGCTTACTTCCTGGAATTTAAAACCGCCGACACGGTCAAAGGCGAGAGCAACTGGAACAAGGACATCGTCAACCTCTTCCTCAACCTGCTGGGACACGACGAGTTCCGCCGTCGGTTCATCGACACGTTCTGTCTGGTGGCAGGAAGCGTGTTCGAGCCTGTCCGCTCAGGCAAGATTGTCGACGAACTGCTCGGCAACGTCAGGGCCATGTGCCAGCTGATGAAGCAGCAGGGCATCAGCGATGGGCACGACCCCGACCGTGCCGCCACCACCATCAAGAACAAGCTGAGGGGGCGCTCCGCCAAGATGACTGGTCATCTGAAGAATTTCTCCTACGCACAACTCAGCAACGTCACCGCACAAACTGTCACACTGAATGCCGACACTGAGGGCGCCCGCCTCTACGTGAACGGAATCAGCGTGCCCTATGCCGACTTCCAAGGGCAGTTGTTCGCCCCTGTCCGGTTGCGGGCAGAAGCGCCTGCCGGCTATCGCTTCGCAGGATGGAAGCAGAACGGTGCCGCCTTCAGCACCGAGGCTGAAATATCCCTGCCCACGGGCAGCAACACGCTCACCGCCACCTTCACACCACTCTCCGAAGAGGAACGCGACAAGGAGGGCATCACGCCCGTCCGCATCAATGAGGTGAGTGCCGCCAACGGCATCTTCGTCAACGACTTCTTCAAACGCAACGACTGGATAGAACTCTACAATACCACCAACGCCGACGTTGACATCCAGGGCATGTATCTCAGCGACAATCCAGACAAACCCGACAAGTATCAGATTGAGAAGACCGACGGCGTTTCTACCGTCATTCCCGCCCACGGATTCTTAATTGTGTGGTGCGACCATCTCGATCCTCTTTCTCAACTGCATGCCTCGTTTAAGCTGGCTGCCGAAGGAGGCGATGTCCTGCTGACGGCCGCCGACGGGAGCTGGAGCGACCGACTCTCCTATACGGCCATGAACAGCGATGAGACCGTCGGCCGTTATCCCGACGGCAACAGCGGCGTCTTCACCATGAACGTGCCCACCATCGGCAAGCCGAACATCATTGGCAGCTATGCTGTCAGCGTCAGCCAGCCCGACGTCGATGGCATCCGCGATCTGACGGTCGACAACACGTCCGACATCCTTCTCCGCTATGTTGCTGGTCGCTTGGTTGTTCATAGCAGCACACCTGTCACTGCAGCGTCCATCAGCATCTACAACACAGCAGGCCAATCGGTCGTGGTGCAGCCCATCGACTTGAGCAGCGGCTATGCCGAGTTGCCACTCGACGGACTGGCTAACGGCTGCTTCATCGCCCGCCTCACCGATGGTAACGGTCACATCACAACTTGCAAATTCATACACAAACAATAACAACAAATAAAACAATAACAAACTTTCACTATGAAGAAAATCATCCTCTCGCTCATCGCCCTGCTGGGCATGAGCACCGCCCATGCCGACGAAGGCATGTGGACCATCTACAACCTGCCGCAGGCCGTCTACGACCAGATGCAGGCCGAAGGCTTCCAGATGACCTACAACGACCTCTACTACGGTCCGACGTCGCTGAAGGCTGCCTGTGTTAACTTCTCGGGCTATTGCTCGGGTGTCGTCGTCTCGCCCAACGGCCTCGTCTTCACCAACCACCACTGCGGCTTTGAGGCCATCCGCTCCCACTCCACCGTGGATCACGACTACATGCTCAACGGCTTCATCTCCAACAGCTACGAGGAGGAACTGCCCAACCCCGACATGTTCGTCTCGTTCATGATTGAGCAGAAGGACATCACCGACCAGGTCATGAAGCTGGGCTTCGAGCAGATGACCGTCGACGAGCAGGAGGCGCTCATCGACTCGCTGGAAAACGCAATGTCGCAGGACGTGAAGGCTCAGGACTCTACACTGCGCCTCGAGGTAAAGCCCTTCTATGAGGGCAACCGTTTCTATGCCACCACCTATCAGGACTTCACCGACGTGCGCCTGGTGTTTGCCGTGCCCAAATCGATGGGTAAGTTCGGCGGCGAGACCGACAACTGGATGTGGCCGCGCCAGACCTGCGACTTCTCGGTGTTCCGCATCTATGCCGACCCGAAGACCAACGGTCCCGCAGCTTACTCGAAGGACAACGTGCCCTACCACCCGAAACGCTGGGCACAGGTCTCCATGCAGGGCTACAAGGAGGGCGACTTCGCCATGACCATCGGCTATCCCGGCTCCACTGAGCGCTACCTCTCGAGCTATGGCATCCGCGAGATGCGCGATGCCGACAACGCCACACGTGCCCAGGTGCGTGGCGTGAAGCAGGACATCATGATTCGCCACATGCGTGCCGACGAGGCCGTGCGCATCAAGTACGACTCGAAGTACGCCCAGTCGTCCAACTACTGGAAGAACTCCATCGGCATGAACAAGTGCATCGACTCCATCGGCATCATCAACCAGAAGAAGGACTACGAGGACCGCATCCGCCAGTGGCAGGACTCCACGGGCTACCTGCAGGGCAAGCTCGACTTCCAGAAGATGGGCCGCATGTATGCCAACCGCCTGCAGGACCGCCGCGCCTTCATGTACTGGGTGGAGACCTTCTCGCGCACCTCTGAGTTCAACACCCGCGCCATGCAGCTCAGCCGCATGGAACTGAAAGGTCCTGAAAACAAACCCAAGAAGCAGTACGTGGAATTCCCCGACAACAGCGACGAATGGGACGAAGCCCTCGACCGCGAGGTAATGGCTGCCCTGCTGAAGAACTACAAGGACAATGTGGCCGAACGCTATCTGCCCGACTTCTATAAGACCATCCACACAAAGTATGCCGACAACTATCAGCGCTTCGTCGACGACCTCTACAAGAAGTCGAAGCTCATGAAAGGCAAGAAGCTCTACGTCAACAAGAAGAGCTTCCAGAAGGATCCCGGCGTGCGCTATGGCCTGAGCCTCATCGAGAGCCTCGGCGAACTGCGTGCCAACCTCATCCAGACCTACGACAGCATCGACCTGCAGGAGCGCTACCTCTGCGCCGCCAAGCTGCGCATGGAGGAGGACCTGCCTCACTACAGCGACGCCAACTTCACCATGCGCCTCTCCTACGGACAGGTGGGCGGCTACGACCTCGCCGGTCAGCCCTCGGGCTACTACACCACCGCCGAGTCTATCGTCGAGAAGATGAAGCAGGCTGATAAGAACGTGGAATACTTCGCCGAGCCCATCATGCACGAACTGCTCTCGGCACGCGACTTCGGTCCCTACACCGACAAGACCACGGGCAAGATGCAGCTCTGCTTCCTCACCAACAACGACATCACTGGCGGCAACTCCGGCTCGCCCATGTTCGACGGCAAGGGACAGCTCATCGGACTCGCCTTCGACGGCAACTGGGACTCGCTCTCCAGCGACATCAACTTCGACTCGCGTCTGGCCCGCTGCATCGGCGTCGACATCCGCTTCGTGCTCTACATGATGGACAAATGGGGACATGCCGACCGCCTGCTCCGCGAAATCAATGCAAAGTAATCATCCCGCCGACATCACCTTAAAACCTGATAATAACCTGGCGGATGCAGGACAGAGGCCGATAATGGCGGCCCGCCTGCATCCGCTGTTTTTTTGCGAAATATTTTGCCCTGATAGAAATAATTGCTATCTTTGCACACAGAAACACATTTTTTAATTTTCCTTTATGGAAGCACAAGAACAGACTATCAAGCAACTGCGCAGGGCTGTTGAGCGCACCCTTGGCAGGAAGATGCAGACGAACAAAGACTTCGACTGCCTGACGGATAGTGTCTATGACCAAACGCATGCCAAGATAAGCACCACCACTCTGAAGCGCATCTGGGGCTATCTCTCAGAAGGCGTAACCCCTCGCCGATACACCCTCGACCAACTGGCTCGTTTTATAGGCTATGACGACTTCGATGCCTTCAGTGCCAGCCTTGAAACAGACAAAGCTCCCGAATCCGATAATTCAAATGTAGGGACGGGGTTCACTCCCCGTCCGCAAGAAGACACCACGACCGAGGAGGCACCTTCTGCTGTCCCCTCCTTCGGGAAGGAGGGGTCAGGGGTGGTAGCGAAAGAAGGGGGCGTCTCTTCTCCCTCTCTACTGAAGGCGGCCGGGGTGGGGCTCCTTCTTCTTGCCGCCATTGCCTTGCTGTTTTTCTTGCTCCGCCCAACAACCAACGATTCTAACAACGACCGAATCTTAAAAAAAGGCCAGGTCTTCGCCTCCTACGATGATTTCCTGCCGCTATTCGGCATCGATGCCACAGAGAGCCGCCACTATCAGTTCGTGCCAGACGAAGAGCATATCGTTGTTTGGTCACCAGAATACCATAACCCCTATTATCACAACGACGGTAATCCCGATAGTCTGATGCCAACCATCACCGAATACTATCATCCCGAGGACTGGCCAACCGATTCCACCTCGATGGCTCAACTGGCCGCGATGCATAAGCAAGGTTATTTAACTGCGCTCAAAGAGAATCAGGTGCGCCTCTGCTTCATGAAAAACCTCGTTGACTCCAACTTCGTTTTTCTTGGCGCCTACCGTGTCTCGGTCACCCTCTCCGACACCACCAAAGTTGTTTGGGCTCGTGCCACCGACGAGTGCGACCTCGACAACATCTCCTTCCTCAACAACTACAGAAACTAGCGTGGTCGACTGATCGGAAAGAATTCCGCGAATGAAACTTTTTCTATAATCCAAGAAGAGTTGCACCGCTGCGCCGGCTCTTCCTGTCACTTCACTTTGGTAACGCGATCACTTTGCTAAAGTGAAGCGATCACTTTACTAAAGTAACACGATAATTTTACTATAGTGAAGTGATAACTTTACTATAGTGAAATTCTCAGAAAGCATAACTCTTGCCCCCCCAAAGCATGACTCCTGTCCCTCCAAAGCATGACTCCTGTCCCTCCAAAGCATTGCTCTTGGCTAGCTAAAAGCATGCTTTGGACAAGAAAGAGCATTCTTTCTTTCATGCAAGTACAATGATACAAATTGGAATAAAAACTCTTTATCTGCGAAAAATCTGTGTAATCTGTGGGCAAGATTATCCGTGATATTTGTGACATCTATGAGAAAATCCGTGTTATCCGTGCTCATCATCCGTGCCATTCGTAGTTTCAAAAATCCCCCATTTCATCGGGCTTTTTCGCCCATCCATTCAAAATGGACAAAATGGACAAGGAAATGGACAAGATTTTTTGAACATCCTATACATCTTTTCTTTATCTTTGCCAGCAGAATTAGTGACTACCCGTGATGAAACCATCGGTTTTCACCTGTGGTTCTTTCTCCACTGCGCTATGAAAGCGCTCCTGTGGACTGAGCGAAAAAAAATAACGATCGATTATGATTGTCGCGGATGCAGCAACGTGGCCATTAGTGGCGGCCCGTCTGCATCCGTTTTTTATATAAAAGATATAGGGACGCGACGCACTTCGTTATTGCAGGAGAAAAGGCTCGCTCCAATAACGCGGCACGTCGCGTCCCTACATTGCAGAAAATGCGTTTAGGAAAAAACGCCATGTCGTTGCCTGTTTCAGGCGTTTCCCTGGTTGTTTACTCGGCGAAGAGGTTGGGCTCCATGATGTTGCCGGCATAGGGGTTGCGGCCGAGGTGGTCGTAGGCAAGACGGGTGGCCATGCGGCCACGGGGTGTGCGCTTGATGAAGCCTTCCATGATGAGGAAGGGTTCGTAGACCTCTTCAACGGTGCCGGTGTCCTCGCCGATGGCGGTGGCGATGGTCGAGAGGCCTACGGGGCCGCCACGGAACTTGTCGATGATGGTGAGGAGAATCTTGTTGTCGATTTCGTCGAGGCCGTACTGGTCGATGTTCAGGGCTTTCAGGGCTACCTGGGCAATGCGGGCATCGATGCGGCCGTTGCCCTTCACCTGAGCGAAGTCGCGCACGCGGCGCAGCAGGGCGTTGGCAATACGGGGCGTGCCACGCGAGCGGCGGGCAATCTCGATGGCGGCATCGTCGTCGATGGGGACCTGCAGGATGGAGGCCGAGCGGCGAATGATGCGCTGCAGCGTGAGCGGATCGTAGTACTCCAGGTGCAGATTGATGCCGAAGCGGGCGCGCAGGGGTGCGGTGAGCAGTCCGGAGCGCGTGGTGGCGCCGACGAGGGTGAAGGGGTTGAGGTCAATCTGGATGGAGCGTGCCGAAGGGCCCTTATCGATCATGATGTCGATGCGGTAGTCCTCCATGGCCGAGTAGAGATACTCCTCGACAACGGGCGAGAGGCGGTGGATTTCGTCGATGAACAGCACGTCGCGCGGCTCGAGCGAGGTGAGGATGCCTGCGAGGTCGCCAGGCTTGTCGAGCACGGGACCTGAGGTGATTTTGAAGCCTACGCCGAGCTCGTTGGCGATGATGTTGGAGAGGGTGGTCTTACCCAGTCCAGGAGGGCCATGGAGCAGCGTGTGGTCGAGGGGCTCGCCGCGATACTTGGCAGCCTCTACGAACACCTCGAGGTTTTCGACAACGCTCTGCTGGCCGCTGAAGTCGCGAAACTGCAACGGTCGGAGTGCGTTCTCGAAGTCCTTCTCGCCCTGCGAGAGCCGTTCTTCGCGAATGTCAAAGTCTTCGTTCATGAACCGGGATCCTAAGAAATTACTTGAACTCGAAGAGATTGTAGAAGCCCGTCATCTTGAACACTTTCTGGATGGAGTCGTTGATGCCACGGATGAAGACGTGGCTGCCCTTGGCCTTGGCATTCTTCAGAATGTTCAGGAAGATGCGCAGACCACTGGAAGAAATATACTCCAGGTCGGTGCAGTCGAGAATGATGTCGTGGGCAACGCAGTCGAACAGGGGCTTCACTGCCTTTTCGGTGTCAGGAGCAGCGGCGGTGTCGAGTCGTCCCTTGAAGTACATCACGTAGAATTCTTTTTCTTCTTTGAAAATTGTTTCCATTGTTTGTTGTTGTTATTTGGTTGTTGTTTTGCTTTATGAGGGGTTGCGATGATATCGCAACAAACGGAACATTGTTACCTTGTTACCTTGTCACCTTGCCACTTAGTGAAGTGGGTAAAGGATGTTGACGACGAAGAGCAGCATCGCCAGCAGAACGATGTGCATGATGATGCCGATTCGGGCAAAGTCGGTGAAGCGGAAGCTACCCGGGCCATAGATGAGCATATGGGTGCTGCTGCCGATGGGCGATGCGAAGCTGATGGTGACCGAGAGCATGAGCGACATGACGAACGGCATGGGGTCGCACCCCAGCTGTGTGGCCTGATGCCAGACGATGGGGAAGAAGACGGCGCTGCTGCCCACGTCGCTGACGAACTCGCTGACCAGTGATGCCAGCACACACATGACGGCCATGATGACGTAGGGGTTGTCGCCACACACGTCGAGCACCCATGTGGCCACGGTCTGCGCAATGCCCGTCTTGGTGAGGGCTACTGAGAATACCACCGTGGCACCGAGGATGAGGAGCAGTTCCCACTCTATGTACTTCACGACGTTGTCCATGCGGCAGCACTTCATGATGAGCATGACGCCGGCGGCAAGCATGGTGGCCGCCATGAGCGGCAGCACGTGGAACAGCGAGATGAGGAACATGCCGATGAGGATGACGGCTGCGGTGACGGTGCGCTTGCCTATCTGCGGCACGAAGTGGGAGTCGAAGAACTGCAGGTTGCGCTTGTTGATGCGCTCCAGTTGGTCGTCGCTTTTCGGTGGGCACTCCAGGAGCAGCGAGTCGCCGGCCTGCAGCCGGATTTCGCGCGGCTGCCCGTCGACGCGTCGGCCTTGTCGGGCCACAGCCACGAGCACCATGTCGTTGTCGCGCTCGAAGGTGTTCTCCGTCATCGATGTGCCGATGAGGTCGCTGCTGAAGGTGACATAAGCCGTGCGCAGCTTGCGGTCGCTGCCTATCTCGTTGATGTTGTAGACGTGGTGGTCGGCCGCCACGAGTCCGTGGGAGCGCTTCAGGTCCAGAATTTCGTTGATTTGTCCGGCATAGATGAGGCGGTCGCCGCCGAGGATGAACTCGTCGTCGGGCACGGGCATGATGATTTCCTTGTCGAAGCGCACAATCTCGACCAGCGAGCCACCCTTCACCTGCTGCAGTCCCGTTTCGCCCACGGTCATGCCCACAGCCGGGTTGTCGGTGGGCACAAGCAGTTCTACGGTGTAGTCGCTCGTGGTCTCGAACGACTGTTCGGGCGATTCGCGTTCGGGAATGAACTTGCGCAGCACGACGACCAGAAGTACGCCCGTGGCGGTGAGCAGCAGTCCCGGCAGCAACGGTTCGAAGAGGTTCAGCGTGCGGCCGGTCTTCTCCATGTACAGGCCCGCCACGACAAGGTTGGACGAATTGCCCAGCAGCGTGCACATGCCGCCCAGCGAGGCAGCATAGCTCAGTGGCAGCAGCAGCCGTGAGGGAGCAATCTCCAGTCGGCGCGCCCATATCTTCACCGCATCGATGAACATCGCCACGACGTTCACGCTGTTGAGCAGGGCTGCCAGCACGCTCACGGGTCCCATCAGCCTCAGCAGCGCACGCCGATAGCTGCCCGGTTCGCCGAGCAGATGCTGCGTGAGCCAATAGAGCACACCGCTCTGCATGAGTCCGGCGATGATGACGAAGAACGCCGCATGTACCACGACGGGCTCGGATCCGAAGCCTGCCATGCCTTCCTCCTCGGTGACCACTCCCGTGACGAGCAGCACGGTGAGCGCACCCAGGAATACCACCTCGGCAGGAATGCGCGTGCGTGCCATCATCAGGAACACGCCCAGCATCGTCGTGATGGTAATCCAAGCCGACAGGCTAAGTCCGAGAAATATGATTTGATCCATTGTTTTTTTATAAGGGCTTAAAGGGCTTAAAGGGGAGTGAAGGGGTTTAAAGGGTTTTATTTTATGGGCTTAAAGGGTTTAAAGGGGAGTGAAAGGGTTTTAAAGGGTTTTATTTTATGGGCTTATGGGGTTTAAAGGGGTTATTTTTATGGGGTTTAAAGGGGTTATTATTATGGGTTTAAAGGGTTTAAAGGGGAGTGAAAGGGTTTAAAGGGACACCTTCTCAACCTTCTCAACATCCTCCATTTTCTTAACCGCGCCGCAGGCGCCTCTCAACGCGCGAAGCGCATCTCAACGCTGCGAAGCAGCTTCTCAACCGCGCGAAGCGCCTCTTAACCGCGCCGCAGGCGCCTCTCAACTGCGCAGCAGCCTCTTCCGGAGTGTCAGCACGTTTTGGCCGTCGATGCGCTCATAGTTGATGGAGTCCATCAGCTGTCGCACCAGGAAGATTCCCAGTCCGCCCACCGGGCGATCCTCGGCCGAGAGCGTCGTGTCGACATCCTCCTTTGCCGTGGGGTCGAAGGGCGAGCCGCTGTCGATGATGGTGAACTTCAGTCGCTGGTCGTTGGCCTCAGCAACGATCTGCACCTGTCCCACGGTGCCGCTCGGATAGGCGTAGTTCATGACGTTCACCACCGCCTCCTCCAGCGCGAGGTTCATGCTCATGGTTTCTTCCATGTCGAACTCCAGTTCCTCGCACACGCCTTCCACGAACTCGCTCAGCTGGCCGATGGTCTGCACGTCGTTGGGCAACGTCAGGCTGCGCTTCAGCTTGGCTGTGCGCGTCTCTTTCGTGTAGGCCACCGACAACATCGTCAGGTCGTCGCTCTTTTCGGCTCCAGCCACAAACGCCTCTACGGCCTTCTGCATCTCCGTGGTGAGCAGCTGCGGGGCGTCGGTGTGCTTCCGGCAGTTGCGGGCCACGTCCAGCATGCGGTCGTTGCCGAACTGCGCATGGGTGGCATTCTCAGCCTCGGTCAGTCCGTCGGTGTAGAGGAAGATGATGCTGTGGGGGTTGATGAGTGCTTCCTGCCCGGCGAAGTGGAAGTCGGACATGATACCCAGCGGGATGTTTGGCTCCACGGGCAGATAGGCCACCTTTTCGGCTTCTATGACGAGCGGCTTGTCGTGGCCGGCGTTGCAGTAGCGCAGTCGCCCCGTCGGCAGGTCGAGCACGCCCAGGAAGAACGTCACGAACATGAGCGACTCGTTGCCGTCCGACATCGACTCGTTCATCAGGTCCACAATGCGGGCGGGAGCCGACTCATGGGCCGAAATGGTGCGGAAGAGCGACCGCGTGACCGCCATGACCAGCGATGCCGGCACGCCCTTTCCTGCCACGTCGCCGATGCAGAAGAACAGTTTCTCGTCGCGTATGTAGAAGTCGAACAGGTCGCCCCCCACCTCCTTGGCCGGCTCCAGCAGACCGTATATCTGCAGGTCGTCGCGTTCGGGATAGGGCGGGAACGTCTTCGGTATCATGGCCTGCTGAATGTTGCTGGCCACGCGCAGTTCGCTGCTGATGCGCTCCTTTTCGGCATATATCCTGTTGATGCGCTTGAAGGAGCGCCTGAGCAGCCACATGATGATGGAGAGCATGACCAGTCCGGTGGCTACGAGGACAAGCATCTTGAGCGCCATGACGTGGAGGTCGGCGTAGATGTCCTTATGCTTGTTGATGATGGCCATCGACCATCCCACGCGCCTGTCCACGGGCGCATAGTGTACGTAGAGCCGGTTTCCCTCGCTGTCGTATATCACCTCGGTGCCCGTCTCCCCATTACGCATTTTCCGCTCAATGGTCAGCGCCTTCTCGTCGTTGTCGTTGCCCGTGAGCGCCAGCGAGACCTTCTTGGTGTTGGCCAGGCTGTCCACGGGGCTCACCAGTATTTCGCCCGTGTTTGAAATCAGCAGGTTCTTCGTATGCGGGTTGATGTCCTCGGTCTTGATGACCCGGTTGAGCCAGTCCAGCGCCACGTCTACGAACATCACGGCCGTGATGAGCCCGCCAGGCTCGCGCACCGGCATAGAGTAGCTCGTAGAGAGCCTATGCGTCGTCATGCCCACGTAGGGGTCGGTCCAGTGCGGCTCGCCGGTCAGCATCACCTGCTGGTACCACTCGCGCTGCGTGTAGTCGTAGGCCATGCGCCTCACGTCGATGTTGGAGGTAGAGTCGGCCACGAGGTCGAAGGCGAAGACGCCGTCGCGTCGCCATCCGTTTTGGCTGGGCACGTAGCCTATGCCGCACCCCATCACGTGTATGTTGTCTCTCACCACGTGCTCCACCAGTTCCTCGGCAGCCCAGAGCGAGTCGTTGTGCCACGGAGCCGCCCAGACGTTGTTCTCCAGCGCCAGCTCCATGTCGCTTACCACATTCTTTATCTTCAGGCTCGTCTCTCTGAGCTCGCTTTCGGTGAGCCGGCTGATGGACTTCTTGATGCTGTTGTAGGAGTAGAAATACAGGATGGCGAGCGTCAGTGAGAGCAGCACAGCCGCGAGCGTGACCACGAGGATGTTTCCCCGTTTCTGCAGGAACTTGTTGAGTTTGCTTATCTTGTCCATCCCTTGATGATGATGTTTTTTAAACGTTAGTATTCATTATATATGTATATCGGCTACAAAATTAGCGTTTTTTCGCGAAATGCGTGCATAAAGAATTAAAAATTTTTCTGCTCGTCTGCTTTCCGGCATACGATGAGCACGTGCGAGCCGTCGGCCAGAGTGGTGCCGAAGATGTAGGTGTCGCCGCCGTCGCGCAGCTTCAGCCGTCGGCGCAGCTCGTCGGCCTTCAGCGGAAAGTTGCGGGTGGCAATGTTGGCCCGGTCGATGCCCTGCAGGGCGTGGCGCAGCTCGCGCTTGCCCATGGTGGTGACGGCCCCGATGCGGAACACGCGGCCGGGAAACGCGCCGCCCTCGCCCCCGGAAGCCCCATCGGGCGCAGCGCTTGGCACGAAGAGATGGCTGTCGTGGGCCAGTGGCGCCAAGCGGAAGCGCTGGCTGAGGGCCCCGAAGCAGCCTGCCTTCATGATGGAGGCGTTGGGCTCCATCAGCAGCTGGCCAGCCTCGGGCCGCCCGTAGGGCAGCGCCGCGCAGTCGGCAGCCGTCGAGGGCAGCCGGAACGCCTGGTCGTCGTTGACGCAGCAGAGCATAATGGGCGCGGTGGCGCGGGTCTCGTCGTCGCCGCCGTCGGCAGCACATGCCGCAGGGGCGCCCGGCTCGAGCAGTACGAGCAACTCCTTACACTCGTTCTGCACCGAGACGATGTGGACCTCGCTCACTGTCTGTGGCCCCAGGTCGCCCACCGCCTTGCGCCAGTCGAGCATGGGCGACAGCTTCAGCAGCACCCGCCGTCGGCCGCCCTGTCGTCCCGCCAGCCTGTCCAATAGCTCCAGCGCGTTGGGCGAGCAGTCGGCCAGCGCGTAGGTGCGCCCCCCGTGGTCGTCGCGCCGGGCCGGGTCCAGATAGAAGAGGCAGTCCCCTGCCCCCTCCTGCAGCCGGGCTGCCAGGAATTCGTCGGCCGTGGCGCACACCACCTCGGCGTCCCCCAGTCCCAGCAGCGGGAGGTTGTGGCGCGCCAGGTCGCACAGCTGCGGGTTTCGCTCCACGTAGACCGTGCGCCAGCCGCGTGCCGCCTTCGCCATCAGCGAGAAGTCCACGCCGAAGCCCCCTGTCAGGTCGGCGAAGAGGGGCACGGGCGAGGCCGCAGCGCCATCCAGCAGTCGCCTCACGAGCTGCGCCTTATAGCGCGCCGTGGGCTCGCTCGAGCACTGTTCCATGCTGAGGTGCGGCGGATAGACAATCCCGTCGACGGCCGCCCACGACGGCACCTTCCGTCGCGCCACCTGTCGGCCCCGTATCTGGTCGAGCGCCCACGGCAGGTCGATGCCCGCCGTGGCGTGCGCCTGCAGAGCCAGCAGGCGCACGTCGTCGTCAGTGTGCTGACGGACAAACTGTCGTGTAGCGTCGTTGATTGTCATTATTTTCCTAAAAGCAGGTTGACCAATGCTGTGACGTCGGCAATGGTAGTACTGCCGTCGCCATTGACGTCGGCCGCCTTGAAATCGTACTTGTCAGAATCGTTTGCCTCGGTAGCCTTGCCCAGCAGGATGTTCACCAGAGCCGTGACGTCGGCTATCGACTGCTTCTCGTCGCGATTAATGTCGGCAATAGCCACCACCTGCTTGATCTGGCGGTAGATCTGGGGAAGAGCCTTAACACTAGAACTATTATCATAGCAATTAAAGAGAGGATCACCATTATTGTTATTGAAACGTAAATATTTTCTTTTTCCAGTGCCTTTGAAAATGATAGTAGCATTTCCACTCGAAGCTATCGAAACAGAAGCCTGTGCATTTGCACTTATTTCATTAGCGGTTATCAAACGATTATTTTCCGTGGTCCAAGAAGATAAATAGCCTGTCTTTTCTCCGTTGGTAACATAGAAAGACCAACTACCACTATTACCACATAACAAAACTATCGCCATATCATCAGTCGGAGTAATAGTATTATCATCATTGAAAACAAAGTTGGTTTCTGTAGCTTTACGATTGTCTTTTTTTTGAGTTGTACTCAATACTCGTCTATAAGTATCATCAGCATAAACAATAATAATCTTATCATCTGCTGCCAGCGTTTTGGCATCAGTAACGAGTTCATACTTATTAACCTGAGTTCGGGATAAGCGACAGTCGTTTTTCTTGCTATGCCAGATTTCCGACAGGTGCATATTACATTTGCCCTCCAAACAATATGGATGGCAAAATGCAGAATTGTAAAGTCCAAATGAAG
>Ga0256404_1003815_pt1 | contig 29791 bp, 29 predicted proteins | sample RumenRJG_01DNA_FD_185990 | JGI IMG/M metagenome (GOLD analysis project Ga0256404, IMG submission 185990) | Bovine rumen microbial communities from Lethbridge, Alberta, Canada - RJG_01 | ecosystem: Host-associated > Mammals > Digestive system > Stomach > Rumen | place: Canada: Alberta | collected...
AGTGCGGACGGGCTCCCATTCCCGGATGAGATGTTCAATTGAGCAGGCTGCATTGGCGGGGCTTGTAGAGGGCAGCCGGATGGCGCTTCTTCCAAGGACCGGCTCCTGGTAACGCCTGAAGAGCCGTGCGCTTGTTGCCCCGTTGCAGAAGATCTGGCGGATGTCAGCCTCCTTCAGAATCTGTGACAGATCGGTCGGAATGACATTCCGAATCGAGCTGTCACTGGAGCCGATGATGTCGCACTGCCAGATTGTATCCCACAGCGCGATATGAGAGTTGTGAAGAAGGTGCTTTTTTTCGTCAATCGTTGTCGGAACGTCGGAGGAAGTCAGTGCTGCAATCACCTTCCAGAAGCGGTTTTGCGGGTGACCGTAGAAAAATCCGGCTTCGCGGCTTTTCACAGAAGGAAAAGACCCCAGTATGAGGAGTCTGCTGTCTCTGTCATACAGGGGTCCGAATGTGTGTTTTAACGTCTGATATTCTGCCATGCGGATGCCTCCGGATGGGCTTTTTATTATGATGAATGTTTTCTGTCTCTGATCATGATGGCTGCCACCGAGATGATGGCCATGACCAGACAGATGATTGCCCATCCCCTCATGTAATGATAGAGCGGGGAGATGAAGAACGCAAGCGCTGTCGCAATAGCGAAGAGCACAAGCGAGACAATCGAGCCGGAATCATCTTCCGAACTGTGCATCGCAACTCTGACGATGCTGCCCGCCAGAAGAAGACCTGCTATCACGATCCCGATGATGCCATTAAAATGACCGCTCGTTGTCAGAACATTCCATGCAGCCTCATACCCCGATACAACCAGAATGTAGGAAGCAATCACGATTCCAGCGATGCCAGCCCAGAGTTTCAGTCCCTTCATGATAATCCCTCCTTTGAAAATGAACGCATGTCTAAACAAATTCATTTCCTGTACTCATCATATCATGCAGGCTGGGATGGCGCAATAGTCATTCTGTAAGCTGTGTAAGACTCTGGTAAAAGCTTCGAAATGATTAGAAGAATTGTCATTCCACCGGGGAAGGATCAGGCATCGCGGCCGGGACTTGATCACGAGGACAGCCGCAGCCGAGCAGTTTGTACAGCAGTCTGTAGAGTTCGTCGGATTCTTCAGGCGTCAGATTATTGACGCATCGCGACATCTTTTCCGGAATGGTTATTGCGCGTTTCTGGAGCTGTTCGCCTTCCTCTGTCAGCGTGACAATCAGGACACGTTCATCCTTGTGGGCTCTTTTGCGCGTGACCCATCCCTTCTGTTCAAGTTTTTTTAAGAGTGGGGTCAACGTCCCGGAATCAAGGAAGAGACATTCGCCCAGTTCCTTGACAGAGAGCTGTCTGCGTTCCCACATCACCATCATCGTTATGTACTGCGTGTATGTCAGGTCGAGCTCATCCAGAAAGGGTTTGTACTTTTTTACAATCTCACGACTGCAGGCATACAGCGGGAAACACAGCTGGTTCTTCAGACGGAGCATGTCATAACAAAGATCCATGTTTTTCATCTCCTGTTGAACAGATATTGATGCGGCCAATCAATTTTATTGAGCACAATCTATCTATGCATTCTATCTGAAAACACACGAAGTGTCAATAAAAAGATGCATTCACATGTATTCGCGTTACTGGAAGCACAGCGAGGACGGTCAACGGTCCAGGCGGGTTTTCCAGGCTTTGCGGCCAATTAGGTGTCAAACTTCCGCCACAAAATTCGCCCCATCTTGAATCCACATGGATCACCGTTTATAATAAATTTTAAATATGCCAATTCCGATGATCGGGCGGCAGTCCCGAGCCGGGACTGCCATCTTACGAGCAGTTCTTTTCCCGGTGCGTCTTTCAGGACGTTTGGGCAGGATGTACAAGGAACCGCTGTTAAGTCTGTGGTTTTTTGGAGTGGAAAGTTAATAAAATGTGATTATAATAACCTTTGCATGAGTTAATTAACTATGATGCGGCAGTTCGAACATTCACAATTCTAGAGGGAGGGAAGGGCATTGAACAGAAGCCCTGGCAGTACAGATATGGCGTATAGCAGACCATCAGGAGAGAAAAACGATGTGACAGAGATTGATCTGCTGGAAGTTGCAAGGGCTATCTGGAAGAAACGGCTCTTTGTTCTTGCCCTGACCGTTCTGGGCGGTATCCTGGCTTTCGCAGTTACAGTGATCGCTATCAGGCCGACCTATCGTTCCAGCTTTACAGCCTATGTAAACAACCATTCAACAAGCAGTGATAATGACATCCAGTCGCTGAACAATGGCGATACAGCGGCCAGCCAGTTTCTTGCACAGACGTATGCGGTTATCTTGAAGAGCCGTCCGCTGGTCGAGGATGCCCTGAAAATATCAAAGCTCACCTATGAATATGAGGAAGTCGCCGGGGATATCACAACCGATATTCAGACGAATACGCAGCTGGTGACGCTGAATGTCACGATGCGCAGTCCGCAGGAAGCGAAGAAGCTTGCGGACGCGATTGCGAAGGTCGCACCTTCCTATATCTCGGATATCGTCGAGGGAAGCTCGATGAAGGTTGTGTCCAAACCGGTGCTTGCGAGACAACGGTATTCCCCAAGCCTCCAGAAGAATACCATCATCGGTGCATTGCTGGGACTGCTGATTGCGCTTGCAATTGTGACCGTCCAGGATCTGATGGATGACCGGATCCGCAGTGCGGATGAGCTGGAGAAACGATTCGGAATTTCAATTCTTGGAACCATTCCGGACTTCGAGGCGGCAGCACAGAAAAAGGCTGGCCGCGGGTATTATTACCAGAGCCACCAGAAGACAGCCAGCAGGTGAACAGCAGAACAAAAAGGACATAGACAGATATGGCGTTCGGATCCAAAAGCAGAAACAATAAGAAAACAGAGCTTCTGAATGAGCAGAAGCAGGTTTTGAGCGAGGCTTCTGCCTGGCCGGTTCAGGAGGCCTACAAGGCGCTTCGTACAAACCTTATGTTCTCCCTGCCGGGGAATGAGAACAAGGTCATCGGCGTGACCAGTGCATTGCAACATGATGGAAAAAGTATCAACGCCGTGAACATGGCAATTAGCTTCGCACAGCTTGGCAAAAAGGTTATCCTGGTGGAAGCTGACCTTCGCATGCCAACGGTTGGCAAGAAGCTTGGCTGCAAATCCGTCCCGGGACTCACAGATGTCCTTGTCGGGCAGAACTGTCTGATGGACGTCACGCAGTCTTCCACGGATTATCGGATGCTTTCGGTGATTCCAGCCGGCAACATTCCGCCGGATCCGACCTGGCTTCTTCAGTCCGCTCAGATGAAGACAATCCTGAAGGCACTCAGAAGTGCTTATGACTATATCTTTGTGGATCTCCCACCGGTAATGAGTGTTGCAGATGCTGCCATTCTTGCTCCGCTTCTGGACGGATATGTGATAGTTGTCCGGAATGAGATAACGGAGTACCGTGCAGTGGCCGACTCTCTCGATCAGCTTCGCCTCGCGAAGGGAAAGGTTATTGGGTTTGTCTATAACGATGCAGATATATCCGGCGGAAACAAGTATTACCACAGCTACTATAAGAAAGACTGATTCCGATGGGGACAATTGAGTTTTTTGACTTGCACTGCCATTTCCTGCCGGGGATGGACGATGGCTGCAAGACACCGGAGGAGTCTGTCAGACTTCTGGAGGAGCAGTATCGGCAGGGCTGCAGAGGGGTCGCTGCAACGCCTCATTACTATGCAGTCGAGTCCATCGAGAGCTTTTTGACTCGCCGCAAAAAGGCTGCTGGCAGACTTCTGGCAGAGCTAAGAGCCAGAAGCCCGGTGGCCATTCCAAATATCTGTTTTGGTGCAGAGGTTGCTTTCCGTGAGACACTTGAAAGCGAACAGGAACTGGAACGTCTTTGCTACGGCAAGTCCAGATATCTGCTTTTAGAGATGCCCTTCACCCCCTGGACAGACCGCACAGTACGGGGCGTCGAACGAATTGCAAATCTGTTAGGTGTCGTCCCTGTCATCGCGCATATCGAACGGTACAGCAGCGTGGCTGAGCCTGCCTATATCGAAGCACTGATGAATCTGAATGTCCTGATTCAGCTCAATGCGGGCAATTTCGCCGGCGGAAGTACGGAGCGCAAAGCGCTTCGCCTGGTCCGGAATGGTAATATTCAGATACTTGGAACGGACAGCCACAACATGGCGACCAGATCGCCGAATATGGAGGCGGCGATTGAGAGTCTTCAGTCACACGGACTGAAAGGAGAGCTTCAGGAGATCCTTGATATGAATAAGAGGGTCTTTACATCTGCGATAAGCGGATAAAATCTTCCGGGATATACAGACAATCGGCTCTATTGGTAAATTGTTGGAATATTTCGGGAGGGGGGTGGAAGTATTTATACGAAAAGGAAACAACTCGAATTCCAGGTGGTGTTTTTCTCGTACCTGCTGATAGCAGTTGGAAGCGCAAGCATTGCACTTGTGGTTCTTCATCGAGCAGGAAAACTGGACGCCAGCTTCTTCAAGGGCAGCTTTATCCTGGACGTAGCGCTGCCCGCCGCAATTTCCGCCGTCGTGACAACCATTGTAATTCTTCGGAAATTCAACTATCACTTTGAAAAGATGCCGCTATGGCAGTGTGCAGGCAGATCGTTACGTGAGACTTTGATCTTTGCATGCAGCTGGGCAATTCTCCTGATTCTTGCCAAGAATGGGGTATCGGCATCCAGGTACTTTTTTGGGACGACTTTGCTGTTCAATTTTATCCTGATGACTGCAGAGTGGATGTATATCTCTTCTGTTGTTGTCGATAACTTTCATAAGTCCCCATCGGCAACGTATGTCGGTGTTGTAACAAACAGCAGGCGAGCTGAAAAACTCGTCCAGACACTAAAAAAAGACTGGGCACGAAAGGTCGTAGGTCTATGCCTGATAGACGAAAAGACCGGAGGAGAACAGAAGACAGTCTGCAAAATACCTGTTACTTCCACCGCTGAGACACTGATCGAGCAGGTGAAGCGTGATGCAATCGACGAGGTTTTCATCGAGATCGAGGAAGACGAGCGCCCGCTGGTTATGGAAGCTGCCCGGGAGATGATCTGCATGGGGATCCGTGTACACATCAATATTCCGGAGATCGTGAAACTGGAGAAAACTGTTACAGAAAAAGCGTTGGCGGAGATCTCTGGTTACAGCAGGCAGCAGATTCAGGAAGATTCTGACACGCCAACTCTGCAGACGATCTACACAAGAGAGCTTGAGTATGGCTTCAACAATCGGCCAGCGCTGATCCTCGACAGACCGCACAAGCGTGTCAGACAGCAGATCATGAAGAGAGCGATTGACATTGCGGGTTCCATTGTCGGACTTGCGATTGCAGGAGTTCTGACATTGATTCTCGGTCCGATGATCAAACATGATTCGCCGGGACCAATTTTTTTTGGTCAGGTTCGTATCGGGAAAAATGGTCGTAAGTTCAAGATGTATAAGTTCCGAAGCATGTACCAGGATGCGGAGGCTCACCTGAAAGAGCTGCTTGCCCAAAATGAGATGAATGGGCTGATGTTCAAGATGGAGGATGACCCCCGGATCACGAAGGTTGGGCGCTTTATCCGCAAGACCAATCTGGATGAGTTTCCTCAGTTCTGGAACGTACTCAAAGGAGAGATGTCTCTTGTGGGAACCCGGCCGCCGACAGTCAGCGAGTTCAACCAGTACAACAGCTACCACAAACGCAGACTCAGCATGAAACCCGGTATGACAGGCCTCTGGCAGGTCTCTGGAAGGTCCGATATCAAGGACTTTGAAGAAGTTGTCCGGCTGGACTGCCAGTACATTGACAATTGGTCGATTAGGGGGGATATCAAGATCCTGTTTAAGACGATTGGGCTTGCGTTCAAGAGGGACAATGGTGCAGCATGAGCCTAAGAATTGGAATCATTCTTAATTAATAGAGTTATTCCATATGCTGCAAGTTGTGAGACGAATGAAAAAGGGGTGCCTTCTCATCACTGGCCGTATCAGTATCATGCTTATGATTGTTTGCATTCCACACTATGGCATTCATTCACGGGTTGGTCAGCGATTGACAGGCGAGAGAATGATTAGACCTGCAGGTGAATGGAAGAGTAGGAACTGGGGTTCTTGGTAAGCGTACAATAGTGCATTTCATTATTATAGAAGATTTACTGCTTTGAAATAGCAGGGTGAGATGAGAGGGAGTAAAAAAGTTCATGATTATTACAAAAACGCCATTCCGTATGTCATTTTTCGGTGGCGGCACAGACATGGAGGACTTTTTCAGAGTTCATGGAGGTGCAGTCCTTTCCACAACGTTTGACAAATATTGCTACGTCAATGTAAGACATCTTCCGCCTTTTTTCGATTATAGGACAGAACTTTCTTATTCAAAAACAGAAAGGGTGACTTCTATTGAGTCGATTCAGCATCCGGCAATTCGAAATGCCATGAAGATGCTCAATATGCATGATATTCGTCTCACCTATGAAGCAGATCTTCCGGCGCGTTCCGGTCTTGGTACATCCTCATCCTTTGCTGTGGGTATGCTTAGTGCTTTCTATGCCCTGAAGGGTAAATATGCCGATAAGAAAAAACTCGCTGATGAGGCGATCTACCTTGAGCGAGTTCTCTGTGGAGAAGCGGGTGGATGGCAGGATCAGATTGCTGCATCTTATGGCGGATTTAATCGCATCAATTTTAACAAAGATGGCACATACGATGTGCTTCCTATCATTATTTCACCAGAAAGGAAAAAGCAGTTAGACCATAACTTAATGATGTTTTTCACTGGCTTCACTAGATTTTCTTCGGATGTGCAAAAGGCAAACGCTGCATCCCCGGAAACAAAGGAAGCAAAAGAGAAACGTCTTCTGGAGATGCTAGACCTTGTGGATGATGCAGAGGATGTGCTGACTAATAAGAAAAGAGATCTGGATGAATTTGGGCGTCTTCTTGATCATACATGGAAATTGAAGAGACAAACCGGAAGTGCAGTATCCACATCTAATATCGATGCACTTTACCAGAGGGGAATTGAAGCCGGTGCGCTGGGGGGAAAACTTCTCGGAGCCGGTGGAGGCGGATTTCTAGTATTTTACGTGCAGCCTGAGAAGAGAGAAGCATTAAAGGCTGCCATGCATGATCTTCTTTATGTTCCATTTCATTTCGAAGATGGTGGATCCAGAGTTCTTTACTATTCACCGGAAGACTATGGAATAAAGGAAGATGAGTAAATGAAAGTTGTAATCATGGCCGGTGGGAGAGGCACACGAATTTCTGAACTTTTCCCGGAAATACCAAAACCATTAATACCGATCGACGGTGTACCTGTTCTCGAAAGGGAGATCTGCTCTCTTCGGGAACAGGGTTTTGTTGATTATATATTCACTGTTAGTCACATGGCGGACAAGATCATTGACTATTTTGGAGACGGAACAAAACTTGGTGTTCGCATCGAATATTTTGTGGAAAAAGAACCTCTTGGTAATGCTGGGGCTCTTTTCAAGATGCGCGACAAGCTGGATGGAGACTTCCTGCTCTTAAACGCTGACTCTGTATTTGATGTCAATTTTAATCGGTTCGTGGAATACCACAGGCAGAAAGGCGGACTTGTAACTCTATTTACGCATCCGAATTCTCATCCATATGACAGCGGGCTTATCATCGCGGATAAGGACGGAAGTGTACAGCAGTGGCTAACTAAGGAAGACGTAAGACCACAGTGGTATCAGAACCGCGTCAATGCCGGACTTCATGTAATCAACGCAAAAGTACTCGATATGGTAGATATCGATCCTGAGATCATAGGTACTGAGGTTAATGGCAAGAAAGTAAAGGTTGACCTGGACCGTCAGATCTTAAAACCGCTGTGTGGGACAGGCAAGATGTTCTGTTACGACAGCCCGGAATATGTAAAGGACATGGGGACACCGGAACGGTACAACGGAGTCTGTGCCGACTTTGCACATGGGACTGTATCCGCCAAGAACTTGAAGAATAAGCAGAAAGCAATCTTTCTGGATCGTGATGGAACGATCAACAAGTACGTTGGCTTTCTTAGAGATATTAATGATTTTGAGTTGTTGCCCGGTGTGACAGAGGCAATCAGGAAAATCAATGCCTCCGGTTATCTTGCTATCGTTGTGACAAATCAGCCGGTGATTGCTAGAGGAGAGGTTACCTTTGATCAGCTACAGGAGATCCACAACAAGATGGAGACACTTCTGGGGCAGGAAGGCGCATACCTTGATGCCATCTATTTCTGCCCGCATCATCCGGATAAGGGATTCGAAGGAGAAATCCCAGAACTGAAGATCGACTGTGATTGCAGAAAACCAAAACCTGGAATGCTTCTTAAGGCAGCGGAAGACTTCAACATCGATCTGAGTGAGTCCTGGATGGTCGGTGATGGAAAGAACGACATCAAGGCTGGAAAGAATGCCGGATGCCATACCGCACTGATCGGCACGGAGGACTTCGGTCAGGAGAAGACGGTAGACAGCTTATTAGATTTTGTGAGGAACATATTTTGAATAAACAAATAAAAGTATTAATTGAACGATATCCCGAACTAAGCGTTTGCGCAGAAGAAATCGAGACGGCTTTTGAATACATGAAAAACAGCTATGAAGCTGGTGGTAAGCTTCTTGTTGCTGGAAATGGCGGATCCGCTGCAGATTCTGAGCATATCGTCGGTGAGCTGATGAAGGGATTCAAGAGAGCAAGAAAGCTTACATCAGCACAGCAGGAGAGTCTGAAGAAAGTAAACGAAGAGCTTGGCTCTGTTTTGGCAGAAAATCTTCAGGGTGCACTTCCTGCCATTGCTCTGGATGGCCATCCTGCACTAACCACAGCCTATATGAATGACTGCGAGCCGCTTCTTTGCTTTGCACAGCAGGTCAACGGATACGGGAAGAAAGAGGACGTGTTCCTTGGCATCTCCACATCTGGCAATAGCAAGAACGTACTTTATGCGGCCACAGTTGCTAAGGCTAAGGGCATGAAAGTTGTAGGACTTACCGGACAGAAGGACAGCAAGTTAAAGGATCTTGCTGATGTGACAATTCAGGTTCCACAGACAGAGACATACATGATTCAGGAGCTTCACCTTCCTGTATACCATTGTCTTTGTTTGATGCTGGAAGACTATTTCTTTGATTAACGATAGACCGGTTTACTGAAGGGATGATACCTGAATGAAAAAGCAACCACTACTGAATACATTTGTTAATAATGTATCAATGAATGAGACTATCCAGGCGATTGAGGGGATGATTGCAGAAAAGAAAAAATCCTATATTGTTGCCATTAATGTTGATGTAGTGCTTAAGATTGAACATGATCAGTATCTTAAAAAGATCACAGATGGCGCGGACATGGTTCTTGTTGATGGTCAACCTCTCGTTTGGATCTCCAAATGGCATAAGCATCCGGTGAAAGCAAAGATATCAGGCTCTGATCTTGTTCCAAAGGTGTGTGAGGTGGCAGTAAAAAAGGGCTACACGATATATATCATCGGTGGTAAAGACGGTATCGCGGAGAAGGCAAAGAAGAATCTGGAACGGAAACTTCCGGGCATTAATATTGTTGGGACTTATGCACCGCCATTCGGATTTGAGAAGGATCAGAAGGAACTAGATAATATCAACGCAATGATCACAGCGGCTCATCCGGATATTCTGGTTGCTTGCTTTGGGTGTCCAAAGCAGGAGAAATGGATCTATGAGAATTATCAGAAATATGACGCGACTGTTTCGATTTGTGCTGGGGCTACTGTTGATTTTCTTGCTGGGAATATAGATCGTGCTCCGAAGTGGATGAGTGATCATGGGCTTGAATGGTTTTACCGTTTCACGAAAGAGCCCAAAAGATTGTTTAAACGGTATTTTGTCGACGATGTTGAAATTTTGAAACTTATGAGGAAATATAGATGAAAAGCGAACAGTCCCTAGTTTCTATTATTATGCCAGTGTACAATGTCGAGGCATATCTTGCAGAATGCATAAGCTCCGTACTAAATCAGACTTATAAGAACTTTGAGTTAATCATTGTGGACGACGGGTCGTCGGATAAATGCCCTGAGATTATTGATAAATTTGCTGAACAAGATTCCAGGGTCGTTGCAATTCATCAAAAGAACGCAGGTGTTGATGCTGCTAGAAATAACGGAATCGAAGCCGCAAAGGGGAAATATATAGCATTTATTGATAGTGATGATGGATACGAGGCAAATTATCTTGAAGTACTGGTAGGCAATGCGGAGAACAGCTATTGTCAGCTTGTGGTTTGCAGTTTTGATCCATTTGGTGTTGATAATCCCCCAAGATTCAAAGAAATACCAGAGCAGGAGTGTGATCGTATTAAGGCGGTTGAATATCTGCTGGGTTATAACAGCGTGAATGGTTATGTCTGGAACAAACTGTTTTTGCATTCCATCATTCAGGAGCATAATCTGAGGTTTGAAGACGGCTACTGGGCGTGTGATGATGTACTGTTTGCGGGAAACTATTTGTATTATTGCAATAAGGTAAAAATCGTTAACGACAGACTCTATAAATACAGACAGGTTGCAAACGGAGCAAATCGAGTAAGATATTCTGGTGTTCCGTTCCAAAAAAAATGGATGAGTTCATTTAAGGTAACCGCATATTTTAAGAAACTCTATGATAATTCAGATGTGTTTCACGCGTGTATTCTTCATGAAGTACGTGAGAGCGGTATTGTATTAAGAGCTATGGCTGCGGGAAATTATCGAGGTGAAGAGTATGGTAAGCTTCTACGGCATGTTCGTAAGTATGGAGTCGAGTTCCTTAAGGATAGGAACTCCAGCTATTTCCAGAAGTTGTCCGTGTTGCTGACGAGTATATCTCCGAGCTTAGAACTTAAGGCTTGGAAACTTGAAAACAAAGTTAGGTGATTTGTCTATAGATAATATGCCTAGATTATATGCTTAATGAGTTTTACAAATTCTAGTGTTGAAAATGATCAATGAAGAAATTGAGGGTTTTTCATGGAAGAGAAAGTCGCAGTAATTATCCTAAACTATAAAACTTGGGAAGACACACTTTCCGAAATTGCTTCTTGTGTTGATGTTTTAGATATAGACTATAAGGATATTATTGTGGTAGATAATGCATCTCCTAATGAGTCAGCTGAAAAGCTACAACAGGAGAGTGTTATAAAGGGCTTCTCCTTTCTAGCTAATTCAATAAACAGAGGATACGCATTTGGAAATAATGTTGGAATGCGGTATGCCTATGCTAGGAATTACAAATATGCGTTAATTTTAAATAACGATATTATATTTAGTGATAATAATCTGATAGATAAAGAACTAGAAATATTTAGGAAAGACAACAAGATAGCAGTTGTAAATACAGATATATTGTCTCCGGAAGGTTATTTATATAATCGAGACGCGAAGAGGCCGACTTTCTTTGATTATACATTTGGCGCTTTATTTTATAGACTCAATGGACGTAAAATCGATGACTTGGGAGGATATGCGTATATCTATCGCCCTCAAGGTTGCTGTATGATGGTAGATTTGGAAAAAATGGACAAGATCCGTTATATGGATGAGCATACATTTTTGTATTGCGAAGAACCGATATTGGCGGAGCGTCTGATAAAAGAAAATTATAAATGTGCTCTTTGCACAACGGAACAAATTATTCACAATCACTCAACCACAGTGAGTGCTGAGTTTGATCGAAAAAAGAGAGCCAAGATTATTACTGAAAGCTTTAAATATTATCTGAGGGAATATCGACACTTTAATAAGATAAAAACGAGTTTATGCTTGCTATTCAATAATATTAAAATGCGAATCAGGTATTAAAAGCCTAGAAAGAACCTATATTTTAATTGGATCTAATTGCAACACGGTTGGGAGTTCTGATGAATATAAGTTTATTATATATTTCTATGATGATGCCTCAGAAAAAAGCAAATAATGGTGGGGCACATACATTTTATTATTATATAAATAATATGGCAAAGCAGAGGAATATCAACGTTACATTAATTGCCAAGGCCCGTGACAAAAAGGAGGCATCGACTCAAATAGATAATGTGAGAATATTTCCAATATTAAATGAAACGCTTACGGCTGCGCACCCAGTGAGGCTGTTGAAGGATATAAATTCGAAGATCAATCCATTTGCTAAGAAAGGAAATACGCTTAGGGAATCTATCTACACTCAAATTATAGATACAATTATAGATATCAATATCCATCCGGATGTGATCGTTTTGGAATTTTCACAAATGGCATATTTAGTATATCCATTAAAGAAGAAATTCCCTGAAGCGAAATTTCTTGTTTCTGAACATGATGTAAGTTACCTTTGGTATAGAAGGAAAAGTGCATCTCAGAACAACTTTATCATGAAGAAATACTGGAATATGATTGGAAAATATCGAAAGAAGATGGAACTTGACGCGATTGACCATTGCGATATTATTATGCCGCACAATGAAAAAGATAGAAGATTATTAATAACGGATGGTGTTGATCCTGCCAAAGTGTGCCCGCTTGTTCCATATTATGAAGAAATTAATGTCTCGAGACAACCGAACTATAGAGATGTGATAATTTATGGAGCAATGGACAGACCTGAAAATTATCAAAGTGCGATATGGTTTATTAACAAGGTAATGCCACTATTAACGGATTTGGATATTAGGTTGTTAGTAATCGGTGGCAACCCTCCGGAGAAACTCCGCAATCTTGATAATCATAATATAAAGATTCTAGGATTTGTTGATGATTTAAAACCTTATTTTTCAAGTTGCGCGGCGATGGTTGCACCATTGTCATTAGGAGCAGGGATAAAAATCAAGGTACTTGAGGCAATGTATGCAGGTATACCGACTTTGACAAATGAGATTGGTATTGAAGGAATACCTGCAACTGATAAAAAGGATTATTTTCTGTGTAACTCATCTGAAGATTATGCTGGAGTTTTGAAGCAGATTATTGATCGAGAAGTAGATTTGAACACCATATCCATTAATGCACATAAATGCATCGTTGATAACTTTGATAAAGAACGATCTTTTGAAGAGTACTATAACAGGATTTTGAGATTATCCGGGAAATCATAATATGACGATTAGTATACCAAAATTAGGCTTTCCAAAGACTTGCTTTTGGTTAGCGTACATCGCCTATTTCATTGCACGATACATGGAATATACCTCTGTTCTTTCACTTGATGGGGCTGAGACGGTCATCAATAATATTAAAATTGCAACTTATATAGTATTTGTATGCTTAATTATATCGAAAAAAGTAATTTGCATAGTTAAAAATGGAACTTATATATTATTTATATTAGCAGTTATTGGTGTTGCGACTTATCAAATCATCTTCGGACGAGGCAATTCCATTTTTGTAATTGCTCTGATAGGCCTTGCATATTACAATTTATTCAGTGATGATTATAGTGATTCCTTCGTATTTACAAATCTGAAATTGAACATTTTAATGTTTACGACGGTTATTATTTTAAACACTGCAAAAGTTTTACCTAATGTTACAACCACAGTACAAAAAGTAGGTGGCGTCACTTTTAACAGAGCATCATTAGGATTTATGTATCCCGGACAACTCCAGATAGCCTGCTTGACGTTAGTTACACTGCTGATTTATGTCACCAGAGAGAGAAACTCGCATCTATTTAAGATTATTGCTTTTATGTTATCCACAGTTATCTTCCTGTTCAGTCAGACTTTCATGCCTTACCTGGTATCGATACTGGCGATTTTTATAATCGGAAACAGAAAATCATTTGTACTGGGTAGGCGTTTTTTCTTGCATTTGGCAACGATTTGTTTTGCTATTACCATAGTGCTCGTAGCACTAAAATATTATAATGTCTCAGCCGTAGATGGAATAGATGCTTTGATGAATTACAGATTATCCTTATCTGTTACGGCGATTAGAAAGTATGGCATTACACTGGCGGGAACACTTTTCCATAATATCAATGAGGGTGGACCAAGTGGAGAATATTTGTATCTCGACTCTGAGTATATATATATGTTGGTTTCTAATGGGATCATCTATTCAGCATTTGCCTTAATCATTCTTAAGATTCTTAACGTGTACATGTCAAAGGAAAAAAAGTTTGCTGCATATGCCGTTTTGATCGTGTGGTATATAAATGGTGTCGTAAATAGTGGAATTTTTAATGTGTTGTTTAATCCATTGATTATATGCATTTTCCCTGCGATAAAAAATTACTTTACGGAGAGTAAAAATTTAGAGCGATGATGAACAGAGTGGGAATTATTCTGGTTAATTATAATGGATACGAAGACACTGTAGAGTGCTTGAAGTCGCTTCAGAAAATCAACTATAAAAATTTTGTTGTCATTGTTGTAGATAATGCCTCAACTAAGGCACCTACGGATACCCAAATTGAATATATAAGAAATAACAGTATCTATTATCAAACGAATAGTAATCTTGGATTTTCAGGTGGAAACAATGTAGGAATCAAAATCGCAAAGGAAAATGATTGCAGTTTTGTATTGCTACTAAATAACGATACTACAGTGGAACCGGATTTTCTTGATGAGCTTATGTCAGCACAATCAACACATAAGAATACAGGAATTGTTACCGGAAAAATATATTATTATGCAAAGGATAAGATATGGTCAGCTGGTGGAAAGTATAACAGGAATACTGGTGTAACCTCTCAATTTGGTGGGAAAGATTCAAAAGAGTTTAATAAGTCCGGTTTCATCACCTTTGCAACAGGGTGTCTCATGCTTATTCCAATGAAGGTGATTAAAGAAGTTGGCTATCTTGCAGAATCATATTTTCTGTATTCTGAGGATACAGATTATTGTCAAAGAGTTATTGATGCGGATTTCAAAATTTATTACTGTGCTAGTTCCATCATCTATCATAAGGTAAGCGCATCAGTAGGGAATATGAGTGCCATGCAGGAACGATATATGATGCGTAATAACCTCTATATGATACAGAAATATGGAAAACTAAAGCCGTTCTCTTATCTTTATTTCTTCTTACACACAGCGAAAGATATCCTAAGGAGAAGAAAACATCTTAAACCGGTACTAAAAGGAACGAATGATTTCTTTCAGCATAAGAAAGGGAAGATTATTGAATAATTATTAGGGTATGGTGCATATGCGTTTGACCTGGCTGCTCATGTGAAAAGAAGTGGTAAAATTGCGATAACATTATGCGGATCTCATGAAGTACTGTTTGGAATATATGGGAAAAGATATGAAGAATTCCTGAAAGAAAATCACTTACTTAATCAATATTCGAAAAGACCAGGTAACAAATATATACCAGATGGTTTTGAAAAAGTTGAGGGCGGAGCTTACTGGTAAATACATCAATAGCGGAGTACAGATTGGAAGGATAAAAGAAAATGCAGTTAGATGATGTTTAAACCTTATACAAAGGGCACGTAATTGTAAGAATATAATGCTCTAGCAAATGTTAAACATTGAGCACAGCATCCCGGAAGACTTTCAGCAAGTATAAGGATATATGGAAAGACCAATAAAATATAAGACTGTATCTGTTGTCTACATTTTAGAAAATGGAATACTTGGTAACGAACCAGATTGCACTTTTAAAATCACAGAGAAATCGAATCTTTTTACAGTTACTATAAAAGAGGCGGTAGTTCGCATAATCACAATTACCGCTGATGAACCGGTGTTTTACGATAATCTGATTCTTGTATTGAGTAAACTGGAACGTCTGCTTTTTATATTTGATGGAATATTTTTCAAAGTAGTCAAAGCTGAATTTACAGATGCTGAAGATATAGGTTCGGATAGGCTGAATGAGATTATCAAAGGGGATAATGCAATCCTTAACGAACAGTTCTTTGTCAAAAGGTTAAAGTACTATCAATCCAGTGATGTATGCAGCTTTAGAGACAAGCTCGTTAATTATGATAAGGTTTTGACAACAAAATTGTATGCGGATTGGGGTACGCTTCTGGATGAACTTGATATTGTAAATCAGGTCTATCTCTATAGTATGGCAGAGACCGGAATGCCGGTTGATGTCAGATTGGCTTTTCTTGTTGAAATGGCGGAGCCGATGGTAGAACTTTTACATAGCAGAGGATGTAAGTTATCTGGGATAAGATTTAATGAAAAGCAAGAACTTCAGCCATCATTGAAACAGTGCATTCAGGTATTGATAAAAAGTTATGGGAAAAAAGTTTTTAATAAAGAAATGAGCGAGCAAAGCATAAACACAATTTATTCACGTGCCAAAGCATCAAGAGTCAGGATCATGCACATCAAGCGAAATCAGGAGCCAGGAAAATATTTTAATGGTATTCAAAGTGTTTACCATATTATGAAGTTTAGCTTGCTGTATAGGAATATTCTTTTGAATCTACTGAATATTGACAATGACCTGTATCAGGAACGACTAGAGAAGATTATTAATAGGATCGATAGATGGTTTGATGACAATTATCATAAGCAACTATTGTGATATCAGGTTTTAAATTTTTATAGAACAAGAAATGAATGGGTAGGCGGAGCAAGACAAATGAGTAAACCAATTGAAATAGGTATCTTTGGAGCACCGGTTAACAATAATAATATAGGCTGTCAGGCACTGACATACTCGATCATTAATCTGCTGGAAGCAGCATCAAAGGATCTGAACATTCAGTTCCATTACAATATTTTTGAGTGGTATCCGAAATATGATGCGTAATAACCTCTATATGATACAGAAATACGGAAAACTAAAGCCGTTCTCTTATCTTTATTTCTTCTTACACACAGCGAAAGATATCCTAAGGAGAAGAAACCATCTTAAACCGGTACTAAAAGGAACGAATGATTTCTTTCAGCATAAGAAAGGGGAGATTATTGAATAATGCTGAGGTTGTAAAAAAGACTTAGTGGACTACTTAAGATTGAGAAAGGAATTAATGCTAAGTATGAATTTATTTATATTTGGGGCAAATTGGTATAATCATGGGGATGAATCTGCCATTAGATCCATGATTGATGAAATCAGAGAAATTTACCCGAAATCAATAATTAAGATTGAGTTCAATCAAAGCGGGGTTTGCATTCCATACCGTGATATTGAAGTGATAAGTGGATTTACAATTCCTGCGAAAAGGCATAGGCTCATTGACTACTTAAAATATGAATATAGTGTGTTCACAAATTGGAAGCATGTTCTTTTAGACCAAACTAATTATAATAAATATCTGGCCTTCATAAATGCAGTGCAATGGTGTGATTATGCAATTTATGCTCCTGGTGGGCCTTCGTTTGGGGACATATACAAACAATATTATCTTGTTGAAATGATGCACATTTTACATAGATATAATAAGCATTATTTCTTTTATGCGCCATCAATGGGGCCCTTTACAAAAAATCGAAAAAGAATTAAATCAGCCCTTGAAAACTCTGACTTTATATGCTTAAGAGAGTCCATAAGTAAAAAATATTTACGTGATTTAGGGGTTGAAAAAGAAGCGGTCGTTACACTTGATTCGGCCTTCCAACATCCGTTTGATGCGAATATAGAAAGAACAAAATTAGATAAATATCCGGGGTTAGAGAATTTTATTTCGGATGCAAAATGTGTTGGTATTACAATAACTGATTTGCGATGGCACGATAATAAACGCATGTTTGATCGCGAAAAAAGAATAAAAGAATCTTTTGAGTATTTAGTGAAATACTTATGTGATCATGGATATCGGGTTTTGTTTATCCCACAATTGTTTGGTAAGGACAATGACGCAGAATACATGAAAAAGTTTGCAATAAATGATTGTTGTCAAATTGTTTCCCAAGATGAAGATTGTTATTTTCAACAATTTGTCATTTCAAAGCTATATGCTGTTGTTGGTATGCGATATCATAGTAATATTTTTTCGGCGAAGGAGGGCACTCCGTTTGTTTCTGTTGCATATGAGCAGAAGATGAGCGGCTTTATGGATAAGGCTGGGTTTAGCCAATATTGTTTGAGTATCAACGATCTCAATAGTGAGAATCTTCTCGAGAAGTTTAAGCTCATGGAAGAGCATTATGATGAATACAAGGCCGATTTGAATAAAAAACGAGAGAATTTTATTGCGGAATCTCATAAAACCACCGAAAAACTGTTTGAGCGCTTTCAAGCGCATGGGTTAGTATAACTAATATGTCACGTAAGGATACAATCATAAAAAATACAATTGCATATACAATCGGAAACCTTGGGACCAAAGTCTTAGCGTATGTTATGGTCTTGGTCTATACTCATTTCATATCAACTTCCGATTTGGGATATTATGATCTTATTTTGACAACTATAAGTTTGTTACAGCCGCTTGTCATGTTGATGCTCGATGACGGTGTATACCGTTGGATGATTGATCCTGTTCAAAAGGACAAGAAAGAAATAATTTCAACTTGTCTTAAACTGGTAAATGATTCAACCATAGTAGCTATAGCCGTTTTCTTAATAATTAATAGTTATTTCCATTTTAAATTTGCCGGTATCATCGTGTTATATTTTTATACTGCGATGATATACCAGTTGATATTAAATTCTGTTAGGGGATTAGGAAACAGTAGATTATATGCTTTTAGTGGCATACTTAATAGTTTTGTGCTTCTAATTTCTGAAGTCATTGGACTAGTATTTTTGCATCTTGGCGTAGAAGTATTATTAATATCTGCGGTTATTTCAAATTCGGTAGCTATTATCTTCTTATATTCCAGGCAGAAAGAATTACATGATTGCCTGAGAAGACCCTTTAATAAGGAACTGGCGCGCAATATTTTACATTATTCAGTTCCGATAATACCGAATAATATTTCATGGTGGGTAGTTAATTCTTCAGATCGTTACATTATACTTTTCTTCTTAGGAGCGTCTTTCAACGGAATATATTCAATTTCAAATAAATTTCCTACAGTTATTACGACTGTAACAGGAATATTTTACTTCTCATTACAGGAGACTATGATAAAGGAATATGGATCTCCTGATCGAGATGAATTCTATTCTAATATATTTAAGAAGTATTATTTATTATTGTATGGGTTAGTTCTATGCGGAATTCCATTTACTCGATTTGTGATTCAAGTATTTGTTAGCTCAGACTATCAGTCGGCGTGGGAGTACACGGGAATACTTTATTTAAGTACTGTTTATAGTGCACTAAGTGGATTACTTGGAATTGGATATCAAATATCAAGAGAAACGGGGAGAAGCATCCGCTCTACGATTTTTGCTTCCATATTGAATTTTGTGATTAATATTGCAATGGTAAAGAATTTTCGGCTTTATGCAGCATGTGTATCTACTTTGCTAGCATATGTTTTTTTACTAATAATTCGAATTTGGCATTCAAAAAAATACTTCACTCTGCGTATAAACTGGATTGAGTTTATCGGTATCGGCGTTTTGTGCATTGTGATGATGGTGATTACTGCTTTAGTTTCTAACAATATAGTGTTATTAGTGATCACTGGGATTATGGGACTAGTATTTTTATTATTTAACCGTTCGATTATTGAACCTATCCTTAGAAAGGTTATGAGGCAATAGTTATGAATCTCCATTACTCAAGTGAAAAGAATATTCAAGTCTTAATTGCACTATTAAAAGCTCATGATATAACTAATTTTATCGTGAGTCCCGGATCAGCTAATGCAAACTTTGTCATCAGTATTCAACAGGATCCTGACTTTAAAATCTATTCATGTATAGATGAACGGTCTGCTGCTTATATGGCTTGTGGGCTGGCAGCAGAAACCAAACAACCCGTTGCAATTTGCTGTACGGGAGCAACGGCTTCTAGAAATTATATGCCAGGTTTAACAGAAGCATATTATAGAAAATTGCCAGTAATTGCCATAACGGCAACGAGAGATATAAACCTATTAGGAATGAATCGAGATCAATTAGTTGATCGTACAGTTATTCCTCATGATATAGCGATATGCTCTGTGCATCTTCCTATAGTCAAGGATGCGGATACAGAGTGGGAGTGCATGATTAAGGTTAATAAAGCACTTTTGGAATTGAAAAGAAACGGAGGTGGACCAGTTCATATCAATTTAACAACAAGTTATAGTAAGGACTTTTCCGTAAAGAACTTGCCCTCTGTTAACGTTATTGATAGATTTGATTATCGAGATAAAATATCTGAATTGCCAGATCTTCCAAATGGGAAAATTGCTGTTTTTGTAGGATCACATGATTATTGGAGTGAAGATTTAACACTGGCTGTAGATGCTTTTTGTGAAAACTATAATGCAGTAGTTCTGTGTGATCATAATAGTAATTATCGTGGAAAATACGGAATCTTTTTTGATCTCTTAAATATTCAAGGAGGATACTCACCTGAAATACAGCAGTTAGATACAATTATTCATTTAGGTGATATTTCAGCATCTGGCCCTCGGAACTGCCGCTCTGTATGGCGGGTTAATCCTGATGGGGAGCTTCGAGATACATATAAAAAATTAAAATACGTATTCCAAATGGAAGAACAAGATTTCTTCATAAAGTATAATAAAAAGGCAGAGGAGAATACACCACGTACGGATTTTTATAATGCATGGCAAAAAGAATACGATGATTTAATGGATATTCTTAGAGCACAGGAAGATCAAATGCCGTTTTCTTCCATTTGGGTAGCGTTAAATTCTTATAATAAGCTACCTGGGAATTCTGTTTTGCACTTAGCGATACTTAACTCACTTAGAAGTTGGAATTTTTTTGGCCCAGCTAACATTAAAGGTACTTTTGCTAATACAGGCGGATTTGGAATTGACGGGTGCGTTTCAACACTGATTGGAGCGTCTTTAGCAAATACAGGCGATATTTATTATCTTGTAACAGGAGATCTTGCATTTTTTTATGATATGAATGCATTGGGAAATCGGCATATAGGACGTAATGTTAGAATTATTCTTGTAAACAATGGACTTGGAAGTGAATTTAAAAACAATTTGAATCCACAGCAACAGGCTGGATTGGGAGATGATGCAGATCCATATGTGGCAGCAAAAGGACACTATGGCAAGATGTCACATGTGTTGGTTAAGAATTATGTTGAGAATCTGGGTTTTAAATATTTGTCTGCAAATAATAAGCAGGAATTTTTAAATACAATCCCTGTATTGTTTTCCACAAACATTGAAGACGGTCCTCTTATTTGTGAGTTATTTATTAACGAGAAAGACGATGTTGAAGCTTTAAAGCAAATAGAACAACTTAAAGCATCACCAGAAGGTGCAGCTAAACAATTAGCAAAGTCCGTTTTAGGCGATAAAGGGGTCCAGAAATTAAAGCACTTTTTAGGAAAAGATTGATATGGGAATAAGAAGTTGCATAAAAAAAATAGCGAAATCATTAAATGCAAAAGAAAAAATTGCTGTTCCATATCCTGTTGATAAGGATCAAATTCTTAAAGATAAAGTGGTCCTGGTTACAGGAGGTACAGGGGGGATCGGTTTTGCAATTGCAAAGGCGATACTTGCTGCGGGCGGAAAGGTTGTTATCACAGGGACGACAAAGGAAAAAGTAGAGAAATATAAGTCTAAGCTCAATAATGATTTTGCGAAGGGTATTATACTAAATTTACAGGACATATCTTCGTTTGACAATAAAATTGAAGAGGCACTGAATCAGTTTGATGAGCACAAAATTGATGTGCTGATTAATAGCGCTGGTGTGAATCCAATGAAGACTTTCTTTGATATTAAAGAACGAGACTTCGATTTGACAGTCAGTATTAATGTGAAAGGAACATACTTTTTATCTCAAAAAATAGCAAAGTATATGATTGAGAAAAAAATAAAAGGGCATATCTTAAATTTAAGCTCGGCATCTGCTTTACGTCCAGCACAATCACCTTATGAAATATCTAAATGGGCAATAAAGGGAATGACAGTTGGATTAGCAGATCAATTATTGCCGTACGGAATAATTGTTAATGCCATTGCACCAGGGCCAACAGCTACTCCAATGTTAGGAAAAGATGAAAAAGGAGATTTGGATTATCCATCAATAGCTAATGGCAGATTTGCGACCCCAGAAGAGATAGCTAATCTTGCGATAATATTAATAAGTGATTATGGAAATCTTGTAGTTGGTGATACCCTTTATGCTACGGGAGGAAGCGGCTTAACGACGCTACATCATTAAAATGTGTGCTTTGTGGGGGAGACCGAGGAGATATCTGCGCCATGTGTCGTAAAGAAAAATGATACATTGCTGCAAATACGTTATATTGCAACTTTGGATATCTTAAGGCCACCTCCGGATCTCCACTCGTATCTTCTGTATCTTGAAAAATGCTCTAGCAGCTGCGGCTGGGATAATAACGAGCTGCGGAGCCGGAAGAACCGGCGTGCAGAATAGAACGGTGCAGCTCAGCTCGACATGGATGCCGGTAACAACGGATCTGCACAGGTTGGCGCTCGTTCATGAAGCATCGTTGGAGCGGCTATCCTGGCAACAGGTGGATGGGGAGGTTATGGCAGCGCGGTAGAATAACAGTAGAACGGTTCCATGCTGCTGCGGCGGGGGGGCAGTAATTGTGTACTTTATTTGGCAACATAGAGCTATAGCCCTGGTGCTGGTAGATCAATTGATCTGCTGCGCCGGGGCTTTTTTATTTTTCACTGTCTGGCACAATTTCCATAATGTCTGACACATCACACTTTAAGACAGAGCAAACCTTTAGCAGAACTGATGTTGTGACATTTTCATCCTTTCCTAATTTTGCAAGTGAAGAAGAACTGATCCCAGCTGCGATGCGTAGCTGGGTTTTTGTCATATTACGGTCAATAAGCAGCTTCCATAGTTTTTTATAACTGATTTTCATCAGGATTTATTACTCCTATATTCCAAGACTCTCCATATAGCTCTCTTTCATCATCAGAGAGCTGCAATACTCTGTTGTCGTATAAGATCTTCCTGGTTTGTGGACCATATGAATCTTGTTTATCAAAAGCAATGAATATTTGTTTTTCACTCTGGTTGTAGATCTTCATGATTCCGTCGATAGAACCATCGCTGATATTTTTTAGTATAAGTGAATCGTGAGCGATTGCCGGAAGATCGGTCAGAGCAAGAATGGCAAGGTCAAAAATTATCATTCCTTTGAAATTCGAACCTGTTCCAGTATCGTCCGGCGTCTCAAAACGATAGCTGTTATAGTCGTTAAACTGTAGTACCGGAGGCTTATGCGGCTCTGCAAATAGAGTATCATTGTAGGCCTTCATCTGATCGTTTATTGAATCCTGCATATCTGCAAGGATGGAGGCAATGGCTCTTTTCAACATCTTATCAGCGGCTTTTTTCTGTTCCTGAAGTTCTGTTAATGTGAGATAGGCCTGATTCTGGATTCGCAACGCATCCATTTTACCCTTTATATCAGAGTACCTGACCAGGAATTCTTTTGACAGATTCCCTACAAATCCAAGCTGTCGAATCTGATCATTCAGAACCATTCGCTGGTTCTCCAGGTCGTTTATATCCGACAAAAGGTTCTCACGCTCTGTATTAAACTGGCCGTCAAGGATTTTGGCCAGTTTCTTATGATACTTTTCTATCTCATAAAGCTTCCGCAGGTTTACGGTCGGGAAGAATTTCTGCAATGCTGTCAGGTCTGCCTCTGTTGGATAGACACCATATTCAAGGCTCAGTTTGATGAGCGAGAGTCTTCTTCTCTTGTCATCGATCTGTTCTTCCAGGCGTAAGCGTTTGTCTTTCAGTTCGGATTTTTTCCTGCTCTTTTCAATGTCCTCTTCATTATGTGCTTCCACCTGTTCTGAGGTCAGAGTTTCTAGCTGCATCTTCAATGATTTGATCTCAGCCTCATTTTTTTCATATTGTTCTTTGCCACCCACAAGATTGGATACAAAGTCGTAGGACCGAGCCTGCTTATACGCCTTTAGTTTATCCTCTTGTGCTGTACGGCGGTTGGTATAATCCTCGATTTCCTGATAGCGATTAAAGAGTGCGATCAGCCGGTTAATGGATTTCTCCATGTTATCGCCCGGAATGCCGGCGAGCGGTTTTGTCTCATCAGTATTACCTTTCCCGTAGATGCGGAAGAAGCTGCTCAGCGTTTGCCGGAAATTCAGTCCTTGGAAATCAATGTGGTATTTCTTTTTCAGCCAATCGATATATTGCGCTTTTGTGAAGACTGAACCAGTGAGATTATAGTGTGAATCGCATACCTGTATCTGCTCTGCGTTTTCCGTATTTCTGGCAAAGTAATATTTTTTCCCATCGAATTCAAATGTAAAGAAAATAGTATGATGTCCTATATGTTTTACACCATCGCTGCTGATGTATGTATTGCCGCCAAACACAAAGTCAATGGCGAGAAGGGCAGAAGACTTGCCGATTGAGTTTGCACCGTCCTCTTTGCCAAGAACAACATTGAGACCGGGTTTAAATTTGATCGGAGGTCGTTCTTTCCCTTTCTCTCTAAACGCTGGAGAGCTTATTTCTTTAAGCATGTATACACCTCACCTTCAGAATTGATATCTACAGAACGAAGCGCATAGAGACAGTCCATCACAGAAAGAAAATCCGTAGGATCTGCCAATGACTGCCGCATAGATGTGTATAGATCAATAACCTTTATCGGACCAAACTGCAATAGTTCAAGCACTCTCGGGATTAAAGCGAGAGTGCTTTTTTCGTATGGGTAGAGTTTGCTTGGCAACTGCATTAGAACACCTCGCATCTTTGTATAAAGTAGGAAACCACAATCTGGCAGTAGATATCTTCCTGCAAAGTTACTCTCTGTATCTTTCGAGAAATCTCATTGAAGATCTCTGCCTTACTTTTCTTTGATTTTGAGAGCCTCCTGTAGATTCCTTTCATCTGATCCTGTACTTCTTCATAATCAATCAAATTTTTCTTATCCAGGTTAATCATAATCTGGTTGATCTTATTGAAGTAGGTAGTTACATACGTCCTCACTGAAATATAGAGTGCGATGTCAACAGTAGGATCAATCTTTTTTGTCAGATCTTTTGGATCAAGCGCTGCTTCGGCAAGATCTTTTTCTTTTAATTTCTTTATCCGCGTAACAACCCCAGTAATCCCTGCTTCAAGAGGAAGGTCTTCCAATGTCTCGATGCTTTGTTCATGTGTGGAGAGCACGCTCTTTTTTGCTTCCAGCTCTTTTTGCAGTTTTGGATTGTCGTCCATTTGATAGTTGGCAGCACAGTTCGGACACATGGCAAGCAGATTCTCTGGTGTCGGGTCCTTGGTCTTATCAATGAGGCTAACCTCATAAACAGGGACCGACTGGCTGTTACGAACGGCAATCAACCGCCTGCCGCAGATCGGGCAGAAGTTGTCGGCCTCTGCAAGAAGATAATTACCATATTTCATTTTCAGATCTGAAGATTGCTGTTCCCATCTTTGCTGCGACAGCTGATCCTCTGATACAAAACCTGCTTTCTTTCGTATGCATTCGATGATCCAATCTGCTGCTTTGTCTGCGACATTGGATTCATTGACAGATGGATCATACGAAGAAAAGTCTTTGGCCATTGCTTCTCGCGTACCTGAAGGGCATTCATTTATCCGCTCAATTAAATACTCTTCCTTTGTACGATACATGATCTGGCGTGCAAGCTTCGCGGAAAGTCCTCTTTTTGAATAATTTATCAAAGTATCGTCAGACACCCTGTCTGGATTGGACGGATCTTTCTTTGTGTCCCAGTCTTTCTCAATTTGTTATCTTTACAAATGTATTTCTGACAGAGGAAATGAAAATCTATAGTGATTCCAAGACCTCAAATTTCATTGGCAGCGAAATGGACAACCAGCGCATTGCTTTCCTGAACGAATGGAACTGAAGCAGGATCACCGGGAGCATCGCTATGTCGAGATCCAGCGCAGTGATTATGGCGCAGGAGTGAAGAGAGCCAGATACAACAGCAGCCAGATCGATGCAAACGTAACAGAGCCCGGAGAACAATATGAAGCACTCAAGGAGAGCTATGTGATTTTCATCACAGAAAACGATGTGCTGGGGAAGGGTCTTCCGATTTATCACATTGAGCGCATGATTGCGGAAGCCGGAGACCCATTTGGAGATGAAGAGCATATCGTTTATGTGAACTCACAGATAAAAGATGAAACTTCTCTCGGAAAGCTGATGCATGATTTCGCTTGTACCGAAGCAAAGGATATGTATTATCCTGTGTTGGCAGATCGGTTTAGATATTTTAAAGAAGACGAGAAAGGAGTGGCGGTTATGTGCAAGACGATGGAAGATATGAGAAATGAAGCAAGAGTTGAAGGCAAAGCTGAAGGTTCAAAAGAAAACGCCATTAGTGTAGCTCGTGAAATAATCGTAAGCGGTTAATCGCCAGTACCTGTTGAACCCGGCTAATTTTTGAGGTAATCAAGTCGAATAAATCTAAGATTTTATTGACTTGCCCAAAGGAGGCTGGGTATTAATGGACAAGATCACTTCCAATGTTCGACGCAGTCAGTGGATTGACATCATTCATGCGTGTAATACCAACGGTCATACAAAGAAGGCCTGGTGTGAACAGAATGGTATCAATATTAAGAGCTTCTATTACTGTCAGCGACAGTTGAGACATGAAGCTTATGATGTACAATCTGTCGCTCTGTCTCCGGAACCCGAGGTTACTTTTGCACAGATTACCGTTCCATCATCTCCCAAAAACACTGTCGATCAGACGATGACGGATTCGGCAACAAGTTTTTGTCCGGATGCTGTCATTCGAACCTGTACCTTGACAATCGAAGTATCGAATCATGCATCCAGAGAGGTAGACATATAGATATGGAATGACTTAATTTTGCCGATTTGATAAGTTCTTATTTAATGGATGAAAAACGGGACGACATTAATTGATATAATGTGTTTTCTGTGTAGCATGAATATATAAATGATTGGTAAATTCCACCTTTTCCCAATGAAGGTAATGCTATGTTCGGTATATCTTTTAATACATGGAGAGATATATGCAATATGTATTTATCTCTTCCTCCGGGATCTACAAAAGCATATTTACAATGGTTCCCATTTACAAAGCTTTCAGATCATGATAAAAAAGAATTATGTAAGTCTACTAATAAAAAGTCAAGTATAAGTTTTAGGAGTTGGTAGTCAGAAATGGAGGCATCACAAAAAGGCCACCGCAGGCGCTGACCGGGGAAAAGAATTGCCACACGTTATTCGACAGTAGATTGAACAGTCAGGCACTCCTTGACCTTGCCGTAGTAGATGCGAAGGAACTTATTCGCTCCGGCAGTCATGTAAACCTGATACGGTTTTCCCTCGGACTTCTTCTTCATCATGAAGAGATAGACCGGATCGTCCGCAGGAGCCAGCTGAAGCAAAGTGGTCATGATCTGGAAAAGTGTTTTTCGAAGGCGCGGCGCTCCGTGCTTCGAAGCCCGATTGCTTTCGTAGTTCACCGTTCCAGATTGATTTACACCGGGATCGACGCCTGCAAAGGCTGTAATCGCAGAGCGATGATCAAAGCGGGAAATATCGCCGATCTCAGCCATGAGCTGTGGTCCATAGGTCGGGCCGACGCCATACATGGACATGACTGTGTCGTATTCCGGAAGCGTAGAGGCAAGCTCATTCATCTTGCGACGGAACTCTTCGATCTGTCTGGAAACCGTATCCAGCTGTTCGATGTTGCTGAGAATCAGCTGCTTGTATATCGGATCCTTAGGAACGACAGCAACAAGATCTTTGGAAGCATTAAAAAGCTCCTCAGGTTTATCCGGCTGAAAGTTATAGCCATGGTGCTTACAGAAGTTCTGATAGCGTTCCGTGAAGGCTTTCAGGCCGATCTTGCGGACACAGTCCACATGCCAGAAGGAATGGACGTAATCAATCCACTTCTCGCTTCCGTCAGTGCGGACAGGGCTGTCAAACAGATTATTGGCACCGGGATAGGTCAGATCCAGAAGGGAAATAAGATTGTTCTTCAGGGAGACCTTCTGCTGCATGAAGAAGTGAAACTGCGTGTTCAGTGTTTTCAGTTGTGTTCGAATAGTATCCATAGCTGAATGCTGACGCAGATGTTCCCACTTGTCAAGAGTATATTTGGCGATCTTCCTGGCATCGGCAGGATCCGACTTGACCTTGCGGAGCGGATTTTCATCACTGTCATGACGCTTGATAAGAGAAGGATTTACGGCCGAGACAAAGATGCCGGCGTCCAGGAAAGCCTTAAGGACAGGTTCATGATAGTGGCCGGTTGCCTCCATGACGACTTTGGTCTCGCCGTCAAGACTGCCAACAAAGGAGACCAGCTCCGAGAGTCCTTTTACAGAATGAACGACATTGAAAGGCTTCCGCACGGTTTCGCCCGCAGGGCGCAGGACTGCGACAGTGCTCTTGCCTTTCGAAACATCAATACCAACAGCGTTCAACATGAGATACACCTCCAAAGATAAATTTGCAGTTGGTCAACCATGCAATGTGGCAATGACGACGCTGTAAGGGGAATGCTGAATCAACTTTTTATCCGAAATAGGAATGGCGTTTGGAATTCTTATGATACAACTATAGCAATTGCGTACTTAATACAAAGCAGTTTTCAACATTTAGATTTGCTTAAAATAATTCATGAAAAAAATCCAGACATATATGCTTATTATAAGTATTGCTGTAGAATGAGTTTTTTAAGTCAAGTAAGGGATAGAAAATGGAATAGATATGCCCTATGCGTACAAAATGATCCAAAAGCGATATTTTTATATTTTATGAGTTTGTGTGAAAGTAATCGTAATAATTATCTAGGTACTTACGCATATTATAAGAATTTCTTCGATCGTATTTCTGCAGATATGGCTTTTCTGAGAGGAATTGATAAGAGAAAAAGACCAAATTATAAAAAATATTACAAAGAAGAAACTCTCAAGAAGATGTACGATGGAATCGCTAATGCTGAATCAATATTATATAATGCGCACAATTTAAGAAACAAAAATCCTTTATCACACGCTTCTGCTGAGCTTATCGATCGTAATACTTCTAGCAGTGATCTGAAAAAAGCAGAATACGATTTAGATTTTCTTATCAATCAGTATATAAAGAACAATTTAGTATTTTTGCAACCAGATGATTTAGCATGATTCTGATCAGTTTGAGTGTCCCTGATTCATCTATTTATTCTGGACTCTGTTACACCAGCATCGAGCTTTTGTGAAACCGCCGTACCGGCGAATAGGAAACAGAAATAGGATACAGACGTCAAGAATCCAGTGTGCCGACTGTAATAACCAGATGATGCTGGAAATGTTTGGAAAGGATAATACGTTCCATTACGCGAAGATCATTATCATAAGTGAGACAGCTCCATCCACTCTGCGAGGAGTGTCTGCGACATGGCATTGCAATGCCCGCGACGGTTGTGGACCACATCGTTCCGCACCGAGGAGATCAGAAGCTCTTCTGGGACAGACCGAACTGGCAGGCACTGTGTAAGAGATGCCACGACAGGAAGATAGGATCACAATCCGACGTATCGGTACTGAGGGGAAATGTAAGTGAATGCACTTATTAGGCGATGTGTGCAAGAACCCAAGTTCGAAGGACACGATCGTCTGCTTTTCCTGATGCAATTTTCAGGATTAGCTGGATCATATCTTCGTCTTGATATTGAAGCTCAATACCATTGATATCCAACGTCACAAGCATGGCGTGTGTACCGATACGTTTGTTGCCATCAACAAAAGGGTGATTTGTAATCAGTCCGTATCCAAGGCGGACG